>Ga0210390_10002385_pt1 | contig 16703 bp, 14 predicted proteins | sample IncBWH11OmetaG_FD_161050 | JGI IMG/M metagenome (GOLD analysis project Ga0210390, IMG submission 161050) | Forest soil microbial communities from Barre Woods Harvard Forest LTER site, Petersham, Massachusetts, United States - Inc-BW-H-11-O ... | reverse complement strand
ACCGCCCGCGCCCTGCCCCCGCACCGCCCGCGCCCTGCCCCCGCACCGCCCGCGCCCACCAAGATGAAAGTCCCATTCAGCTGCCTATAACCAGCTCAATGACCCATTGATCTGGTTCATCTGGGGCCCGCTTCGCATGCGCCGCGCAGCCTGTCCGCTCGCACCGGGGGCCACCGCCCCGCGCGACCGGGCACATCGATCAATTAGATCATTTCGAGACGCAATATTGATTGCGCCCATCTTGATGCTTGTTGCCTAAGTGATTAGGCTCCTGGTAGTAGCAGCAAAAGTTTCGGATAACTTTCGAAACTCGCGTTCGGGCGAAGGAGACAATCATGCGCTTCAGCAAGGCCGCCGGGGCGCTCGCCGCCGGGCTCGCGGCCGTTGTAGCGGTCGGCTGCGGTAGTTCGCCGAGCGGGTCGTCAGGGACGAGCGGATCGAGCAGCCTGTCCGGCCAGACCCTGACCGTCTATACCCAGGTGCCCTATGGCACCCAGCTCAAGGGCTACGAGCAGTACTACGCCTACATCGCGAACGCGTTCAAGCAGGCGACGGGGTCCACGATCAAGTGGGTGTACTCCTCGAGCGCCGTGACGCTCTCCCAGGAACTCGCGCAGGCCGCCACGAGCGGCAACGGGCCCGATGTGTGGAGCATCGGCTCCTCGTTCAACGGCACCGCGAGCGCGTTGAAAGAGTTCTGGACCCTCGCGCCGTCCGACTGGAGCTCCTTCGGCGGCCAGACGTCGTTCGTGCCGAAGATGCTCACGATGTCGGGCCCGAACAACAACCAGGACGTGGGTATCCCGTTCGAGTCGATCCCGTTCGTGCTCGTCTACAACAAGGAGCTGCTGTCGAAGGCCGGCATCACCTCCCCGCCCGCCACGTGGTCGCAGTTCGTGTCCGACGCGCAGGCGGTGCAGAAGGCCGAACCCGGGGTCAACGGCGCGAGCTTCTCGCCCGCCGACCCGTACGGCCCGTGGAAGCCGGTCTGGTCCTACATGGAGCAGGACGGCGGCGACTTCCTCAACTCGTCGGGTACCACGGCCACCCTCACCTCGGCGCCGCTTGAGGCCGCGCTGAAGTTCTATTTCGGGCTTGAGAACACTTACCATGTCATACCCAAGGCCGACCTGACCTGGGAGGGCTCGCAGGAGACCGCCGCTTTCCTGGCCGGCAAGACCGCGATGGTGATGGACTCGACCTACTCCATGCTGCAGGAGGCGCAAGGCACGCCGGTGGCGAACGACGTGGCGTTCGCGCCCATGCCGAACGTTCCTTACGGCATGACATCGCGCCCGGCCGCAGGGCAGCCGGCGGAGAGCATCGTCTCTGGCAACTACTACGACGTCGCCGACTATTACAAGAACCTGCCGCTGGCGCTGAAGTTCATCGAGATCAGCACGTCGGCCGCAGCGCAGCTCGAGCAGTTCAAGATCATGGGCTGGATGCCGGTGACCCAGGCCGGGGTCAGCGAAGTAGAGAGCGCCTACCCGTCGACCGTTCCGTTCATCACGGCGGAGCAGAACTCCACGCCGACCGACTACACGCCAGCGTGGAGTTACATCGAGACTGGCGTGCTGGCCGTGATCGGGCGCGTGGCCCAGCAGCTCGCCACCGGAGCGGCATACAGCGACTCGTACGTGATGAGCCAGCTGCAGACGGAAAACTCCGTCGTCCAGTCGCACCTGACCAGCGGGTGAGCGCGGAACCGCTAGCCGGTGACGGCCCTGCCGTAAGGACCCGGGTCCCGGCGCAACCACCCCCCGCGGCGCCGGGACCCGTCAGAACGCGCCGCCGCGCCTCCCGGCGTGAGCCAGCCGTCTGGCTGGCCGCGCCGGGCGCGCTGTTCTTCGTGGTGATCGTCGGGATTCCGCTCGTCATCGTGGTTTGGACGAGCTTCTTGCGCATCGGCCTCGGGGACATGCATGACTGGACGGCCTCGCCGTTCGCCGGCGGGTCCAACTACGCCAACGGACTGACCGGACCGAACGTCCTGGGCGTCTCCGCGCTGGAGTCGGTGTGGATCAGCGTCAAGTTCTCGCTGCTGGCGACCGCCGCGTCCACCCCGATCGCACTGTTCGCGGCGCTGAGCGTGTACCACAAGTTCCGTGGCCGGGCGCTGCTGCGCTCCATATACCTCGTGCCCTACGTGATCCCCGGGTTCGTCGTCGCGCTGCTGGCGCAGATCGCCTTCCTCAACCAGTACGGCCCGGTGGACAAGCTGCTCGCCACGCTGCACATCGCCCCGGTGGGCACCTTCTGGCTGATCGGCCCCAACGCGTTCTGGGCGATGACCTTCGTCGAGGTCTGGGAGGTCTGGCCGTTCATCTACCTGCTGCTGCTGGCCGGCTTGCAGGCGATCCCCCGGGACCAGCTCGAGGCGGCCACCGTCGATGGCGCCGGCTGGTGGTCCAGGCTCAGGTACATCGTGCTGCCACAGCTCAAGGGCGTGTACGCGCTGGCGTTCTGCTTGTCCACGTTGTACCACTTCGGCAACTTCACGCTGCCCTACGTGCTGTTCGGCAACACGCCGCCCACCTCCGTGGACGTGCTGCCGATCAACATCTACTACAGCGCGTTCCGCGGCTTCGACTTCGGCGTCGCCTCGGCGACAGCTGTCTTCAACATCGCCCTGCTCGCGGTGCCCGCGGCCGTCTATCTGTGGATCGCCAGGCTTCGCCCAGCTAGGCGCCGCGCCGTCAGGAGGATCGCGATATGAAAGGCCGCCACCACGCGGACCGGCTGCTCCCGCCGGGCCTGTCCAGGGCCGGGACGGCCGTGCTTGTCATCTTCATCGCAGTGCCCGTGCTTTACCTGATCGTGCTGGCGATGAGCCCGAACACCACGGTCGCACTCGGCGGGACTGGTCTGACGCACCTGACGCTTGGCAACTTCACCAGCATGTGGTCGTCGGCACCGATCCTGCAGGGCCTGCTCAACAGCGTGATCATCGCCGGCATCTCCGCGGTGCTCGCCGTGCTTCTCGGCGTGGCGGCCGCCTACCCGCTGGCCCGGCTGAGGTTCGGCGCGAGGAAGCCGCTGCTGTACTCGCTGCTCGGCAGCCAGGCGGTCCCCGGGCTCGCGCTGCTGCTGCCGCTGTACATCGTCCTCGCGGGCATCCAGGGCATCCTCGGCGTGCAGTTGATCGGCGGCTACCCGGCGATCATCGCCGTCTACATGACGTTCGGCCTGCCGCTGGCGACCGTGGTCTGCTTCGTATACCTGCGGGGCATGCCAGAAGACCTGGAAGAAGCGGCCCTGGTAGACGGCTGCACTCGGTTCGGCGCCCTGCGCCGCGTGGTGATGCCGCTGCTGGCCCCGGCCATGGTAGTGAGCTTGGTGTTCGCTTTCCTGGTCGGCTGGAACGATGTGCTTTTCGCCAGCGCGCTGACCAACACGCAGACCCAGACTGTGGCGATTACCCTCCAGCAATTCGGCGAGGCGCAGGGCGAGAGCGTGGGCGCGCAGCCTCTCTACGGCGACCTGATGGCCGCCGCCCTGGTGAGCGCGATCCCGGTCGTGGTCCTCTACCTGGGCTTCCAGCGCTACCTAGTCCACGGCCTAGCCGCCGGCGCCCTATCCGGCACCTAACCCCACGCCCCCTCCGCCACACCCCCCCGGCGACCTACCCGCGCCCAAGTGACGGCCCAGACGTGATCGCCGGTGGGGGCCCCAGCCCGAGGCGATATGCCGTGAATGCCTGAATGCCGGATCCAGACATTCCGGGCACGGGAGTTAAGGTGGAGGATCGCCCGTCCTGGGGGGCGGAGGATCTTCCACTTTGTCTGACCTGCCGCGCCGACGCCGGCGCCGGGCCGGGGAGGGTGGTACTGGGCTGACTGGGGTTGCGTGTGCGAGGGCAGAGCCGGCATGGCGGCAACGGCCGCCGCCGCGTCCACGCGCCGCTGCGTCCACGCGCCGCTGCGTCCACGCGCCGCTGCGTCCACGCGCCGCTGCGTCCACGCGCCGCTGCGTCCACGCGCCGCTGCGTCCACGCGCCGCCGCGGCAACGGCCGCCGCTGCGTCCATGCGCCGCCGACGCCCGGCGCCCGCGCGCCGTCCGAGGGGCCCGCCACCCTCGCGCGCAGATATTCGACCTCAAACTATTTGACCTCAAACATGTCGCGGCAGCATACTGGGCAGCATGTCATCGGGGGAGCTTAACGGGTCGTCGGCCCAGCCCACCGGGCCGGAACCGGGCACCTCGGCGGGAACGGAAGCACACGCCTCGCCGCAAACGTGTGCCGTCCCCGGGCCCGCCACCTGGGACTGGCCGCATGACGTCGAGCACCTTCCTGAAGACGCCCCGCTCCAGGCGCTGATGCTGACCGCCACGCGGCTGATGGGCGCCTACGGTCAGTGCACGGTCCAGGCCGCCGGGCTCAAGGTCAGCCTGGCCGGGATCGGCGTGCTACGGGTGCTGCTGGACACCGACGGGCTGAAGTCCAGCGAGGTGGCGGACCGTGGCTGGTCCAGCCCGGGCACGCTGACCGCGGTGGTCAACACCCTCGTCAGGGACGGCTTCGTCGAGCGGCGGGCGGACGAGGCCGACCGTCGCGTTGTGCGCCTCTACATCACAGACGCCGGTCGCGCCGTCGTCACCTACTACGTGGGCCAGGCAGCCCCTAAATGGCGCCAGGCGCTCGGCTTCGTCGACAAGGACGACGAGGTCGTCGTGCGCAGGTTCTTCGTCCAGATGATCAACCATCTCGGCAAGCTAGTGCGAGAGGAACGCCGCAGGTGACCACAGAAATCCCGCACGCCGTCACCACAGAAATCCCGCAGGCCGCCACCCCCCAAGCCACCACCCCGCAGGCCGCCACCCCGCAAGCCATCACCCCGCAAGCCGCCACCCCGCACGCCGCTACCCCGCAGGCCGCCACCCCGCGCGTCACGCCGGGCTCGGCGATCCGCACCCAGGACCTGCGCAAGACGTACTCCACGTCGCGCGGGAACGTGGAGGCGGTGCGCGGCATCGATCTCGACATCCCCGAAGGCGAGTTCTTCGGCCTCCTCGGTCCGAACGGTGCGGGCAAATCCACCACGATCGGCATGCTCACCACCCTGATCCACCCCACCGGTGGCAAGGCCTGGGTAGCCAGCACCGAGGTCACCAAGGACCCGGTCGCGGTCAAGCGCAGGATTGGCGTCGTCACCCAGAACAACACGCTCGACATGCAGCTCACGGTCGCGGAGAACCTGCAGTTCCGCAGCCGGTTCTTCGGCCTTCCGGCACGGGCGGCCGCCCGCCGGGCCGCGCAGCTCATCGACGCGTTCGGCCTCGGCGACCGGCGTAACGCGATGGCCGATCAGCTGTCCGGCGGCCAGGCCCGTCGGCTGCTCATCGCGCGCGCCCTGGTGCACCGGCCCGACGTGCTGTTCCTCGACGAGCCGACCGCCGGGCTCGACCCGCAGACCAGGGTGAACCTCTGGGACATCCTCCAGGTGCTGCACGAGCAGGGGCAGACGATCCTGCTCACCACCCACTACATGGAGGAGGCCGAGGCGCTGTGCGACCGGATCGCGGTCGTCGACCACGGCAAAATCCTGGCCGAGGGCACCGTCGATGTGCTCAAGGAGAACGCCGGCGCCGTCACGGTCGTCACGGTCCGCTACGAGGAGCCCGTTCCTTCCGGGCTGTCCGAACGCTCCGGACTGGCGGGCCGTCCCGGCGTCACCAAGGTCGAGACCGACCACGACCAGATCCGTGTCTTCAGCCGCGACCCGGAAGGGCTGCTCGGGGAGCTAGTGGAGATCGGCGGCCGGGAAGGACTGCATGTCCGTGACGCCGCGCAGCTCAAGCCAAGCCTGGAGACCGTCTTCCTGACCCTGACCGGCCGAGAGTACCGGGAGTAACGATGGCCACTACCGCGATCCAGCCCGGCGGCCGAGGCCCAGGAGGCCCAGGAGGCCCAGGAGGTGCCCGAGGCCCCCGAGGTCCCGTCGACGCCGGCCAGGCCGATATCGGCGGCTACGCCCCGGTGGCGTCGAGCATCGCCGCGCTGATCACCGACGCACCCCAGCCGCAGCCGACGCTGGCGAAGACGTTCGCGGCGATGATGGCGCGCGAGTTCCGCGTGCTGCGCCGCAACGCGGTCTCCACCTTCACCCGCGCGGTCATGCAACCGTTGCTGTTCGTCTTCGTCTTCGCCTACGTCTTTCCCAAGATCGGCGGCGGCTTCATGCTGGGCGGCGCGGCACATTCAAACCCAGTCAGCGGAACGGCAGGCGCGGTCTCCGGTTCGGTCAACTTCGCCACGATCCTGGTGCCCGGCCTTGTCGCGTCGATGCTCCTCATGCAGGGCATCTTCGGCGTCACGTTCCCGCTGGTGATGGAGTTCTCCTGGCAGCGCACGATCGAAGACCGCGCACTGGCGCCGGTCCCGATCCGGGTGCTCGCGGTGCAGAAGATCACCGCGGGCGCCGTCCAGTCGTTCCTCGGCGCGTGCATCGTCTTCCCTGTCGTGCTGTTCGTGCACGCCGCCGGGCAGGCGCCGCATGTGCACGTCACGAACTGGTTTCTGCTCGCGCTGATCATGGTGTCCGGCGCGACGCTGACCGCGTCCCTGGGCCTGCTGCTCGGCACGGTGATGGATCCGCGCAAGATGCAGATGATGTTCGCGGTCATCCTGCTGCCGGCCACCATGCTGGGCTGCGTCTACTATCCGTGGTCCGCGCTGCACTCGATCAGGTGGCTGCAGATCCTGGTGCTGATCAACCCCATGGTCTACATGTCCGAGGGCCTGCGCGCCGTGCTCACACCGTCGCTCGGCCACATGCCGCTGTGGGCGGTCCTGCTCGCCCTCCTGGGCGGAACCGTGGTCTTCGGCTTCCTCGGCACCCGCACTTTCCGCAATCGCGTCATAAACTGACCCTCGGCGACCCCGGCGCGGTGAGTGAGGCGAGCCCGTCTCCTGCGGGAATACCACTTCGCCGCAAAGTGCTGTTACTGTTGGTCGCTGACCAGTCTGGTGCGTTCACGCACCGGATGTGCAAGCGGAGGACCACCTCCCACCTAGCCGGCCTCAAGGCTGGCGGGTCTGGCCGCGGCTAGCTCGCCGTTAAGCCACGCGCAGTGCGCGTGACCTGCGGCAACTGGTTCGCGGCACGGCACGGTCGCCAGCTCAGCTGGCGGTTGCTGCCGTTGTAGTGGTTGCCCCGCGGTGCATGCGCCTCGCGGGGCTTTTCCGTTTGGCGAGGGTCACGGCATACGCCGCCGGAAGTGCCGGCGACGACAGATGAGGCTCTGGAGGTCACATCAGCGCCGAAACGCGTGTCAATGAGCGCATCCGCGCTCCGGAGGTCCGGCTTGTCGGTCCGAAGGGCGAGCAGATCGGGATTGTCTCCATCAACGAGGCTCTCCGGCTCGCTCAGGAGGCCGATCTCGATCTGGTCGAGGTTGCCCCGACCGCGCGACCCCCGGTCTGTAAGCTCATGGACTACGGAAAGTTCAAGTACGAGTCCGCGGTCAAGGCCAGGGAATCGCGTAAGAACCAGACGCAGACGATCGTCAAGGAGATCAAGCTCCGCCCGAAGATCGACCCGCATGACTACGGCACCAAGAGGGGCCACGTCGAGCGGTTCCTGAAGGCCGGGGACAAGGTCAAGGTGACGATCATGTTCCGCGGACGCGAGCAGTCCCGGCCGGAACTCGGTTTCCGCCTGCTGCAGAAGCTAGCCGACGACGTCACCGACCTTGGCTTCGTCGAGTCACAGCCGAAGCAGGACGGGCGGAACATGATCATGGTGATCGGCCCGCACCGGAAGAAAACCGAGAGCAAGGCCGAACGCAGCGCACACCAGGCGGCTGCGCCCGCGCGACAGGTTCCGAGTCAGCGCAGCGAGGCTGCCCCGGCGCCGACCGAGGCATAACCGGGCCGGCCAGGCGCCCCGGCAATTCGCCGGCCACCGCGCCGTAGCCGTCCGGGAAGTTTGACCCCGTTTCGCGGGAAGGGCGACGCGGCTCCCGAGGAGCCGCGTCGCCAGGCAAGGCTGCCCCCCGGGCGGCGAAGAGCGACATTCACGCCGGCCACGGCGGGGTGCACTGATGAGGAGCAACCATGCCCAAGATGAAGACGCACAGCGGCGCCGCCAAGCGGTTCAAGATCACCGGCACCGGCAAGATCATGCGGCTGCGTGCCAACCGCCAGCACCTGTTCGAGCACAAGTCCTCGCGCGTCACGCGCCGGCTGGAAGGCGCGGTCCAGGTCTCAAAGGGCGACGTCCGCGAGATCAAGAAGCTGCTCGGCAAGTAGTTCTGAGGACAGAGGAGACGAGACGATGGCACGCGTAAAGCGGTCGATTAACGCCAAGAAGAAGCGCAGGGTTGTCCTCGAGCGGGCGAGCGGCTACCGGGGGCAGCGGTCACGGCTGTACCGCAAGGCCAAGGAGCAGGTCCTGCACTCGATGACCTACGCCTACCGCGACCGCAAGGACCGCAAGGGCAACTTCCGGCGGCTGTGGATCCAGCGCATCAACGCCGCCGCACGGGCGAACGGCATGACGTACAACCGTTTCGTGCAGGGGCTCAAGGCGGCCGGTGTCGAGGTGGACCGCCGCGTCCTGGCTGACCTGGCCGTCACCGACGAGGCGGCGTTCACCGCGCTCGTCGAGGTCGCGCGCCAGGCACTGCCGGAAAGCGCCGAGGCGGCCGCCTGACGGCCGCCGACTTCCGCGGGGCCAGCGCGGCGCGGCTCAAGACCGCTCGCCGGCTGACCAAGCGGGCACTGCGACAGCGGGAGCGGGCCTTCCTCGCGGAGGGCCCGCAAGCCGTTTCTGAGGCGCTGGCGACCGGGGCGCGCGTCACGGGACTGTTCGTCACCGCGCCCGCGCAGGCGCGCCACGAGGACCTCGTGGCGAAGGCCGTGGACGCCGGCGTCGAGGTCCAGGTCGTCAGCGGCGAGGTGATGTCCGAGCTCGCGCAGACCGTCACCCCGCAGGGGCTGCTGGCGATCTGCGATTTCGTCGACGTCCCGCTCGCCGAAGTCGTCACGGCCAGTCCGCGGCTGGTCGCCCTGCTCGCCAACGTCAGGGATCCCGGGAACGCGGGCACGGTGCTGCGCACCGCCGACGCGGCGGGGGCGGACGCGGTGGTGTTCGCCGACGCCTCGGTCGATCCGTATAACGGCAAATGCGTGCGGGCAAGCGCGGGCAGCCTGTTCCACCTGCCCGTAGTGGCCGGAACCCGGCTGCCCGAGACCGTCGCGGCGCTGCGCGGGGCGGGCCTGCGGATCGTCGCGGCCGACGGCCGGGCGGGGGTGACGCTGGACGATCCGGGAACGCGCGAGGCGCTAGCGGCGCCGACCGCGTGGCTGTTCGGCAACGAGGCCTGGGGGCTGCCGCCCGAACTGCTCGCGCTCGCGGACGACTCCGCGGCGGTGCCGATCTACGGCCGGGCCGAGAGCCTGAACCTCGCCGCGGCGGCCGCCGTCTGCATGTACGCGTCCGCCGCCGCCCAAGGTCCGCGCCCCCCTTCCCGCGCGCCATTCCCGCGAGTCGAAGGGCGCGCCGCCGGATGACTGAGGAGGGATGAGGCAAAGCTTCATCGCGACGAAGGAAGAGGGCGGGCCAAAAGCGCCCGGAGGCGAGCGGGGCAAGCAGGGCGAGTGGGATAACACAGCGTTACGCGACTTAATGATGTGTGAGGCATGGTAGGTGGCCCCGGGTATTCACGTTATAACGTAGAGAAATCCCGCGAGCGGGACTGTCGTAAGAACGGTTCCGCGCGCTAGAGTCTGATCACATTCCGTCACCCGCATGCAGAATGACGCAGATCCTCATCATTCGATGCGGGCCCGGCCGGACGGAGGCGTCGCAGTCGTGGAGGACAACATCGCGAGCCTGGGCAAGCCTGGCCCGTTTGAGCGTGCCGGCGGCGTGCCGCTGAGCGCCGACGAACTCCCCGACGGGCTCGTCGTGGCGGACGAAGCGGGCCGCGTTATCGTGTTCAACCGCGCCGCGGCCCGGCTGACGGGCACCGCCGCCGAGGAGGCGATCGGTAAGTTCGTCTCCGACGTGCTGCCGTTCCGCGATGACGACGGCAAGGACTGGTGGCTGTTCGTCGACCCGTACCACGGCCTGGCCACCCGCACCCGGCACCCGGAGCGCAGCCTGTACCTGACCGACGGCACCGAACTGCTCGTCTCGGTCGGCTACGTCCGCGACGGCCGGCGCGGGCCGGTGCGCCGCCTGATCATCACGCTGCGCGGCGCGCAGCAGCGGGCCAGGCTGGAGCGCAGCCGCGCCGAGCTTGTCTCCACCGTGGCGCACGAGCTGCGCTCCCCGCTGACCTCGGTCAAGGGGTTCACCGCCACGCTGCTGGCCAAATGGCACCGGTTCACCGACGACCAGAAGCGCGTCATGCTCGAGACGGTCAACGCGGACGCGGACCGGGTGACCCGGCTGATCACCGAGCTGCTCGACGTGTCCCGCCTCGAGTCGGGCCGGATGGAGGTGCACCGGCAGCTTGTCGACGTTCCTGACCGGGCCGCGAAGATCGTCGCCGGGCGGGTGGCGGCGGGCGAGCCAGAGGAGAAGTTCCGCCTCGTGGCCGCGCCGGACCTGCCGGAGACCTGGCTGGACGCCGACAAGATCGACCAGATCCTGGGCAATCTCGTCGAGAATGCCGTCAGGCACGGGGCTGGTATCGTGACGGTCGTGGTAGAGCGCGCGCGTATCGGCGGCGACCAGGCGGTCGCCGTGTCGGTGCGCGACCAGGGAGAGGGCATTCCCCCGGAGATGGCGCCCCGGGTGTTCCGCCAGTTCTGGCGGGGCAAGCGCCGTGGCGGCACGGGTCTGGGCCTGTACATCGTCAAGGGCCTGGTGGAGGCGCTCGGCGGCACGATCACCGTGGGGTGTGCCCCCGGCGGCGGTGCCGAGTTCCGATTTATCATGCCCGCGGGCGCGCCCGTCGAGTAGGCACCACGCCACCGACACCGCGCAGGCGGGCTATTCCCAGCCCCGCGAGCCGAAGGACGCGGGCGAAAAGCGCCCGGCGGCGTGCGGGAAGACAGAGCCCCGGTAGGGTTTCGTGTGCTGGCTAGCAATCACCACGGTCCGTTCCGGATGAATACCGCCGCCTGTACCGCCGCGGACGTTCCAGCTGTGCACGGCCTCTAGGAAGCGAATGATGTCCGCACCAAACAAGAACTATGACCCGGTCACGGTGACCGCGTTGTCGGCTCAGGAAGTGGAGCGCGCGCTGGGCGACGCGCTGGCCGCCATCGCCGCAGCGAGAACCCTTGACGAGCTGAAGGAAGCCAGGCTCGCGCACGCCGGCGACAAGGCGCCGCTGACCTTGGCGAGCGCTGAGATCGGCGCGCTGCCGCCGGAGGCCAGGGCCGACGCCGGCCGCCGCACCGGCGCCGCCAAAGGGCGGATCCAGCAGGCCCTGAAGGCCCGCCAGGAGCAGCTCGAGAAGGAGCGCGACGAAAGCGTGCTCATCACCGAGAAGGTCGACGTCACGCTGCCGTTCGACCGGACCCCGAAGGGCGCGCGGCACCCGGTAACGATGACCGCGGACCGGCTCGCCGACGTGTTCGTGGCGATGGGCTACGAGGTCGCCGACGGGCCCGAGGTTGAGGCGGAGTGGTACAACTTCGACGCGCTCAACATCCCGCCTGACCATCCCGCGCGTGAGATGCAGGACACCCTTTTCGTCGCGCGGGCGGACGGCAGCGACCAGCCCAGCGGCATGGTGCTGCGCACGCACACCTCGCCGGTGCAGATCAGGTCTTTGCTGACGCGGCCGTTGCCGCTGTACGTGGTCAGCCCGGGACGGGTGTACCGCAACGAAGCCCAGGACGCCACCCACCTGCCCGTCTTCTACCAGATCGAGGGGCTGGCGGTGGACGAGGGACTGACCATGGCCGACATGCGCGGGGCCATTCAGTCGTTCGTGGACGCGCTGTTCGGAGCGGGCCTGAAGACGCGGCTGCGGCCGGACTACTTCCCGTTCACCGAGCCGTCCGGCGACGTGTCGATGGAGTGTCACGTGTGCCGCGGCGCGTCGACCAAGCCGGGCGCGGACCCGTGCCGCGTCTGCCGGAGCCAGGGCTGGATCGAGATCGCCGGCTGCGGCATGGTCAACCCGCGCGTGCTCGTGGCCTGCGGGATCGACCCGGACCGATACAGCGGATTCGCGTTCGGGCTGGGCATCGAGCGGGCGCTGATGCTCGCGCACAGCGTCTCCGACATCAGGGACACCGTCGATGGTGACGTGCGGTTCAGCCGGGCGTTCGGCACCGAGATCTAGGGGAGCTGACAAGACATGCGGGTACCCATCTCCTGGCTGCGTGCCTACGCGCAGGTCCCCGAGCCGGTCGACGCGGCCGAGGTCGGCCGGCGGCTCACCGCGGCCGGCCTCGAGGTCGAGGCGGTCGAACAGGTCGGGCATGACGTGCGAGGCGTCGTCGTGGGCCAGGTGCTCACGGTCGAAGATCTCGCCGAGTTCAAGAAGCCGATCAGGTACTGCCGGGTCGCGGTGTCGGAGGCCGAGCTTTCCGCGGACCCCGCCGACGTGCGCGGCGTGATCTGCGGTGCCACCAACTTCGCGGCGGGCGACCGGATCGTGTTCGCTCAGCCGGGCGCGGTGTTGCCCGGCGGGTTCGAAATCGGTGCCCGCAAGACCTACGGCCGGGTGTCGGAGGGCATGATCTGCTCCGCCAGGGAACTGGCCATCGGGGACGACCACACCGGGATCCTGGTGCTGCCGCCGGACGCGCCGCTCGGCGCGGATTTCGTCGAATACGCGAGCCTGCGCGACGACGTCCTCGAGCTCACGGTGACGCCGGACCGCGGCTATGCCGTCAGCATCCGCGGCGTGGCCCGCGAGCTCGCCAGCGCGTACGGCGTGCCGTTCACCGACCCCGCGCACACGTTCGTGCCGGGGGAGGACGCGTCGGGCCAGGTAACGGCGGGGACCGCCGCGCCGGAGGCGGACGAGGCGCCGGACTCGGACGTGTGGCCGGCCAGCATCGCCGACCCGACCGCGTGCGACCGGTTTGTGCTGCGCGAGGTGCGCGGCTTCGACCCGCAGGCGCCGACGCCGGTGTGGATGCGGGTGCGGCTGGCGCGCTGCGGCGTGCGCAGCATCTCGCTGGCCGTCGACGTGACCAACTACCTGATGCTCGAGCTCGGCCAGCCGCTGCACGCGTTCGACCGGTCCAAGCTGACCGGCCCGATCGTGGTGCGGCGCGCCCGGCCAGGCGAGACGATCGAGACGCTCGATCACGTCACGCGCTCGCTGTACCCCGAGGACATCGTGATCACCGACGACTCGGGCCCGGTCTCGATGGCGGGCACGATGGGCGGCCTCGCCACGGAGATCGATGAAAATTCCACGGACATCGTGATCGAGGGCGCACATTTTTCCGACGTCGGCACCGCCAAGATGAGCCGCAGGCACAAGCTGCATTCTGAGGCGTCGTACCGGTTCGAGCGCGGCGTGGACCGTGAGCTTCCGCTGCGCGCCACCGCCCGCGCGGTCGCGCTGCTCGCGAGCCTGGGCGGCGACCGGGGGGCGCGGGTCGTGCCGGGCTGCACCCACGCGCAGGTGCCGGTCACGCCGCGGACGATCACGATGGCCGCCGACTACCCGGACCTGGTGGCGGGTGTCATCTACGGCCGGGACACGGTCATCAAACGGCTGGTCGAGGTGGGCTGTGAGGTGGCCGAGCGCAACGCCCCCGAGCTGCCGACCATCGCACCGTGGCGGGCGGGCACCGGTCAGGTCTCAACATCCTCCGACGCCTCCGAACAACACGAACAACACGAACAGCACGAACAGCACGGCAGGCACGACCGCATGCACCCTGTGCTTGACGTCACGCCGCCGTCGTGGCGGTCCGATCTCACCGATCCCGCTGACCTCGCCGAGGAGGTCATCCGCCTGGAGGGCTACGTCAACGTGCCGGTCAGGCTGCCCCGCGCCCTCGCTGGCCAGGGGCTGACCGACCGGCAGCGGCTGCTCCGCGCGATCGGCGCCGCGCTGGCGGACGCGGGGTTCGTGGAGGTGCAAGCCGAGCCGTTCGCGCCGGTCACCGAGGCCGCCGACCTGATGCTGCCCCCGGAAGACCCGAGGCGCCCCGTCGTCCGGGTCACGAACCCGCTAAGCGAGGACCAGCCGGATCTGCGCACCACGCTGCTGCCAGGACTGTTCCGCCTGCTGCTGCGCAACATCGGGCGGGGCTTCCCCGACACGGCGCTGTTCGAGACCGGCCTTGTGTTCCTGCCGCGTCCCGGCGCGCCCGCGGCGGCGCCGATCCTGGCCACCGACCGTGGCCCCACCGTCGAGGAACTCGCCTCGCTCGATCCGCCGCTGCCCGATCAGCCGCTGCGCGTCGGCGCCGTGCTGGCCGGGGACCGTGAGCTGCCCGGCTGGTGGGGGCGGGGACGGGCGTCCGACTGGGCGGACGCGATCGAAGCGGCGCGAAACGTGGCCGCCGTTTGCCACCTGGACCTCCACGTGCGGGCGGCGCACGAGCCGCCGTGGCACCCCGGCCGGTGCGCGGCCCTGTACGTACGCGCCGACGCCGACGGTGAGGTGCGCGAGTGGCTCGCGGGACACGCGGGCGAACTGCACCCGCGGGTCGTAGCCGCGTACGGCCTGCCGCCGCGGACCAGCGCGCTCGAGCTCGATTTCGCCGTGCTGGCGGCTGCCGCGGAGGCTACTATTGTCCGCGGCCCCGCGCTGTCGGCCTACCCGCTGGCGACCCAGGACGTAGCCCTGGTGGTCCCCGCCGACGTACCCGCGGCGGACGTGGCGGCGGCGCTGACCGTCGGCGCGGGTGAACTGCTCGAAGGCCTGCGGCTCTTCGACGTCTACACCGGCGCTCAGCTCGGCGAGGACCGCAAGTCGCTCGCCTACACACTGCGCTTCCGCGCCCCAGACCGGACGCTTACCGTGGCGGAAACCACGGCCGCGAGGGACGCGGCGGTGGCTGAGGCCGCACGCAAGGTAGGCGCCGTACCGCGCGCATAACTTCAGATTTATCTCGAACGAACCGTGGCGTCTGCCGACCGCCACGGTTCTACGCGGCATGCCTGGCAACGCCGAGGATTCCTGATTGATTGATTTGCCCGTTTGTTTTGCAATATGCGCATTTAGCGGTCATGATGTGACATCTACAATGCTTCTAGGCGGGCACGGAGGGTGACATAAAGGCAGGCGCGGAGGCCCCGAATCGGCTATCGGAAGAGCCCCCGCAGGCGAGGTATCGCGAGGTGTTCGCCGTCCCGGAGTTCCGTGCGCTCTGGGCGGCACAGCTTACCTCCGTGATCGGCGACCAGCTGGCGCGGGTCGCGCTGACCATCCTGGTATATGAGCGGACGAGTTCGGCGCTGCTCGCCGCGGTGACGTTCATGCTGAGCGTGGTGCCGGTCTTCGTCGGCGGCGTCGCGCTCGCGTGGCTCGCGGACAGGTTTCCCCGGCGCCGGGTGATGATCGCCTGCGATGTGTTCCGCGCCGCGCTGGTGGTGGTCATGGCGCTGCCCGGGATGCCGCTCGCGCTGCTTGTCGCCCTGCTCGCGGTGGTCACGCTGGTGAGCGCGCCGTTCACCGCGGCCCGCGCCGCCATATATCCCGATCTGCTCGCCGGGGACAGGTACGTGGCGGGCACCGCCATCACGCTGACCACCAACCAGTTCGCCCAGGTGGTCGGGTTCGCGGTCAGCGGCGCCGTGGTGGCGCTGGTGGGCACGCGAACGTCCCTGGGGATCGATGCGGCCACGTACGGGGTGTCGGCCGTCATCGTGAGCTTGTGGGTGCGGCCGCGGCCGGCCCCCGCGTCGCGGCGCGGGCGACACGCCGCGACGCGGGGCTCGGCGGCCGGTGCGACGAAAGGGGCGGCCACCGGGGCGGCGTCCCGGGCGGACCCGGCCGCCGGTGACCGCTGGGAGAGCAGCCTGACGGGCGCGGTCAGGATGGTGTTTAGCACCCCGGCGCTGCTGCTGCCGATGCTGTTCGGCTGGCTGGCCGGGTTCTATAACGCCCCAGAGGGGGTGGCCGCCCCGCTGGCCAGGAGCCTGGGTGGCGGCGCGGCAGCGGTCGGCGCGATCCTGGCCGCACAGGCGCTCGGCGAGACCGTCGGCATGCTGTTCTTCGCGCGGCTGGCGCGGCCCGAGACCCGGCTGCGCCTCATGGGCCCGCTGGCCATCGCCACCTGCGGTGCCCTGATCTTGTTTTTCTTGCGGCCCGACTTCGCCGCCGTGCTGATCATCCTGTTCGCGTCCGGCGGGTTCGGCGCCTACCAGATCGCGGCCAACGCCGCGTTCGTCCGCGCGGTGCCACCGCATTGGCGCGCCCGCGCGTTCGGCCTCGCACAAGGCGGCATGAGCCTCGGCCAGGGCACGGTGCTGGTGCTGGCGGGCGCCGCCGCGGAGCATTTCGCGCCAACGACGGTCGTCGCGATCGCGGGCGTCGTGGGCGCCGTGTGCGCCGCGGGAGTCGCGGCGAGTTGGATCCGGTCGCGGAAGGCAGACGCGCCCGGCGGCTTATAGCTGTCCGGCGGATTCCGCCGTTGAGTTGTCAAGCCGTCAGGTCCGGCCGCGTTCCGCGGCCTACACACCGGTCTGTTCTCTTGCACTGCTCTCTTGTCCTGCCTGGACCAGTCGACGGTCTCGGGGTTCGCCGCTGGTCGTCTGGTGTGGTCGGGGGGTTAGTTCCAGGTGGTGGTGCGCATGGGGTGCTCTCCTTGGGGGTTGGT
>Ga0210390_10002383_pt1 | contig 16717 bp, 15 predicted proteins | sample IncBWH11OmetaG_FD_161050 | JGI IMG/M metagenome (GOLD analysis project Ga0210390, IMG submission 161050) | Forest soil microbial communities from Barre Woods Harvard Forest LTER site, Petersham, Massachusetts, United States - Inc-BW-H-11-O ... | reverse complement strand
ACGGACGCAATGAGGCTGGGATATGACGACGACCAAGGAGCACGAGCGCTTGCAGGAGACGCGGGAACAAAATGTGCCCTGGCGCAAATGGGGCCCGTACTTGAGTGAGCGCCAATGGGGGACGGTACGCGAGGATTACAGCGAGAACGGTGATGCCTGGAATTACTTATCGCACGACCAGGCCCGTAGCCGCGCCTACCGCTGGGGCGAGGATGGCCTGGCGGGGATCTGCGACCACCACCAGGTGCTGTGTTTTGCGCTGGCGCTGTGGAACGGAAAGGATCCGATCCTCAAGGAGCGGCTATTCGGATTGACCAATAGCGAGGGCAATCACGGCGAGGACGTGAAGGAATACTACTTCTACCTCGATAGTACCCCGACCCACTCCTACATGAAGTACCTATACAAGTATCCCCAGGCTGCCTACCCCTACGATGACCTCGTGGCAACGAATCGCCAGCGTTCTCGCGACGCGACCGAGTATGAGCTTATCGACACTGGCATCTTCGACGGCGACCGCTACTTCGACGTCTTCGTCGAGTATGCCAAGGCTGCCCCGGAAGACGTGCTGATCCGGATCAGCATCCACAACCGCGGGCCGGAAACGGGTCTCCTGCATGTACTCCCGACTTTATGGTTTCGCAATACTTGGTCGTGGCCGGATGGTGGCACGAAGCCTGTCCTGCACGCCGTCGAGGGTGTCGGGCACCGCGTGATTCATGCGCACCACCCCGACCTGTCCATCGCGGAATCCCTCGGCGACTTTGACCTGTATTGCGAGGGCCAGGTCCCGCTGCTGTTTACCGAGAACGACACCAACCATGCCAGCCTCTTTGGCACCTCGAATCAGAGCCCCTACGTGAAGGATGGCATGCACGCAGCTGTCGTCCATGGGCTGCGGGAGGCGGTGAACCCCGCGCAGCTGGGCACGAAGGCCGCTCCCCACTACCAGGCGAGCATCGAGGCCGGAGATACACGGGTCATGCGGCTGCGCTTGACCCGTGCGGCGATCGAGCGGTTGGCCGATCCTTTTGGAGCGTTCGACACCGTCGTCCACACGCGAAAGGCTGAGGCCGATGCCTTCTATCGGGCGCTGACGCCCCCCTCGGTGTCGACCGACGCGGCCCATGTCATGCGTCAGGCTCTCGCCGGCATGCTGTGGACCAAGCAATACTATTATTTTGACGCCGACACCTGGCTGGAAGAGCACGGCGCCCACCCCCTCCACCCCCCGAGTCGTGTCTTCCGGAACCACGACTGGTTCCACATGGTCAACGACGACATCATCTCCATGCCCGACAAGTGGGAATACCCCTGGTATGCCGCGTGGGACCTGGCCTTTCACGCTGTCGCGCTGTCGATTGTCGACCCCGACTTCGCTAAGCAACAGCTCGACCTCATGCTTACCGGGCATTACCTCCCCCCCAACGGTCAGATCCCGGCCTATGAGTGGAACTTCAGCGACGTGAACCCGCCGGTCCATGCTTGGGCGACCCTGTTTCTCACTCGCACCGAGGAGGCCCTGCGTGGCACAACCGATTTCGAGTTCCTGAAGTCGGCCTTCCATAAGCTCCTCCTCAACTTCACTTGGTGGGTGAACCGCAAGGATCGCTTCGGCAAGAGCGTGTTCGATGGCGGTTTTCTCGGGCTCGATAACATCGGCGTCTTCGACCGCAGCGCGCCGCTACCCTCGGGCGGTCACCTGGAGCAGGCGGATGGCACCGCCTGGATGGCTCTGTTCACCCAGAACATGGGTGATCTAGCGATCGAGCTCGCCGCCCACGACCCGACATACGAAACTCTGGTGGAGAAGTTTATCGATCATTTCCTGTGGATCGCCGCCGGCATGAATGGCCCCGGCGAGGACGGCATGTGGGATGAGGAGGACGGTTTTTATTATGACATGCTGGTGCTGCCCGACGGCCGCGCGACGCGGCTCAAGGTGCGCTCCTTGGTGGGCCTCCTGCCGCTTTGTGCGACGACGGTGATCGAACCGTGGCAGCGAGCGCGCGTCCCGGGCGGACCGACCCTCTTCCAAGAGCGCCTGCGGCAAATGCCGCAGTTGCGAGGCTTCATCCATCCGTCGGGTCCTGGCCATTATGGTGTGGGCGAGCGCGGGATCCTCGCCCTGCTGACCCCGGAGCGGTTACGCCGGGTGCTCGCGAAACTGCTCGACGAGGAGGAATTTCTGGGCCCCTATGGCATCCGTTCGCTGTCCAAATTCCACGAACGACAGCCCTATGCCTTCCACGTGGAGGGTCAGGAATACCGCGTCACGTATCTGCCGGCGGAATCGGACAGTGGGATGTTCGGCGGCAACTCGAACTGGCGCGGCCCGATCTGGTTGCCGGTGAACGCCCTGATCATCCGCGCGCTTTTGCAGTTCTATCTTTATTACGGCAACGAGTTTCGGGTGGAGTGCCCCACCGGTTCCGGGCAGATGCGGACCCTCTTCGAGGTGGCCCGCGAGATCAGCGAACGGCTGACGAGCATCTTCCTGCGCGATGCCGGCGGCCGCCGGCCGATATACGGGGGGGCCGAGACGTTCCAGTCCGATCCTCATTGGCGCGACCACCTGCTCTTTTACGAGTATTTTCATGGCGACAACGGCGCCGGTCTGGGGGCCAGCCATCAGACCGGCTGGACGGGACTCGTGGCCTTGGGTATCGAACTCTTCGGCCTCCTCGACGCCAAGAGTTTCTTAGAGAGTGGCCACGAGGCCCTGTACCGCCGCAGTATGGCGCAGAGGTGAGCGCGGCGACAGCCGAGCGGAGACAGACACCCTCGCGCACACGAGCCGCCCACTGCCGTACCGGATCAAACCCGTGTCTGGCTCACTGAACGCTCGCGCCAACTCGGCGCCCCGCCCGGTGGATGGCATCGCAGACACCGAGCTGGATCCGTTTGGTTGAGTTGGGGTTCGACTGGGTATGGCTGCTGACCGCGTCGTAGATGGGAGAGATCAGTCGAGCAGCGGCGCCCGACTGGCGCAGACAATTCGGAGAAACCCTGCTCCGATCTTCGCGAGCAGGAATCGCCGGTGCCGAGGGTTTTGTGCCTCTGACCGCAAAGACAGCGACGGGAAAACGGTTCTTAATTAACGTCCTCAACTTCGCCCCCGGTCGCGGTCAACGCCGGGTGCGGTTGCCGGGGTCGAACCTCGACGGCGGCCGGCGCGGGTAGCATTTCAGGACTCAGGTCGAAGGTCAGCGAGTAGTGCCAAAGACCTGGAGTGTGCGGGCTATACCTCGATAGGGCTCCGTGAAGGTAGGAAAAGCTAATGCGATACACTCGAACAGCGACTGAACCGCACTGGAGGCAACGTGCATGAGCCACCGATTAGTCATCTTTGGCGCCAACGGCGACTTAGCTTCCCGTAAGCTGATGCCGGCCCTGGCCCGGCTCCACCAGGTGGGCAAGCTTCCCTCGGGATTCTCGGTCCTCGGCATCACGCGTAACCCGTGGGGTACTCAGCGCCTCCGAGAGACGCTCGAACGTTGCGCCGGCGATGTCAGGCCTTCAGTCGCGGAACGCACTTCTCTCTTCGGTGGAATACCGCCGTTCCGAAGCAATCGACGCCGGGACACATTATCAATCGAGCGCCGCCCCGACCCGGCGTACGAAAGATTGTTTCCATATTACGTCGAACTCTGCGCCGGCAGCCGATTTCGTTCAAAACTGACCGGCGAGGGCGGTATCGCTGGCCACGCAGTCATGTATATCAAAGATGCTTGCAAAGACGGTGATGCTTCGTTCCCGCAACCCGCCTGCCGCAAAGTAGTTCGCTTGCTTGCCCTCGCAGTGCTGCGACCACCTCTTCCCTGTCACATCGGCCGGCGGATTTGGAAATATCGCAGGACGGCAAAGCCGGCGGCCGCGGCGGCGAGATGCTTGAGCGTATGTCCGCTCAAGATATGGCCGATCGAATAAATCGTCTCATCGGTGAATTCGAACAGCTTCGCGAGCGCATATAATGCAGCCGCAATAATCCAATAGTACCCATGGCTGTACTTCGCAGGGTAAAGGAGGAACAGCACCAGCAATGCCACACCAGGGAAACATTGAGCCCAAAAGTAAAGCCGCAAATCGTCCGTCCAAAGCCACAACAGCAGGCTCGCCACGCCGATCGCGAGCATGGGCCAGAGCAGGACGGCCCCCGCCGCTGCGCCGACGCGCTCCTGGACCACGAGGGCGAAGATCGCGGCAAAGCTGATCGTCATCGGCAGCCGATCCCAGAACAGCGTGCCGTCGTTCGGGTCCCAATGGTAATAGGCCGAGCCGATCCCAGTTAGAAAAAATCCCAAGAACAATACGATCTTCGCCGCATCGTCGCGAAACTGCGCCAGGCCGAGCGCTCCGACCACGGCGAAAGGAATATTAGAGACGACGTTCCAGGAGTTCGGGATGCCGAGCAGTGTGCGCCGGTCGGCGAACAGGTGATAGGCCTGATCCTGCGGTATCGCGGGCAGCAGCAGCAATCCGAGGACCGACACCGCCATCAGACCGATGAGAATCAGTAAGGGGTGATTTGACTTCGCTCCGAGCGTCATTAGGGCAGATTATCATGGACCTGGCCGTTTGGCGGCGCGGCAATTTGGGATCGATGCGCGGACAACGGCTCCGTGAGGCTAGGGCGACGGGATTCCGAGTTGTCAAGGAAGGTGCGGAGCGGCATCAGCTCCCGACTGCTTCATCAGCCAAACCGTCTCTCCCCAGACGCTCCTGGAGCAACCCAGGATCGATCGAGCGGGCACGGGGCCTTGATTGCTCCCCGGCGGCTGGCGTCGCGAACCGCCCAAACATGCCCGCGGCCGATTTGTTGGCGAGTAAGGTTGGCCCCAACGGCGTTGCGAGGCATGGCACGAGCCGTTGGGCTCGGTCTTCGAACTCGACCATATCCCGGATCAGCGCGAACCTTGCCACGCCTGCATGATGGCTTGCTATCGCAATGCCAGCATGCTGATGCACACCGGCATTGCCGCATCCGACGCCCTCGCCGCGCTCCGAGCGGGGATATCCGGGGGGCGCTCGGCTCGCTCTTTCACCGCAGCGTCGCGCGATCGCTGTGGTCGCTGGTCGGCGAACTGCCGCAGCTGCGCCGCCTGCAGCGGGCGCGGGCCGCCTGACGGCGATTGCCGACCTGTCGTCGTTATTGCACGACGCGGGCGCGCAACCGGGTATATTCCTCGTTGGAGATGGTCCCGGCGGCTTTCAGACGTTCGAGCTTCTCGATTTCGTCGGCGGCGCTGAAACCGACGACGTGACGCAGCTCGTCGCTGGCTTGCTGCGCTCGCTGGGCGTTGCGCTCGGCCATCCCGCGGCTCTGCGAGATCAGGTAAATAAACACCGCCAAATAAGGGATTACGATCAGGACGATGACCCAGATCGCTTTCCCCAGCCCGGAAATATCATGCCGGCGGAACAGGTCGCCGATCACCGTGATTAGCAGCCAGAACCACAACACGAACACAAAGATCGCAAAGACATCGAGCAGGAAGTTGCCAAAACTGAAACTGCTGGCGTTTAACATGCGGTCCCTCCCAGGATCGGTCGAAATTCGTTCGCAGGGGCTTCTATGAGACGTTGACCCGTTCGGTCGCGGTCAACTGCAGGCTTTCAGTCCCGACTGCAAGCTCGTGAATGTGGAAGCTGCCGCGATATTTGTCGATACCGTCGGCGCCAAGCGAGGTCGACGGGGCGGAGCACAGAACGATATTCCCGCAAACCCCGATCCAATCCCGATGGCGATGGCCGTGCAGCACGATCAGCCGCCGAGAATGCGGCGCCAGAACCGCTACTAAATCCGAGGCGTTGATTAGTGCCAGACCGATGCGCTCGCGCAGAGTGACCGAAACCCGCGGATATTCGACGACCTGGTGGTGGAGCAGGATCACCCAGGGGTTTTGCGTCGTCTGCAAGATCAGCCGCAGCGCTCTCAGCTGCACCGGCCCGACGACGCCGATCGCATTAGTCAGTGCGAAGTGGCTCCGGGCGTTAGAGTTGAGTAGGATCACGCCATGTGAAGCACCGGGCGCTGGTGGTTCGACCAGCGGAAAGATCGCCTCCCATACCTTCGTCATCTCACGCCGGCCGTGCATCGTGCCGCGATCAGCCAATTCCCGCAGGTTTCGGGCGCGGTCGCCGTGCCGCAAATAGTCTTGCAATGAGGGTCCGACACCGCCCGACACCCGGTCGACGAGATGGGTGCGCTCGCCGGCCAGCGTGTCGAGAGCGAGAATGACGCGCAATTTGCGCAGCGATTGACCGGCGCTCCACGGCAAGTCCAGCCGGGCCGGATTGGTCCGGTCGATAATGTTGACGTCGTGATTGCCCGGAACCAGCGACAGCCGGCGGCGCAATTCGGGGCAGCCGCGCAACAGGTCGAGAAACGCCGCCCATTCCGCGCGGGTCCCGGCATCGGTAATATCGCCGGTCATCACGACCCGGTCCAATGGTGCCGCCGCATGGATGGCGCGCAGCTTGCGCAAGGCGCTGCGTAGTGGCTGATTGCCGCGCGGCCCGTCGGTGCCGGACTCCATGCGATAGCCGTAGCGCTCGCCGACAATGTGTAAATCGGACAGGTGCGCGACCCTTATGGCGGCTGCGCCCGGGATGGTTGGCGCCGCGGCCCAATCGAGCACCGGACTGTTTAGCGACAGCTCGCGCCAAATCCAAAAAAGGCTTTCGAGCGCGGCCGAGAGACCGAGGATGACGGCAGCGTTGGCGAGTGCTGCCGCCGTTAACAAACGCCAGCGGAGATCGACGACATCGAGAAATCGAATGTTCAACGTCGTTTCGGTGACGGTGGCGACAGTCAATCCGCCGCCGACGAAAATAACGGCGGCGATGACGGCGCAAATCCGACGGCTGCTATCAAGCTGTTCGGCGGTCATCGATCTCCCCCGCAGCTTTTCCGCCCCGCCGCGCAGCACCTCGCGCAGCACGACAAAGACCGGCAGTACGAGGCTGTAGTGGAGATGCCAGAAATTGTTCCACGCCACCCAAAACACCCGGCCACTGAGCCAAACCGCGATCGCGATCAAGATCAAGATGATAACGGGCGTCACAATCAGGCTGCGCCCAGCCAATTCCGGCGCGTGCAGGATCAGGCGGCCATAAGCGATCGCGAGCGAGGGGGCGGCGCCGATCAACAGCGCCGGAACGACGAAAAGTGCCAGAAACCCGATTGGCGCCTTCAGATAATTGAACTCTAACAGAGCCGAAGCGAGCAGGCTGCGCACCCCGCGCCGATGAGGGTTCGTGCGGTCGTCGTCATCGTCGCCGCGCCGGAGATCCCAGATTCGCAAGCGGCTTACCTCTTTGCGGGCATCAAAAATGACGAGGTCCTCGCCGACCCGATCTTCTATCGGGAGCGGCTCACCAACTTAATTGGGGCGAATTGTCCTCGGCCCTTTGGCGGCGTCGCGCCCGGCCTCTATCTGATGTGGGATCTCTCGCCTTTACACGCGCCGCCTAAATAGGCGGCTTATTGTGGGGTCGCTCTTCCCGACGTCGCCTTGCCGCCGACCGACATCCGGTTCATGGTGCTCGGGTTTTCCGATTGAAGTTGAGACAGTTCCTGGCGATTCAGTTCGTCCGCGGCGGTACCGGAAGAATTGCTTCTCGCCGACTCGACGGCATGGCGCCGGTGATGGGCACGCGTCGAGGGACCGGTGCCCCGGTTTGATGTCGCCCTTCCCCCTACCGACATCCGGTTCATTTGGTGCGGCAGCGCCCCAGTGGTCGTCGGCGAGGTCATGCCAGGCGATGTTGTCGCGGGCGCGGTTCCCGATGATCCTGTCTCACGATTCGAGGTTGCTCTTCCTCCGCCTGGCATCCGGTTCATCTGACTAGGAAGCGCGTTCGGAACTGAGGGCGCCGTTGAACTTGCCCCCGGTGGGGCGGTGGAGGGCGCCGGCTGGGCCCAGACCGGACCCGATATCGCGACCGCGGCCGCCGCCATCCCGATGACGAGATACCTCACGTGTAAATCCTCCCTGACAAACTACAACAACCGACGCTCGCGAGATGTCCAAGCGATTGCCAATCCACGATCGCCCCTTTCAATTGGTTGCGCAACGGGGAATCACCTTCGCCGGATCGTCCCAGACGGAGATTGCTGTTCTCGCCCGGGAAGCGATCGCGCCGCCACACGAACCGGCTTGATCCGCGCTCTTCATCAGGGGTCCGCAATATGGTTATTCGCCGGCGGGTTGCAGAAATCCCGCGATTGCCCCGGCGTCGCGGTCGATTATCGTCTTGCCGGCGGCGACGAGCGCATCGACCTGGTCGCGCGGCAACGTCAAGCCGGTGCGGATCGCGACGAGCCGCGCCCGCGTCTCGGGATCGGGATAGTCGGACAGGCTGACCCGCATCACCTTCCCCGCGACATCGCCGCAGGCATAGCCGTCAATCGCGGGGCCCTGGCGGCAGCGCATCTGCCGCAACTTACCGACAAGGTCCTCGATTGTGCTCTCGACCGCGATCATGGTTTCGATGTTGTAAGCTCCGATTTGCGCGCCGGTCGCGGCCGAGATGATCTGTCCGATTCCGGTGATGACGCGCTGGCGCGGCCAGTTCGGGTTTGGCGACGACTGGCCGTCAACGCTGATCACCAGGATGCGCCGTATCGGCATCAGAGCGGCCACGAAGCGGTCCATCCCGGCGTCGAGCAACAGCATGTCGTTGAGCAACACCCGCAATGCCAAATTGTCGGAAATCCCACCATCCATCAGATGGATCCACTCGACCCGCTGCCCATTGGAATAGCGATAGAGGTTTTCCAGCAACGCCCGAGTGCGCAAATCGCTTTGCGCACGGTCCCACGCCGCCGGCGGCACCGGCGACGGCAGCGGACAACCGGGGCCGCGGTAGTTGCGCAGCGTGATTGGGCCGAACAGCACCGGAAAGCCGTTTGAGGCGGCGACCGCGCGGGCGATGGGCAGGCTCGCGAGGTCGGAGCAGATCACGTCAAAGGTCTGCGGCAAAAAGCCGAACGGGTGCCAAAATTGATGTCGGTGGCGTTGATGCTGATTTGCGGCCGGCCGCGCCGGTAGAGATCGGCAAAGGTCGCGCCGTGAAACATCAGCCTGTCGTAAATCTGGGTCATCCGGTCGTTCGTGCCCACCAGCGGATTGAAAAGCCAGTCCCAGTTCCACGGCAGCAGAAACGTGCCCCAGATGTAGGCGTCGATGTTCTGATACAGGAATGCCTCGGGAAAGGCGTTGAACGCGTTGTCGCCGTAGAGACCATAATAGGCCGCCGGAAACGACCCGCCGGAGACGCCGGAGAGGAGGTCGATCTCTTTGAGGAGCGTGCTGTCTGTCCCTTCGGGCTGGACGTGGATATCGCGCATCCCGCGCAACACGCCAAAGGCAAATGCGGCCGAGCGCTTGCCGCCACCCGAGAGCGCAATCAGCACAAGCGCGCTTTCGGCCCCGCCTTGGCGGTTCACATCGAGCAAACGATATTCGGTATTGCCGGCGGTCGAATGCAGTGGCTCGTTCATCGGCACGGCGAGTGAACCGCAGCCGGCGAGCAGCAACACCGCGACGACCCCGAATGCCGGCCATTTGCGGATCAGTGCCGCCGCTTTTATAAAGATCATTTTTTGCGGAGGAGGGATTAACGTCCGGAGCGGTCTTGCATCGTACCATCGGCGGAAAGTGCTACTGCGATGGCGCGAGAGGCGGGGTTTCTGGCGCACAGGCTGGCGACCGCAATCAGTATCGGCACCCCGATAAACGCGCCGGCGATCCCCCACAGCATCCCCCAGAAGAACACCGCGAACAGCACCATGAACGGCGAGACCGAGACTGCGGCGCCGGCGATGCGCGGCTCGATATAGCTGCCGACAACAAACTGAACGACGTTGAGCCCGACAAACACCCAGACCGCCGACGAAAGCGATCCGTATTGCGCCGCGGCAAACAGGGTCGGCAGCAATGTCGCGATAAAAGACCCGATAAACGGGATAAAGTTGAGGACAAAGGCGATAACAGCCCACTCGCGGCTAAGTTCGAGGCCGTAGACCGCGGTGAAGGCCCAAAAGCCGAGACCGGTCAGCACGCTCATGCCGAACCGCACGAGCATATAGGTTTGCAACCGACCGGCGATCTCGGCGGCGGCATCGACCGCCGCGGATCCAAAGCTTCCGCTGCCGACCTGCCCAAGCCGCTTGCCGAGGGGCTCCAATTCGAGGAGACCGAGAATGACAAAGATAAAAGTGACGAGGGCGAAGGTGACGATGCCTTGCAGACTCGCGCCGACCCCGCGGATAACGCCGATAAACCACCCCATGTTGAATTGCTGGGCGATCAGTTCGGCGGCGTAAAGGCCGCGCTGTTCCAACAGATCGGCGACATGGGTGTAGAGCCCTTGCAGCCGCGCCGAATTGGCGATGACCCATTGCGCGATCTGGCTAAAACCCCAAACTATCAGCCAGCACCCGATGCCGATTGCCAACAGCGCGACGGCAGCAGTCAAAAGTATGGCGACCAGTTGCGGCAACCGTGTTTGCAGCCGCCGCTGTAACGGCCAAACCAGCGCGATGATAAAGAGCGCGAAGGCGACTGGCGTCATGACGTTGCGCGTCACCCACAGAGCCGCGATCGACAGCAATACCGCACAGATCACCGCCGCCAGGCGAAGCGTGTGGTCGCCAGGCGGATTGGGTGGCGGCGGGAAATCCACTGGTCGTCATCCCCGTCGCGGCTAATGCCAGGCCAAAAGCGCGACGGCGAGCAAGATCGTCACTGTCAGCAACAACAAGCTCGCGACCGGCCATTGCCGGAGCCAGTCATCGGCTCGCTCGATGACCGCGACGCAAGCGACCGTCTTGCCCAAGGCGGCTTCGCCGGCGACAACGATGTCGCCTTCCGGCACGCGCGGAAGCCTTTCTCCGTAGCGCCAAAGCGCGGCAAACAGAATCACCCCAGCAAAAACTGGCCCGAATGCCGCCGCTAATTTTCCGGGTGTCAGTGCACCGAACCGGGTACCTGCCTGGGCCAGCGGATAGAGCGCCCACGGCACCGCGATCGCGGCGAGTGCGGTTCCGAGCCATGGCCCAATCAGGCTGGCTCTCGACGGCACGGCCGGCTCCAACCCTGCGGGTGCTGCCAAACGCCGCAGAAAGTGCAGCATCAGCAATGTGCTGCCGGCCGCCGATAATACCGCGAACGCGCCGACAATGGCTTGACCCATCTCGCCTTTAACGGCGAGTTTGGCCAATGCGCCCCCGCTCAAAGGCAGGCCGCCAAGCCCAAGCGCCAAGAACGCCGCCGGGGCCAGAACCGACCAGCGATTTGGTGCGGATGCGGCGGCCGCGCCGATCGCGAGGAACAGCGCGCCCTTAACCAAAACATGGTTTGCCGCCGCGAAGCCTACGCCGAAGGCAACGGCAGGATCGCCCGCAGCCCAGCCCATGCCCAGCGCCGCCGCGAGCAACCCCATCTGGCTGACACTCGAATAGGCCAGCACCGTCTTTGGGTTATCCTGGGTGATCCCGACGGCGACGCCGTAAAATGCCGAAAGCATTCCAGCGGCGGCGAGCGTCTCGCCCCAGGCCGGCATTGCCATGCCCAATGGCAAAAACCGAATAAGCCCGATAATCCCGGCCTTGACCGCCGCCCCGCTCAGCGCTGCGGCGGCGGGGATCGGCGCGGCGCGATAAGCGAGCGGCATCCACACATGCCCCGGCACCATCCCGAGCTTGAGGCCGAAACCAAGCATCAACAGGGTCAGCGAAGCCGCGCGCCAAGGCGACACCGGCAACGCCGCGACCGCGTCGCGGATCAGCAGGCGGCCGTTCGGGGCAGCCTGCGCCATGAACACAAATGCCATCAACAAAAACGCTTCGCCGAGCACGGCAAGAGCGACATAGACCCAGCCCGCCCGCCGGGCGGCAAATGTGCCGTCATGGACGACCAGCCCATAGGCCGCCAGGCTGACGACCGAGTAGGTTAAATAAAAGCTGACGAGGTCGGCCGCCATAAACACGCCGAGACTGCCGGCGAGAGTGAGCAGCCACCATTCGGAGAACCGCCCGGCGTTGGGTGCGCCGCGCAGATACACCGCAGCACCGGCGCCGGCGCCGATCCACAACAACGACGACGCCCCGAGCAGCATCGCGGAAGGCACGTCGAGCGTGAGGGTCATGCGCAATGGCGGCGGGAAAAACACCACCGGCGCGCCGACCGGCGCAAGCAGGGCCGCCGCCAACGCCGGCAGCGGCGCGAGTGCGAGCAATGTCGGCATAAGGTTCCGCAACCGCCTCGACACGCAGCCGGCGAGCATCGCCAGCGGCGTCACCGGCGCCGCGGCGAGCAGTATCTCGACGGCGCTGATCAGCGCAAACCCCGTGAGTGCAAAGGACCGACCAGCGGGCCCGATAAGAGCAGCATGGCCACCGAGCCGGTCCTCACTGGACCCCCAGCGCCGCCGCCTCGGGACGGCCGATCAACAATAATTGCGACGGCCGCAGCGGCGCGAAGCCAAGCAGCACCGCAATCAGCGCCACCGCCAATGCCAGCAGCTGCCGGCTGCGAGGAACGGGCGCGCGCAAGGTCAACGGCTCCTCCGGAGCGGCCAATGATCGAGCCAGCACCAAAAATACGTAACCGCCCGCGAGCAGCCCGCCGACGAGGACGACCACCGCCCACCACCACTGGCCCTCGCCGACCGCCGCGGTCAGCAACATCGCCTTGGCGACAAAGCCGCCGCTCGGCGGCAGACCCATCAACGACATGCCGCCGAGCGCAAAAGCAAACATCGTGATCGGCAGCGCCCGTCCGATCCCCGCGAGCCCGGCGATGCGGTCGTGGCCGAGGGCCTCGGCGACGAGCCCCGCCGCCATGAACATCGCGGCCTTGGCAAACGCATGGGAGACGGCTTGCAGCATGCCGCCGGTCCAGGCGGAGTTGCCCCAGGGATGGCCGATCTGTGAATTTGCCGAGAGCGGGACAATCAGAAACAGATAGCCGATCTGGGCAACCGTTGAATAGGCGACCAGCAGCTTCAAACGTGCCTGTCGCAACGCCAGGACACTGCCGAACAGGACCGCGGTTGCCGCCAAAACACCCAACAGCTGCGCTGCGGTGCGGTCCGAAACGCCCGGCATGACGTCGAACCAAAGCCGCAGCACGAGAAAAAACGGCGCCTTGACAACCAGTCCGGACAGCACCGCGCTGGCCGGGGCGGGCGCGCCCGCATGGGCCGGCGGCAGCCACAAGTGCAACGGATAGAGTGCGGACTTGGCGAGCAAACCCCCGGTCATCAGCGACAACGCGATCCACGCGGTCGGGTCCATCCGCACGCGGCTCGCCAGCAGCAGAATGTCGAGTGTGCCGTAGGCGCCGTATAACAATACGGTCCCGAGCAGATAGAACACCGAGCCGAGCAACGAAAAAAGCAGATAGCGCAACGCGGCAGTGAGCGTGTCCGGCCGGCCATCTAGAGACACAAGCGGCACCGCGGCGAAGGTCAAAAACTCGATCGCGACGTAGAGATTGAACAAATCGGCGCCGAGAAAAACCGCATTCAACGCCGCCCACACCGCCAGCAATAATGTCCAAAAGGTCGTGGCGGCGCGCGACTGCGTTGCCGGCGGCGTCGCGAATTGGCCGCGCGCGAACCAGCCGATCGCCGGGACCAGCAATGCAGCGGTCATCACCATCGCCACGGAAAGACCGTCGGCGCGAAAGGCGACGCCGAGCGGCGGTTCCCACGCGCCGACAACGTATTGCAGCACATTCCCTGAATGCCAGACGCCTGCGGTGATCGCGACCGCGATCGCGAGGCCGAACGGCATCACGACAATCGCGATCCGCTCCGCATAACGTCCGCCGAGCAGCACCGACAGCAACACGCCCGCGACCGGAAGTATGACCGCGAAGACAAGGAGATACCCGCCCGCCGTCGTCATCGCGGGCACGATCGCGGCGCTGGGCATCAAGAATGAGCGTCATTTGAGGGTCCGCCGCCGGATCCCGCCGAGCGCAGCGTCACCCGGCCGGTCTCGTCAACCAGGCGCAACACCAACGCCGCTGCTAAGGCGGTCGCCGCAAAGGCGACAACGATGCCGGTGATGACGAGCGCCTGCGGCACCGGATCACTCGCGAACCCGGCGGCCGCACCGCGTCGCGCGGTAATCCCGAAGATAAGGAACACGCCGCCGCCGAGGAGATTGAAGGCAACAATCTTGCGCAACGGGTGCGGATCGACGAGGACGCCGAAAAGGCCGAGGCCAACGAGAGCCGCGGCACACAGGCCGAACACGGTCGCGGCGCTCATCCGGGCGGCATGCGTTGCGGCGGGCCAACCACCAACAGGCCGAGCGTTGCCGCGATCGACAATGTCACCGGGATCTCGATAACCAGGATCAGCAGTTTGGCATGGCCCGGCGGATAAGCGAGGAAGGCGCCGGCCAGCGCCGTGCCGGCAAGCCCGATCACGATGAACACAACTGGCCCGACCACCAGCCCGAGCCGCACCCCCGGCCGGTCGATCGGAGGCAGATCGACAAGGCCGGCTATCATCGCCAGCAGCCACATCGCACCGACCACGGTGGCGCTCTGAAATTCGCCGCCGGGCGCCACCGATCCGACCCAAAACAGATGGATCGCGACGATAATTCCGATTGGCGGCAAGAGTCGCGCGAAAAACGCCAGGACGCCGTTCGGGTCCTCGTGCTGCTGCATTCCGGGGCGGCCGCCCCAATAGCGGTCGGGAGCAAGCGACCAAACACCGACCAATGCCAGCAGCAGCACCACGACTTCGAGCAACGTGTCGATCGCGCGATAGGCCATCAGCACCGCGGTCACCGGATTGCCGAGGCCGGTCTGGGGGAGATGCCGAGCCGCCAGCGGCGCAAGCGTCGGCGCCGGCTCCGGCGATAGCAGAACGATCGCCCCGAGCCCGACCGTCACCAACCCGCACACTACGGCGGCGGTACAGCGAAGGATTGCACCCGGCGGTTCGGCGCCTGGCGAGGCTCCGTTGCGGCGCAGCCGGGCGCCGACGGCGATCAGCAATCCGCCGGTGACGCCGCTGCCGATCGCCGCCTCGGTCAGCGCGACATCCGGGGCGGCTAGCCGCACCCACACGAGCGCCATCAACAGTCCGAAGGCGACGGACCCGGCGACCGCGGCAAACATGTCGCGCGCGGCGGTCGTCCAAGCCGCGACAGCGACGAGCGCCAGGGCGAGGATTGCGTCGAAAGCGAACGTCAAGGTCACGCCGATGGCCTGTCCCGAATGGCGGCGCGCGCGATCAATTGAGCGACGATGGCACCGGCCAAGAGGGCGAGCAGCCAGACGCCGACCAGCTTCAGTGCGGGAAACAGTTCGTCCTCCTGAAACAACAGGCCGAAGACGATCAGGCCGAGCCCGAGATTGTCGGCCTTGGAGAGCGCGTGCAGCCGGCTCAGCGTATCGGGAAAGCGCAACAGCCCGACCATCCCCGCCAAAAAAAAGAACGCACCGACCGCCACCGCGCCAATTGTCAGGCCGTCGCGGATAAAGCTCATTCCCCACCCGCCCGCTCGGCGTCGCCTGGCGCCGGACCGCCGACGGCTTTGACAAAGGCGACCGAAACAAAGGCTGCCAGCAATCCCAGCACCAGCGCTACATCGACGACGCCGGGCATTGGGATTGCCCGCGCCAGCAGCAGCAACACGGCGATGCCGCCGGTGCCGAGCAATTGCGCCGCCATGATGCGGTCGGCCGCCCCCGGTCCGCGCAGAACGCGGATCATTCCCAGCGCCACCGTCGTCAGGACCACAACCGCGGCGGCGAGCAGAAAATTAGCCAAGATCGGGTCCGCCGATGACTTGAATCAGCATCGCCTCCTCGGCGGCGAGTTGTGCTGCGACCGGCTGCCGGGTGTCGAGACAATGGATCACAAGCACGCCGTCGCGATCCTCGCCGACCGGAACCGTGCCCGGCAACAGGCTCATCAGCGTGGTAAAGGTATTTCGCCGCACCCCGGCCGCGGACCGCACCGGATAGGTGACAAAACCAGGGTTTAGCGGCAGTGCCGGAGCAAGCGCTCGGCGCGCGACATCGGCACCGGCGACGATCGACTGGCCGAGGAAGCGCAAGGCGAAACGGAGTAACGGAAGCAGCCGCAACCGGATATCGCCGGGCGGCAGAAGCCAAAGGCTGAGCCACGTCGCGGCGCCGGCCGCAAGCGCACCGACGGCCAAATCAGACGGATCATCGCCAAAAAGCACGAGCCATAAAATGAGATAGCCCGATGCACGAAAGAGGATCGACCGCGCCATCTCGATACCACTGCTGGTCGGCGTCATCATCGGCCGTGAGGCGAGGGCGCAAAAGCTTGATCTTGCCGCACGGCCATTCAACCACCCTCGGCCGCCGCTGCGCGGTTTTCTGGCGACGCCGCCGCCCCGCGGCGCTCGAAGCAGGTGACGTAAAGCGTCGGTAGAAATACTAAGGTCAACAGCGAGGCGACCAATAGCCCGCCCATGATGGCGAACGCCATCGCCCCCCAGAAGACCGTGAACGCGATCGGGATCAACCCTAGCACGGTCGAGGATGCGGTCAGCAGGATCGGCCGGAAGCGCGAGGCCGAGGCCTCGACTACGGCGTCGCGCACCGCCATTCCCGCGCGCCGCTCGGCTTCGATCTGCTCGATCAGGATCACCGCATTTTTGGCGATCATGCCGACGAGCGCGAGAACCCCCAGGATTGCGACAAAG
>Ga0210390_10002382_pt1 | contig 16717 bp, 16 predicted proteins | sample IncBWH11OmetaG_FD_161050 | JGI IMG/M metagenome (GOLD analysis project Ga0210390, IMG submission 161050) | Forest soil microbial communities from Barre Woods Harvard Forest LTER site, Petersham, Massachusetts, United States - Inc-BW-H-11-O ... | reverse complement strand
ATGAAATCCCGGCAGCAGCGCGGCCTTCCCATCTTCCACTCGGAATCGCGGGTTCGATGCGATTCTGCGCTTCAGACAGTGGTGCGCGCTGAAAATTTCCGCCTTACAGTCGCGCGGCGGCGACGGTTTTTCACCGTCTTCCCGTGCGCGGAGTCTCTGGTGATTGTGGACGGCGCTGTGAAAATTCCACGCGCGCCGCTTGTTACTGGGAATTCGCTAGTGGCTGCCGCGCAGAATCACGCGCGGACGCCCGTTCGAGCGCAGCTCCACTTCCAACGGCGCTTCGAACACTTCTTCCAGCACATCCTGCTGATACACTTCCGCAGGTTCCCCGATGCGCAAGCACTTGCCTTTATGCAGCAAGGCGATGCGGTCAGAAAACTCCGCGGCCAGATTCAATTCGTGTGTCACCACCACCACGGTGTAGCGATTTTCATCCGCCAGCCGCCGCAGCCGCCGCAGCAGTTCCACTTTGCCGCCGATATCCAGATGTTGCGTGGGCTCATCGAGCAGCAGCAGGGAAGGTTGTTGCGCCAGCGCCCGCGCCAGAATCACCCGCTGCTTTTCGCCACCGGAAAGCTCCCCCATCCAACGGTCGCGCAAAGCATCGGCGCCCACTTGCGCCAGCGCGTTTCCCGCCATCAGGCAATCCTCGTCGGATTCAAAGCGCAATCTTTTGCCGTAGGGATAGCGTCCCTGCAGCACGTATTCCCACACCCGCAGCGGGAAAAGCAGCTCGCTTTCCTGCGCCACCAGCGCAATCTGCTGCGCGCGTGTGCGCAATTCCAGCTCGCTCACTTCCGTGCCGTCCACTTCCACGCGGCCCGACAACGGCTTAATCAATCCCGCCAGCAATTTCAACAGTGTGGATTTTCCGCTGGCGTTCGGCCCCAAAATCGCCACCAACTCGCGTTGCTGCGCTTCGAAACTCACCGGCCCCAGCGTGAATTTCGGCGCCGAGCGGTCCGTCGCGGAATACGCGTAGCTGGCCTGCTCGACTTTCAGGCGCACATGCTTCGGCGGTGCGAACGGGATCGGTTCCCGCGCCGCAACAGTTCCGTTTTCCGCGCCGGCGTTCATCGAATTCTCCTGCGCATCAGGTAAATGAATACGGGCGCGCCCGCCAGCGCCGTCATCGCACCCACCGGCAATTCCGTTGGCGCGACGATCGTGCGCCCCAGCGTATCGGCCAGCACGATCACAATCGCGCCGCCAATCGCCGACGTGGGAATCAGCAGCCGGTAATCCGTGCCGAAAAGCATGCGCATCACGTGCGGCACCAGCAAGCCCACGTATCCAATGGTGCCGCTTACCGAAACCGCCAGGCCCGTGAGCACGGAAGCCGCCACGTACACCACCAGCTTCACGCGGGTCACGTTCACTCCCAGGTGTCCCGCTTCCTGCTCGCCGGTGAGGATCAGATTCAGGTCGGAGGACGTGGTGTACATCGCTCCCGCCGCCACGATGAAAACAAAATACAGAAAACCAAACCAGCCCAGCACATTTTGCGTCGGCGGAGGCGCCGTCAAATCGCCCATCAGCCAGAACGTCATGCTGCGAAGTCCCGGGCCATTCACCAAAGTCAGCAGAAAAATAATGATCGCCGAAAGGAACGACGCCGCTATGATTCCCGCCAGTAGCAATGTCGCGCTATCCAGTTGCCCGCCGCGCCGGCCCAAAAAATAAACTGCCGCGATGGTCGCCGCCGCTCCAATGAACGCCGCAAGTTGAATCGCGCCCACGGTGTGCGGCGCAATAATCAGGCTGAGCATCGCGCCCAGCGCGGCGCCGCTGGAAACTCCCAGCACGTAGGGGTCGGCGAGCGGGTTGCGCAGCAGCGCCTGGAATCCCGCACCGGAAGTGGAAAGCGCCGCGCCCACCAGAATTCCCAAAGCGATGCGCGGCAGCCGCAATCCAAAAATTACCTGGCTGAATTCCGAACTGTCTCCATTGCCAACGGCGCCGTTGTACAGCGTGACAACGATGTCCCGCATGCTGATGGGATAGGCGCCCACGCGCAGCGATATCACCACCACCACAAAAAGAATCGCCGCCAGCATCCCGCAGATCGCGAGGATTCGTCGCGGCGTCAGCGGGCGCATGTGCCGCACCCCTTGAACGATTCCGCCGCCACGCCCGCGTAAAATCGCGCGCCATTTTCCATTTTCACGTTTTTATTTTCCGCTTTCACTGGGAAAGCTTCGGGATGCAACTCATGCGCGAGCGCTTCGATCGCGTCCACCAGCCCTGGCGCAGGCCGCGTGAATTCGTCGCTGGCCATCACCACGTGCCCCATCTTCACTGCGCGCAATTCGCTCCACGTGGGCCGGTCGCGCAAATTGTTTGCGCGTTCGTGCGTCTCGGCGGCCAGATGGTCCGGCGTCAGCACAATGAACTCCGGCTGCAAGCGCACCACTTCCTCCATGCTTACCTGCGGCCAATTTTGGTTCGTCACGATGATGGATTCCGCGCCCGCCCAGCGCAGCGCATCGGCGATAAAAGTATTTTGCCCGATCGAAATCAGCGGATCTTCCCACACCACAAATAGCAGGTGGGCCATCGGCCGGTCTTGCAACGCCGCGTGCAACGTGTCGAGACGTTGCTGCAGTTCCGCCACCACCTTCGCACCCTGCTCGCTCGCGCCCATCAAATCCGCCATGGTCGCGATCGAATTCAGAATTCCCGTCACTGTGTGCGGATCGCTGGTATAGACCGGAACGCCGATCTTCAGCAGCGCGTCCGCAGTTTGGGCTCGATTGATGGACGTGGTCGCCAGCACCAGGTCAGGGTGCAGCGCGATAATTGCTTCTAGGCTCGGTTCCTGCGCCGAGCCAATGTGCGGTTTTTCTTTCGCGGCGGGCGGAATGTCGCAATACGTGGTGTCGCCCGCGAGCTTCGCGTCCAGGCCCAGCGCGTAAATTGTTTCCGTCAGGTTCGGCGCCAGGCTCACCACTCGCTGCACGTTCAGCGGAATCGCCATGCGCCGGCCGGTTTCATCCGTCACCAATTTCGTCGCGCGTTTGTTCGCCGCGGTTTGCGCCGCGGAATCCGGGGGCGTCGGCGTGGGCGCAGTGGCGCTTTGTTGTAAGTGCGTTTCGCCCGCGCAAGCGTCACGCAAGTTGCAGGCGAACACACCACAAGCCAACCTGAGCGCCATCACAAAAAACCGTCGTCTCGCTTCGCTTGCCGCCAAAATATTCCCTCGCGCAATAAAAAAGCCTCGCGAACAGAGCGAGGCGTCTCGCCACACCCTCTCGCGCGGAGAGCGTCAGCTTCGACCAGTTCGGGTAGGTTCCCTGACTTTCGTTTACTCTGAGAATCCGCCAGTGGCGGATTCGAAGAGCCTGCCACCGGTCGCGCCGCCTAAATTAAGCGCGCATCCCAGCGACAGCCGATTACAGTGGCGGGACCGTGGCCGATTTTCACGGCCTTCCCTAAAAATTGAAATCCCTCCACGGCGATTTCAATTTTTACCTGCAAGCGCAACAATCGCGCCCGCAAGGCTACCCCGAGCCAGCTAAGTTGTCCTCGGCGAGTGTATGCGCCAGCGCTTTTGCTGTCAATGAAATGGGAATCGTAGAGCGAAAATTCACGATGCGGCCGCCTGCAGCGCGCGTTCGATCGCCCATTGCAGGGCGGGCAGTTCCTCTTCAATCCAAGGTGCCTTTCGTCCGTCTTGCACCTTCGCCCATACACGCCGGTCGCGCGCGAACACGGTAAGTTCCAAAGTGCCCTTCTGCTTTTCCCGTTTGTAGTGCCAATGAATGCATCCGGGATAAGCCGCGAGTGAGCCTTTCATCGCCAGAATCAGCTCGTGCTGCGCGCAAATCTTTTCAATCAGTTTAATGGCTTGTGTCAGATCGGCATTGCGCGGCACGGCAAATTCGATTTCTCGCATGGAAACATCTCTCACTGCAAAAGTCGCGGCAGAAATACTTGGTGGGATTTGCTGCTGCGCAAGCGCGCCCGCAAGCTGCAAAGACGTGGCGGCGAAAACGACCGACGCGAAGCTAGCGGTTCTTCCACTTCGGCGCGCGTTTTTCCACCAGGGCGCGTAAGCCTTCCTGCGAATCTTCCAGGTCGGCCAGTTCGTTCAGGAAAACTTTCATGGAATTGCGCACGCCGTCGCGCAGCGGCAATCCCAGGCTGCCCAGAATCGCTTTCTTCGCCATCGTCAGCACCGGACCGGACTGTGCCGTCACGCGTCCGATGATCTCGTCCACCTTCTCCACCAGTTTGTCTTCCGGCACCAGAAAATTCACCAGGCCCACTTCGCGCGCGCGTTCCGCGGTCATCGCTTCGCCGGTCAGCACCAGCTCCATCGCCATCTTCGGACCCAGAATGTAGGGCAGCACGGCCGCGGCGAGCGGAGGAAACGCTCCCAATTTGATTTCCGGCTGCGCAAACCGCGCGTTGGGCGTGGCGATCACCAGGTCGCCCAGCGCCGCCAGCTCCGCGCCGCCGCCGTACGCGGGTCCATTCACTACCACGATCACCGGTTTCGACGTGTCCATCATCGCGGCAAACGCGCTGTGAAACGCGTCCAGCAATTGAAATACGCGCCGCTGCGTATATTCGCCCAGCTCGATTCCGCCGGAAAATGTCTTGCCCGCCGAGTCCAGCAGCACCAGCTTTACCTGGCGCTTTTCGCTGACGGAATTGATGCCCGCCGCGATTTCCATCAGCATCCGCTCGTTCAGCAGATTCTGGTCCGGGCGATCCAGGCGCAGGTGGGCCACTTCGCCCTCCACGCGGAATTTCACGAATTGAAAATCTTCGATCAGCGGCGCACGCGTGGCCAGCGTGCCGAGCATTTCCGGCGTCCGCACGTCCACTCCCCGTCCCCCGCGCGCTTCTCTGGTCATCGGCATCGTCTTGGCCCTCGGTGTTTCCGTAATTCTGTAAGCGGTGACTGGCGATTCTACGCTGCGGCTACTCTTCCGGCGGCACGATGCCGGCAGCCTTCATCCACACGCGCGCACGCTCCGCCAGCACGTGGCCGTAGCCGCCTTCCAGCACAAATCTCACGAAGCTTGCATAGAACAGGAATCCCATTTCCGTTGCTCTCACTCCATTGCAGGAATTCTGCCGCCAGACGCTCAAATCCCGATGCCCGCGAGTCGCCGGGGAATTCCGCGGCACACAATCAGCTCTATGAGCCTAGACTATCTCGCTACCCGCCGCCACGCCGGACACGCTAGCCTGCGTACAATCCGCCACGGCCCCGTCGCACAGTTGCAACCTGTACGACCGTACAGGCCTCGCGGCGGTTCGGCGCGCTCCATTCGCCGGCGGGAGCGCGCTGCCAGGTGACGGACGCGTTTGGTGCCGATGGCCGGCGCAATCTTGTGGTACGTTTTTCGTTGCCGATATGCGTCAGCACGCCACGCTCGAAAACGAAATCCGCTGGCCGCGGCGCGTACTCCCGCTCGCCGAGGCGGTGAAGTTCATAGACGCCACCGGCTATTGCATGCTGTTCCCCGTAATAGGCGTGCCACTGCCGTCGCTCTACTACGCCGTCACGCGGCGCGGCCTGCACGGCAAATGGAAGTGGGACAAATATTCCAGTATGGTGTGGCGATGGAAAGACGAGCTGCCGCGCCGTCGCCGCGCCTTCTACGCGAAATATTTTCGCGGTCGCGGCACGTTCATTTCGCCGCCGCTGCTGCCGCATTTTCTGGCCATGCGTGAAGCCGCGGTCGCGCCCGGTGACTCCGCGCGGTTTTATTCCCAGGGGCGAATCCATGATGACGCGCGCATTATCTGGGAAGAGCTGGAAGAACAGGGGCCGCTCGCAACTCTGGAGCTGCGCAACGCGTGCAAGATGGACACGAAGACGGGCAACATTCGCTTCAAGCGCGCGATTCTGGAATTGCAACGCATGCTAATCGTGGTTCATTTTGGCGCTGAGCAGGAAACCAACGCATGGGCTTCCGGCCGCTACGAGTTGACACGCCGCGCTTTTCCGCAGCAGACGGCGGCGGCCCGGCACATTTCGCCGGACGATGCACGCAGCGAACTCGCCGCGAAATTCTGCGAATGGCATCCAAATCCGGCGCCCATACAGCTCGCGCGGCTTTTCGGCTGGACGAAAGTTGAAGCCGCAGCCGCCTGCGAATCGGCCGCGTGCAACGCTCAGCCGGCGAGCAAAATCAACGGCTCGCGATGAAATTAATTCTCGCTTCCTCTTCGCCGCGCCGCGCGGAAGTTCTGCGCAACGCGGGGTTTGTTTTCGCGGTCCGTCCAGCGGACGTGGACGAGACTCGCCAGCCGCACGAAGCCGCCGAGGATTATGTTCGGCGTGTGGCGCAAGCCAAAGCACATGTCGTCGCCGAGCAAGCGCGCGCCGTCGGTGAACGCGCCATCGTGATTGCGGCGGACACCATCGTTCTCGCGGAAGGCCAAATTCTCGGCAAGCCCAAGGATGCCGACGATGCGCGCCGCATGCTGAAGCTATTCAGCGGCAAGACTCATGAGGTACTGACCGCTCTTTGCGTGATCAACATTGCGACGGGGGAAGAATTCCTGCACGTGGAAAAGACGCGCGTGGAATTCCTGAAAATGTCTGAAGAGGAAATCGAAAGCTACATTCAGACTGGCGAGCCATTCGATAAAGCCGGCGCGTACGGCATTCAGGGCATCGCCGGAAGATTCGCCACGCGTATCGAAGGCTGCTATTTCAACGTGCTGGGCCTGCCGCTCTCACGCCTCTGGACCACGCTGAAAGAGCTCGGCTGGAAAGAAGGCGGCACAACGTAGCGAGCGCGCTGCAAAAGAAAACGGCGGTCCCGCATAGCAGGACCGCCGTCAGAAAACTTCTACAGAAAACCTCTCGCCTCAAATCTCGCGCAACGCAGCGCAGCCGTCGCGCCGCTACTTCTTTTCTTCAGTCCCAGCTGACGGAGGCGGCGCCGTGGGCGCAGCGGCTGGAGGGGCCGCCGGCGGGTTCGCGCTCGGCGAAGTCGGGTGCGGCGAATTCATGCCATCCTTAAAATTCCGGATGCCCTCGCCCAGTCCGCGCATCACTTCGGGAATTTTCTTGCCGCCAAACAGCAGCACGATCACCGCCAGAATAATAATCAAATGAAACGGGCTTAATGCTTCCATGAATCACCTGCCTTCCAGACTTCTCTGGATGCCAAATCGCAGCTCACGACCCCGCGGCTGCCTCTGATGCGCCTTTCAGACCCCAATCCATCAAAGTATAACACGCTCGTCCCCGGCCCGCCGCGTAACCTGTTCACGGTCCAGGTGCTCCAGCAGCGGAATGGCGTATTTACGTGTAATGCCCGTAAGTTCCTTGAATACAGTGATTGGCAGGCGCGCGCCACGCTCCTTGCGGTATTTTGCGAGCATTTCGCGCAGGCGCTGCAGCGTATTGCGGTGAAACACCAGGTCGCTGGAGATCTTCACAAGCACTTTTTCGCGCAGCAGAATCTGCAGAATTTTCTGCGCGCGCGCTGCATCCACCGGCAACTTCGCCAGGACGCTGGCAAAGTCCGGCACGGTCAGCCTCGCGCTCTCGAATTCGCGCTCGATCAATTCCTTCGCGCGGCTCTCTTCGGCTGATAGCGCGATCTCGCGCCCAGCTTGGCCAACCAAGTCGCCAGTCACCACCAACGCGCGCGCCGCCACTAGATCGTTCAGCGCCGCCTCAAACATTTCTACCCGCGCACGCCCCGCCCGCGCGCGCAATTCCTGTTTCGGAATCCCCGGCAGCAGGGGATTCGCGCGATGAAAAGTTTCCACTGCCTTGCGGATCGCCCCGGCACAAGCTGTAACGGCTTGGACGGGCGCCACCACGACCGGCGCGCCTCCCAGAATCGTCGCGCGTTTCGCGGCCGCGAGTTTGTCCGCCGTCGCGCGCGTCTCCGCTTCGATCCATCCTGTGCGCGCGACGATTTCCGGCAGCGTCAGCCCGCGCGGTGCCGCTTCCACCAGCGCGCGGAGAAATTCTTCCCGGGTGCCGTGTTCCAGGACGCCGAGAAAAGGCGCGACGGCCGCGTCCTCGCGTTTGTGCCGCGGTGCGCGAGCGTCCAGCACCGCGCCGCCCCCAATCGTCACCACCGGCGAATACCGCCGCAGGATGAAGCGGTCGCCCGGTAGCAGCAGCAAGGGCTTGTCGAGCCGCAATTGCGCGAACGCCGAGCCACCACCTTTAAGTTCGCCGCCGTCATTCAGCAAAATCACTTCCGCAATCGCCTCCGCCGTGCCCTGATGAAAATGCACCCGCGCGCGATTCTTCAGCGGCGGCGCGGAGGCCAGCAGCGTGATGCGCGTATCCACTCGCTGCGTCGCTTCGAATATCCCCGCCGGCGCCAACACCATGCCGCGTGTGATTTCTTCGTGTTCGATTCCCGCCAGGTTCACCGCCGTGCGCTGCCCCGCGACGGCGCGTTCGATTTGCTTCCCTCCAGAGTGCAGCCCGCGCACGCGCAGACGCTTCCGCACAGGATACAACTCCACTTCGTCCCCCAATTTCACAGCGCCGGAAATCAGAGTTCCGGTGACCACCGTGCCAAATCCTTTCATCGCAAACGAGCGGTCAACCGGCAAACGAAAATTCTGCGTGGCATCTTTCGCTGTTACCGCTTGCGCCGCGCGTCGCAGCAATTGTTTCAATTCATCAAGACCCGCGCCGCTGCGCGAGCTCACCGGCACAATCGGCGCGCTCTCCAAAAACGACGCGCGCACATATTCTTCGATCTCCAGGCGCACCAGTCCCAACGTGTCGTCATCCACGAGATCGGATTTCGTAATCGCAATAATTCCGCGCGGAATTCCCAGCAAGCTGCAAATTTCGAAATGCTCGCGCGTCTGCGGCTTGATGCCTTCGTCCGCCGCAATCACCAGCAACACCAGGTCAATCCCGCCCGCCCCCGCCAGCATGTTGCGCACGAACCGCTCGTGCCCCGGCACATCCACCAGGCCCAGCCGGACACCCTCGAGCTCCAGAAACGCAAATCCCAAATCCAGCGTGATACCCCGGCGCTTCTCTTCCTCCAGCCGGTCTGGATTCGTGCCAGTCAGCGCCTCCACAAGCGAGGATTTGCCGTGATCAATGTGCCCGGCGGTCCCAACGATAACGTTTTTGATGGTTTCCATGACGCGCGCGCAAGCGCAGCCATGCTAGCAGGAAACCACCGAAGGTTAAATCTCATGTCAGCACAGTCTTCCGGCCAAATCGATCAACTGTCCGTTTTCGCGACGTCGCGTCTCGCAATCGCTCATTCCGCACCCTAAAACGCTCGTGCCAACATCCGTAAGCCATTTCCCAGCATATACTTCGCCTTTGCCAGTCTAGGATAGGCACGTGCATATCTATTCCCAACGCAAGGGGAGGACACAGTCATGGCCATGTTCTGGCAGGACGTCCGCTACGCCTTCAGAATGCTCACGAAGTCGCCCCTGTTGACCGTGATCGTGATTCTCACGCTGGCGCTGGGCATTGGTGCCAACACCGCAATCTTCGGGATCGTGAACGGAATTGTGCTGCGGCCCCTGCCGGTGAAATCGCCCCAACAAATCATGGTGCTGGCCGCGCAGGCAAAGGGCGACACGTTGGGAATCTTCACACTTTCCTACCCGCAGCTTGTGGATCTTCGTAAACAGGCCGATGCGTTTTCCGACGTGTTCGCTTCGCAAACCAATTTCGGCGGCCTCAGCTACGCCGGCAAAGCGAATCAATTCGTCTACGCCTACGTGACGGGAAATTATTTTTCAAGCTTGGGCGTGCAGCCGGCGCTGGGGCGCCTGTTCCTTCCCACGGAAGGAGAAGCAGGCGGCAAGGATCCTTACATCGTGCTGGGTTATGACTTCTGGCAGAAGAAATTTGGCGGCGACCCAGGCATCGTCGGCAAGCAAGCGCTGATTGACGGGCAAGAGGCCACAATTATCGGAGTGACACCGAAAGGATTTCAAGGCACACAATTCGTGCTGGATTTGGACGGTTACATTTCGCTGAACATGCAGCCGACGCCTACGGAGCCCACGTTCTGGACCGACCGCAGCTCACGCGGACTAGCCGTGCTGGCTAGACTCAAACCCGGACTAACCTTGCAGCAGGCGCAAAGTTCGCTGAACGTCGTGATGGCGCGGCTGGCCGAACAATATCCCGCGACCGAGAAGGGAGTAACGATCCGCGTGGTTCCCGAGCGTCTGGCGCGACCCCAACCATTTCCGAATAACATTGTTCCGTTCATCGCCGGCATTTTTCTGGTGCTGGCCGCGCTGGTGCTGCTGCTGGCCTGCATGAACGTGGCGAATATTCTGCTGGTGCGCGCCACCATGCGGCAGCGCGAAATGGCCATCCGCGCGGCCATGGGAGCAAATCGCTGGCGACTGATCCGTCAGATGCTCACCGAGAGCATCATGCTTGCCCTCTTCGGCGGTGTTGGAGGACTGGCGGTAGGAGTGTGGGCCAGCAGCGCGGTTGGCGCACTGATCCCTGCCGGAAGAATTCCCATTCGCGTGGATTTCGGTTTTGATTGGCGCGTATTTGCCTACGCGATGGCCGCTGCTCTGTTCACCGGCGCGATCGTCGGGTTGTGGCCCGCTTTGCGCGCAGGACGAGCGGACGTGAACAGCGTATTGCAGAGCGGCGGCAGAAGCGACACGGCAGGAGCCGGCCGCCACCGTCTGCGCAGCGTACTGGTGGTGGCGCAGGTGGCGGGCTCGCTCGTGCTTTTGATTGTCGCCGGACTATTCGTGCGCAGTCTGATGCGCGCACAACATGCATACATGGGATTCGACGCCGACCATGTGCTGAATCTCACTCTGGACCCGCGTGAAGTGGGCTACGACGAGACTCGCACCAAGACTTTCTATCACGCTCTCGAAGCCAAGGTCCGCGCATTGCCCGGAGTGCAATCGGCGAGCCTCGCGTTCAGCGTCCCCATGGGACCCGTGCAAGATGGCAGCATGATCTACCTCGAAGGACAACCGCCCACTCCCGGCCAACCAGCTCCGATCGTGATTTACAACCATGTGGACGAACCTTATTTCGACACGATGCGCATTCCGCTCCTGCGCGGGCGGGCGTTTCAGGAAAGTGACAATGACAAAGCGCCCCTCGTCGCCGTCATCACTCAGTCCATGGCGCAACAATTCTGGCCCAATCAAGACGCGATCGGGAAGCGCTTCAGCCTTAAGAGTGCCACTGGGCCGTTCGTCGAGGTCGTCGGAATTGCCGCCGATGGAAAGTACATATTTATCGGCTGGGACAATAAACCGTTCTTTTTTGTCCCGCTCGCCCAGGATTATGCCGCGTATCGGACCTTGCAGGTTCGCTCGTCATTGCCGCCTGAGAACATGATCGCGCAAATGCAGAACGAAGTTCGCGCGCTCGATCCCAACATGCCTGTCGCTGATGTCGAGACCATGCGGCAGTCGCTCTCCGGAGGAAATGGATTTTTTATCTTTCAGGTTGGTGCGATTTTGGCTGCGGCGATGGGCCTACTGGGTCTCACGCTTGCAGTGGTGGGCGTGTATGGAGTGGTTTCATATGCCGCGAGCCAGCGCACTCACGAGATCGGCATCCGAATGGCGCTCGGCGCAGGCCGCCGCGATATTTTGCAGCTGGTTTTGCAGCAGGGATTGGCGCTGGTGCTCGCGGGCGTGCTGTCCGGCGCGGTGTTGGCCTGGGCGCTGACGCATTCGATGGCCACGATTCTCGTGGGAGTGAGCCCCACCGACGCGCTCACCTACTGGACCGCGACTCTGCTGCTCGCAGCCATTGGCTTCTGGGCCTGCTACGCGCCCGCGCGCCGCGCCATGCAACTCGACCCCATGGTCGCGCTGCGTTACGAATAGCCGCGTGCCGGTCAACACGCAGGGGTTTCGTCTGCAGCCGCAATAAACAACTTGAGCCGATCCGCTGTTACGGGCTATGGTCTTACGCTGCCAATTATCCACTGAATGCCAAGGACAATCTGATGCGACGACAGATCGGCTTCGCGCTTGCACTCCTGCTTCTGATTCCAACTGTGGCTACGGCGCAATCGCAATTGCCGAATACGCCCGTGCGCGCCGTGATTGACGATTACTTTGGCACGAAAGTTGTCGATCCCTATCGCTGGATGGAGAACACCTCGGACCCGGAAGTCATCGCCTGGATGAAGGCGCAGAACGATTACACCCGCGCCGTGCTGGCCCGCATTCCCGGCCGCGATGAATTGCTCGCGCGCATCAAGTCGCTTGATAACGCCGGCAACACAGTTTCCGGGCTGCAAGTCTGGGGCGGCCATTACTTTTATTACAAGACCGAGCCCGGCTCCGACAATCGCAAGCTCTTCGTCCGCGACACGCTCGGTTCGCCGGAGCGCCTGCTGGTGGATCCAGAAAAAATGACCACCGCAGACGGCAAGCACTACTCCATTGATTATTTCCAGCCGTCCTTCGACGGCGTTTACGTTGCCTACGGAATTTCGCTGGGCGGCTCGGAAGAAAGCGTCCTGCACGTGCTGCAAAGCGCTACTGGCACCCTGCTGCCTGATAGCATTGACCGCGCTCAGTTTGCTTCCCCCAGTTGGTTGCCCGATGGCAAATCTTTCTTCTATACGCGCGCGCAAAAACTCGGCGCGGACGCACCCCCCACTGCCAAGTATCAGAAGTTGAAAGTGTATCGCCACATGCTGGGCGGCGATCCCGACGCAGAACCTCTCGTCTTCGGCTTTGGCGCAAATCCCACGGTCAACGTGGACGAGAATGATTTTACGATCGTGCAGTTTTCGCCAGGCGCGCCGGAATTCTTGGTTGGGCTGGTGATCCACGGCGTGAAAAGAGAACTTGATATTTACGCGATACCATTCGACGCCAATCTCAGCGCGAAAACCACGTGGAAGAAAGTCGCCGACCAGACTGATGAAGTCATCGGCCTGGATGTGCATGCCGGCGAAATTTATCTGCTCTCGCACAAGAACGCTTCCCGCTTCAAAGTCCTGCGCACCAGTCTCGGCACTCCCGATCTCGCCCACGCCGCAGTCGTAGTGCCGGCCAGCGAAGTGGTGGTCACCGGCATTTCCGCTGCCGGCGACGCGCTCTACGTTCAGGATCTCGATGGCGGCATCGGCCGCCTGCGCCGCCTGCCGTACGGCAACGGCAGCATTCAGCCCGTAAACCTGCCATTCTACGGCGCGATCCAATCGCTGGTCACCAATCCCACCCAAGCCGGCGCCTGGATGGAGCTCGTTTCCTGGACGAAATCGCCGCTGTGGTATTCGCTCGACGCGAAAACTGACAAGCTCACGGACACCGCGCTCGTTGCTCCCTCTCCCGTTGATTACTCGCAATACGAATCCGAAGAAGTAAAAGCGAAAAGCGCCGACGGCACCATGGTTCCACTTTCCATCATTCACAAACGCGGCCTCGCGCTCGATGGCTCGCATCCCGCGTGGCTCGCAGGCTACGGCGCGTACGGAATTAATTACGATCCCTATTTCGATCCTACAATGCCGGTGTTCCTCGAACACGGAGGCGTCTTTGCTGTCGCGCACGTGCGTGGAGGCGGTGAGTACGGAGAGGATTGGCACCAGGCCGGACAAAAACTAACCAAACAGCACACCATTGACGATTTTATTGCCGGCGGCGAATACCTGATCGAGCACAAATACACTTCCGCGTCTCACCTAGCAGGGGAGGGAACCAGCGCGGGAGGAATTACCATTGGCGGCGCCATCACGCAACGCCCCGATCTATTCGGCGCCGCGCTCATTCGCGTCGGCGATTCGGATTCGCTTCGCTCGGAAACTATGGCCAGCGGCCCTGCAAATATTCCGGAGTTCGGCACGGTGACGGAGCCCGACGGATTCAAGGCGCTATTTGCGATGGATGCGTACCAGCACATCAAGCCTAACACGCCGTATCCTGCCGTTCTTCTGACTACTGGCGCGAACGATCCGCGCGTCGCGCCTTGGCAAGCCGCGAAAATGACGGCGCGCCTGCAAGCTTCCACCAGCAGCGGGAAACCTATTTTGCTGCGCGTGGAATACGACGCCGGTCACGGAATTGGCTCAACGAAATCCCAGCGCGACATCGAATTCGCCGATGACCTAGCCTTTCTCTTCTGGCAATTGGGCGTAACAGGCTACGCGCCGAGCCCTGTCGCACATTAGCCACCGACGGGTCAGCGGTGTGAACGCGGTTCGGATGTTGATCAGGCCTGCTTGGGCGGATCCGTTGGTGGCAACTCTTTCGTGGCAACAGCCTCGGCCGAGCTCATGTGTTCGTGAATAATTCGCAGCACGCCCTTTTCATCACGCTGGAAGACTTGCGTGGCGCGCCCGTGGGGAACTTCCGATTGATAGCGCTTGCCATTTGCGCGCGTCCGAGTGATTGACAAGTGGAATGGGTAAGAAGCTATGGCCAGGTCTGCTCCGAGAGCCTGCACGTCAATCGAGCCGAGCTTCGTTGCCACGAACGATGCGGGACCCAATAGCTCGCGCTCACGCCGCACCAGCATTAGGCGTGCCGGTTCCATCCGTCGCGCGTCGGCCGCAAAAACGCTTGCCGAGGAAAGATACATCTCCGCGAATTGAGATTTTAGTTTTCGGGAAAGGAAATCCCAGAACTTTTTCACTTCAGCCCGGACGTCGTCAGATGAAATGTTGCTCATAATTGGACTAGCACGGCATCAGCTTCGGCACCATCCAAGTCTTTGCTCACCTCTAGACGCGCGACGCTCTGTTTGCCAGTATTCGCGGTTCTGTCATCCGCCCGTTTTCTCCGTAGCGGGAGGCGCCGCAGCACTCAGATGCTCATGAACAATGCGAAGTGCGCCATCCTCGCCGCGCTGGAAAATCTGCGTTGCTCGTCCGAAGGACGTGTTGATTTGCACTTTGCCACCGTTGGCGAGAATTTTTTGTGTGTTGAAGCTGTACGTGTAGGCGGCAATGGCGACGTCCTGGCCCACAATTTGGACATCTATTGAGCCGACTTCTGCTCTGGAAGAGAGACCGGGTCCGGGCCGGTGGCGGGATCTCCGCGCTGCCATCAATTTCGCCGACTCGCTACGTTTCGCTTTGCCCGTGAAAACGATGGCGGTAGGCGCGTACATCTCCTCAAGCTTGACCTGCAGGTTCCCCGATAAGATGGCCCAGAAGCGATGGACTTCCTTGCTAACGTCTTCCGATGAAATCTTCTTCATATTTGCGCTGAAGGATAGCACAGGCTCGCATTCGCTTTGACGATCTCAGCGGATCCAGCATGATTTGGAGGAAGTGCTGGGCCAGATTCACGTGACTCCCAATCAACGCGCTAACCGGAGACCAACCCAACGAGCAGAGCTTTCGTTGTGCTCGCGACGTGACTACGCCACTGCCTTTTGCCGCTCAGCACCCGCGATTTCCGCGACAATCTCCACCGCAGCCGCGCGTGGATTCGCCGCCGCAGTGATCGGCCGGCCGACCACGAGGTAATCAGCCCCAGCGCGAACCGCATCTCCCGGCGTCGCGATGCGCGATTGATCATTCGTCGCAGCCGATGCCGGCCGCACCCCCGGTACCAGAATCTTGAAGTCAGGCCCGAACTCGCGCCGCACCGCCGGAGCTTCCAGCGCCGAACAAACCACCCCATCCATCCCAGCCGTCCTAGCCAGCCGCGCCAGTGCCACCACCCGCGACCCCAGCGACCCTTCCATCCCAATCTCCCGCAGCGCCGTCTCGTCGAAGCTGGTCAGCACCGTCACCGCCAGCAGCGCCGGACGGTTCTTCTTCGTCCCCGCAGCCTCGCGCGCCGCCTTCATCATCGCCAGCCCGCCCGAAGCATGCAAAGTCATCAAGCGCACCCGTGGCAGCCGCACCGCCGCAGCCACCGCATGCGCCACCGAATTCGGAATGTCGTGGAATTTCAGATCAAGGAAGATCTCGTACCCGAGGTCCGCAAGCTTGGAAACCGCTCGCGGACCCTGGGACGTAAAGAGCTGCGCTCCAACCTTAAACATCCCAGCTGCTCGGCGCAGTTTCCGCGCCAAAGCAGTCGCTGGACCGAGCCGGTCTAGGTCTAATGCAACGATCAGTTTCCGGGATGAGCTGTTGCTGGGCGTGTTGGCACCTTTAGGAGTTCGAGCCGGACTTTCGCAAGTCCGTGCTGGTCGAATCCTAACTTACGTGCCACTTCGTAGGAAACATCTAATTCGCGTCCTTCCACGTACGGTCCCCGGTCGTTGATCCGGACCACCTGGCTGCGGTGGTTCCGCATGTTCACAACGCGCACGATGGACCCCAGCGGAAGCGTGGGGTGGGCGGCAGTGTCGGCGTACATATCGTAGGTCTCGCCGTTGGCGGTCTGCAAGCCGTCGAAATCGTCTCCATACCAGCTGGTGGTGCATTCCCACACAGCTAGCGGCTTCTCCTGATGAGTCGCCTTATCGAGGGGGTTCTTAACAACCGGAGTGATGCCAAGCGCGACCTCTGCAGGAGAAGGGTTGCCCGGTTTTCCCGGCGCCGCTGGATTCACGGACTCGGTAACCGCGAGCAGACCCAATCCTAAGAACACCGACTGCAGAACCGCGAAAATCTTGCGTCTCATATTCACCTGACCCTTGTTTGAAACCAGCCTAAATTCTACCTGTCCGGGGGTACAGTGGCAATCAGTTTATCGCTGTAGAGCGCCCCGTAACTTGCTGATTTCAAATGTATTTTCGTCCCGGCACCACATTTCCAGACCGCTTACGAGCCGTTCAGAAGCCCGCGGGTCTACAAAGTGGGCCGTACCTACTTCC
>Ga0210390_10002381_pt1 | contig 16718 bp, 10 predicted proteins | sample IncBWH11OmetaG_FD_161050 | JGI IMG/M metagenome (GOLD analysis project Ga0210390, IMG submission 161050) | Forest soil microbial communities from Barre Woods Harvard Forest LTER site, Petersham, Massachusetts, United States - Inc-BW-H-11-O ... | reverse complement strand
GGAAAGTCAGTTCGCCGGACGCCGCATGCGGCTTGGTGCCCGTGACCGGCGCATCCAGAAATCGGCAGCCACGCTCGGCCGCCCTGGCCGCAAGTTCCTGAATCCACTCGCCGCTGAGCGTGCTGGACTCAATCAGCACCGCATTCGGGGACGTGCCGGCCAATGCTCCGTTTTCGCCGAGCCAAATGCTGCGGGACGCAGCGTCATCCCCTACCATGCTGAGAATGATTTCCGACCGCGATGCAGCCTCGCGCGGTGATGCAGCGATGAATGCACCGGCATTCGCGAAGGGAGTGCTTTTCTCGCGATTCCGGTTGTAAACGGTCAGCGGGAAGTTTGCAGAGTGCAGGCGATTGGCCATGCCCGTTCCCATGATGCCAAGTCCGAGAATTGCAACGCGTGGTTTTGCCATGGTTTCACTCATCGGTCCTCACTCATCCCAGGGGAATGACGTTAACCAGAGATGGTTTTGATTTGTGTACACGGACAAGATTCCGCAAAGAGCGGCCATAACCTTCAGCGGTAACCTGCATGACATCACCATCTTGCAAACGAATCTGATCGCTGAAGCTGAGACAATCGGTTCCCAAGTAGTGAACGTGAACGTCTCCGGGCCTGCGGTGGCCTTCAAATTTAAAGTGATGGTGCTCGATATTCTGCAGGCTGTGACACATTTCGGATTCTCCCGTGCGGAACGTCTTTGTCCAGTGGACGTTCCCGTCCCTCTCGATGGCCGCCGCTACCGATACAGATTCGAACTCCGCGTCCACGACAAGTTCCGGTCCGAGCGCGCAGGTGCGAAGCTTCGAGCCCGCCAGGTTCAGGTAATTTTTCTTTTCGAATTGATGATCCGAAAACTCGTTGCCCACCGCCATGCCGATTCGATAAGGCCGCCCGTCGCGGGCAACCAGATAAACCCCCGCGATCTCAGCTTCCTCTCCGCCGTCCTCAGCATAGGAGGGAATGTCGAGTGGTTCTCCATGGGCGCGCAGAGCATGGCCCGAGCCCTTGTGGAACCACTCGGGGGCGATCCCGATATCTCCTTCGGCCGGGCGTCCTCCTTCCACTCCCCAGCGGAACATTTTCATGCTGTCGGTCAGATCCTCGGTAGCCGTTGCATGCATCGACTGACGCCCGCGCGCGCTGCCGAGGTGGGTTAGTCCGGTGCCGGAAATCAGGCAGCGTGCGGAATCCTCAGGGTGGTCAATGGCCGGCAGCAGCCGCCATTCGGAACTGCCATTGTAGATCGGGTTGTAGTCGATGGCTTCGAGCCGGGCTCTCTGGCGCGCCACCTCGCTGAGTTTCATGCGCGCGGCGATGGCGATATGAGCCAACTCATAGACCGAAGAGCAGTTGTCCAGCAGGCGAACGTAAGGTTCATCTACCAGCGCCACCCGCCGGACGTTCCCTTTCTTGATTTGAATCAGTCTGGTCATCGGATTGTCGTTAGCTTGAGTGTTTATTCGATTACCTCGAACCGCTCGAGCCCGGATTCGTTGATGGTTAGCCCGAGTCCGGGAGTGTTTTCGTCGAGATCGATGCAGCCATCTTTCGCTCTAGGTTCGCCTTGAAAGATGTACCAGAACAATTCGTTGCCCACTTCCACATCGACGATGGGAAAATACTCCGCCATCGGCGAGTTCAGGCTGGCCATGACGACGTGGTAGTTGTGCATCTGTCCGGCATGAGGAATTACGGGAACGGAATGTGCCTCTGCCAGCGCAGCGATTTTGCGCGCTTGCGTGATGCCGCCCACGCGATTGGTGTCGAACTGGATGTAATCGAGCGCGCGCGCCTCGAGCAATTCACGGAACCCGTGAAGAGTGAACTCATGTTCGCCCCCCGCGATCGGAATTCGCCCGTAGGATTTCAGCTCTGCGTAGCCATGAATGTCATCGGGGATCACAGGCTCTTCCAGCCATCGGAGTTGAAAAGGCTCAAGCAAAGGGAGCATGCGCTTGGCATAGTCGAGAGTCCAGCCCATGTAGGCGTCGGCCATCACATCGATGCTGTCGCCCACAGCTTCACGGACAGTGCGCACGAGCGCAAGATTCTGTTGCATGCCCTGCGCGCCGTCCGCAGGTCCCCATCCAAAGCGGAGCTTCATTGCCCGGTAACCCTCTTGTTTGTAACGCTTCGCCTCCGCCGCGAGCTCACTCAGCTCGACGCTGTAAAGCCGCGATGCGTAGACTGGAATGCGATTTTTCGTTCTGCCGCCGAGCAGGCGATAGACGGGCTGTTTGGCCGATTTCCCCAGCAGATCCCACAGCGCGATATCCACCGCGCTGATCGCGACCATACCGATTCCCTTACGCCCGAACGCCATGGTCTTGCGGTACATGTGTTGCCACAGGCGCTCGATGTCCCACGGGTCCTGGGCGATGAGCAGGGGCTTGAGATAGAGGTCAATCACCTGTTTCGTCACCTGTGGCGCCAGCGCGGCATTTCCCAACCCTACAAGTCCGTCGTCGGTGAACACTTCCACCACCAGCCAGCCATGAAACGTAAATGTCTGCATGGAGGCTTCGGGTAACTCCAATAGATCCATTGGGTTGGTGCAGAAATGCGGAGGCAGTGGGACGGTCTTTCCGCGCCAGCGCACCACCCGAGTGCGAATCTCGGTGACTTTCATGCGACTCCCTGGTAATTCAGTTTCCGGTCCAACCCTAAGGGCAGCAAAACGGGAACGGCAATAAGAATAATCAGAAACGCAGCGATGTGGAGCGTGCCTGCGATGCCGAAAACGATGCCGTAGCCGAATCCGTGGTCGAGCAAGTAGCCGGCAACCTCTCCAAACAAGATTCCGCCCGTTGCGCCTCCGAAACCCACCAGTCCGGCAACAGAGCCGACCACATTTTGAGGGAAGAGGTCCGCGGGCAGAACCATCACCAGCGTGGACCACGACTGCTGGCCGAAATACGCCAGGCAGAAGAGGCCGATGGCCCAGGACACGGGAACGTGGGGCACCAAAATGACGAATGGCATGACTGCGGCGCTGAGTCCGAGTGCGAGCTTGCGCGACGCACCCAGGGAGAACTGGCGGCGCAATAGATAGCTGGAAAATCCGCCGCCCAGCAGGCATCCCACGCCAGCCGCTGCGCTGGGCATCCAGGCGAAAGTCCCAACCGCTTTGATATCAAAGCCGCGAGCGTCGTAGAGATACTTGGGGAGCCAGAACAGGAGAAAAAACCACGCGGCGTCGCTTAGAAATTTCGCGGCCACCAGCCCCCACGTCTCACGGATGCGAAACAGGCGGATCCAAGCCAGCGTTGGCGCTGCGACCGGAGTCGGACGTGGAACCGTGTCGATGATGGCCTGCTCGGCTGTGCGCTGCGGAGAATAGGAAAACTGCCACCAGGCAACCCAAAACAGACCGAGCCCGCCGGTGAGAATGAAAATCCAGCGCCAGTTCGTGTATCCGAGAACAGTCGCGATCAGCGGAGGGGCCACGACCGCTCCAATCGCCGTGCCAGCATTGATGATGCCCATGGCGGTAGCGCGTTCTTTTGTAGGGAACCATTCTGCAACCGCACGGGTCGCGGCAGGAAAACCGCCGCCTTCACCCACACCCAGCAGGAATCGGCTTGCGGCCAGCATCGCAAAACTGGTGGCCAGGCCGTGACTGGCACAAGCCAGCGACCAGAACAACATAATCACGGTAAACCCGCGATGGGTTCCAAGAAGGTCCACCAATTTTCCGCCACCCGCATACATAAGAGCGTAGGCGAACAGGAACGCAGATTGGAGCGCTGAGAACTGTCCGTTGGTCAGCGGAATATCTTTGCTGATCGACTGGACCGCGACCGGCAGCGTTTGCCGATCAAGATAGCTGATTGCGATCGCAACACTGACCAGGATGGCAATTCGCCACCGAAAATTGCTCCCCCCGCCCAGGAATGTTCCGTTCATGACGAATCGGCATTATACCCCGAGTTGGTAAACGTTTACTCCATTTGTCTGTTTCGGTTACAATCCCCTCACCCTCGAAGCTGTAGCGACAACGTTAAGAAAGAGAGTTTCGAGAAGTGAAGCGGCGGGAGGATACTCCACACCCATGACTCCGCGGTGGAATCGTCGAGATATTTTGAAAGGGTTGCTGGCGGCGTCCACCGGAGTCATTGTTTCGTCGCAGCGGGGAGCGGGACAGGATGACACCCGCGCATCAGGACAGCCGATTGAGATACAAGTCACCTCGATCAGCGTCCACTCGTTTCGGCTAAGCATCCTGCCGATCAACAACGGAACGGTGGGACAAATACCTCTTGACGGATCTCTTGTCCACGAGTCCTGGGGGGCTCCGGTTGCCAAGCTACGGACGGAGCCTGCCACCACGATTGCTGTCGGAAGGCTCCAGCTGAAGATCTCGTTCCACCCGGTCAGCATCTCAGTTGCAAACGAGCACGGCGACGTGATCCAGCAGTTGGCTTGGGACAGTGGCGCTGGTCTCCTGACTTTTCTGAATGGAGGCTCGCCGTTGTTCGGTCTCGGGGAGGGCGGACCGCAGTTCGACCGTCGCGGCTCCACGGATCCCATGCGAAGCGGGCAAGGTGCCTATAAGCTTGCCACCCACGGTGGCCGCGTTCCCATTCCCTGGATCATTGGCACCTCCGGGTGGGCAATATTTTTTCATCAGCCTTACGGCACCTTCGACTTCACCGGATCGCAGGGCAAATTTAAATCCGCGAGTCCGGGCGCCGCGCTGGATTTGTTTTTCGTGGCATCGCCGGATCCCGCGACCATCATGGCCGAATACGCACGCATCACTGGCCACGCCGAGAAGCCGCCGCTGTGGAGCTTCGGCTATCAGCAGTCGCACCGCACCCTTGCGAGCCGGGAGGAAGTGCTCGCAGAAGCGAAGACTTTCCGCGAAAAGAAGTTGCCTTGTGATGCTCTGATCTATTTAGGTACTGGCTTTTGCCCTTCGGGCTGGAATACCGAAAATGGCTCGTTTGTGTGGAACTCTAGAGTCTTTCCCGATCCCAAAGAAATGCTCGATGAGTTGCACCGGGAAAACTTCAAGGCCGTGGTGCATGTGGTGATACTGTCGGACAAGCTTCACGGCACGGTTCACGATCCGTGCGAGGTTTCGCGGTTCGATGAAGAAGCCGCAAGCTGCCACTGGGACGCGCATCGAAAAGATTTTGCCCTTGGCGTCGACGGGTGGTGGCCGGATGAAGGTGATCCACTCGATGTTGCTTCGCGCCTGGTTCGCAATCGCATGTACTGGGAAGGTCCCCAAATCGATCGGCCGAACGAGCGTGCTTACGCGCTGCATCGCAATGGCTACGCCGGGATGCAGCGATATGCTTCGTTCCTTTGGTCGGGCGATGTGCGCTCCACCTGGGAAACTCTGAAGACTCATATTCCGATCGCGTTGAATACCGCGCTCAGCGGCATTCCCTACTGGGGCACGGACATCGGAGGCTTTGTTCCTAGTCCGGAATTCACGGCGGAGTTATATGTGCGCTGGTTTCAGTTCGGAGCGTTCTGTCCGCTTTTCCGTTGTCACGGACGCACCTGGAAGTTACGGCTACCCTGGGGATGGAACACCGGAGATCCTGGCCCGGTAGAAATCAACAATTACAATGGCGCCGCCACTCCCGATTCCAGCCAACTGCACGACGCGCGCGTGGAGCCGATCTGCCGGAAATATCTCGAATTGCGTTACCGGATGTTGCCGTATCTCTATAGTGCGGTGCATGAGTGTGCGACCAACGGAATGCCGATCATGCGTGCCCTGTGGCTGTACTTTCCCGACGATCCGAAGGCAGTCGACTGCGGCGACGAATATTTGTGGGGGAAGAGCATTCTGGTAGCTCCGGTGGTTGAAAAGGGAGCGACAAATCGTCGGGTCTACCTGCCGCGCGGTGGCTGGTATGATTTTTGGACCCACGAACGTCTTGAAGGAGGACGCGAAATCGATCGGGGAGTTGATCTTGAAACGATTCCGCTCTATGTGCGCGCGGGATCCATCCTGCCGCTGGGTCCGGTGAAACAGTTTACCGGCGACAAAGTCGATGAGCCGCTTTCCGTCTTGATCTATCCTGGCGCCGATGCTGCCTTTCTGCTGTACGAGGACGATGGAACTTCCTTCAACTATCGCAAGGGAGAATGGATGGGAATCCAGATGGCGTGGAACGACGCGCACAGGACGCTCAGTCTGAGCTTGGCCCCTGGCTCGCGGATGCTGCCACCGGAGCGAAGGGTAATCGCGTTGCAGCTGGCTGAAACGACGCGAAGCGTTGCGTTTGCGGGAAAGCCGATCGAAGTCTCCTTCTAAAGGACTGAATCAACCATGAATTACCGCCCTCTCGGCAGGACTGGCTGGCGTGTTTCGGATATCAGCTTCGGAGCTTGGGCCATCGGAGGTGCCTGGGGACATGTCTCAGAGCAGGACGCGCTTGCGACGCTGCATAAGGCTGTTGACGCGGGAGTCAATTTCATTGACACCGCAGATGTGTATGGCGACGGACGCAGCGAGCGCCTCGTGGCCCAGCTCCGGAAAGCACGCAAAGAGGAAATCGTGGTGGCCACGAAGGCCGGCCGGCGCCTGCCGCGGCAGACGCTGGAGGGCTACGACCGCCAGAATCTCACCACGTGGATTGAAGATAGCCTACGCAATCTCTCCACCGAAGCCCTTGATCTGCTCCAGCTCCACTGCCCTCCGACTGAACTTTACAACCGCCCTGAGGTTTTCGCGATCCTCGATGACTTCGTGAAGGCGGGCAAGATCCGCTACTACGGCGTCAGTGTGCAGAAGGTTGATGAGGCTCTCAAAGCCATCGCATTTCCAAATGTGCAAACCGTGCAAATCATCTTCAACTGTTTCCGGCAACGACCCGCGGACGTTTTCTTTGCAGCAGCCAAGCAGAAGCGGGTTGGCATTCTCGCTCGTGTACCCTTGGCCAGCGGTTTGTTGACCGGCAAGCTGCGCGCGGATTCTACGTTCGCGGCTGATGACCATCGCAATTTCAATCGGCACGGGGAATCTTTTGATGTAGGCGAGACGTTTTCGGGAGTCGACTACGAGCTTGGGCTGGAAGCAGTGGAAGAGGTTCGCCGGCTGCTGCCGGCGGGAGTGTCGATGAGCCAGTTTGCATTGCGTTGGATTTTAATGTTCGATGCGGTCAGTTGTGCCATCCCCGGCGGGAAGCGACCCGGGCAAGTCGCCGAAAACTGTAGCGCGTCTGATCTGCCGCCGCTCTCACCCGAAACTATGGCACGGGTCGGGCACATCTACGACCAGAAGATCCGCCCGCTGGTCGATCACCGCTGGTGAATGCGACGGTCGTTCCCGAGGCTCCGCCGTCATAGTCCCAGCAGTTGTCGAGAAAATCGATTCCGCTGTCGCCGGCCAGAGATAACTATTTACCCTGGCCGTCGATCCAGGCAGTCACTACCGAGTCCAATACGTCGAGTGGGAGCGCGCCGTTTCCCAGCACTTCATCATGGAAGACGCGGATCTCGAATTTATCGCCGAGCTTCTGCTTTGCTTCTTCCCGCAATTTCAGGATCTCAAGTTGCCCAAGTTTATAAGCCAGAGCTTGGCCTGGCCAGGCAATGTAGCGGTCGACTTCGCTCTGAATGTTGGGTTCATCCATGGCAGTGTAGCGATGGAAATAGGCCACCATTTGATCGCGCGACCAATGCTTTTCGTGCACGCCGGTGTCGATGACCAGGCGGATCGCGCGCCACATTTCGTTTTCCAGACGGCCGTAGTCGCTGTAGGGATCCTGGTAGTGACCAACTTCTTTTCCGAGTCGCTCTGCGTAAAGCGCCCAGCCCTCGACAAACGCAGTGTAACCAGCGTGGCGGCGAAACTCTGGCAGGTTCTGCATCTCCTGCGCCAGAGAAAGTTGCAGGTGATGGCCGGGAATGCCTTCGTGGTAGGCGATGGCTTCAACATTCAAGACCAGGCGGTGCTCGGGATCCCACTCGTTGACGTTGATGTGGCCGGGGCGCGAGCCATCTGCCGCACCGTCGGTGTAGTCCGCGGGCACGGCATTCTTCGAGCGCGAAGCTTCCATGGGGATCACCGTGAGCTTGCTCTTGGGAAGGTGGCCAAAGAGTTTGGGTAATTCAGGCTCCATGCCGCGCGCGTAGCTCGTGTACAGATCGAGCACCTGCTGCCCGGAAGTTGCATAGAAACGCCGTTCGTTTTTGATGTGATCGTTCAGCCTCGCCAGGTCTTTGAAGCCGAGCTTGTGCGCGACGGCTAGCATTTCGGCTTCGATTTCATCGATTTGTTTCAAGCCGAGGGCGTGGATTTCCTCCGGTGTTCTGTCAGTGGTGGTCATGCGCCGGATGGCGAAGCGGTAGCGCGCCGCGCCATCGGGAAGAGACCAGACTCCCGGGTCGGCGCGGCCATGCGGTGCATAGTCGTTGCGAACGAAGGCGGCAAAACGCTGGTACGCGGGGATGATCTGATCAGCCACAGCCCCGAGCACGGCATCCCGTAACCGCTTCTGATCGGCTGCGGGCACGCTCGATGGAAACTCCTTGACGGGCTTGGCGAAGGGGCTGTTCTCGCCAGTCTTGCCGGCGACATCGTCTGCTTCCGCCGAAACTTTCTCGAGAAGATAGCGTGGCGGCATCAGGCCATCGCGCAGGCCCTGCCGCATGTTGGCGGTCGCTTGGTCGAACGCGTGCGGGATCTGGCGAAGGCGCGCCAGGTAGTTGTCGTAGTCGGCCGCAGTATTGAAAGGAGTGAGTGCGACCATGTCCGCGAGTTCGAGATGTATGCCGTTCATCTGATTCACCGGCATCTCCCAGGGCTTGAACTGCACGCCTTCAATCTGCTGGCGCAGTTGCCGGGTCATCAGTTCGCGGCTGAGCGCGTCTTGCCGCGAAAAGCCCGCAGGATCGATGGCCTCAAAGCGTGCCAAGAATTTGCTTTCCTGCTCGAGTTCAGACTGGAAGAACTCGGGAGATTCGTCACTTAGGCGATCGTTATAGCGGTTGTCACCCAACATCGTCGCCCACTCGGGATTGGTGCGCAAAACGTATTGCCACTGTTCGTCAAACAGAGAGAGAAGTTCCTGGCGGCGATTCTCGACAGAGGCCGCCGCAGAGGCGCTGTTTTGAGCGGACGAAAATTGCGGTAGCATCGGCGTCAAAACACAAAGCAGAAGAAGTCGGGCGAGCGCAGATCGTTCAAACAGACTCATGAGCTATGTTTCCCCGCTTCGAGGCGTGTCGGTTTTACCACTCGGAGACTCGGAATCACAAGGACCTACGCGGTCTTGTTCTCTACCTTCCAGTAAACGGCGTAGCGCTCGTGAATCACCTTGTAAAGCGGCACAAGCGTCTGCGGTTGCGATTGTCCCACGGTGTTGAACGTCAGCGGCTGCTTGGCATCCGGTTCAATCCATGCCGTTGGTTTGCTCGGTTCCGCGACTATGTCTGCAACTTTCTTCTGATCGCCCGGCTTGGGCTCGTAATCGCCGTAGGTCATTTCTTTGTTGACCGCGTCGAAGCGCCCGGCCAGCACGAGCGGCCCATACATCGCAGCCTGGATGGTCTCGTTGTCGGGCATGCCATTGATATGAAGGGCCATAGGCAAACTGAGTTCGATTTTGTCTCCGGTTTTCCAGACGCGATTGAGCGTGAGATAGCTGCTCGGGCTGGCGAATGCAGGCAGAGTGGTTCCGTTAATCTTCACGCTGCCGCCCTGCACCCAGTACGGGATGCGAAGGTTGACAGCAAGCTGCGCTGGGTTCTTGGCCGTAACCGTGATCGTGGTTCCTTGCTCCTCCGGAAACCGAGTCTCCTGCTTCACCCGCACACCTTTTTCCGGCCACTCCAATTGCGAGTCGATGTAGAGATTCAGGTAGAGCGAGTCGTCATCATGAAAGTAGATAGTGTCGGTAAGCTTTCCGTATTCTTCCGAGCCGGTTCCGGTGCAGCACCACAGCGCGTCAAAAGGCTTGCCGAAAGTTTTCCAATAGCCTGCCGCTAGAGGAAGGTAATACATCATAGTGCCATCTTCAGGGTTAATGGTGCCCAGGCGATGATTGAACAGAGTGCGCTCGTAGTAGTCCATGAGACGCGCATCGGGCGCCCATCCGAATAAATGCCGCGTCAGCTTCATCATGTTATAGGCGCAGCAGCATTCGGTTGTGTTGGTGCTGAGTTCGGATGAAAGCTTCCCCGGGTCCGTATTCCACGATTCGCCATTGCTGGTGCCGCCCGTGCAATACGAGCGCTCGCTCACCACTTCGTTCCAGAAATACTCCGCGATATCGCGATAACGCCGGTCGCCGGTGAGTTCGTAGTATCGGGCCGCGGCGATTACTTGCGGGATATGCGTGTTGACGTGCAAACCTTTCAGTTCATCCCGATGAGCCGCCAGCGGATCGAAGAACTGTTTCTTGTCGAAACGCTGCGCGACTTCCAGGTAATAATCCTTTCCCGTGACCGCGTACAGATTCGATAGAACTTCCCCCATGCCGCCAAATTCTGTGCCCAGCACGCGTTGCATGTGCTCGTAGCTGAGCGAGCCGGTATAGCCAGCAGTCCAGTCAGCCATTTTTTGAACCATTTCAAGCGCCTGCTCATTGCCGCAATAAACGTACATGTCAAGAAGCCCGGCCATGATCTTGTGAATGGTGTAAAACGGCGCCCACACTCTTTGCCGTTCGCGCAGCCGGTCGAAGAACTCAGCCGGAAACGCGCTGAGATAACCACTCTTCAACGCCGCCTGGCATTTGCCGAGTTCGGCCACTACCGTGTTTGCGTTGTTCTTGAGGTCCTCGTCGCCCGAGCTGGCATACATCAGCGCGCTGGCTGAAAGATAATGGCCGCCGGCGTAGTGACCGCGAAGTTCACAGTCCGGAGCTTCCCATCCACCGAGCGGTTGCGCCGAGGATGCAATGCCGGCGTTGATCCGAAAGGTGTGCAGAAGGCGATCCGGAGGCAGCGAATGCAAGTACTGGCGGTCGGCTTCCATCGCAACTTTGCACGGACCTTCGCCCAATCGCACTTGCTTCATCGGAAATGGGCGCGCCTTCCAGGAGACTTTCTCATAGCTGACGGACTTGCCGGCTTTCTGGGTCGTGTTTACTACGGGGTCTTGCGGAGGAAATGCCATCAAGCTTCTAGGCAGCAGAGTTGAACCGGCGGCCGCCGCCACCGCCGTCATAAAATGTCTGCGAGAAGACTCGCCGAGTCTCGGCATGATGATTTCCCTCCCTAACTGCGGTGTCACGGTTGCGTCGCGCTCGTGATGGATATTGTATACACTACGCTTGACCCTCGCGAATGCGCAAACTCTCATTACCTATTCCGCGGCATCTGCCTCAACCACTCGCCTTCCAAGGATCGCAGGATATACTTCGCGGAAGGCCGCCTCACGCTCCACACCCTCGACATGGCTAGACTCCCGATTGCCGGACTGATTCGGTCTCTCCTCTTCAAGCTCGCCGTCCTTCTCTGCGTTTGCGGACTTCTCGCCTCGTCCCCCGCACAGGTCTCGTCGAAAAATCCAGCGGTGGACGCTTCGTCTTCAGCCGAGCGCGGCATTAGCCTCGCGGCGAAAGGCCGGTGCCGGGAGGCGTTGTCGCTTCTGAAGAAATCCGCGCCACACCTTGTCGACAAACAACTCCGATATCGAGCGTTCATGTCGACAGCTCGCTGTGCCATGAGTCTCGATCAGACCGAAACCGCAGTCGAAGCTCTGCTTTTGCTCAATCGCGAGTTTCCTCATGATCCCGACGTGCTCTTCACCTCCACTCATGTCTACTCGGAACTCGCTTCCCGGGCCGCGCAGGATCTCGCGGCGACGGCTCCAACTTCGTATCAGGCCGGACAGCTCGAAGCGGAAGCCTTCGAGTCGCAGGGAAACCGGGATAAAGCCATCGTCCAATACAAGAAGATCCTCGATCAGGACCCTAAGGTCTCTGGCATTCACTATCGTCTCGGGCGCATCTATCTGTCGCAGTCGCCACCGGAGGCCGAGAATGCCAAAACCGAATTCGCGGAAGAGCTGAAGATCAATCCTGATAACGCCTCGGCAGAGTTCATGCTCGGGGAGATTGCTCGCCAAGCCGGGCAATGGGACGAGGCCGTCGAACATTTTTCGCGAGCCTCCAAGCTCGACGAGGGATTTCAGGAGGCATACCTGGCGCTTGGGATGTCGCTCAACTCGGCAGGGAAGTTTTCCGACGCGATCGCGCCCTTGCAGAGTTACGTAAGAATGCAGCCTGGAGATCCTGCCGGACATTACCAACTCGCCACGGCCTACGCACGCACCGGGCGCAAGCCGGAAGCCGAGCGAGAGATGGCATTGCAGCGAGAAGCGGCGGCGAAGAATCCGCAGGGCGCGCAGGCACCCAGGTAACGCGAATACGCGAAGCCATGCAGGCGAGGGTTGAGTAAATGGCGAAAGGCCGAGGCGATGCGTGGAATCTGGTTTCCCGCCGTTACTTTTTTAAAATGCTGGGATGCACTGGAATCAGTTGGACGGGAATCGGCAGCGCGTTGAGCAGTCCAGTTCTGTTCCCAGCCCTGGTTTCTCCCCGGCCCAGCCCGTCCTCGCCGGCCTTCGAAGAAATCCCTGCCTCCGCGAGCGGCATTTCGTGGGTTCATGTAAGCGGACGTTCTCCGATGGCCCATCTTCCGGAGACGGTGGGGGCCGGCTGCGCATTCCTCGACTACGACAACGATGGCTGGATGGACATCTATCTGGTGAATAGTGGCCGCTGCGATTTCTATGAGCCACCTCAGCCGCTGCGCAACGCACTCTATCGCAATAACCGCGACGGCACTTTCACGGATGTAACGCAAAAAGCGGGCGTGGCCGGCGATGCCTATGGCATGGGTGTCGCCGTCGGCGACTATGATGGTGACGGACTTCCCGACCTCTACGTCACGCAATATCCCCACAGCATTCTCTACCACAACAACGGCGACGGCACCTTCACCGACGTGACCGTGAAAGCTGGTGTGGCCGCGCCGGGCTGGGCAACGAGCGCCGTGTGGTTCGACTACGACAATGACGGGCGCCTCGATCTCTTCGTTTGCCATTTTGTCGATTACAGCAAGGCCAAGCTCAAATTCTGCGGCGATCGTCTGACCGGCGAGCGTTTCTACTGCATTCCAACAATCTACGATCCCATGCCGTGCTGGCTGTTTCATAACAATGGCGATGGGACTTTTACCGATGTCAGCAAAGAATCCGGCATTTCGCAGTCGCTGGCAAAAGCGTGGGGGGTTGTCGCCGCGGACATCAACAACGACGGACGAATGGATCTCTATGTAACCAACGACACAGTACCTAACTTTCTATTCGCCAACCGCGGCAAGGGGAAGTTCGAGGAAATCGGATTGCTGGCTGGCGTCGGAGTCAATGTTTTTGGCAAGCCGCGCTCCGGCATGGGAGTGGATGCCGCCGACTACGATCAGGATGGCCGGATTGATCTGTTCGAGGCCAACGTTGACCACGAGATGTACTCTCTTTATCACAACGACGGCAACGAGGCCTTCAGTGATGTTGCGAATCCCACGGGTATCGGCGCTGTCACGCGCATGATGAGCGGCTGGGGACTGAAATTCTTCGACTACGACAACGATGGCGATCTCGACCTGCTGCTGTGCAACGGCCACCCCGATGACGCCGTCGACAAGAGAGTGGAAGGCGTAAAGTTTCTGGAACCCCCGCTGCTGTTTCACAACACCGGCAAAGGTTTTGAAAATGTCAGCTCGCAGAGCGGAGCCATCTTTTCCAGGCCGCTGTCTGGCCGAGGCCTGGCGCTTGGCGATTTCGATAACGATGGCTCGGTAGATGTACTCGTGACCCAGAACAATGCGGCACCCGTGTTGCTACGCAACAACCTCGGGCAGCAGAATCATTGGCTGGGAGTGCGGCTCGTCGGCACCAAGGCGAATATTGATGCCATCGGCGCTAAGGTCATCTATCAAAGCGGTGACTTGAAACGCCACCAATTCAAAGTGGGTGGGGGCAGTTATCTCTCGTCGCACGATCCGCGTATGGTTCTTGGACTAGGAAAGCGAACAAGAGTCGACTGGCTGGAGATCCAATGGCCGGAACCGAGTGGCCGAACTGAACGTTTCACGGAATTGCCGATTGATCGCTACGTCACCATCGTCGAGGGTCAAGGGAAATGGAAGTAGCGAACGTTTTCCGCGAGCAGCGTTGCGCGCGTGAGTGCAACGAGCCGCGGCCCGTTGTATCGCGGGGGCGAGGCGTAGCAATCTCCATTGCGGTTGCGATCGTCTTGTCTCAGGGGATAAGTGTCCGCGCCCAGGTTCCGGGAAGGCCGCAAGTCCCAGCCAGCCAAAACCAATCGACCGCAATACAGCAGAGCGAGTCTGTCTCTCAGCAGGATGCCGATGGCGAACTCCAAACCGGAACCTCTCTCACTCGCAAAGGCCTTTTCCGTGAAGCCATCCCGCACCTGCTGGCCGCGCGTGGACGAAGCGCAAACGAATACGCGGCGAATTTCAATCTCGCGCTTTGCTACGTAGGGTCCAGCCAGTTCAAACCGGCGATCGAGCTTCTGAATGGTCTCCGCGGTAGCGGGCACGAGAGTGCGGACATAGAAAATCTGCTGGCGCAGGCCTACATTGGAAACGAGCAACCGCAACCCGGCCTGGCGTCGCTGCAAAGAGCGGCTGCGCTTTCTCCACAAGATGAAAAGCCTTTTGCATTCGTTGCGGAGGCGTGCAGAGACCACGAAGATTACAGTATGGGCCTTAAAGTCGCAGATCTTGGATTGCGAAACCTGCCGCGATCGGCGCGGCTTCATTACGAACGAGCCATGTTTCTCACACAACTCGACCGGTTTGACCAGGCCAAACCGGAGTTTGAGTTGGTGGGCAAACTTGCACCAGCGAGCGAGATCAGCTATCTCGCAGCCGCGTACAAAGCATTTTTCGAAGGGGATATCCCTGGCGCAATCCGCGCCGCGCGCGAAGGCGTCAAACAAGGCTACGAAAACCCCGCCTTGCTGACGGTCCTTGGCGACGCTTTGATTCGCTCCGGAGTGGTTCCCGGTCAGCCAGAATTCACGGAAGCGCAAACCGCTCTGGAGAAGGCCGTCACGCAACGACCGAACGATTCCGCTTCGCAGATTGCTCTCGGTCGCCTCAACTTGATGGCTGGCCGCCTCGGCGATGCGATCGCGCATTTGGAAACGGCTCGTCAGCTTGAACCCGGCGAGCAATCCGTTTACGCGAACCTCGCAAAGGCTTACCAGCGGCACGGAGACGTCCCGCAGGCGCAAGACGCGCTGGCCACTCTCCAGAGGTTGAATCAGGCTCAGGCCGACAGGATCAGTTCCGCTCCCGGAGATCGCAGGATGGGTTACGCGGGCCAGGGAGTCGCGGACGAGCAAGCATCGCCGGCGCAGTAATAGGTATGGCCTGTCGATCGCAAGCACCGGTGCTTATTTTGCCGGTATGCGCGGGAACGGACGCTCGACGTTCCCCACATCTTCTTTCACTGCGATGATCTGGTCGCCCTTGAGGTTAGCCAACTTAGTCACACTTCCGTTTGGCCAGACGATTTCGATTGCGTCCACATTCGAGTGTGGCCCCAAACCAAAATGAAGGCGCGGATCCTGCGCGGATTGATAGCTCATACCGCCTTTTCGTTGGTCGTAGAGCACTAGACTCCCGGCCGACAACTTTACTCGGGCACCCACGCCGTCCCGATTCGATCTCGTGCCGATCAGCAGGATTTCCAGCCAATGGTTGGAATTTCCTCCATCATTGCGAAGTAGTTGCGGCGCCTGACCGTTGTTGTTCACGAGAATGTCGAGATCGCCATCATTGTCGAAGTCGGCGACGGCTGCTCCGCGGCTCACCCGGGGCAGCTGAAAGTCCGCTCCTAAACGGTCACTCACATTTTCAAAGACCCCATGTCCGTTGTTGCGGAACATCAGCTTGGGTTCGGCGTAGCGGGTATCGGCATGATAGCGCTGGATGTTGTCGAGGACATGTCCGTTCGCTATGAACAGGTCCCGAGCTCCATCGTTGTCGTAGTCCATGAAGCGCGTACCGAACCCGCTCATGTGGTAGGTAGCGTAGCCAATCTTCGATCGCAGGGTTGCGTCGTCGAAGGTCTGGTCTCCCAGGTTTTGGTAGAAGCGCGCGAGTTGCATATCGAGGTGAGTGACAGTCAGGTCCATGCGCCCGCCGCCGGTCGCGTCGGCGGCGTCCGTTCCCATGCCAGCCTCGAACAGACCGTCTGCGCTGACCGCGACCCCGGCCGCGTATCCCACTTCGCGGAAAGTTCCGTCGCGATTATTGTGAAACAGAAAGTTCGGCATGTGGTCATTGGCGATAAAAATGTCCTGCCACCCATCGTTGTCGTAATCAAACGTGACCACACCCAGGCCATTGTTTCCCTTCAACCCCAGGCCCGAGGACTTGCTTACGTCGGTGAATGTTCCGTCGCCGTTGTTGTGGTAGAGCGTTGGAGGCTGGCCGCGGAAGTCATCGGGATGACAGTAGCTTCGCATTCCCGGACCCTGATCCCCACAATAGAAATTGCGCTCCGGCGACCAGTCGACGTAGTTGGCGATGACAAGGTCCAGACGTCCGTCGTTATCGTAGTCGAACCATGCGGCGCTCGATGCCCAGCGGCCAGAATTCTCCACTCCGGCCCGCGTAGTCGCGTCGGTAAAGGTTCCGTCCCCGTTGTTGTGGTAAAGGATGCATCGACCGTAACCCAGCACAAACAAGTCTGGGAAGCCGTC
>Ga0210390_10002380_pt1 | contig 16718 bp, 19 predicted proteins | sample IncBWH11OmetaG_FD_161050 | JGI IMG/M metagenome (GOLD analysis project Ga0210390, IMG submission 161050) | Forest soil microbial communities from Barre Woods Harvard Forest LTER site, Petersham, Massachusetts, United States - Inc-BW-H-11-O ... | reverse complement strand
TACGGTCAGCACGACTTTGCCGAATTGCTTGCCTTTCTCCAGATAACTGTGTGCGGCGATGCAGTCGTGGAGCGGCCAAACCTTATCCACGATGGGTGCGAGCCGGCCTTGCGCCACCAATTTCAGTACCGTCCGCAATTCACTCTTGTTGCCCATGTACGACCCTATGATGGAGAGCTGGCGCGTGAACAAGAAACGGAGATCGACCTTAGCGTCGTAGCCCGTGGTGGCGCCGCAAGTGACCAAACGCCCGCCATTCGCCAAGCTTTTCACACTGTTCTCCCATGTCGCGGTGCCTACGTGTTCGAAGACCACATCGACACCGCGGTTCTGCGTTAAGCGGCGCACCTCTTTAGCAATGGGCATGATCCCGTGGTGAATCACGTCGTCCGCTCCGATCTCCTTGGCCTTCGCCATTTTCTCGTCATTGCCCGCGGTGGCAATCACGTGCGTGCCAAAGAATTTCGCTATTTGAATCGCGGCGCTGCCCACCCCGCTGGCCGCGGCGAGCACCAACACCGTTTCGCCGGGTTGGAGCTGCGCGCGATGAACCAACATGTGCCACGCAGTCTGGAAGACCAGCGGTATGGCAGCGGCATGCACCCAATCCAGATTTTCAGGATACGGCATGCAATTCACTTCAGGGCAGCGGACGAATTCCGCGCAACCGCCGTCGATCATGTAGCCGAGATTCGTGCAATCCCGGCAAAGATTGTCGTTGCCAGAGAGACATGCCGGGCACTTGCCGCAGGTTACTCCGGGCGCGAGGACCACCTTTTGCCCGACGTAAACGGTGTGCACTTCCGGCCCGATCTTGGCGACCTCTCCCGCCACGTCGCTCCCAGGGATATGCGGCAACGGAATCGGCACGCCGGGCAAACCGCGCCGGACCCACAGATCGAGATGATTCAGGGCGCAGGCATGAACGCGGACCAAAACTTCGCTGGCGCGGAGGTGCGGCTCGTTGACATCGGTGTAGTGCAGAACGCTGGGGTCACCATGCTGGTGGAAAACGATGGCTTTCATGAGCAACCTCCCGGAATGGAGTGAAATTAAAGGATGGCCCGCATATATCGTATCACGATATGTTGGAAGCATTTTTCTTCACCGAGCCTAGGGGCAGTATTCGACCCAGGGGTGGCCGGAACGCAGCCCTGTAGAATTGACAGGGGCCTGCACGGGCCGTAGGCTGACAGACATGGACCTTTTCGAAGAGATCGTGCGGATGCGGCGCTCCGGGCAACGCGGGGCGCTGGCGACGATCGTCCATACCAACGGCTCGATTCCCAGTTTCGAGAGCTCGCGGATGCTCGTGCGCGAAGACGGCTCGACGGAAGGCACCATCGGCGGCGGATGCGTTGAGGCGGATGTGTGGGCGGCAGCCAAGGAAGTGATGAGCAAGGAAGCACCGCGAAAGCTGGTTTTTCACCTGAACAACGAAGCGACTTTCGACAACGGTCTCATCTGCGGCGGCACCGTGGAGGTGTTCGTCGAACCCATACTGCCGCAGCCCGTCGTATATTTGTTCGGCGGCGGCCATGTCTCCACGGCCGTAGCGAAAGCGGCGCAGGCCGCGGGATTTGGCGTTAGCGTGGTGGATGACCGGGAAGCTTTTGCGAATGCTACTCGTTTTCCAATGGCTCAGGAAATTTTCACAAGTTTCGACGATGCGTTTGAGAAACTGCGCCTGAATGCCTCCAGCTATCTGGTGATCGTAACGCGCGGACACAAGGAAGACATGCGCGTGCTTGCATGGGCGGTGCGTACGCGGGCTCGCTACGTGGGAATGATTGGCAGCCGCCGCAAGGTGTTGAGCGTATATAAAGCGCTGGAAAAAGAGGGCTACCGCATGGAAGAGTTTGAACACGTGTTCGCTCCCATGGGGCTGGAGATTGGCGCACTCTCTCCCGAGGAGATCGCGCTGAGCATCGTGGCGGAGCTCGTGGCCGTGCGTCGCAATGCGGATTCGGCGGCGCATAAGAAACTGAAGCTGGAAACGGGTAGCGTCGTCGAGAGATAGGGAGAAGGATAGCGTCATGCTGGCCGCAGTCATCCTTTCGGGTGGGGCCTCCAGCCGGATGGGCTCACCAAAAGCGTTGCTTCCTTATCAGGGCCGCCCTTTCCTTGAACATTTATTGGAAGTGACCACGCATCCGAAAATCGGCGTGCGCCGTGTTGTGCTCGGTGCTCACGCGGAAGCGATCGGCAAAGGGGTGATCCTGAATCCCGAAGAAGTTGTAATCAACGCCGCATGGCAGCGCGGGCAATTGAGCTCGATCCAGCTGGCGCTTCGCAGCCTGCCTGAAGGAACAGACGGCATCCTGGTTTGCCCGGTGGACCACCCCTTGGTCAGCGCGTCGATGATAAATGGCTTGGTAGACCAATTTTACGCAAGCCGCGCGCCGGTGGTGATCCCGGTGTTCGAAGGGCGTCGTGGACATCCCGTGATCTTTTCCGCGGAGCTCTATGGTGAGTTGGAAAACGCGTCCCATGAGCTGGGGGCCCGCAGCGTCGTTTGGGCGCATAAAGAGGAAGTGCGCGAGTACATCACGGCGGAAGAAGGATGCGTGGTGAATTTGAACGATCCGGCGACGTTTACCCGCATGACTCGCTCGATGTAGCGGTCAGCTAAGTCTAAACTGCGCGCAGCAAAGCCTGCAGCGCATCGTGGGCCAATTGCACGGCATGAAACGAAGCGTCCGGCAGACCACCTAGCGCTGCGGCCAGCGATTCCGGAGAGATGGAAGGAAGCTGGCGCAATTCCCTTCCCTGAATGGATTCCGTCAGCAGCGATGCGGCGGCGATCGAGGCGGTGCAGCCGCGACAGAGGAACCGCACATCGCGAATCACGTCGTTTTCAATAATTGCCGCGAGTTGCAACAAGTCTCCGCAAACCGGATTGCTGACTTTCACTTTGACATTCGCGTTGGGCAAATCCCCCACGTTTCGAGGATTCTGAAAGTGATCGAGCAGTTCCGCGCTGAACATGGCTGAAAGTATCGCAGCGAGTGCAGTGTGTGACAATGCCCGTGGCCCAGGATTATTCGCGGACTTGCCTGCAGATTGCCCGAAGAGAGAAGCGGTTTATGCGATACGATTCTTCGAGCAGTTCTGGAATCGTGGGGAAGCAATGAGGCAGGTGGTTGCAGCGGTTATCGAGCGGGACGACCGGCGGATACTGATTGGCCAGAGGCGGCGCGGCGATACATCTCCGTTTAAGTGGGAATTTCCCGGCGGAAAAGTGCGTGGTGGGGAAAAACTGGAAGAGGCCTTGGCGCGAGAGCTTCAGGAGGAACTGGGAGCAACGCTCCTAAAGAGCCGGGAAATCGCCAAGGTGCAATACCAATATGCGAATTACCCTGAGGAACTGGAAATACATTTCTTCGCCGCGCAGATTTCCGCCAGCGAATTGAAACCAGTGACCTTTGAGCAGGTGGCTTGGGTCTTACCGAAAGAACTGGCGCAGTACGATTTTCTGGCGGCAAACCGCGAACTGATTGCGCATCTGGCTACCGGAAAGATCAAGCCCGCAGAAGTTCTGGAAAGCGCGTAGACAAGGCGGACAGCGCTGGCATAAAAGCCAGCGCTACGGGAAACACCGACTACGACGTGACGGGGTTCGGCTTGTCTGGATTGATGGCCAGGTCCTTGATGGCGTTCTGGACCGTGGCTTCGCCCACAAGTCCGTCCTGCGCAAGTTCGTGCAGAGTGGCGACGGTGATGAAGCGCGCATCCACTTCGAAGAATTCTCGCAGCGATTCGCGGCCTTCGCTTCGCCCAAAGCCGTCGGTACCCAGCGTGGCGATGCGGCGCGGCACCCACTTGGAAATCATCGCAGGCAGAACCTTCAGGTAATCCGAAGCGGCAACAAACACGCCCTGTTCTCCCGCGAGGCACTGCGCGACGTAGGGAACCCGCGGCGTTTCGTCGGGATGTAAACGATTCCACCGTTCCGTCTCGATCGCATCTGTGTATAGCCCCTTGTAGCTGGTGACGCTCCACACATCGGCGGCAACGCCATAATTCTTTTCCAGAATTTCCTGCGCGTGAAGCGCTTCGTTCAGAATCGCACCGCTGCCCAGCAATTGTGCGCGTAGTTTTGCTTTTTTATTGGTGGCGGCGCGAACCTTGTACATGCCCTTGAGAATGCCTTCTTCGACGCCTTTCGGCATGGCCGGCATGGCGTAAGGCTCGTTCATGACCGTGATGTAGTAAAAAATATTCTCGCCATCTTTGTACATACGCCGGATGCCGTCCTGGATAATGACGGCGATTTCGTAAGCATACGCCGGATCGTAGGCAACCAGATTCGGCACCGGGAGCGCGAGGACGTGGCTGTTTCCGTCTTGGTGCTGTAGGCCTTCGCCCGCCAGCGTGGTGCGCCCGGAAGTGCCTCCCAGAAGAAACCCGCGGGTGCGCATGTCCGCGGCAGCCCAGATGAAATCCGCAATGCGCTGGAAGCCGAACATGGAGTAATAAATGAAGAAGGGAATGGTATCGATGCCGTGCGTGGCATACGCGGAGCCGGCGGCAATGAACGACGCCATTGAACCAGCCTCCGTGATTCCCTCTTCCAGAATTTGGCCGTCCTTGGCTTCCTTGTAGTACAGCAGCGTATTCACGTCCACCGGTTCGTACTTCTGTCCCACGCTCGAATAAATGCCGATAGTGCGGAACAGCGATTCCATACCAAAGGTTCGCGCTTCATCCGGCACGATGGGAACGATGAGCTTGCCAATTTCGGGATCCTTCAACATCTTGCGTAGCATCGCGACGAACGCCATGGTGGTGGAAACCTCGCGACCGTCGCTGCCATCGTGGAATTCGCGGAACATTTCATCGTGATCCGCAACCAGAGGCTTCGAACGCACTCGGCGATGCGGAACATAACCGCCAAGCGATTCCCTGCGTGTGCGTAAATAGCGGATTTCTTCGCTATCTTCACTGGGCCGATAGAACGGCACCTGGCTAACATCCTCGTCGTTCATGGGGATGCCAAAGCGCGAACGAAATTCCCGCAGTTCGTCTTCGTTTAGTTTTTTCTGCTGGTGCGTGACGTTCTTGCCTTCGCCCGCTTCTCCCAGGCCATAGCCCTTGATGGTGCGTGCCAGGATGACCGTCGGGCCGCCCTTATGCTCCACCGCTGCTTTGTAGGCGGCATAAACCTTGCGCGGATCATGGCCGCCGAGTCGAAGGCGCCGCAAAGCCTCATCGGGTAGCGGCTCAACCAGCTTCAACAAACGCGGATCACTGCCAAAGAAAAACTGCCGAATGTAGTCGCCGGAGGAAACCACCAGTTTCTGATACTCTCCGTCGACCATTTCGCCCATGCGCTTCACCAGCAGGCCTTCGGTGTCACGCTCGAGAATCGGATCCCATTCCGATCCCCAAAGGACCTTGATGACGTTCCAGCGCGCGCCGCGAAACGCGGATTCGAGTTCCTGAATGATCTGGCCATTGCCGCGGACGGGCCCGTCCAGGCGCTGAAGATTACAGTTAATGACGAAAATAAGATTGTCGAGCTTTTCGCGTGAAGCAAGCGTGATAGCGCCGAGCGATTCCGGCTCGTCCGTTTCTCCATCGCCGAGGAAGGCCCAAACTTTGGCATCCGTGGCGGGCTTCAGTCCACGATTTTCCAGATAGCGATTGAACCGCGCCTGATAAATGGCCATCAGCGGGCTCAAGCCCATGGATACGGTGGGAAATTCCCAGAAGTCCGGCATCAGCCATGGATGAGGATAAGAAGAGAGCCCACCACCGGATTTCAATTCGCGTCGGAAGTTTTCCAGCTTCTCAATGCTGAGTCTGCCTTCCAAGAACGCACGCGCGTAAATTCCGGGAGCAGCGTGGCCCTGGAAATAAATGGTGTCGCCTTCGAAATTATCGGAGCGCGCCCGGAAAAAATGATTAAAGCCGACCTCATACAGCGTCGCGGCAGAAGCAAAAGTGGAAATATGACCGCCAATGTTGTGCTCCATGCGGTTCGCGCGAACCACCATGGCCAGCGCATTCCAACGAATGAGCGACTTGATGCGCCGCTCCAGTTGCTGATCGCCCGGGAACAAAGGCTCCAGGCGCGCGGGAATTGTGTTTGCGTAAGGGGTATTGGCGGTGAATGGCAGATCTATCCCGCTGACGGTCGCGTGCGCGCGAAGGCGCTCCAAAATTTCGCGAGCAACGTCGGTGCCGCTGGAAAGCAGCACGGAATCAAGCGATTCCAGCCATTCCTGAATTTCCACGTCCTCGACATGCCTGGGAGCGAATATTTCCTGGTCCATAGGAGCGATAACCCTTCCTTTGCGTCCTTTGCGGCGCGCATAGAGATTCCCTGCGCGCAAGCGTTGGTGACGCCCAATTTATAAGAATACACCCTCGCACCACAGAGCGCATAACAGCCGGCAGAAATTTTCCCGATTCAGTACAGAGAAATTTCAAATGCAGTCGGTTCTCAAAGAGTTCGGCCACCGTCGAGGACCAGCGTTTGCCCCGTAAGAAACTCGGCGGTAATGAGATAGAAGACCGCGTCCCCGACTTCGTCGGGCCGTCCTGTGCGACGGAGCGGCGCGCGCCGAATGTAATCCGCCTGCCACTCCGGGGGATCCCCGGGCATGGTGATCGTTCCCGGCGCAATTGCGTTCACGCGAACGGTGGGCGCAAGTTCCTTCGCCAGAATCCGGGTCATCATGATGACTCCGGCCTTGGACAGGGAATGAGGTAGAAACTCCTGCCAACCGAGCAAACCGCCAATATCGGCGAAATTAACGATCACACCATGGCCCGATTGCTTCAGGTGAGGAGCGGCGGCCTGGCAGCAAAAAAACGGTGCCTTCAGATTAGCGTCAAGAGAAGCCTCCCAATTCTGTTCAGAGGTTTCGCCAAATTTCGTTTGTAAGAAATTGGCGGCACAGTTGATTAGTATGTCCAGCCGCCCGAAGTGGGCAGCCGAGTCGGCAAAGAGCTTTTGGATCGCGGCAACATCCGTCAGCTCGGCGGAGAACGCGGCGGTACGGCGACCGAGCTTCTCGATTTCCGACACGAGTTCACGCGCCTCGTTCGCCGATTTTCCGTAGTGAATGGCCACGTCGGCGCCTTCATTCGCCAATCGCAGCGCCACCGTTCGGCCAATACGTTTGGCGCCTCCGGTCACCAGCGCCACGCGGCCGCCTAGTTTCTGCTCTTCGCTCATGCCGCAAAGGTAGCATATCCCCCGCACGCTTTTCCCCACTGGGAGCCGTGGCGCGCGCATCGGGACAATTTCGCTTTGGTGCTACAATCCACGCCGAAGTTTCGAGGCTTCCGATGAAATTGGACGTATTGGCCATTGCAGCCCACCCCGACGACGTGGAACTGACCTGCGGCGGCACGCTCATCAAAATGGTCCAGATGGGTTATAAAACCGGGATCTTAGACCTGACAGCTGGGGAGATGGGAACGCGCGGCACTCCTGAAACCCGGGCGAAAGAGGCGGCTCGCGCGGCCAAAATACTCAAAGTCTCGTGGCGTGGGTCGTTGGGTGTTCCCGATTCGGACGTCCAACCCACCCGCCAGAACAAGTTAAGGCTGGCCACAGTGATCCGCGATCTCCGGCCACATACTGTAATTATTCCCTACTGGGAAGCCAGGCACCCCGACCATTACCGCGCCTCCACTTTGGCATATGAAGGATGCTTCCTGGCCGGTCTAAAACAACTGGCTATGGAGGGGGAGCCGTTCAGGCCATTCAAGATTCTTTACGCCACCTCGTTTGAAGGTATGCCTGCAACCTTCATCGTCGACATCACCAAGCAATATGAAACACGGCGCAGGGCGATTCTGGCCTACGCTTCCCAATTCCGCCCGGCAAAAAGCGAAAAGCGCCAGAGAGTGTTCCTAGCGATTGACGAGTTGGACTCCAGAATGGACCTGCTGGCGCGCCACTACGGGCAGATGATTGGCGTGAAATACGGAGAGCCCTTCCTGCAGAAGGAGTTAATGGCAGTAGACGATGTGGTTGCCCTGCCGGTGCGCTCCATCTAGCCGACCAGCCGGCGCAAATTCACATGGAATCGTCGTCCATGGCCGGGGCAAACCCAGGAATATTTTGCCCTTGCGGGGTGCGCTCGACCTTAATCCGTAACTGATGTTCGTCTTCGGCCCCAGACTTGCGAAGTACCACGATTGTGCTCAGGGCTTCGTTATAGACGCGGGTAACCAGGAAAGTGTCCCCACTCTCCAGGTTTTTCCATAATTGGCCTATCTGAATCTTTCTTGCGCTCATCGTCGTCAATGACTGTAGATATCCCGGCCAGAAGTGTCAACTGTCGCTTGACCGGAAGGCAATTTTGGCCATCCGGGCCTGGGCCGGGAGACAAAGGAAACCTTTGGAAAGGCGGCTACATCCTACGCATAGAATAAGGGGTTTTGTCGCTTGCAACGGGTGTATACTCCGATTGGTATGGGGGGAGGCAGTATGATCCTTAACTCTTCACGCTATGCCATGGGGCTAGTTTTATTCGGGAGCATGGCCGCTTGGCCTGCTCTTAGCTCGGCTCAAACCAGCGCCCCGCCCAATCCCGCCCCGGTCCAGGAGCAGCCGAAGAATCCCTGCGCGCCATCTCCGGCGCAAACCAACCAAGGTTCCCAGACAACACAAGGCTCATCGACTTCGCAGCAAACCTCGCAGCCAGCCGCCCAGAAACCCAATGACTGCCCGGACGACGGCTCCACAAAGCAGCCTGTGAATTCCGGCCAAGCGACGACTGGCGATCAACCAGTTCAGCAACAGCAGACGGTACACCCGAAAAATTCCAAGGATGATGTCGATGCGATCGGCAACCGCAACATCGGCAAAGGCGTGAACTTCTATTCGCTCGAACATGAAATTGCGCTCGGCAAACAATTGGCGCAACAGGTGGAGCGCAGTTCAAAGATGATCGATGACCCGGTGATCACCGAATACGTGAACCGCGTGGGACAAAACCTGGTGCGCAATTCGGACGCGCAAGTCCCCTTCACCATCAAGGTGATCGATTCCGACGAAGTGAACGCTTTCGCGCTTCCCGGCGGTTTCTTCTATGTGAACAGCGGCCTGATCCTGCGAGCGCAGGAAGAATCGGAACTCGCCGGGGTGATGGCGCATGAAATTTCCCATGTCACCGCTCGGCATGGCACGAAGCAGGCTACGAAGGCCGACATTATCCAGATCGGCGCGATGGCCGCCATGATTTTTGTTCCTTATGGCTGGGCCGGCTACGGCATTTACGAAGGCATGCAACTGGCAATTCCGCTGACGTTCCTGAAGTTCTCTCGCGACGCTGAACGCGAAGCCGATTACCTCGGCATTGAGTACATGTACAAAGCCGGGTACGATCCCAATTCCTACGTGACCTTCTTCGAACGCATCCAGGCAGACGAGAAACGCCGGCCGGGAACAGTGTCAAAGATGTTCTCTACGCACCCGCCAACACCGGACCGCATCGCCGCCGCCCAAAAAGAAATCGCGCGGATTTTGCCGGAAAAAGACGAATACATCGTCACCACATCCGAGTTTGATTCCGTGAAAGGCCGCCTGCGCAACGTGATGTTTGCGCGCAAGGTGCAAGACAGCGGTCCGGGCAAGCCCACGCTGCGCACGAAGACAGAGCAGACGAAACAAGGACAGACTCAGGGGCAAGGACAAGGAACGGCGCAGGGTCAAACCGATCCGAGCAGCGGCGATGACGATCGTCCAACGCTCAAGCGCCGGCCGGACGGAGATGACTCATCGAACCCGACGTCGTCACCTTCCTCGACGCCGCAACCATCGACAACGCCGTCGTCCACTTCGCCGTAATAGCGGCCTGATTGTAAGGATAATTATTAGAGTGCAGACGGGCGGCTCGTTGGGGCCGCCCTTTTTCTTGCTTAGCGGTGTCCGGCCTTCTGGTGCTCTTCGGGGGCTGCGGCAATTCCCTGGCGGCGAAGTTCTTCGGCGTAATATTTCCGGAAGAGCACGTCCCATTCCTCGCTGCCTTCCAGGATTTCTTTCTTCTGCGAGGTAATGCGCTTGCGCACCTCGACTTCAACTTTTTCTTCTTCTTTCAACACGTTGGTCATGGCCTGGACCACGTGCTGGCGGATGGTATCGCGGTCCTCGATGAACTCCACTTCGTTGATAGCCACCAGTAATTCGACAATCTGGTGAGAGATGCGCACAATTTTTTCGCGGCTCAATCGCATGGTTCGGTGTCGTCCCTGTTCCCTTCTCTACCGCAAGATAAGTTTGCGGTCGCGGGCAATCTGCCCTTTCACCTTCTTGAACATTTCCTGGTAAGAGACGCCGGTGCGGCGCATTTCGTCCTGATACTGCGTAAGGATAGTGCGAACTTCCTCGTTAACCTTGTCCTCAATGGTGATTTCTTCCAGCATGCGGTGGCGCACGCGCAGGATCACTGCTTCCTGGTCTTTTTCCTTGATGTCGACCTGCTCATCCTCCAGAAGCTTCTTGATTACTTCGGAGGCCATGTGGCCGACGTAGTCCCGGTTCAGCAACATATCTGTAGGGTCCTCGATGAAACTGTGAACTATTGAGTGTACTGGCCAAGCGCGAAATTCGCAAGAAAGGCGGCAAATTTTCGACGGGCGGCCTCCGCTCGCATGCTAAAATAAATGCGGACGGGCGGTTAGCTCAGTTGGTTAGAGCGCCTGCCTTACAAGCAGGAGGTCGCAGGTTCGAGCCCTGCACTGCCCACCAAAACACCAATAAAAACAAGGGTTTCTGCGGGCTACTGGGGAGGGGTATGTCTTCCGCTCGCCTTCGGGATCACTTCAGGACCACCTTTTGACCGAAAACAAAGAAACGGGGCGAGCCCACACTTGGAATATGGAACTCGCCCCCGGCCAAAGAGCATGGTCTAGATGCCCGATGGTTAAGCGAAATCCTACTCGACACGAGAACAAAACGCTCGGACGGCGACGGGATCATCGGATGCTGGTCGGGGTTGCTGCCCTGCGTAGTACTGGCCGGAAGGGTCACCAAGGCGTCCGCCGGCCCTTATATACTCGCTCCGGAAGAGATGGGGACCGATTACCCGGATCGTTACTTTCGAAAATTCTCGCAGTGTTTCGCACGGCACATGCTTGGGTGGCTCTGCAGGTCAGTTTTTGATCGGTGTTGTATTTGCTTCAAGGACCATTCTCGTCTTCGACCTCTGATTAGCGCTTAACGTCAGACCCTTGTTGAGAGCCATTTTACGCAATTCTTCATAGGCTTTGGAGCCCGATTCACTCTCTGACTTTCTCGAAAGCTCCAAGATTTTACCCCTGGGCCATTCCCATAGTTCCAGTGCCAGTTTTTCAGACTGTGGACCGGATTTGATTTGCCAATCGGTCACCTCGATGTCAGCGACCCGTTTCACCTGATTCCAATCGACGACCACTCGTGCGACCTTCAGAAGTCTTAGTTGGCCCTTACTAAACGCCCGATAAATATCGTTACCGGTCTCCGGGATCTGCCGGCCAGCGAAACTATTGCGAACAGAATACGAAATACTGGTTTCATCGGCCGCCACGTCCACTTCACACTTGAACTTTTCTTCCCCGCTTGTAGGGTCCTTAAAGTTCTTGCTCTGGGGCAACCTTAACTTGAAGGTCAGGTCGCTGGTCGAACCACGCCTTAAACGTAGGATTACTCCTTGCGCCAGCAATTCCCGTTTTTCCGTGTCAAAAAAGTAGACCGCCCCAGAGGATTTCTTCTGGGCCTTGAGCGTTATAACTGTAGCTTGAATTTCTGCGGGCGACAGCAGGAGCTTTAGCTCAGTGTTGCATCGGTCCTGCCCCGCACAGGTACCACCAACAAATAGCATAGCGCTGATGTACAACGGGTGAACTATTGCAAAGATTTTTTTCAAGGTCGTGCCACACCGTGGCGTTGGTCCCTTAGCGCTGACGCCGATCGGAAGGAAAACCCTCGGGTCAGGGAACATAGACTAGGAACTCCGGCATGTCCGGAAGATCATCGATAAATGTTCCCTTCTTTTTACCGTCACGCGAAAAGCGCCGCACCCGCTGCTTCTTGCGCTCGGCCACGTAGAGATCGCCGTCCGGACCGATGCCGAAGCCGGAGGGCGCATCCAGCTTTCCATCGATCACCACGTGCGCCTTGAGCTTACCGCTCGGCGGAGTTCGTGGCAGATCGGATTTCAGGATGCTCCCGCTGCCAGAGGCGCCGATGTATAGCGTCTCGCCGTGCAACAGCAGGTGCACGGGCGCTTCGAGCGCGTGGTTCTTGATGCGGGCCACCAATTCCCCGGTCTTTACATTGAAAACCTTCACGGCGTTGGCGGCTTCGTCCGCCACGTACAGATGCTTCCGGTGCACTACGATGCCGCGCACGGAGTGGCGTGGCCTGCCGTGCTTGTCAAGCACCACCGCGAGGCCGAGGTGGGGCGGCACATCATTTGGGGTGTGTTCGCCGTATGCGGGAAGGCGTCCATGGCTGGACGCAACAAGCGTGCCGGGAAGGAATTTTCCTTTCGGATAGTGCTTGCGCAGGTGCGTGGCGACCGCTGCCGGCTTGCGGGTTGCCGCTACGAACGACAGCACAGTGTTGGTATCCTGGGAGGAGACGTAGATGCGACCATCATCTCCTAGGTCCACATCGAAGGGGTGCACCATCGCCGCGAAATGCCCGGTCTTGGCGAGCGTCTCCTTAAATCGAAAAGTATCGCCCTGCCGGTGGTAGCGCGCTATGTGGCTGTCTTTGCGCCACGCATTCGCGACGTAGAGGTCGTCGCCTGCCAGTGCGAAGCCGCGAGCGATGTGCAATGGATGCGCGGTCGGCGACGGATCAAGGACCAGCGGATGCCTCTTGCGCGGCGAACCATCATCCTCGAAGACGCCGATGTTGTCGATGCCATGCCTCGATTCACCTCGATAGCTTATCCACCACACGGTGCTGTCCTCCCGGAGACGATTCGCTGCCTCGCTGAACTCGGCACGGGACGCCTACCTGGCCCCTCAGGGAGGCTCACAACTTTTTAATTCTTGCACACTTTTCAAGCGTTTTGTAAAAAGCCCGCCACGCTCCCGGATACACAGAGTCGTGATCTCTGTGACTGTCAATTTCAGCAAGCGGCAACTGGTGGTGGGTTCGAACTAATCGACTCACGAATTTGTTTTTCGGGGCAAACTGGCGTTCAGTTTCGAAGGCGTGAACCCTGTTTCAGATGGACGTCGCTAAGCTGTATACCACGATCCGCGAGATAATGCCCTCGGAGTCCCATCGCTCCCGCCTGGGACAACTGCCGAATCGTTTCTGAATGGCAGGCGCAACATGTGTTGGATTCACGAGTGAGCGTCAACGTGTTGGTCATTTCCAGAACTGAGGCGCTGTGGTAGCGTATTCATCCTTCGCGAACTTTGAGCACGTGGGGGCGCCGAAATGTCGAAAGTTAGACCAACCACCGGAACCGACGGACTGCCACTCCCAATCCTGCCGCCTGAACGCGACGCGCGCGTTTGGGCGCGGTTAGTGCGGGTGATGTTCTACACGCCTGGATTCTTGGCCCTACTGCTAATCAAGGCAGGCGAACCGACGAGTTTTGGAATCACAGTTGAGCTACTAATGCTGTCCAGCACGGCGGCCATCGTAGGCGGCCTGTACATCGGAACGGAATCATCGGAAGCGGGCTCTGATCGTTCCTCGAAGATCGGCGTGTGGAGCGGTGCATTAGTCCTAGAGTTGTTGTCCGTTGTGCCTTTGCTGTGTGCGATGCCGACGCTGTTCCATGAACTGGCGAACAGTAGGCTGCTGCATGCGATGGCGCCCGGTGCGGTCGACGTCACGCTCGGTGCGTCCGAGCTGCTACCGGCGGTAGCGATACTGCCGTTCATGCTTTATCAGCTCGCGGGTTTCGGCACCTTGCACTTCGTCGTGCGGAAGCCCGTCAACTGGGCCATCAACATCGGCATCCTGTGCTTGATCATCGCTAGCTATGTCGCCAACCGAGAGGGCGCGTACCACATCGAAAGGATGTCCTCCGGGCTCCTCGTAGTTGGTATGGCAATGACCGTATTTTACGGCGTGCTCAAACTGAGGCAGATGCAGTCCACCTACGACGCAAAGTGCCCGCCAAAGGCACCGAAGTAACCGTTTTAAGCTCTCCAGGGGTGCCGACTTACAGTTTAAAGTGCAAAGCCGACATGTCCCAGAGGTGCGCAAAGACCCAAAAGTTGAAATTCAGATTTCCAATTATCAAGAGATCTGAGCATGAGCGGCCAGCGAGTTTTTCTTGAACTCGCGAAATCGGAAACTTGGGTACCGGAACCCCGGCTGACGGATCAGCGTTTCCATCGCCCCCTTCCCCCGGCTGGACCGCTGGACAGGTGAACGTTCGAAAACTTCAGCTTCGAATCCCGCGACCTTCTCGCGACACCGCGCTATAACAGATAGTGGAGGCAATATGACCCTAGCTCAGGTCGAAGTTCGTGACGAGCGCCAGGAGAAAAGACTCGCTTTCGGTCCTACGGTCAGTCGACAGATCGCAACTTTCGAAGCTGTGCAATCTCGACAGCCTATTATCGACGAGCTGGTTGCGCGATTCGGGGTGTTCCTATTCTACGGAGCCCTATTCGGTGTAAGCGGTTGGAATCTCTTTCGCCTGATCATGGCCGTCGCGCACTGAAACGACTCATGCAACTTCACATCGGTTTGTTTTCGCCGAGACTGAAAAAGTTCGTAACGGACCATGTTCTATTTGAATATTTGGGGAGGTTGCTCTGGGTTCAAACGGGGCTGCATGTCGCCTTCCCTCAGGGCGGGGGAGAAACGGTGACAGCGGCCCTTATTCTTGCCACGACTCGACCGCTGGCGTATGTTGGTGCCATTTCCTCCTAGTCTCAAGGAGGCCCAATGGCCGCTCGATTCGTTCACACCCTTCTGTTTGCTTGCCCTGAATGCAATCTTCCCGTCGCAATAAGCCGAGTCAGCAAAGAAAAGAACTTTGAAGGAGTTGATGCCGAAAATCTGCGCATTAGGTGCAGCTACTGTGAAACGGTGTCAGACACTACAGCCGTGACGGCCAAGAAGCACTACGTTGAGGACTGGCCCTAAGGGTACTAAAGAGAATGATGTATTCAGCTACCCTTTGGATTTTCATTATAATGACGCTGGAGGCGGAATCTGGTGCGTGTCGTCATTGCAGATGACCAAGCGTTTATTCGCCGTGGCTTGCGAGCCGTGCTGTCCGATGAGGAGGACATCGAGGTCTGTGCCGAAGCTATTGATGGCAACGATGCACTCGCGAAATCATTGGAATTTAGACCCGATGTCATAATCATGGACCTAGTCATGCCGAGGATGGATGGGTTAGAGGCGACTCGGCTACTCCGTAAGGCATTGCCACGCGCAAAAGTTTTGACCCTAAGCCAGTACGACATCCCTGAAATGATAAGTGAAGCAGAAAAAGCGGGTGCCTCCGCTTTCGTTTCAAAATTATTGATCTGGGATAAATTGGTTTCGTCCTTAAGACGAGTGCATCACGGCGAAACATTCTTTTGCTAACAGTGGTATTTCACGCCCGATAGGCTAGGTCATTGCGAAAATACGTAAACTTCGTTAAGCAGTGAGGACACTCAAGCGATAGACCTTCGTTTGGGAAGTTCGGCCTCGCAGGGAGGTAGTAATTTTCAAGTGTATCTTCGATTTCAGCAAAGGTGAAGGAACGACCGCACTGTTCACATTTCAGTTCCCAGTTTGCCATGAGTCGTCGCCCTCAGACGGCAGTATGCGCTGCTTGGGCGAGTCCACAATAGGGCCGATTACCTACGCCAAGTACTAAGGCCTCGTTACTTAGAGATTCGCATGCGGAACAGCGAACTTCTGTATCGTCGGAATCAGGATGTCAGAAAGTTCCATCTTGTCCAACAACGTCACGGCACCGAAACTCTCGGCCAGCTTCTTGGTTTGCTCGTCATTAAAGATTGAGATGGCCACGATGGGCGAAGTGCACGCGTTCAATTTCGACACGATATCAGTGAGGCTGTCGCCGTTGTCCCTGTTCATATAAACATCCATCAGGACCACTTGAGGCTTTAAGTCGTTCGCCATCTGAATCGTTTCCTCAAAGCCAGTCGCCTCACCCACCAGTTCGATCTCGGGATGTTCTTGGAAAAGTTGACGAATTGCGCGTCGCACTATGTCGCTATCGTCGGCCACGAGCACCTTGATGGGCATACCGAGATTTATAACATGTTTTGCTAATTTGCTTCAGTAGGGTTCCCTACAAACGCCCTTCGGTGACAGTCCACACTTGACCCGCTTGAGACTTTGGCGTATTGGTTTAAATCAATTGGTACATCCTATGTCGGATGAACCTTTCACGGTGGATGGGACATTGATCGAGGCCTGGGCCAGTCAAAAGAGTTTTCGACGGAAGGACGGAAAGGGGAAGCCACCCGCACCAGGAGGAGAGGTCGACTTTCACAAGGAGAAGCGGAAGAACCAGACCCATGAATCGACCACGGATCCCGACGCTAGACTGTTCAAGAAGTCCAAAGGGAGCGAAGCAAAGCTCGGGTACGTGGGTCATGACGATTCCGTTCTGTTGGCTTCGGACATTCGCAGACGGCGACGGTAAGGGTGCGGGATGAGGTGAAGTTGGAGGATTAAGCTAGTTCGAAGCTACTGCGTACGCCTGCTCACCCACCAGCCATTTGCCATCCAAACGAACCGATACCTGCGTCGGCTTCACGAACACTTC
>Ga0210390_10002379_pt1 | contig 16724 bp, 14 predicted proteins | sample IncBWH11OmetaG_FD_161050 | JGI IMG/M metagenome (GOLD analysis project Ga0210390, IMG submission 161050) | Forest soil microbial communities from Barre Woods Harvard Forest LTER site, Petersham, Massachusetts, United States - Inc-BW-H-11-O ... | reverse complement strand
GGACTGGTGGCGGGGACGAGTGGTGGGGCGGGTGGCGGGCGAGGCGGTCGGCGGGGGCCGGGCGCGGGGGTGTTCAATGGGCGTCGTGGCGGATATCGAGGATTTCAGACGGCTGATCGCGGGGGACCATGGGCTTGTCGTGGTGTCCACGCTGCGCGGTGACGGGACGATCGCGTCGTCCGTGGTGAACGCCGGCGTGCTCGCACACCCGATCACCGGGGAGACCGTGGTCGGCATGGTGATCAGGGGCGGCACCCGCAAGCTCGCTCGCCTGCGCGAGCGGCCGTACGCCAACGTGGTGGTGCGGGCCGGATGGCAGTGGGCGGCGGCCGAAGGCCGGGCCGACATAGCCGGCCCCGATGACCCGGTGCCGGGAATCGACGCCGAGCGGCTGCGGCTGCTGCTACGCGAGATCTTCACCGCGGCGGGCGGCACGCACGAGGACTTCGACACCTATGACAGCGTGATGCTCGCCGAGCGGCGCGCCGCCGTCTTCGTGCACCCCGAGCGTGTCTACGCCAACCCTGGACAGTGACCAGCGGGCTCTTCGGAAGCCCACGAGGGCCGACGCGGCGCGCAAGGACATGAGGGCAGCCGCGCGTCCCACCAGAGCGCGACCGGCCGCGCCGGGAAACGTCGGCCACGGGCCCGTTATGCTCTTGATCATGACGTCTTGGATACCGGCGACAACGGCATAGGCTGTGACCTCGGTCCGCTCCTTAGTGCCGTGGTCATCATTGTCGAGGATTCCGAGCGCGGCTGAGCCCCTAGGCGTTTCCCGCGGCTAGACGTCGACATTTGCGTAATGAAGGGCAATAATCCCGAATCCTTTGCCACCCGCACAGGATCGGCATCGAGTTCCGTGCTGCAGACGCAGATGCCCCACGCGGAAATATGATCTCGGTGTCCTTCAACTCTCCAGTCCCGCCAGGCACATTAATCTAGCCGGTCCTCGGTAATTAAAACGTGCCACCGAACTGCCTTCCCGAGAAAGACCTGTCCGGTTGCGCCTGTCTTAGTGAATTCCGGTCGGAGCGCTGGACGAGCCAGACCGAGTGGAGTTACGATAACCGTTGCTATACGGGGATTTCTGGGGCATATCTGTAACGGGGAATCTTCTGTTTGGCGTACCAGGAGGTCGCCAGGGTGTTTGGGCACCCTGGCGACCGGAGGCCTCACGTCCGCCTACACGAAAGGAAACCAACGTGAGACTTGGAAGCAAGCATACCGTCGGCAGGAGCGGGGGACTGCTCATCGCCTGTGCGGCATTGTCCGCGACAGGTCTTCTGCTGACTGCCGCACCCGGGGTAGCCGCCGCAACGGATTCGCAGCAGGGCCTCGGCCTCATCGCCAAGGCGTCCGTTTCGAGCTCTCAGGGGGTCGCTGCGCAGGCGGCCCAGATTCCGGACCGCGCCACCGCGCTCTGCATACCCGGCGTCAACGGGTACAACCGCTTCTTCAGCTGCGTGCCTTTGACCGGCGAGGTCATCTTCTACGTCGAAGAAAATGGCGTGGAAGAGCCGGTCGGCGACATCACATTCGAAGTCGAGCAGACCGTCGAGCTGGCGGTCAAAACCACCACCGTCACCGAGACCGACTATATCTGGGACATCACGGAATTCGGCGAGACCGCGCCGGACGGGCTCGCACAGGTAGTCACCTGCGGCACGGGTTGCAGGGGGGACGCGCATGGACCGGTCGCGCTGACCGAGGGCAAGACTTACCTTTACACCCTGCACTTCGTCAATTCCATCAGGAAGAACGCGGTACGCCGCAATACCCCCAGGTACACCTGGGAGTTCACGATCGGCAATCCGGAGACCACGATCGGCAGGCAGTGGCGCTGCGACGACACGCTGAGTCCGCAGAAGGCCGGCTGCGTTTACGCGTCCTTTGTCCCGACCGTTAGCATGGCCGGGCTGAAGTTCATCGTCGCCAGCATCAGCAAGATTCAGGCGCGCGGCGGGCCGAAGCAACTGCACCGCAACAGCTTCCTGACCAACTCAAACCGCGACGCCGTCTGCGACATTCACCTGCCAGCCGGATGGAAGCCACCGGCCGGCTGGCCGCTTCCGGTCAACAAACCAGGTGGGGCGAACAAGCCGCAGTGCGACGAGTACCCCTTCGCCGGGACCTGGGAGGGCGGCAAGCGGCTTCCCGCCTCCCAGCGCGGGACTGCCTGGGTGCCGGCGGGCGAGAACCGTAGCCAGGGGGGCCGGCTGAATGCCTTCTACCTAGCGAACAGGGTGCTTAACGCCACCAGCGCCAAGACCAAGGGCGACGCCTTCAACGTCGCAGCCTGACTCATGGCAAGACGGCCGGGCGCGGAATGTTCCGCATCCGGCCGTCTTGCCATGCGAGGCTGTCCCCATGGACCTGTCCGACCGCTGCCGCCTCTTGCTGGACCGGATCGCGGATCGCCTCCCGCCCGACGTTCTGGCGGAAGCCCGCTCGTATGGCGCCGACGGTGAGTGGGAGGCCGCACTGATCGCCACCATCAACACCGGCATCGAGGTCTCCCCCGAAGAAGAGGACCTCTGCAACGAATTGCTCGCGGAACTCGCTGATCCACTGCGGGACGAGGCACCACTCGAGCGGCGGCGCGAGCTCCTGGCCCACCCCTCGTACTCTCAGTACTACCTGCAGGACTTTGACTGCGAGTACGATTTCGAGGTCGCGCCCCTGGAGGAGGACGAGCTCATCTCCGTCCGCGCGGACCGGCACCTGGTCCAGGTGCTCACCGGAATGTGGGGCTTCGACCTTCCGCTCACGGTCGAGATCCTGGACGCCGAGCCCGCCGCCGACCTCGACGCCTGGCCGGAGGTTTCCGAGGCCACCGCGATCCTCACCGGTCCTGTGCTGCTCATCGCGTACGATCCCGAGCGGGTCGACCGGTTCCCCCTTCCAGCCGGGCCGGATCAGACCAGCTCCTACCGCGTCCGCGTCCATGCCACGGGCCGCGCCGAGGCGGCCGAGGCCGTCCATGTGTCCGCCGACGACGGCGATCCGCTCGTTGAGCGCCACCTCATCCAGGTCTGGCCGGCCCCTATCGAGCCACTCAAGACCTGGAAGCCCTGAGAATCGGCCCCTGGTGCTCGCCGAGCGGCGCGCCGCCGTCTTCGTGGACCCTGAGCGTGTCTACGCCAATCCCGGGCAGTAAACCCGGGCGCCGGCCCTTACGCTGAGCGTATGCAGGAGAGACGGCAGCTCGTCCCGATGCCGGACGGCCGGGACATCGACGTACTGACCACCGGCCCGGAAGACGGGTTCCCGCTCGTGGTGCACGGGGGGACTCCGAGCGGCCTCGTCGTGGACTCCAGGGTGGCCGAGGCGGCCGCCGAGCGCGGACTTCGGTATGTGCAGACGGCGCGGCCCGGCTACGAGGGGTCGACGCCGCGGCCTGGTCGGCGGGTCGAAGACGTGGCGGCGGACGTGGCCGCGGTGCTCGACGCGCTCGGGGCCGGCCAGTTCGTGTCGATAGGGATGTCAGGCGGCGGGCCGCACACGCTCGCCTGCGCGGCACTGCTGCCGCGCCGGTGCCTGGCCACGGCGTCCGTCGCCGGTGTCGCGCCCTACGGGGTCGACGGCCTGGACTTCCTGGCGGGCATGGGGCCGGAGAACGTCACCGAGTTCAGCTTGGCGCTGCAGGGCGCCGACGCGCTCACCCCGTACCTGGAGAAGGAGTCCGGGCCGCTCCGCCAGATCACCGGCGAGCAGGTCGCGGCGGCGCTCGGCGGCCTGATCTCCGGCGCCGACAAGGACGTCATCACCGGCGAGTTCGCCGACGAACTCGCCGCGGGGTGCCGCGCCGCCCTCCGGGAGGGAATCGCCGGCTGGCGGGACGACGACCTGGCGTTCGCCGCCGACTGGGGATTCAGCCTCGACGCGCTGGCCGGACGGACGGCCATCTGGCAGGGGGATCAGGACCTCATGGTCCCGTTCGCGCACGGCCAGTGGCTTGCCGCGCACATCCCGGGCGCTCGGGTCCACCTGGAGCAAGGCGCGGGACACCTGACGATGACCGTCACCGCGATCGACCGAATCCTCGACGACCTGCTCGACCTGGCCGGGCGGTCCCGGCCGGCCTAAGGCCGCCACCCGAGGGCGGAGAAGCGGACGGCGGAGAGCCGGCCCCGTCCGTTCCGGATAATGCCTGTGATTTCCTGGCAGCCAGCCGGTGGGGCCCGATGGGGTGATCGTCCTGACTTACGTGCGGGCGTAGCGGCGCGCGCGTCAGGGCGCGGCACCGATAGCATCGGTTAACGGACCTTTCCCGACGTCAGAGGAGCTCACCGTAGGTGCCGCCTTCGCCGCCTGACCCTAATACCGACACGCCCGCCGAGCCATCTGGGGGCACAGGCGTGCCGGACGCGTTCGGGCGGCTGTGGACGCCGCACCGGCTGGCCTACATCCAGGGAGCGGGCAAGCCGACCGGACCCGGGGCAGAAGAGGGCTGCCCGTTCTGCGTCGCGCCCACGCTGTCGGATGAGGAAGCGCTGATCGTCGCGCGGGGCTCGCTCGTGTACGCGATCCTCAACCTGTATCCGTACAACAGCGGTCACGTGTTGATCTGCCCGTTTCGCCACCTCGCGGACTACACGGAGCTGTCCGCCGCGGAGGCGGCCGAGTTCGGCGACTACACGACGCGAGCGATCAGGGCGCTGCGCGGCGCCTCGGGGCCGCACGGCTTCAACATCGGGATGAACCTCGGCTCGGTCGCCGGGGCCGGGATCGCGGCGCACCTGCACCAGCACGTGGTGCCCCGCTGGGGCGGCGACACCAACTTCATGCCGGTGGTCGGCCGCACCCGGGTGCTGCCCCAACTGCTCGCCGACACCCGCAAGCTGCTCGCCGACGCCTGGCCGTCCGACTAGCGCTGGCGGCCAGGCCCCGGCTGGCGGCCACGCCCCCGCCGGCGGCCACGCCCCGCCGGCGGCTAGAAGTGGACGAGCTGCCAGGTCGCGCCGCCGTCGCTGGTGAACAGCAGCTGGCCGGGACGGCCCCCCGGGTTGCCGTCCTGGAGGGCCGGGCCGTGCACGACGACGCCGTCGCTCGTCGAGGTGAAGCCCAGGTCGTTCCAGCCCTGGCCGCCGTCGCCCGCCATGTAGGCCGTGCCCCAGGTCGAGGCGCTGTCACCGGAGTAGTACAGCCAGCTCGCGCCGCTTTCCGCGGCGACCACCAGCTGCGTCGGCGTCGCGGCGGCGATGTCGAACGGGTCGCCGCCGCGCGCCGGCAGCCCGGCCTTCGTCCAGTTCGCGCCGAGGTCGCTGCTGACGTAAACGCTCTTGCCGACGCTGCCCGCCGCGCCTTGCCCCGCGCACAGCAGCGCGAGCCCGTCCGTGCCGGTGACGGCGACGGAGGAGGGGATCGCCACGCCTTCCGTGGTGCACGGGGTGGGGTGCGTGGTGTAGCTGAGCCCGCCGTTGGCGGTGACGATAACGCTGGTCCCGTCCAGTACCGCGGCCACCCGGGCCTGCGTCGCGATCAGTCGCGGGTCGCCCACCTGCGTGACCACCTGCCAGGAGCCCCCGGACAGCGGCCGGCGCTCCAGGGTGCCGCTCTGCCCGCAGCCGGACTGCGCCTGGCATGGCGCGGTGAGCGCCAGGACCTGGCCGTCGATCACCTCGAGCGACAATATCGACCCCTGCGGGCCGGCGACCTTGGCCCAGTGCTCGCCGCCGTCGGCCGTCTCGTACAGCTCGTTGCCGAACACGAACCCGTGCGCCGGGTCGGCGAACCTGATGCCCCAGACAGCTGGCCCGGATGAGCCCTCCGCACTGCCAAGCGCAACCACAGGCGCGGGCAACCCGACCCAGCTCGCGCCCCGGTTGAGGGTGCGCACGATCGAGGTGCACGGGGCGTGTGAGCAAGGCGCTGTGCCGAGAACGAACGCTTCGTCAACCGAGACAAAGGTGACAGAAGTAGCGGCGAACCCATTCGGCACCGGGCCGCCCGCGGGCTGCCCCGAGGCGGGCGTGGTGGCGGACTGCGCCGGCGCGGTGGAGGTGGCGGTCGCGGAAGCCGGCGAAGACGTCCCGGTCGCGGCGGGTGTGGTGGCGCTCGTCCCGCCTCCGGTCCCGCCCGTACCCCCCGTCCCGGCGCCCGCGCCCGATTGCGCCGCCGCGCAGCCGGCCAGCGCAACGGTCGCTAGCACCGCGCTCGTCGCGAGCCCGATTCCCAATCCCGGCTTACCAAAAGTTGATCGCATGGGAGCCTCCTTGCCGCTCCCGGTCACCGGCGGAGGGTTCGCGCCTGGGTTGACCGGATCCGTGGTGTTTCCTTACGGCATTGGAGACGCCGATGCGGTGCCAGTGGTTGGGGTGACCTTTCTCCCGTACCCGGCCGGTCTCCCGTACCCGGCGGGGCCTGGCCGGGACCCGGCCGGGCCCCGGAGGCCACCCCTTGAGGCACCCCGAGGCCCGGCCGAACGATCAGCGAGCCGCCGCGCTAGTCGGGCCGGCTGTCCGCCGCCACCTTCGCCGCCAGGTGGGACGGCAGCGGCTCATGCCGCAGGTACCCGCGGGTGAACGACCCGGTCCCGTGCGAGACCGAACGCAGGTCGATCGAGTACCGCGTGATCTCCAGCTCAGGCACCTCGGCCCGGATCAGCGTCCGTCCGACGCCGACCGGCTCGGTGCCGAGCACCCGTCCGCGCCTGCCCGACAGGTCCGACATGACCGCGCCCACGTAGTCGTCGGGCACCAGGATGGATACCTCGTCGACCGGCTCGAGCAGCATCGGCGACGCCTTCTCCGCCGCGTCACGAAGCGCCGCGCGGCCGGCTTTCTGGAACGCCATGTCAGAAGAGTCGACCGAGTGCGCCTTCCCGTCGAACAGCGTCACCCGCACGCCAGTCATCGGGTAGCCGGCCAGCACACCCTGCTCAAGCTGCGCGCGGACCCCCTTTTCGACCGACGGGATGAACTGCCTCGGCACCACGCCGCCGACGATCTTGTCGACGAACTCGAATCCGGCCGTCGGCAGTGGCTCGACCTGGATCTGGCAGATGCCGTACTCGCCGTGCCCGCCGGTCTGCTTCACGTTGCGCCCGAGCCCCTTCGCCGACGTCGATACGGTCTCGCGCAGCGGCACCCGCAGGTCGACGGTGTTGACCGAGACGCCGTACCTGTTGGCCAGCCGGTCGAGCAGCACGTCGGAGTGTGCCTCGCCCATGCACCACAGCACGAGCTGGCGGGTCTCGGCGTTATTCTCCAGGCGCATCGTGGGGTCCTCGAAGACCAGCCGCTGTAGCCCGGCCGACAACTTGTCCTCGTCCGCCTTGGACTTAGCGACGATCGCGACGGGCAGCAACGGGTCGGGCATCGTCCACGACTCCATCAGCAGCGGCCGGTCCTTGTCGGACAGGGTGTCGCCGGTCTCGGCCGTGGAAAGCTTGGCGACCGCGCAGATACTGCCGGCCGCGCAGGACGCGAGCGAGCGCTGCTGCTTGCCGAGCGGTGACGTCAGAGCGCCGATCCGCTCGTCGTCGTCATGGTCGGCGTGCCCGCGCTCGATTCGACCGTGGCCGGAGACGTGCACGGTCGCGTCCGGGCGCAGCGTGCCGGAGAAGACCCGGACCAGGCTGATCCGGCCGACGTAGGGGTCGGAGGTGGTCTTGACGACCTCGGCGAGCAGCGGGCCGTCCGGGTCGCAGCTCAGCCCGGACACGGGCTTTCCGTCCGGGGTGGTGACCGGTGGCAGCGGGTGCTCTAGCGGCGACGGGAACGCCTGCGTGATGACCTCGAGAAGCTCCGCCATGCCGATGCCCGCCGGGGAGGCGGCCGCCAGCACCGGGTAGAAGCTGCCGCGAGCCACCGCTTTCTCCAGGTCCTCGATGAGGACGTCCGCGTCGATCTCCTCGCCGCTCAGGTAGCGGTCCATGAGGGTCTCGTCTTCGCTCTCGGTGATGATCCCCTCGATCAGCTCACCGCGCGTCTCCGCCATGCGCTCCGCGTCGGAGGCAGCGGGCGAGCCCGCGACCCGCGAATCGCCGGAATAGTCGTAGAGCTTTTCCGACAGCAGCCCGATCAGCCCGCTCACGCCCGCGCCCGACGAGCTAGGTACGGGCAGGTACAGCGGCGCCACCGCGTCGCCGAAGGCCGCGCGGCACGCGTTCAGCGCCGCGTCGAAGTCCGCCCGCTGGTGGTCGATCTTGGTGATCACCACGGCCCGCGGCATCCCGACGGCGGCGCACTCCTCCCAGAGCATCTGGGTGACCCCGTCCACCCCGTCCGTGGCCGACACGACGAACAGCGCCGAGTCAGCCGCCCGCAGCCCCGCCCGCAGGTCGCCGGTGAAGTCGGCGTAGCCGGGCGTGTCGAGCAGGTTCACCGTGATCCCGTTCACGACGACCGGCGCGAGGGTCAGGTTGACCGACCGCTGCTGCCGTATCTCCACCTCGTCGAAGTCACTGACCGTCGAGCCGTCCTCGATCCGCCCCGGGCGCTGGACCGTCCCGCTGTAGCCGAGGAGCGCCTCGACAAGCGTTGTCTTCCCGGTACCTGAATGGCCGACCAGCACGACGTTTCGCACGTTTCCCGGCTGGTCGGCCGAAGGTGCTCTGCCGCTGGCCTGTCCTGCTGCGCTGCCCGCGCGTGTAGTGTCCGTCACTCCCGCCGCCTCCTTGCGCCTGAATGAGCTCGGTGAGCTGGATGAGCTGCCGTCTTCACAGCCTGAACCTCACGGGCGCGTTACCACAAGCCCCATGCCGAGAATCCGTGAGGTGGCTAACAGGTGACGGCGCAGAAGGCGTGGGTCGTGACAAGTAAGATCTTGACGGCCATGCTGAACTTCCTCCGCCCCTTCTTCCGGCGCCTGTTCAATCCGGTGATACAGGTGCTGGCTCGCACGCCGGTCACTCCGAACATGATCACGGTGGCCGGCACCGTCGGGGTATCCGCGAGCGCCCTGGCGCTGTTCCCCATCGGTGAACTCTTCCCCGGGGCGGCGTCCGCCACGGTCTTCGTCTTCACCGACATGCTTGACGGCATGCTCGCCCGGGTCAAAGGCGACAGCGGCCCGTGGGGGGCGTTCCTCGACTCCACCATGGACCGGGTGGGAGACGCCGCGGTGTTCGGTGGCATCACCATCTGGTTCATCCGCAACCCCGCCGACCACGTGCTCGCCGTGGTATCGCTGTTCTGCCTGGCCTGCGGTTTGTGCGTGTCATACGTCAAGGCGCGGGCGCAAAGCCTCGGCCTCAAGTGCGACGTCGGACTCATCGAACGCCCCGAACGGCTGCTCATCGGCCTGACCTCGATAGGGCTGTCAGGACTCGGCGTGCCGTACATTCTGCCTATCGGACTGTGGGCGCTCGCGGCGGGGACCCTGGTCACCCTCGGGCAGCGGATGCGCGCGGTCTACCTGGACGCCAAGAGCGCGAAAGAAGCGGATGCGACGCAAGACGGGGAAGGCTGAGGAACTGTGCTGCGAGAGCGGCTGACGAGCGCGGCGTTCGGGGCCGGCTGGACGCTGGTGTGCCGGATGCCGGAGTCATGGGCGCGCGCCCTGTTCATGGCCGGCGCGGAGATCGCCTGGCGGCGCGAGGGCAAAGGCGTTCAAGTACTCGAAGGAAATCTAATTCGAGTTCTCCGAACGATTGGGGCTGACTCTGCGGGCCAAGACTTTGACGGCGCGGAGTTGCGAACGCTGTCCCGGGCGGTTATGCGGTCCTATGCCAGGTATTACCTGGAGACGTTCCGGCTGCAGACCATCCCGCGGGAGCGGATTCAGAACGGCATGCACGTCAATCAGCCCAACGTCGACCTGACCCTCGAGCACCTGAAGAACGGTCGCGGGGTCATTTACGCGCTGCCCCACATGGGTGACTTCGAGCAGGCGGGCCTGTGGATCAACCTGGTCGGCGCCGGCTCGTTCACCACCGTGGCCGAACGGCTAGAGCCCGAGGCCGTCTTCGAACGCTGGCTGAAGTTCCGCAGCGCCCTGGGCATGGAGGTGCTGCCCACCACAGGCGGACCGCACCCGTTCGGCGTCATGGCGCAGCGGCTGCGGGCCGGGAAGCTGGTCTGCATCGTGGCCGACCGCGACCTGTCCGACACGGGCGTCGAGGTGGACTTCTTCGGCGAGAAGGCGCTGCTGCCGGCCGGCCCGGCCGCGCTCGCGGTGCAGACAGGTGCGGCGCTGATGCCCGTCATCACCTCGTTCGTCGGCGAGACCGAATGGGCCGCGTACGTGCACGACGAGATCCCCGTCCCGCCGGACGGCGACCGCAAGCAGAAGGTCGCCGCGATGACGCAGCAAATGGCCGCCGTCTTCGAGGCGGGGATCAAGGAGCACCCGCAAGACTGGCACATGCTCCAGAAGCTCTTCGTGGCCGACCTCGACCCGGAGCGCCTCGCCCGCGGCAGGAACCCCTCCGGGAAGAGCGCTGTGACATGAGGATCGGCATCGCCTGCCCGTACTCCTGGGACGTCCCCGGCGGGGTGCAGCAGCACATCAGGGACCTGGCCGAGGCGCTGATCGAGCTTAAGCACGACGTCTCGGTGATTGCCCCGGCCGACGACGACAAGCCCCTCCCGGCCTACGTGCACCCCGCGGGCAAGGCGATGCCGGTGCCGTACAACGGGTCGGTGGCACGGCTCGCGTTCGGGCCGCTGTCGGTCAGCCGGGTGCGCCGCTGGGTGCGAGACGGCAACTTCGACGTGCTGCACGTGCACGAGCCGACCGTCCCGAGCCTGTCCCTGCTGGCCTGCTGGGTGGCGTCGGGCCCGATCGTGGCGACCGTGCACACGGCGATGCCGCGCTCCCGCGTGCTGCTCGCCGCGCAGCCGGTGCTGCGCAGCGCGCTTGAGAAGATCGACGGGCGCATCGCGGTCTCGGAAGCCGCGCGCACGACGCTTGTCGAGCACCTCGGCGGAGACGCGGTGCTCATTCCGAACGGCGTCGCCACCCGCAGATACCGGCATGCTGACCCGCTGCCGGGCTGGCCTGGCGAGGGCGCGATCGGCTTCCTCGGCCGCATGGATGAGCCACGCAAGGGCCTGTCGGTGCTGCTCAAGGCCTTTGAGATCCTCGCCGCGCAGCGAAGCGGCCTGCGGCTGCTCATCGCCGGTCCCGGCGACGCGGACGAGCATAGCCAAAAGCTCCCCCCGGACATCCGGGACCGGGCGGTGTTCCTCGGGGAGGTCACCGAGGAGGACAAGATCCGCGTCCTGCACTCGGTCGACATCTTCTGCTCGCCCAACACCGGCGGCGAATCCTTCGGCATCGTGACCGCCGAGGCGATGGCGGCCGGGGTGCCAATCGTCGCCAGCGACATCGACGCGTTCCGCCAGGTGCTGCGCGGCGGCAGCGCCGGCGAGCTGTTCGAGACCGGCGACGCCGGCGCACTCGCGGCGACCATCGCGCGGCTGCTCGACGACCCGGCGCGCCGCGCCGAGCTATCGGTGGCCGCGCTCGCCGCGGTGGCCAGCTACGACTGGGACGTCGTCGCGCGGGACGTGGTCAGCGTCTACGAGACCGTGGTGTCCGGCCGCGCCACCGTCGAGGTCGCGCAATGACGTGGACTCTGATCGTCCTGGGCGTGCTGGCCATCGTGCTGTGGGGCTTCTACATCTCCTGGCGGGCCAGCCGCCTGGACCGGCTGCACAACCGGGTGGAGGCCGCGCGCACCGCGCTCGACCTGGCGATGGTGCGGCGTAGCTCAGCTGCCTACGAGCTGGCGTCCTCCGGCCTGCTCGACCCGGCCACCAGCCTGCTGCTCGCGGACGCGGTGCGCCGCGCGATGGAGGCCGACCCGGCCGAACGCGACCTGGCGGAAAGCGACCTCACCCGCGCCCTGCGCGCCACGTTCAGCCAGCCGGGCTGCCGGGCCGAGATTGAGGGCAAGGACGGCGCGAAAGAGCTGCTCGCCGACGTCGACAGCTCGGCCCACCAGGTGTTCATCGCGCGCAAGTTCTACAACGACGTAGCCGCGCGGACGATCTACGCCAGGCGGCGCCCGCTGGCCCGGGTGTTCCGGCTGGCCGGCAACGCCGCGCGGCCCGAGTTCTTCGAGATCGACGACGCCCTCGCCGACGGCGACGGTCTCGGCTGAGCTCCCGCCCAGGCGCGGATACGATGGAGGCAAGCACGCCAGCACCAGGAGGTTTCCCCATGTCCACTGTCGACAATCCCACGCAGACGGGAACAGCGCGGGTGAAGCGGGGCATGGCCGAAATGCTCAAGGGCGGCGTGATCATGGACGTGGTGACGCCGGACCAGGCCAAGATCGCCGAGGACGCCGGGGCCGTCGCGGTGATGGCGCTGGAGCGGGTGCCCGCCGACATCCGCGCGCAAGGCGGTGTCGCCAGGATGAGCGACCCCGACATGATCGACGGCATCATCGAGGCGGTGTCCATCCCCGTGATGGCCAAGTGCCGGATCGGCCACTTCAGCGAGGCGCAGGTGCTGCAGGCGATCGGCGTCGACTACATCGACGAGTCCGAGGTGCTGACGCCGGCCGACGAGTCGCACCACGTCGACAAGTGGAAGTTCACCGTGCCGTTCGTCTGCGGCGCGACCAACCTGGGCGAGGCGCTGCGCCGGATCGCCGAGGGCGCGGCCATGATCCGCTCCAAGGGCGAGGCGGGCACCGGCAACGTAGTCGAGGCCACCAGGCACATGCGCGCGCTGAGCCAGGGGATCCGCCGTCTGTCGAGCCTGCCCCCTGAGGAGCTTTTCACCGCGGCCAAGGACCTGCAGGCGCCCTACGACCTGGTCGCCGAGGTCGCCAAGGAGGGCAAGCTGCCCGTCGTACTGTTCACCGCGGGCGGCATCGCCACCCCCGCGGACGCCGCGATGATGATGCAGCTTGGCGCCGAGGGCGTGTTCGTCGGCTCGGGCATCTTCAAGTCCGGCGACCCGGCCAAGCGCGCCGCGGCGATCGTCAAGGCCACGACGTTCTACGACGACCCGGACGTGATCGCGAAGGTCTCCCGTGGCCTCGGCGAGGCCATGGTCGGCATCAACCTCGACACCCTCCCCACCGACCAGCACTACGCCGCCCGCGGCTGGTAACCACCCGTATACCCGTCGAGCAGTACCTTCGGCGATCGCGTCGCGCTCGGCGGCGGTCAGGTCCGCGATCAGTTCGCGGTACATGCCCGCGATCTCGTGGTACGGGGCCGTCAGCGACGACACGGGCCAGTCCGATCCGAACATCAGCCGCGACGGCCCGAACGCGGACAGGGCCACCTCGTAGTACGGCCGCAACCGCGCCGCGCTGACCGGCGCGGTGTGCGCCCCGGACAGCTTGCAGACCACGTTGTCGCACCGGCCGAGGTCGCGGATCGCGGCGGCCCAGGCCGGGTCGACCGCCGCGCCCTCCGCGGCCGGGTTGCCGAGATGCTCAAGCACGAACGTCAGCTCCGGCACTGAGCGGGCCGTCGCGACCGCGAGCGGCAACTGGCGCGAGAACAGGCCGAGGTCGAAGCAAACCCCGGCAACGGCGAGTTCCCGCAGGCCGTTGCGCACGGATGGCCGCGCCAGCCACTCCGGATCTGGTTCCGCGAGCAGCGGGTGCCTGATACCGGCCAGCCGGGGTCCGCCGGGCAGCCGCCGGTACGCGGCGATCTGGTCGCCGACGTCCGGCGCGGTCAGGTCGGCCCACCCGACGACCGCGCGTACCAGGCCCCCAGCCGACGCGATGGCCAGGAGGTCCGCCGTCTCGGCCGGATCGAAGAGCACCTGGACCACGACCGTGCCTGTGACACCCTCGGCGGCCGCGACCGACGACAGGTCGTCGACGGTGAACGACCGGCGCAGCGGAGCCAGTTCCTCCTCGGTGGCCCACGGCTGGTCGCCGACCAGCCACGGCTGTTCGCGCACGGACAAGTCCCACAAGTGATGGTGGGTGTCGATCATGCCTAGCACGGTACGCCGAAGCCGGGAAGAGCGGCGTCCGTTATCTTGTTCTACATACCGATCCTCTGACTCCGGCGGCGGTTGCGCACGCCCTCAAGCGAGCAGAGTGAACGTAGGAAGGAATCCGGACTTTGGCTGTGATTGGGGTACTCGCCCTCCAGGGGGACGTCCGCGAGCACGTTACCGCGCTCGAAGACGCTGGCGCGCAAGCAAAGCCGGTGCGGCGCCTGGCCGAGATCGAGGCCGTGGACGGCCTCGTGATCCCCGGTGGGGAGTCGACCACCCTGTGGCGGCTCACGATGGCATTCGACCTGCTCGACCCGCTGCGCAAGCTGATCGCCAGCGGGCTGCCCGCGTTCGGGTCCTGCGCCGGGATGATCATGCTCGCCGAACGACTCGAGGACGGAGTCGAGGGCCAGCAGACGTTCGGCGGAATCGACATGACCGTGCGCCGCAACGCGTTTGGCCGCCAGGTGGACTCCTTCGAGCGCGATGTCACGCTGCGACTGGCGGTCGGAGCCGACGACGCGCCGTTCCACACGGTGTTCATCCGCGCCCCCTGGGTGGAGCGGGCCGGACCAGCGGTCACCGTGATAGGCGAAGACGAGGGTAGGATCATCGCCGTCCGGCAGGGGGTTTTGCTCGCAACCGCCTTCCATCCGGAGCTGACTCCGGACCGGCGCATTCACGAGCTTTTTGTTTCGATGGTGAAAGGAATGTCATGAGCGGCCACTCCAAGTGGGCCACCACCAAGCACAAGAAGGCGGTGGTCGACGCCAAGCGCGGCAAGCTGTTCGCCAAGCTGATCAAGAACGTCGAGGTGGCGGCGAGGACCGGCGGCGGTGACCCGGCGGGGAACCCGACGCTGTACGACGCGATCCAGAAGGCCAAGAAGAGCTCGGTCCCGAACGACAACATCGACCGCGCGGTCCGCCGCGGATCCGGCCAGGAAGCCGGCGGCGCCCAGTACGAGAACATCACCTACGAGGGCTATGGCCCCGGCGGCGTGGCGGTGCTCGTCCAGTGCCTGACCGACAACAGGAACCGGGCCGCTTCGGACGTCCGGGTCGCGTTCACCCGCAACGGCGGGTCGATGGCCGACCCCGGCTCGGTGAGCTACCTGTTCAGCCGCAGGGGCGTGGTCCTCGTCAACAAGACTAAGAGCCTGACGGAAGACGACGTGCTCACCGCGGTCCTGGACGCCGGCGCCGAGGAGGTCAACGACCTCGGCGACGCCTTCGAGATCATCTCCGAGCCCGGCGACATGGTGGCGGTCCGCACCGCGCTGCAGGGCGCGGGCATCGACTACGAGTCGGCCGACGCCGCGTTCTTGCCGAGCGTCGAGATCGACCTCGACGAAGACCAGGCCAAGCGGGTCTTCAAGCTGATCGACACGCTCGAGGACTCTGACGACGTGCAGGACGTTTACGCGAACTACAACGTGTCCGACGACGTCATGGAGAAGATCGGCTGACCCGCTAGGGTGAGCCGATGACCGACCTGGAGATCCGCCCGCTCACGCCAGACGACGACTTGGACGCCCAGATCGACCTGGGCGAGCGCGCGTTCGGCCCGTTGTCCGCCGCCGGCCGGGCCAGCTGGATGGATCTGACCAGGCTCCGCGTCGGCCAGGGCCTCGTGCTCGGCGCGTTCCTCGCGGGCCGTCCGGCCGGCGCGGCCACCGTCCACGACATGCGCCAGTGGTGGCACGGCCGCGCCGTCCCGTCCGCCGGGGTGGCGAGCGTGAAGGTCGGACCCGAACACCGCGGCCAGGGCATCGGCAGGCGGCTGATGACAGCGGTGCTCGACCTGATCGCCGAGCTCGGCTACCCGGTCTCAGCCCTGTACCCGGCCACGATGCCGCTGTACCGGTCGCTGGGCTGGGAGCTCGCGGGCAGCAAGTCAGAAGCGACGATCCCGGCCCGCTCACTGCTCTCGCTCGTGCCGCCCGACCCGCACACCCTGGCCACTCCGCCCACCCCGGCTGCCCCGGCCACCCCGGCTGCCCCGGTTCCCCCGGGCGACGGCGCGCCCAGCGCCCGCGTGCCGGACCTGCGGCGCGCCGGGCCCGGCGACGCCGCGGCGGTCAACGAGATCATCGGCCGGGCGCACGAGGCGGCCCGCGACTGCGGCCCGATCACCTGGGACGCAGGCCCCATCGAGCGCTGGCTCGCCCGCGCGGACCTGTACGCCTACCTCACCGGCGATGGGTTCGCCGCCTACCGCTGGGACGGCGACCATGGCCTGTTCGTGGAGTGCGTGTACGGCGTTTCCGCGGAAACGGTCCGCGCCCTCTGGTCGGTCATCGCCTCGCACAGCTCGGTCGCCCGCACGGTCCGGGCGCTGGTCGCGCCCGCCGACCCGCTGTGGTGGCTGACCCGCGAGCGTGACGTCACGGTCACGAGGCGCACGATGTGGATGCTGCGCGTGGTCGACGCGACCGCCGCGATCGACGCGCGGGGTTTCCCGCCCGGCGTCTCGGTGACCGTACCGCTGGTCATCACCGACCAGTCCCGCCCCGCCAACTCCGGTCACTGGGAACTGACCGTCAGCGAGGGCAACGGCATTCTTATCCCGAACGGACCGGGCATCCTCGGCACGCCCGCAAGCTCCACCCCCCAGCCGGGCAGCCCGGCGGCGCCGTCCCCGCGCGCCGCCCTCGCGCTCGGCGCGCGCGGCCTGGCCGCCCTGTACGCCGGCACCCCGGTCACGACCCTCCGCCAGGCCGGCCTGGCCTCCGGCGGCACCCCAGAAGCCGACGCCTCCCTAGACGCCGCCTTCGCCGCCACCCCCTACATGCTCGACGACTTCTAGGTCCCCCCACCCCACCCGCCTACCCCCGCCGCACCCCTTACCCCCGC
>Ga0210390_10002375_pt1 | contig 16741 bp, 13 predicted proteins | sample IncBWH11OmetaG_FD_161050 | JGI IMG/M metagenome (GOLD analysis project Ga0210390, IMG submission 161050) | Forest soil microbial communities from Barre Woods Harvard Forest LTER site, Petersham, Massachusetts, United States - Inc-BW-H-11-O ... | reverse complement strand
GAACATCACCGTCTTTTTGCCAGTTGCTCGAACAAGGTCATGGTCGTCATGAACGCCGACACCGGTGTTGTAATGGCGACTTTGCCGATCGGCGAAGGGACCGACTTCGCATCTTTCGATCCGCAAAGCGGCTTGGCGTATAGTTCCAATCGCGACGGAACGCTTTCAGTGGTCGCCGAAACATCGCCGGACAAATTCCAGCCGTTACCTCCGATCCTGACGCAAATCGGGGCACGCACGATGGCGATCGACCCGGAGAGCGGTCGTATCTATCTGGTGACGGCGGACATGACCGCAAACGAATCTGCTGCGCCCGCCGATTCGAGGCATCGCTATAGCGTTAAATCCGGCTCCGTCAGGCTACTGTTTCTGGACCGTACCCAGTGAGCGAATGATCCATGTCCGCTCTGGGTCATTAGCGGACACGCGGCCTGATCTAAGTCGCGTCTGCTTAACCCCCGAAAGCGGACACGGCACGGAAAGGAGGCGTGTCCGCTTAGGGCCAATAGCGGACTCTCGCGACGCAACAAAATCGTAGTTATTCGGGCAAAATCCTGCCGCGGGTTTCCGCGGCGAATGGGATGATCAATAGGCCAATGCCGAACGCGATTGAGGTGAGGGCGACGGGCGTCCCGAGCGTACCCATAGCCGCCACCGCGCCAGCGAGGCCAAAATTCACCCCGGCGCCGACGAAGCGGCCAACTGACGTGCAGAAGGCGAACGCAGTTCCACGCGCCTCGGTGCCGAACAGCTCTGGCAGCCACAGGGAGAAGATCGCAAAATTGCCACCAAACAAGCCAAGGAAGAACAGCACGGCGATGAATGCCGGCAGCGCCGTGCCAGTCGGTAAGTAGAATGCCCAGCCGAACGCCAGCGCGATCGTCACCATCATGCCCACATAGTAGAGAGCAAGCGCCGGGCGCCGACCCAACCGCTCGGCGAGCCACGGGGCTGCGATGCAGCCAAGTATAGTGCCGATGGAAAGAAGGCCGGTGCCGTAGGACGCCATCTTCACCGCGGCCGGCTGCGCCATTCCGGCTCGGCGGGAGAGGAAGATGATTGCGGTCGGCTCGTAGACCGCGGCCGCCCACAGGCCGATGATTGAGACCGTCAATAGCGCCGACATGGTGATCGTGCGCGGCAGATTGCGCGGATTGAAGATGACAGCGAACGGATTGCGCTTCTTCGCGGGTGCTGCTTGCACGTCCAGTTGTTTGTGTTTCCAGCGCTCCGGCTCCTTGACCCCCAGCAGGATCAGAAGGGCCACGACGACGGGAATAAGGCCGCAGAGAAACATAGCGCGCCAACCGAGCGAGGCACCAATCGTGTAGTTGAGGGCCGCTGCGACGAAGAAGCCGAAATAGTAGCCGGTCTGAAGGTAGCCGGCCCCCATCTTGCGTCGGTCCTCCGGCCAGGCTTCGGCGACATAGGTGCCAGCCATGGCCCACTCGCCACCCACGCCTATACCCGCGAGGAGGCGGAAGAGCGCCAACGTCCAGACATTGGATGCGAATGCGGCAGCGCCGGTAAATACCGCGTAGACCAGCACCGTGCCGGCGAGTGATTTCGTTCGACCGAATTTGTCAGAGATTGGCCCCCAAATGAACGAGAGTCCCCAGCCCACGAGGAATAGACCGAACGTTAGAGAACCGATGAATCCGATGTTTGCTGGGGTCGCCTCGATCCCCGAACGCGGCAGCAGCTCCGTTAGTGCCGGCCCTAGGACGAGGGCGTAGATGACGGAATCCATGCCGTCCAGCATCCAGCCAAACCAAGCGGCCCAGAAACCAACGATTTGCTGCCGGTTGAGTGGCGTGTGTGCATGCGTGGAAGATAGAGCAGGAGCGACGCCGCCTGCAGGCCCATAGGCCATCTTAATCCCCCTCAGAACTTACTCTCTTCAAGATATTGCGTTAAATTGGGCTGCCATTGCATCCTTGAATTTGCGCACATTAACGGCGCGAACGGGTCGGTTACAGCCACCACGCCCGCACCTTTTCCCTCGCGATCTATTCCATGGCGATCTTGGCGCCCGTTGCCCCGTTTAAAAGCCGCTTGAGATGAAAGCTCGCGAGTTGATCTTGAGGCTCTTTGCCGACATGGGAGGCAAATGCTGCGATCGCACCGGGATCGTTCGTCTCCAATTTGGCAAAGGCATCCAGGTAAGTCTGCATCCCGGGATCTTTGTGCTGTTCGCCACGCAGCGGCTCGAAAGCTCGCAGCGCTTCAGTTTTGCCCCGAAGCACAAGGTCCCCGACCGGCCGGCCCCGGAAACAGGCCACTTTGTCGGCCACCGTCGCGCTCACGCAGATACGGGTGCCAAGCTGCTTGTTGGCGGCTTCCAGCCGCGCCGCGACATTGATGGTGTCGCCATAGGCGGTGTAATCGAAGAAGCGCACGCCGCCGAAATTGCCGACGATGGCCGATCCGGCGTGGACGCCGATCCGGGTGACGCCCAGCGGAATTTTCTTTTTCTGCCAGCGGTCGCGGAATTGCTGCGCGTATTGATCCAAGTCCAGCGCACACGCGACGGCACGAGCAGCATGGTCCGGCTGCTCGCCTGGCGCGCCGAACAGCACGTGCAAGGCATCGCCGACGATCTTGGCGACAGTGCCGTCGTGGGCGAACACGATATCTGTCATGCCGGAAACGTACTCGTTAAGCAGAGTTCCGAGCACATCCGGCTCCAGCGCCTCGACCAGCGCCGTGAAGTTCGCGATGTCCGTGAACAAAGTCGCGATGTCCCGGCGCTGCCCGGCGAGCTCGACGGCGGCGCCGTCGCCGGCAAGCCGTTGTGCAAGATTGGGCGAGAAGTAGCGCGACAGCGATGCATGCGCCCGTTCCGCCTCGGCCTGGCGCTCACGCGCTTCGCGCAGAAATTGGATGTGCCGCAGCGTCTTCGCGATAGTGGTTTCGAGATCGCCAAAATCGATCGGCTTGGTCACAAAATCGAAGGCGCCGCGATTCATCGCGGTACGGATATTGGCCATATCGCCATAAGCCGACACCACGATGGCCGAGAGCCGGTCCTCGCTTTCCTGCAGTTTTTGCAACAGCGACAACCCGTCCATCCGCGGCATGTTGATGTCGGTGACGACAAGGTCGACATCGGCATTGGACTTCAGCACCGCCAAGGCCTCGACGCCGTCATGGGCGAACAGGAAGCCGATCGTCCCGTCGCGAATTTGGCGGCGGAATTTCTGCAGGACGAGAGCTTCGAGATCCGGCTCGTCGTCGACAAATAGAATCCGTGCGCTCATGCGGCTTTCGCGACCCGCGTTTCTATTTCGGCGCGCAGCGCGCCAAAGTCTATCGGCTTGGTGAACAGCGCCTCGGCGCCCCCTTCCAATGCTTTCCGCTTGGTCTCCGCGTCGCCATAGGCCGTGATCATGATGATCGGCACGTCGGGGCGGACAGCTTTTGCCTTGGGCAGAAGCTCAAGCCCGCTCCTCCCAGGCATATTAATGTCGGAGAGGATCAAAATGAGGGAGGCATCGGCCGCAGCGCTCATGGTTTGAAGCGCGGCGTGAGCAGACAGGGCGAATTCCACGGTGAACCGGCCGGAGCGCAGATCGCGCCGGAAATGCTGGCGGAACAGCATTTCGACGTCGGGTTCATCGTCGACCACGAGAATGAGAAGGCTGAGAAGGCTCACGTTTATCCTCTTGGCTTGCCTACGACTGCGGCGCTGCGCGGCAGAACGATCCTGAATTCGGTGAAAAGGCCCGGCTCGGTATCGACCGCGATTGACCCGGCATGTTGTTTCACGATGATGTCATGACTGATGGAGAGACCGAGCCCGGTGCCTTCGCCGGCGGGCTTGGTGGTAAAGAACGGATCGAACATCCTAGCCTTTACGTCCGGTGGTATGCCGGTGCCGTTGTCGCGAATTCTGATCTCCACGCGGTCGCCGAGATTTTTTGTCACGGCTGCGAGGACGGGTTCGAAACCTTCATTGCCGGCCTGGCCTTTGCGTTTAATCGCTGCATAGAAGCCGTTTGAAATCAGATTGAGCAGAACGCGGGTGACTTCCTGGGGATAAAGATCGACCTCGCCGGCGGTCGGATCGAACGACCGCTCGAGCGTGATGTTGAATCCTTGTTTTTCCGCCCGCGCCCCATGATAGGCGAGATTGAGACTTTCTTCGACAATGGCATTGATGTCGACGGGCCGATGCTCGCCCGACCCTTCGCGTGAATGCAACAGCATGTTCTTGACGATCGAGTCGGCGCGCTTACCGTGTTGTACAACCCTATCGAGATTGCTTTGCAACATATCGGCGATCTCATCGATACCTGTGCGGGTCTCGTTGTCGAGCGGAGCATTGCCGAGCGTCTCCCGCAATTCATCAATCAATTCGACCGAAACGGATGAAAAATTGTTGACAAAATTGAGTGGGTTCTTGATCTCGTGTGCAATACCTGCCGTTAACTGGCCCAGAGAGGCGAGCTTTTCCGTCTGCACAAGGCGATCTTGCGCGGTGCGCAAATCCTCCAATGATTTCGCCAGTTCGCGGGTGCGGGTTTCAACGCTTTCAAACAAACGCACATTCTCAATGGCGATCACTGCCTGATCAGCAAAGGTGGTGACTAATTCAATCTGTTGATCAGTGAAAGGGCGCACGGTGCGGCGCATAAGGACCATCACCCCGATGGAAACGCCTTCACGCACAAGCGGCACGCCAAGCATGGTGCGTGACCCTACCTTCTCATACCAACCTTGCATAACAAATGCCGGGTCGGCTCTTATGTCAGAGATATGCACCACCCGGCGATCTGACGCCGCTCGGCCGCTGATCGTGGTTCGTCCGGTTTCGATTGGGATGTTCGTTATAGACTTCAATTGCTCGGCGGAGAGGCCGCAACTGGCAGCAACTTGATAAGCCGCGCCTTTGAGACGATTAACGACTGCAATCTCTGCTTCGCAAAGCCGGCCGGCGGACTGAACCAAGGTATCGAGTACAGCTTGCAGATCGAAGGTACTGCGACTGATAATTTTGAGGACTTCGGCGGTAGCCGTCTGTTGTTGCAGTGACTCGCGCAATTCATTGAGCAAACGCGCGTTCTCAATAGCGATGACGGCCTGGGCGGCAAAGTTCTGCAGCATTTCGATAAGGCGGGACGCGAACGCGCCCGGTGCGCTGCGCTGGACGACGATGGTACCGATTGCGTCGCCGTCCGCACGCAACATCGGAACGGCGAGCAGGCTGCGCCAGTGTCCCGCAGCGGCCATGGCGTGGTCATAGTTCGAGTCTTCGCGCACATCCCGGATTTCGACCACCGTGCGGTCGAGCATCGCGCGCCCTGACGCCTGTGAGCGGACCGGGCGCGTGGGATAGGTACGTTTCAAGATTTCGAGAACTTCCGGAGTGACATCATGGGCCACCACGTGGAGGCGCTCGCCGTCGAAGCGATGCATGACTCCAAATTGCGCTCCACAGAGCCGCACCGCGCTCTGGATGATGGTATCGAACACCGGTTGCGTGTTGGTTGGCGACGTATTGATGACGTTCAGCACCTGCGATGTGGCGGTCTGCTGCTCTAGCGACTCGCTAAGGTCAGTTGTCCGCTGGCGTAATTCGTTAAGCAGCCGCGTGTTCTCAATAGCTATGACGGCCTGGGCGGCGAAATTCTTAAGTAGCTCAATTTGTTTGTCGGTGAATGGCCGCACCTCGCGGCGGTAGATGCTGAGAGCTCCGATAAGGGCATTGTCCTTGAGCATCGGCACGACAACAAGTGTTCGTGCACCGACCAGCTCTACAAGCTCGACCCGCAGAGGATCACGTTCGACATATGCCGCATCTTCGGCGAGGTCAGGAATCTGGACCACCTGCTTGGTCATTATCACGCGACCAACAGCCGTTTTTGGATTGGGCCGGACCAGCGTGGCGCGCCTCGCATCGGCAAAACCCGGCGGGGCGTTATGGAGAGCAACGGCGCGGAGTCCATCTCCTTCTGTAAGCCACAGAGTACCAAAGCTAGCCTCGCAGATGCGGGTCGCATTCGTCAGCATGGCGTCGAACACTGGCCTCAACTCGCCGGGCGACGAACTGATGACGCGTAGCACCTCCGAGGTCGCTGTCTGCTGCTCCAGCGACTCCGTCAAGTCATCCGTGCGCTGACGCAATTCATTTAGCAGGCGTGCATTCTCGATGGCGATGACGGCCTGGGCCGCGAAATTCTGCACCAACGCTATCTGCTTGTCGGTGAAGGGCCGAACTTCTTGGCGAAAAATGCTGACGACGCCAATTGGCACATCGTCCTTGAGCATGGGCACGCTAAGGACGGAACGATAGCCGGCCAGCGCCACGGCGCTCACCACGAATCTGTCGCCCTCAATGTACTGTTGCGTAGTCGTGACGTCTGAAATTTCAGCGACTTGCTTCAAGTTAGCCGCACGCCAAAGGCTGCTGCTCCGAGGCGGATATACTATTTGTGCACGAGCCTTCGCGTAGCCTGATGGCGCGTTATGCATTGCCGTCGCGCGAAAGCCATCGCCCTCGCATAAGTACAGCGTACCGAATTTGGCGTCGCAGATGTCCGTCGCCTTTTCCAGCATTGCCCGAAAAACAGGCTCGAGTTCACCAGGCGAACTACTGATTATCTTCAAAACTTCAGCGGTGGCGGTCTGCTGTTGCAGCGACTCGCGCAATTCGTTGAGAAGCCGCGTGTTCTCGATGGCAATGACGGCCTGATTGGCGAAGTTGGTCAACAGTTCGACTTGCTTGTCGTTGAACGGGCGAACTTCCTGGCGGAAGATCGCTGATGTTCCGATGACCTTATTTTCCTTGAGCATCGGGACCAGAACAATGCTGCGTGCCTGCGTCGCCGCGCTGAAAGCGCGATCCAGCGGATCCTGCCTGTACTCGGCAAAATCGGCGAGTTGGACCGCCCGTTTCGTAGCGATCGCCTGCGCCATCAGGTCGCCCATGCGGCCGGAAGGTTTGAAAGTAGGCTCGCGCTTCCTCAACTCAGTAAAGGCCGGCGGCGCATTGTGAATGGCAACAACGCGAAAAACGGCGTCCTCCTTGAGTGAAAGCACACCGAATTTGGCCTCGCAAATACGGGTGGCGTTCTCCAACATGGTGTGGAAAACCGGTTGCAAGTCGCCGGGCGATGCGCTGATGACGCGCAGAACGTCCGCCGTCGCCGTCTGCTGCTCTAGTGCCTCGTCGCGGTCGCGTGTCAGTAGCGTGACCTGTTCGTGGAGACTGGCAATAGAGGAACTGCGACGGCGCACGGCCTTAGGCGCAGCGCGCCGCTTTAGCGTCACCGTCTTGCGGTGTCGCGCTTTAGTTGGGAGTTCACCGCCGTTTCTGGAGCGCCGTCTCATTGCCCTCCCCCAAGGCTCAGGACAAGGCATCGTATCGGCTCAGCCCCAGGGTCAGGAAGGGGCTCGGCCGAGCATTGTGCAACCGCTCAGTAAGGCACGTGTCAAAGTCCGCTCCGGGTCATTAGCTGCAGCGACGAGCATCTACCTCGGCGTCCGCTTTACCTCCGAAAGCTGCCGCGACAGTCGCAAAGCGGCGCGTCCGCTAAGGGCCAACAACTGCCGTGAGCAGGTGCAGCAAAATTTCGCCTATTCGATCACGTCGTCGGCGCGAGCAATCACTGAGGCGGGCACGGATATGCCGAGCGCCTTAGCTGTCTTGAGATTGATGCTGATGTGAAAACGCGTAGGTTGCTCGAATGGCAGTTCCGCAGGTTTGGCCCCCTTCAAAATGCGATCGATCAGATCGGTCGCACGATCGTAAATTTCATCCAGGTCTGGGCTGAGGGACGACAAACCGCCATCGTGTACATAGTTTGCCCGCTCGTAGGTGGCCGGCAGCCGATGTTCGGCAGAAAATTCGTAAACCCGCCGGCGATTGAGGAAGGTGAGTTCATCCGAGACCATGAGAAGTGCGTCCGGTGGATCGCGCAACATGATTGCGAAGGCTTCATCAAAATCATCCGGCTCACGCACGCCGACTGGTTGCACCCCAACCCCAATTGCTCGCGCGGCGTCTGCGGCTCCCTGATATCGCAACGTCATGCCCAGATCACTCGCGTTAAAGAGCATCGCGACGGTGCGCATTGTAGGCGCCAGGTCTTTGAGCAGTTCGAGACGCTTGGGAGCGAGTTCGATAGCCATATCCGAGACGCCAGTAATGTTACCGCTTGGCCGCGAGAAACTTTTGACCAAGCCCGTTGCAACTGGATCGCCACCCATTTCGGTCGCCACGATTGGAATGGTTGTCGTGGCGTTCTTGGCGGCCATGGCTGCCGGAAAGCTAAAGGTCAGAATGACGTCCACATTTTTCGCCACAAGGTCCTTGGCAAGCTGCGGGAGCCTTTCAGAGTGGCCATCCCCGGCACGAATTTCGAGCGCCATGTTGTGATCGGGAATGTAGCCGCGTTTCGCAAAAGCACGCAAAATCGCGGCGCCAACGCCGCTGTCCGCAGGGAGCGGTTGGGTGCTAAGGAGCCCGATGCGATATACTTCTGATACAGTCTGAGCCAGCCCCGCGAACGGCCATGCGGTGACCGTGCTCGCAATACAAGCAATGAACTCCCGCCGACGCATGGCTTCCTCCCGTGTGACGAGAATACCCATCCTCCGTGCACTATATAACCTGGCATAATGCGGCGTGTGATGTGCATCACGCAAAAGGGCGTGCATGTCCGGTTTGGGTCATTAGCTGCCCCGACCGCCGAAACTCTCGGCGTCTGCTAAAGCTGCCGCGACTGTCGCTGATGGGAGCGTCCGCTTTGGCCAAATACTGCCGCAGCGCCGACGAAGTGTCATATTGTTTCCCCTGCTACACCCTCGTCACGCCGGCAGGTCGGTAAACAGCGTCGGCGCCATGCGCGCCGCGAATTCCTTGAACAGCCGGGCGGGCCTTGGCATGTTGCGGTTGCCGAGGTGCACTAGCGACAGGTCCTGGGTGCGGAAGCGCCATTGCGGCATCACTTCGACCAGCCGGCCATCGCGCATCAATTCGGGCTGCACGATCGGTGGCAGGTCGCCGATGCCGCCGCGGGCGAGAAGCGCCGACGTCAGTCCGGTAAAATCGTTCATTGAGAGGTGCGGCTGGAAGGCCAGCGTCTCCTCGTCCTTGCCCTCGACATGGACGAAGGTCCAGCGGCTCTCCGGACGCCAGTAGGAAAATGCGATCAGCCGGTGATCCAGCAAGTCGCGCGGCGTCTGCGGCGCCTTGCAGCCGCCGAGGTATTCAGGGCTCGCCACGAGCTGGTGCCGGTAGGTCAGGATCCGCCGCGCGACCAGCGCGGAGTCCTTCAGCGAGCCGAGCCGGAACGCAATATCCACGCCGTCCGCGATGTGATCGATGAAGCGTTCGGCGATCAAAATCTGGACGCGGACGTTGGGATAGCTGGCCTGGAACGCGGTAACGAGCGGAGTGATCAACGTGTCGGAAATGTTCGGCGGCGCGGACAGCCGCAACGTGCCCGACACGCTCGACTGTCGGTCCGATACGATGTTCGCCACCGCTTCGCTGGCCTCGGCGCTGCGCTGCGCGTGTTCGAGCACTTCCGAGCCCAAATCCGTCAGCCGCAGGCTCCGCGTCGAGCGATCAAGTAGCCGCACCCCAAGCTGGTCTTCCAGCTCGGCCACGCGGCGGCTCACCGTCGAAACCGGCATGCCCAGTCGGCGCGCCGCCTCGGAAAAACTTTTTGCTTCAACCACCTTGGCGAAGAGCACAAGTGCATTCAGGTCGGTCATCGGCTTTCCATTTCTGGAAATCTGATTCCCGGCTTTCCCGGCTAAAACCGAAAACGCATCCCGGTATTGTCGCCCCGTCGGAAATAATGCCACAGAGAGACGGACAATGTCAGGTCACAGTTCAGCCGACGAATCCGCCATCAGAGCTGTGATGTCGTCCTACGAAGCGGCGCTAAATGCTTCGAGCACCGAAGCGGCCGTGCCGCTTTATACCGAGGACGGCGTGTTCATGGCGCCGAACAACCAGTCGGCGGTCGGCAACTTGGCGCTGCGCCGGGCCTATGACGCAGTGTTCAAGGCGATTACGCTTAAGGTCAAGTTCACCATCGCCGAATTGGTGGTGATGGCGCCGCGATGGGCTTACGTGCGGACCAATTCCGCGGGGACCCAGAAGATCAACGCCACCGGCGCGACCAGCGCCGAAGCTAATCAGGAGCTTTTCATCTTCAAGAAGGGCGACGACGGCGAATGGCGGATCGCCCGTTACGCCTTCTCCACCACAAACCCGGTGTGACGGCCATGGACGCGGCGAGCGAAGCCAAACGCGTTGCATTTGACCAGACCGGACGGGGTGAAACGGTGCTGCTGCTGTCAGGCTTTCCGCAGACGCGCCGCTCCTGGAACAAGGTCGTGCCGCAATTGTCGCAGGAGTTCACGACAGTCGTGGCCGACCTGCCAAGCTTCGGCGATTCCGGCATCCTCTCGGCTCCAGCGACGACAGAGAATGCCGGCAGAATCTTTCACGCATTCGTTTCAGGATTCGGCGCTCCTTTGCATGTCGTCGCGCACGACTTCGGCGCCTGGATTGCCTACAGCTGGGCGTTGCTGTTTCCGGGAGATTTCAAGTCACTCACCCTGATCGATGCCGGCATTCCAGGCGTGACGCTGACCAAGGACGTTCAGCTTTCGGACTATAAACGGAAATGGAATTTTATCTTCCAGATGCTGCCCGATCTGCCTGCCGAACTCACCAAGGGCAAGGAAGACGTCTATGTCGGCTGGTGGTTCAAGAACAAGGTCTTCAAGCCGGGCGCGATCGCGGCCGATGACGCGGCCGCCTATGCTGCGGCCTATGCACGCGAGGGGCGCATGGATGCGGCGATGGACTATTGCCGCCAGATCATCGCCGATATGGAATTCAACAAAAACAATTTCAAAGGAAAGTTGCCGATCCGTCTGCTGGCGGTCGGCGGCGAGCACTCGATCCCGAATATGGGCGAGGCGCTCCAGCCCTACTTTGAAAACGTGACGCCGCTCGTGGTTGCGCAGTCGGGCCACTTCGTTCCGGAAGAGCAGCCGGTGGCGCTCGCCGATGCCATCATAGCGTTTCTCAAAGGCGGATCACCACGATGAGCGGTGTGGAAAAATGGGTGACGAGCGTCGATACGCTCCTTGCCGCAATCGGCGATGCGAGCGTCGGGAGGATCGTCGTCAGTGGTCGGTTGACCAACGCGCCGTCAATTTCTCTCTCTCCTGGCCGGTCCCTGTGCGGTGCGGCGAAGGATTCGACACTCGCGTTTGCCGAATGCGACGGCGTTCGGCTTTCTTCCGACAATGCGATTCACGATCTGCATCTCGATGCTCGCCCGGACAAGCGCGCCATTTTCAATGACACCGGCGTGGCGACTTTAGGCCGGATTGCGCTGTACGGCGTGACAGTGAGCGGCCGCGTGCAAATTCTTGCGCGTGACAAGGTCCTTAGCGGCCACGTCGACGTCAATGGGCTCGACATAGTCGCGGCCGATGCGCGGGCCGAAACGGAACGGCCGCGCGGCTATGGGGTCGAGGTGCTACAGGGCGCCTTCACGCTCTGGAATATGCATCGCGATGATAATGTCGCGCTCAGCACGGACCTTGTCGGTATTTCCGTCGGCCGCGCCGGTGCGCCGGTCCGCGGCAGCGGCATTTTCGTGGGCGGCGCCGGCGACACTGGCGGCCGGCTCAACCTGCGGCGGTTCGAGACAGGGGCGGTCTACAGCGACGGCGGCATCGCGCCCGGCACGCCGGACCGGATTTCGGGCGGCGTTTTTGTCGTTCACGGCGCCTATGCCGATCTCGTGCACAATCGCGGGCCGGTCACCACCACCGGTGCCAACGACATGGTGCTCGACAACTGGGGCATGGTGGACCGCTGGGTCGCGGATGACAAAATCACCTCGCATGGCCCGAGCGGCATCGGTTTCGTCAATTTCGGCACCATCAACGCGCTTGAAGTGAACGCGCTGATTGAGACCTTCGGGCAAGGTGCGCGCGGCTTTAACGTCTACACCGGCACGGTCAATGTGGCGGAGTTTGAGCGCATCGTCACCCACGCCGACGGCGCCGTCGGCATCCAAATCAGCCAGCCCGTCGGCCGCATCAAAGTGCGCCGCGGTATCGAGACCTATGGTGGGACCGGCGACTCTCTGGTCAAGGGCGTCGTCACGAAGCTCTCCGCGATCGGATTAAGCGTGAAGCCGGGCGGTGCCGCCCGCAAGGTGGAAATTGGCGGCGGTCTAACTACGCACGGTAAAGGCATCAACCCGTTGGAACTGCACGGCGCTATCGAGTGCTTCCGCGTGAGCGACGGCTTGGCCGTTGCCGGCGGCGGCTTCGACAAGGTCTGATCGCGCAGCACGCACTCTCCCAAATTCGGAAAGGTTATTTGTCGGCTGACCGGCTAATCGCTCTGGCTGCGCGGCGGTATTGAGCTGACTGGGGGTGACGGTCATCAATACTAAAGGCGCAACAACATGACCGTCTGCCGCTGCGGCGAGTCGAAAACAAGTCTTTCTGCGACGGCAGCCACACCACGATCAAATTTCGGGCCAAGCAGGTGCGATGGGCCCCCGGCTCATGAACCCTGGCGAACTGAGGGCGCGCGCGGTCATACCATATTTGGAAATCAAATTTCCGACTTGTCTGCTAATGCCCAAAAGGGCGGTCGGGTACTATTGCGGCAGCGTGCGTGGAGGATTTCCCATGAAGGCTATGAAGACATCTGGCTATCCAGCAAGGCGAGACGTCTTGCGATTTGGCGCGGCCTCAGCAGTCGGGCTTGCTCTGCGTAGTCGCGCCGCTGCTGCATCTGACAACACGTTTGCTAAGGGAGGCGGATCTGGCCCGCTGCGGTCCGCGGGTGCGCTCGCCTTTGGCCCGGATAACGTACTTTTCGTCGGCGACATCGCAGGGGCGACCGTTCACGCCTTCGTGCTTCGAGCGACTGATGTGACATCACAAGCCGATTTGGAGCTTGGTAATTTTCATAACTTTGAGGGTCGCGACCTCGTCCGCGGCTTGGATCAGAAACTTGCTGCGCTCTTTGGCACCACGTACGACCAAATCGTCGTCAACGACATGGTTGTGCACCAGCCCTCCCAGCAGATCTTCATGTCGGTCGAGCGCGGCCGAAGCACGGATGCGCTTCCGGCGATCGCGAAGGTGAACCACGGCGAGTTGGAGGTCCTGGCCCTGGACCAGATTCCGCACTCGCAGGTGGGGATTCCGAATGAGCCCGATCCGAAGGCGATGCTTGAGTTCGACGCGCAGCGGTCATTCGCGATCACCGATGTCAAATACTACAATGGCGAGATCTTCGTGACCGGGATCTCCAACCAGCGGTTCGCCTCGACGCTGCATCGGATCCCGTACCCCTTCAACGCTCAGATGGCGACATGCACGGTCGAGATCTGGCACCCAGTACACGGCGAATTCGAAACGCGCGCCCCGATCATTCGGCAACTCATTAAAGAGGTGCAAGGCGAGCCGCACCTGTTCGGCGTCTATGGTTGCACGCCTCTCGTGCGCTTTCCGCTGGCTTCTCTGAAGGACGGGGCACACGTTCGCGGCGATGTGATCGGAGAATTAGGATACGGGGCGAACCCGATCGACATGCTCACCTTCACCGATCCGTTCGATCAAAAGGAGTATCTGCTGGTCACCATTGATACGCGCAGCGCTTCGCGCATCGCCGTTTTGGACCTCGGGACGGCCAAGCCTGAGCCGACCGGCGGTTCGATTGATTTCGGGCCGGGTGGTCTGGGGCGCACACAGGGTCTCCTTCCGATCATCGCCAACCATTTCGCGCTCCTTGATCCGAAATGGGCAGTTCAAATCCACCGTCACCCAAAGACGGGGTATCGCCTGGACGTAAGCACCTTGGCGACGCCGTACTTCTTCGAACGCCGGGACGGTATGTCGGAAATGAACTGGCGGGACGGTCCGGATCCATTCGACTATCGCCAGCATCGGGGCGAGATATCGACAGGTGCAAACCGGTGAACACGCGGGTCACGATCTTGCCTTTGCTGAGGGTCGACGGCGATTCCCGTCAGCCGGCATCGTGCGGCGTCGCTGTTTGCGGCCTCGCTCCCGATGTGATGGTCTCGCTAGGTGGATGCGTGCGAGCACGCGGTCTGCTGCGGCCGGTCCTCCGGGTCACAGTCGATCGAACGGGTACGCCGCTTGATGATATTCTTCCGGACGTTTTGGGCTGCCATAGCGTTTTCGAAGACGGAATTCGGTTCACACCGCATTTTCCATTCGAGAGGGGACTATCATATCGTGCAAGCTTCGACCCTCGGCCGCTCGGTCGTCCTGAACTCTCGGATGTGCTGACGCTCAAGTTTGCGCTCTCGAGAGAACAGAGCGCATCGCCCGTGGCCGTTAAGCATGTGTTCCCCTCAAGCGACTGCCTTCCGGAAAATCTGCTCCGCTTCTATGTCTGCTTCTCCGGTCCGATGCAGCGCGGACGGGTCGAGGCCGAGATATCGCTTCTTGGCCCGGACGGAGAGCCTGCGCCCGACGTGTTTTATCGCGCGCCTGTCGAGCTTTGGGACAGGGGCATGCGGTGTCTGACGATACTGCTCGATCCCGGCAGGCTTAAGCGCGGAGTAGGTCCCAACCGCGAACTGGGCCCTCCGCTGAAAACCGGTCGGGAGTACACGCTGGCAGTGGGGGCGGGGATGACGGACTTATCCGGCAGCCCCTTACCTGAGACTGTTCACAAACGCTTCCGTGTCACGAGCGCCGTGCGGGAGCCCATTGCGGTTGAGCAGTGGAAAGTCCTTCCTCCCAAGACGAATAGCCGGCAGCCCTTGGTGCTCACGTTTCCGAGACCGCTCGATTGGGCTTTGCTTGCGCAGACGATCACCATCGCGTCGGCATGTCAGGATTCGATAGACGGCCGGATGGAAATCGATCAGTGCGAAAAGCGATGGAGCTTTATACCGGCATCGCCTTGGGCCGCGGGTTCCCACCACGTTCGTGTTGCATCAAGCCTCGAAGATGTTTGCGGCAACAGCGTCATAGCGGCGTTCGATAGACCGCTTCGACCAGGGAGCGAACTGGCATATGAGATCGGGAGCCGTTCAATTCCATTTTGCCCGGTATGAATCGCCTGACGGGCGCACGCCTTTTGCCGCCTCTTGCGGTGCGGAGACGGTTTCAAGGGAACGAAGACGAGGCAGACGATGTCGCTACAGCCGCTGGACGTCGTAACGTCCATTCTCAGCAATCCAAAGAGTCTCGATCACGTTCGGCCGCTAGTGGCGGATGATTTCACCTACGTCTCTCTGAATTACGGCGATGCCGATCTGAAGAAAATCATGCCATGGTGCGGCACAAGTCACGGCGTCGAAAGCCTGGTAAAGACTTTCGTCGATGTCGAGAATTTCTGGCGCGTTAACAGCTTTTCGATTGAGGCGGCTTTCGGACAAGACGAGCACGTCGCCCTGTTCGGCAGGTTCACCTACACCTCGACCGTTCTGGAAAAGCAGGTCACTTCGCCGTTTGCCGTATACGCCAAGGTCGTCGACGGGCGCTGCACGTACATGCAGTTCATGGAAGACACCTTTGCCACCGGTGCTTCCTTTCGAAGTGGCGGCGCATGGACTTTTCGCAGCGATCCGAACGGCGGGGAAGTGACGGTCTAGGACAACAAATCAGGCGGGACGAGCCAGGCCAGACTGGGCTCCATGCCGAGCCGCGCTGACAACAAAGCAAAAACAGAGCTGAACTCCGCGCCGCGCGGCGTTATCTCGCTTGAGCTACAATCAGAACCTCGAACGCGCCACCCGTTTCGCAAGCGTTCAATATCGCGGTCATGTTTTCGCGGCCGGCGTGTTGCTTGTGAAGATCCATCCATTGCAAAGCTTGTTTTGCGAAGCGTCTTCGCCGTTCGTAGTCACGACTAATCGACTCGATCCGGAAGCCGCTTTCCGTCAGGTCGGCCTGCAATTCCTTGTCAACAATGCATTTCATGGCGCCTGCCTTCTCGCGCGCGTGCAGTACATTTGCGAGCGCTTTATGGTCGAAGCACTCGCTGGCCAAAAGCATTCTCGCGGTCGGCTTCAAAAGGCGTCTCAAACCGTGAAACAGAATGCCGAGCGGATGCATGTAGACGATGCTGTCGATAGCAACTACCGCGTCGAATTGCATTCCGCCGCCATCGAAAGAGCGAGCATCAAAAACAGAGAAATTGATTTGGTCGCCCAAGCCAAGGCGTGCCGCAGCAGCCCGAGACTCGTTAATATGCCATTCTGAAAGATCGATGCCCATTACCTTTGCGTTGAATGTTCTCGCCAGCAGACAAGCCGGGCCGCCGAGTCCACATCCCACGTCGAGCATGGAGGAATTGTGGTCTAGGCGGAGGAGTCGGCCAAACTCCTTGATCTCGGTACGTGTCCAAAAATCGAGTTGGTCCGTATATTCGTCACCGCCATAAATATCCCGGTGCATCTGACGGTAATCGCGGCATTCTTCATAAAGCGCGATGACGCTTTCGGGAGTTGTCACGATAACATCTCCACTATCCGATGTTTCGAACTTCAAACCTCTCGTGGCGTTCCCCGGCAACAGGGCACGTCAATGTCCGTTTTGGGTCATAAGCGGACATGGTTTGATTGAAGCGCGATGTCCGCTTTACCCCCGAAAGCGGACGCGGATTGCGCCGGTCCGCATGTCCGCTAAGGGCCAATAGCGGACATTGGCCTTAGCGACATTTGCACAAGTTTTGCGGTTAGATCGCCACAGAGAGATC
>Ga0210390_10002374_pt1 | contig 16741 bp, 14 predicted proteins | sample IncBWH11OmetaG_FD_161050 | JGI IMG/M metagenome (GOLD analysis project Ga0210390, IMG submission 161050) | Forest soil microbial communities from Barre Woods Harvard Forest LTER site, Petersham, Massachusetts, United States - Inc-BW-H-11-O ... | reverse complement strand
CGCACTCATGGTGAGAACCGGTGGACGCCAGAGGGTTTCGCGTGGATAGATCAGCCGGATCGCTCCGGAAAGGTCGCGTGCGGCTTTGCCCGCCTCGCGCACGTGCTCGCCGTCAGCCTTGTTCACCACGACGATGTCGGCCAACTCCAGGACGCCTTTCTTGATGCCCTGCAACTGATCACCGGTGCGTGCCAGGGTCAGAAAGACAAAGGTGTCGACCATATTGGCCACCGCCACCTCGGATTGGCCGACGCCGACGGTCTCTACCAAGATCACGTCGAAGCCGGCAGCCTCCAACAGCACGATGGTTTCCCGGGTGGCCTTGGCCACCCCGCCGAGCGTGCCCGATGTCGGTGACGGGCGGATATAAGCGTCTGCATGTGCTGCCAGCCGTGGCATCCGGGTTTTGTCGCCCAGGATCGATCCGCCGGTGCGAGTCGACGACGGGTCGACGGCCAGCACCGCCACCCGATGCCCTCGCTCGATCAAATACATGCCGAGCGCCTCGATGGTCGTCGACTTGCCCACTCCGGGGACCCCGGTGATGCCGACATGGTGGGCACTTCCGGCATCCGGCATCAACGCGAGCAGCAACTGCTGAGCCGATTCGCGATGGTCGGGGCGGGTGGACTCCACCAGGGTGATGGCCCGCGGCAGCGCCGCACGGTCGCGACGGCGGACAGCTGCGGCGAGTTCGTCGACGCCGTCGTCGCCCTTCTCGGTTGCCATCTAGCTAAGGGTGTACCCGCGGCACTCGGCCAGCTTGTTCAGCAGATCGATGGCGGCGTCGGCGATCACCGTGCCGGGCGGGAAGATCGCCGCGGCTCCGGCGGCGTACAGCTCGTCGAAGTCGCCCGGCGGGATGACGCCGCCGACCACGATCATGATGTCCGGCCGGCCCGCCTCGGCCAACGCGTCTCGCAGCGCAGGCACCAACGTCAGGTGGCCGGCCGCCAGTGAGGACACCCCGACCACGTGCACGTCGTTGTCGGCCGCTTGGCGGGCCACCTCGTCAGGCGTGGAAAACAGCGCCCCGACATCGACGTCGAAACCGATGTCCGCGAAGGCCGTTGCGATCACCTTCTGACCGCGGTCGTGGCCGTCCTGCCCCATCTTGGCCACCAGAATCCTCGGGCGGCGACCGTCGGCCTCGGCGAACTTCTCGACGAGTTCGGTGGCGGTAACCATGTTGCCGGCCTTTCCAGCTTCGTCGCGGTAGACCCCGGCGATAGTACGGATCTCCGCCTGGTGCCGGCCGTATACCTTTTCCAGTGCATCGGAGATCTCGCCCACGGTGGCCTTGGCCCGGGCCGCGTCGATCGCCAGCGCCAACAAGTTGTTGCCCAGTCCGTCTTCACCCGCGCGGCCGTGGGCGGCGGCGGCACGCGACAACTCGGCCAGGGCGGCGTCAACCGCCTGCCGGTCCCGATTTGCCCGCAGGTCTTGCAGTTTGGCCAGCTGCTCGGCACGCACCCGGCTGTTCTCGACCTTGAGGACCTCGACCTCCTGGTCCTCTTCGACCTGGTACTTGTTGATCCCGATCACCGGCTGGGTCCCGGAGTCGATGCGGGCCTGAGTGCGGGCCGCCGCCTCCTCGATGCGCAGCTTCGGAATGCCGTCGCTGATGGCCTGCGCCATGCCGCCGTGCTCGGCGACTTCGGCGATGTGGGCACGCGCCCGCTGCGCCAGCTGATAGGTCAACCACTCCACGTAGTAGGAGCCGGCCCAGGGGTCGATCGGCCTGGTGGTACCGGACTCCTGCTGCAGCAACAGCTGTGTGTTACGGGCAATCCGGGCAGAGAAGTCCGTCGGGAGCGCCAGCGCCTCGTCGAGCGCATTGGTGTGCAGCGACTGGGTGTGTCCCTGGGTCGCGGCCATCGCCTCGATGCAGGTGCGGGCGACGTTGTTGAAGGCGTCCTGCGCGGTCAACGACCAGCCCGAGGTCTGCGAATGTGTGCGCAGTGACAGCGATTTGGAACTCTTCGGGTTGAACTGTGCGACTAGCTCGCTCCACAGCAGCCGCCCAGCGCGCAGCTTTGCGACCTCCATGAAGAAGTTCATCCCGATGCCCCAGAAGAAGGACAGCCGGGGGGCGAACTTGTCGATGTCCAGCTCGGCGTCCAAGCCCGCTCTGATGTAATCGACACCGTCGGCCAGTGTGTAGGCCAGCTCCAAATCCGCGGTGGCACCGGCCTCTTGGATGTGGTAGCCGGAGATCGAGATCGAATTGAACTTCGGCATCTTCGCGCTGGTGTAACCGAAGATGTCGGAGATGATCCGCATCGACGGCTTGGGCGGATAGATGTAAGTGTTTCGAACCATGAATTCTTTGAGGATGTCGTTCTGGATGGTGCCGGCCAGCTTCTCCGGCGGCACCCCTTGCTCCTCCGCGGCCACCACGTAGAGCGCCAAGATCGGCAGCACCGCGCCGTTCATGGTCATCGACACCGACACCGTCGACAGGTCGATGCCGTCGAACAGTTGCCGCATATCCAAGATGGAATCGATTGCCACACCTGCCATTCCGACATCACCCTGCACGCGTGGATGGTCGGAGTCGTAACCGCGGTGGGTGGCCAGGTCGAAGGCCACCGACAGCCCCTTCTGGCCGGCGGCGAGGTTGCGGCGATAGAACGCGTTGGACTCCGCGGCGGTGGAGAACCCGGCGTATTGGCGGATTGTCCACGGCTGGTTGACGTACATGGTCGGGTAGGGGCCGCGTACAAACGGCGGATCGCCGGGGAAACTGTCCAGCGGATAGCCGTCGGCTTCGACGGCTGCACGATCCGCGCCGATGTACACCGGTTTGACATCGATGTCTTCCGGGGTGTGCCAGATCAGCTGGTCGGGTGTGTACCAGGACGCTGCCGCGGCCGCTGCGACGTGCTTTTCCAGCGCGGCTTCGGTTGGCGGCTGCACGGTGCGCTCGCTGCGCAGCGGGATGTCGGCGAAACTGCCGACGACTGGTGCGGTGGTGGTCATCGTGGCTGGCCTCCCTCAGGCTCCTAGCCGGGCGAGCAGACTCGAGAGCACTTTGACCGCATCGATTTTCGCGGTCAGAAACTCGTCGGGTCGATGTTCGGGATCTGTTGTCTCCGCAGTGCCTTCCAGCGCCTTCGGCGACCCGGCCAGGCAGACGTGCGAAACCCCCGCATGATGGGCCGCCTCGACAATGTCGGCCGCCTCGGTGCCGTATCGGGTGTCGGTGCCGCAGATGACCGCTACCGTGGGCGACCCTGCATCGGAAACCGCCCGTGCGACACCGTCGGCATCGACTGTCCCCGGGTTGATCGCCTCGATACCACCCGAGGCAAGCAAATTCGACGCGAAGGTCGTACGGATGTTGTGTTCGGCCAACGGTCCCAGCGGCAGTAACAGCGCCTGCGGCCGTGAACCGGTATCGGCCAGGTACACGTCCGAACGGTCGCGCAGCGCTTCGAACCCGGCCGCATACCGTAACAAATTGCCTGCGGCAAGCGGTGTGCCCGGCGAATCGCTCTGCGGCAGAGGCGGTTCGCCGAGATTCGGGAATTCGCTGACGCCGGTGACCGCGGTCCGGCGATGCGCTATGTCGTCGGCGCGCTTGGCCGCGATCTCGGCGATCTGGCCGGCGATGTGGTCGCGGGCGTCGACGAATCCGCCGTGCGCCTCGATGGCCTGGAAATGCTCCCAGGCCTGCTGCGCCAGCTGCTCGGTCAGGTCCTCGACGAACCACGACCCGCCGGCCGGGTCCAGCACGCGGCCAACGTGTGACTCTTCCAGCAGCAGCAACTGCACGTTTCGGGCCATTCGGCGCGCGAAGCTCGTTGCCATGCCGGGGAATCCGCCCGGAATCGCCACATCGAACGGCAACACCAGGACCGTGTCGGCGCCGCCGACCCCCGCGCCGAACGCCGCCAGGGTGCTGCGCAACATATTCACCCACGGGTCGCGCTGCGTCATCATCGGCAGCGATGTCTCGGCATGCACCACGGCCGCGCCGCTCTGCGGATCACCGACGACCTCGGCAACCCTGGCCCACAGTTGACGCGCAGCGCGCATCTTGGCCACCGTCATGAACTGATCGTCGTCGGCGGCCAGCCGAAAGCTGATCTGCCGTAGCGCATCGCCCAGCGAGACGCCGCCCTCGATGAGCGTTCGCACGTAGGCCACCGCGGCCGCGATGCTGCCGGCAAGTTCCCACGCGGCGTTGGCGCCCAGATTGTGGAAGGCGGGCCCGTCGACCGCGATCGCCCGCACCCCGTGCTGGCCGGCCACCCGGGTAGCCACCGCGACGACATCCTCGAGCGGCGGAACCGGACGGCCACTGAGCAGCGCCGTCAGCGGGTCGGCGCCCAGGTCGACCGACAGGGTGCCGCGCTGATCGGGTTCCACCTCGGCGACCAGCGCTAACAGCGCGTCGCAGGCCGCGGAGTAGTCGGCGCCGGCATCGAGGATGACCGGCGCCATGCTCAGGTAGACGCCGTCGAGCACCTTCTCCAGCTGGGTCGGTGCCACACCGGACTCCCCCACCCGGATCAGCAGCGCGCTGGCGCCTTCACCGAGCGCTGCCAACACCGCGGTGTTGACGTCCTCGGCCGCCACCCCGGGCACCGCCTGGGCCGGAAACGCCTCGGCGACCTTCCAGCCGGACTTGACGTCGCGCAGCGCGTCGCCGCCACGCAGATATGGCCACTCGCCCGGCAGCGGCGGTTCCGGTAGCGCATCCAGCGCGGTGTACAGCGGATGGATGGCAAAGCCCTCGTAGGTCGGACTGTCGAGCAGCCGCTCGGGTTCGGGCCCAAGCTCGTCCGCATCGCGCCGTGTGCTCTTGGCCAGCACACCCGCCACCGCCACGCGCCAACGGGCGCGGCCTTCCGCCAAATCGGCGGGCTCGGCGGACACATCGGCTGACACCGAAAGCTCCTCTGTCGCAGGATGTGGCGGCCCTCGCGCTGGCCTGCCACGCACCCACCAGGCTAAATGATGGGTGGCGGCATCCGGGAATCGGCTGGCGCCAACACCTGGCGGGTGGCCGGAGCGGGGCTGTGAACCCCGGCCGGACTGCGCAAGTTAGGTATACCTAACTAAGGTAAGAAAGGCTAATGTTGGACCGATAATGGCTACTCGGGCGCAACGCGCACGCGATCAATCCGGATCGGTGATCGTGCTCGCCCAGCTGCCGCCAGGCGGGCGGGCGACGGTCGTGGGCACCGTGCCGCAGGCGACCTCCGCGGTGGCAAGCCGGCTGGTCCAGCTGGGCTTTCGCGCGAGGGCCCAGGTCGACGTGATCCGCCGCGCACCGCTGGGCGACCCCACCATCTACCGGGTTCAGGACACTGAGCTGTGCCTGCGCCGACGCGAGGCGCAACTGATCGAAGTCGTTCCCGAACCGGATCAATGACGGCCTGCCACGACGTCGATGCCGCGCCGGTCACCGTCGCCGGTATCCGGCGAGTTGCGCTGGTGGGCAGCCCCAATGCCGGTAAGACCAGTGTCTTCAACCACCTGACCGGGTTGCGCGCCAAGACCGGTAACTACCCGGGCGTCACCGTCGGACGCAGCGTCGGTACCACCAGCGTGGACGGCGTCTCGATCGCCGTGGAGGACCTGCCCGGCACCTACAGCCTCGACCCGATCAGCCCGGACGAGCAGGTGGTCACCGACCTGTTGACCGGCAAGTACCCGGACATCGACGGGCCCGACGCGGTGGTACTGGTCGCCGACACGACCACGCTGCGTCGCTCTATCATGCTGATCGGCCAAGTGCTACGGCTGGACCTGCCGTGCTTGCTCACGCTGACCATGGGCGACGAGTTGACCTCCCGCGGCGGCCGGATCGACGTCGAGGCGTTGTCGACGGCGCTGGGAGTTCCGGTGGTCGCGGTCGTCGCGCACCATGGGTCGGGCATCGACGGCCTGCGGGCACAACTGGCGTCCTTCGACCAGTGGCAACGCCCGCCGATCCTTCCCCCGTCCGGCGAGCAAGCCATCGACGCCTGGGGGCAGTCGGTGCTCGACGCGGCTGATTACGTTGCACCGCAACCAGATCGGCGTACCCGCCGGATCGACCGGGTGCTGTTGCACCCGCTGTGGGGCACCGTCATCTTTTTCGCCGTGATGTTCTGGTTCTTTCAGGTCCTGTTCACCGCCGCCGCGCCACTGCGGGACGGGATCGCCCGGGCGCTCACCTGGCTGGGCAGCCAGGTTGCCGAGCACATCGGTAATCCGATCATCCGAGGTCTGCTCGGCCAGGGGATTATCGGCGGAGTCGGCACCGTGCTGCAGTTCATCCCGCAGATCGTGTTGCTGTTCCTGCTGCTCGCGTTTCTGGAGAACATCGGCTACATGTCGCGGGCGGCGTTCTTAATGGACCGGGTGATGGCCAAGACCGGGCTGGAGGGCCGCGCCTTCGTCGCGATGCTCTCGTCGTTCGCCTGCGCGATCCCGGGCATCATGGCCACCCGGACGTTGCCGTCGTCGCGCGACCGGATCGCGACCATCGTCACCGCACCGCTGATGACCTGCTCGGCCCGGCTGCCGGTGTACACGTTGCTGGTCGGTCTGCTGGTGGCGCCGCAAACGCGATGGTGCGGGCTCGACGCACAGGGCGTCACGATGTTCCTGCTCTACCTGGGCGGCGGGATTTCCGCGCTGATCGCTGCGTTGCTGGTCAAGTCCACGATACTGCGCGGTGATGTGCTGCCGTTCACCATGGAGCTTCCGCCCTACCGACTCCCATCCCCACAGGCGATGCTGGCCGCGATGTGGAGCGCGGCCAAGGTGTTCTTGCGTAAGGCGGGAACCATCATCCTGGCCACGTCTCTGATCCTGTGGGCGCTGCTCAATCTGCCGCTTCGCGAGGCGGAAACCCGGGGGCTGTCCCCGACCCACTCGACCGCCTATGTCATGAACCACAGTTACGCGGCCGACGTCGGCAGGGCTATCGCGCCGATGTTCACACCGCTGGGCTTCGACTGGCGCACCGATATCGCCCTGCTCGGTTCGCTCTCGGCACGCGAAGTGTTCGTCTCCACCCTGGGCGAGGTGTCGGCGGCGACAGACCCTGGCAATCCGCGTCAAGCCTTGGCCACCATGACCGACAATCACGGCCAACGGGTATTCACCGCACCGACCGTCATCGCGCTGATGATCTATTTCATGTTCGCCCTGCAGTGCATGTCGACCATCGCGGTGATGCGCCGCGAGACCAACTCGTGGCGATGGCCGGCGTTCGCGTTCTCCTACATGTTTGTCCTCGCGTGGGTGATGGCGTTTGTCGCCCGGTCGATTGCGGTAGGCCTGGGCGCATGATTCCCCTGCACGCCACCGCCACCGCGGACCCGCAACAGGTGCGCTGGGTGATCGCTGCCGAAGGCGTGCCGCCTGCCGGCACCGTCCGCCAGGCCCCTGGCCGTCTCGGCGCCTTGCTGGATAGCGGGGTGATCGACGAGATGGTGGTCCGCACCGACTCGAAGAAAGGCGAAGTGTTGATCACCCTCAGCGCCGGCAATGGCTGGCGAGAGCTGGGCGATGACGTCCGCCAGGCACTCAGCGACGCCCTGCTGAATCCGGCCGGATGGCGAGTTGACGCCTCAGATAACACCTCGCAGCTGGCAGCAGTCGCCGCGGAGCTACTCGCCGGTCCCATCGGCGCACTCGCCGAATCCCACGGCGGGTCGATCGAATTGATTTCGGTGGTCGGCGAGACCGTGACCGTTCGGATGTCGGGCGCGTGCCACGGGTGCCTGGCCGCGGGCTCCACCCTGCACGACAAGCTACAGCGCGAACTGCGCCGCCGGGCAGGTCAACAGGTGACTGTTGTGAGCGAAAACAGGTCGGCTGCAATGCCATTGGGTAGGAAGTTGCTGTCGTTGCTGGTCCGCTGACGTAGCTGCCACGCGTTATTCACCGGTGGGCCGTACTCTTGAATCCCGTGACGGCGGACGCCACCAGCAGAATTACCGACGCGCTGCGCGGCCTGGCCGCCGCAGTCGTCGCGACGACGCGTCAGGTGTCCAGGCGGCGGATGGTCGTCACGGGTGCGGTGATCGCCATCATGATCGCCGTGGCGCTGCTGGTTCCGCTGCCCACCGCGGTGCAGATGCGGGACTGGGCGACGTCGTTGGGCCCGTGGTTTCCGCTGGCTTTTCTGGCCGCCCACATCGTGGTGACGGTATTCCCCTTCCCCCGCACTGCGTTCACGTTGGCGGCCGGTCTGCTATTCGGGCCGCTGCTCGGAGTGACGCTGGCGGTGGTGGCCAGCACGGCCAGCGCGCTGATTGCGCTGGTGTTGGTTCGGGCGGCCGGCTGGCAGCTCAGCCGCCTGGTTCGCCACCAGGCCGTCGAGACGCTCGACAGCCGGTTGCGCGACCGCGGCTGGATTGCCGTCATGTCGCTGCGACTGATCCCCGCAGTGCCGTTTTCGGTACTGAACTATGCCGTCGGCGCCTCAGCGATCCGTGCGCTGCCCTACACGTTGGCAACGTTGGCCGGTGTCCTTCCCGGGACAGTGGCTGTGGTGATCTTGGGCGATGCGCTCACCGGTCACGTCAGCCCGCTGCTGTTTCTGGTGTCGCTGTGCACCGGCATCGTCGGGCTGGGGTTGTTGGCCTACGAAATCCGGCACCACCGGCGGCATAAAACTGCACCGGCAGCGGAAATCGACGCCGCGGGCGAGCCGGCGCTTCGCGGGTAACCGACCTTTCGCTCCGCCGCGCATATCCAGCGCGACCAGTGATTTCGGCCTACACTCAAGAGGCGTAGCAATTCGCAGCGTCGAGACAACGGCGTCGCTGTTTGCCGTTGCGACCATGCGTCCGAGCCCAGCCGCCCGGGAGCCGTTAGTCACCGTGGTGAGAGTCTGGGAGGAAAACAGGAATGGACGGTAAACGCTTAGCCGCTGCGGCACGGATCGCGGTCGGTGTTGGCATAGCGACGCTGGCGGGCGGGACAGGACAAGTCAACGCTGCCCCGTTGGACCCGGCCCCGCCATGCCCGACCTGCCAACCGAATCCGAATCCGGCTCCGCCGGCGGGCACTCCAGCCAAAAAATGCTGGCAAGGCGGGCGCCAGGGGCCGGGAGGTCCTAAGGGCGGCGGTGGGGTGCCGGTATACCCGCCGCAGTGCCACCCAGCCGCACCGCCGAGCTGACCGGTCCGAGCTTTCTCTCGCCGCGCGACACGTCGGCCTCACCGCGGCCGGCGTCCGCAGGCCTGCGGCTAAGGCCGAGCCGGCCCCTTGGCCGTCAGCAGCGCATAGGTGACCAAAAACGACGCCGCTGGAACGGCATTCACGATTCGGTCGCGTGCGCGCAGGTGTGCGCCGACCGCTAGCGCAAAGTACAGCGTCAGCATCGCCGTGGTCAGCCGCGCCAACGCCGGGATCCTGCTGGCCGCGAGCAGACCGACCACCGAGGCGGCTTTGGATGCCGGAAGGAGCCACCGAATATTTTGTGGGATGTCCAGCGCGTCTAAGGCTTTTGCGATTGGAGGCACCGGGATTGCGCACGCGACCGCGTCGGCGGCCTGGAACGCCGCAAGCGCCGCATACGTTTTCGGCGAAGTCAGAGCGCTCATGTCACTGATTCAGTTGGGGCGGCGGCGCGAAGGTGCCTTCCACCGGCTTATGCGCGTCGGCCTCGGCTTTGGCCACCGCCTGCAGGAGTGCCGGGTCGGTCTCGGTGGAGAACCAGTCGGCCATGTCGTCATCGTCGTCCTTCGCGTGCTTCGCCGCTTGCTCGTCGACCGGTGATGGCACAAATCGGAACACCCCGTCGTCACCCGGAGCGCCGAGCAGCTTGGTGAAACCTTGTAACGCCGTTCCGAAGTCGCTGGGCACTACCCACACTTTGTTGGCATCGCCCCGCGCCATCTGCGGCAACACCTGAAGGTATTGATACGCCAGCATCTCCGGGGTGGGCCGACCGGCCTTGATTGCGGCGAACGTCTTCTCGATCGCCTTGGCCTGGCCCTGAGCCTGGAGGTAGGCCGCGGCTCGCTCACCCTGCGCCCGCAACATCCGGGATTGCCGGTCGGCCTCGGCGGCCAGGATCGCGGCCTGCTTGGCACCTTCGGCGGCCAGGATCTGGGCTTGCTTGGCACCTTCGGCCTCTGTAATCGCGGCCTGCCGGCTCCCCTCAGCGGTCAAAATGATCGCCCGCTTCTCCCGGTCGGCCTTCATCTGCTTTTCCATCGACGCCTGGATCGACGGCGGTGGGTCAATGCTGCGCAATTCCACCCGTGCCACCCGCAGCCCCCACCTGCCGGTCGCCTCGTCGAGCACGCCGCGCAACTGGCCGTTGATCTTGTCGCGGGATGTCAGGGTCTGCTCCAGCGTCATACCGCCGACGACGTTGCGCAGCGTGGTGGTGGTGAGTTGCTCGACGCCAACGATGTAGTTGCTGATCTCATAGACCGCGGCCTGTGGATTGGTGACCTGGAAGTACACCACGGTATCGATGTTGAGCGTGAGGTTGTCCTCGGTGATGACCGGCTGCGGCGGGAACGACACAACCCGCTCACGCAGGTCCACCCGGGCGCGGACACGGTCGATGAACGGAACCAACAGGGTTAGCTGGCCACTAATCGTGCGGCTGTATCTGCCCAGCCGTTCGATCACCGCCGCTTCAGCCTGCGGAATCAGCGCCACCGACTTGGCCACCACGATGGCGGCGAAGATCACTAGGACAGCCAGCAAAAACAAACCGGCAACTGCACCTTGCATCTGAATTTCTCCTATTGCTCCAGAGGTATTACGGGTTCCTCCAGACCACTGCGGTGGCCCCGTCGATATGCATGACGGTCACCAGCTCGCCGGGTTCGAAGACATCGCCCTCATTCAACGGCCGCGCTGTCCACACCTGGCCGCCTAATTTCACCTGACCTTCGTCGCGGGCAACGCGGTCCAGGACCAGCGCGTTTTTACCCTCCAGCGCCTTGACGCCGGTCGGCAGGTCCTTGGCGGGGGTCAGCCGCCGCCGCAGCGCAGGCCGGACCAGCAGCAGAAGAAGGACCGAAATCACCAGGAAGACCGCCCCGTCGGTCCAGACCGGCAGGTCCAGCAGCCAACTGGAACCGGCTGCCGCCAGCGCACCGCCGCTGAGCATGAGCAAGAACATATCGCCGGTCAGCGCCTCCGCGCCGGCCAGCGCCAGTGCGACGATCAGCCAGATCACGGCCGCAGGCATGCCGCCAGGATATCCTGTGAGCGGCCTTTGCCACGGCGAACAACTAGACTGCGAAACCATGTGGTGCCCCAGCGCAACGCTCTCGGCCTGGGCCAACGCCTGGCTTGCCGGCAAGGCCGCGCCCGACGACGTCCTCGATGCGTTATCCTGTTGGGCACCAATACAATCGGTCACCGCATACGATGCTGTCGCGGCCGGTCACACCGGACTACCATGGCCGGACGTGCACGACGCAGGTGTGGTGTCACTGCTGAAGACGCTGCGGACAGCTGCCGGCCGGCCGTCGACGGGCGCATCCTCGATCACGGTGGTGCTGCCAGTTCCGGGCGACGTCCGCGGGTTAGCGGCAGGCACACAGTTCGAGCGGGATGCTTTGACCGTAGGAGAAGCACTGATTGTCGGCAATCCCGACGATCCCGGTGTGGCCGTGGGCCTGGTGCCCGAATTCGGATATGACGAATCTGACGACGAACTCGCCGTACCCGAACTATGCGCGATGTCCTGGACGGTGTACTCCCTGCCGGATGCCCCGGTCATCGACCGCATGGAGTTGGGTGAGGCCGAATACGCGCTCCGGCTGGCGGTGCGATCCGCCGCCGACGCGCTGACCACAATCGGGCTGGGTACCAGCGGCGTCGACGTCGACGATCCGCGCGGGCTCGTCGAGCAGCTGCTGGAATCCGCGCGGCAACACCAAGTTCCCGAGCCCGCGCCGTCGCGCGCCTTGCGGGTGCTGGAGAACGCCGCACATGTCGATGCGATCATCACCGTCAGTGCGGGGCTGACCCGCATCGGAACGCAGTCGTTGTCGGAGGCCCAGATCGCCACCGATGCGCTGCGTCCACTCGCCGCCGTGGTGCGGTCGGCGAGAATGGCCGCGCTCAGCGCGATTCTGCATGCCGCCTGGCAGGCCTAGCCTCCGATCAGGCCGGACGGTCGTTGGCGACGCAGTGCGGCGGACGGCATGGCTCGCCGTTGACGCTGGCCGCGCAGCCGGGCACCGGATCGGGTCCGGTCACCCGGGCAGGCGCACGGCCATAACGCAATTCGTCGATCAGGTCCACGGCCATACGGGCGAATCGCGGGTCGGCATTAGGTGTAGAGGCCCGCACGAACGCCATGCCCGCCGCCTTGGCCTGGGATCGCAACTCCTGGTCGAGATCCCACACCACCTCGATGTGATCGGCGACAAACCCTATCGGGCAGATGATGACAGCCTTGGTCCCCGCCGCAGCCAATGCCGAAAGGTGTTCGGCGACATCGGGCTCCAGCCATGGCACTTGGGGTGGACCCGATCGCGACTGCCAGACCAGGTCGAAATCGCGGTATCCGGCGGCCGCCGCGACCAGCCTTGCGGCATAGGCGACCTGGCGGCTGTACAGTTGCGGGCCGCAACGCTGGTCGGCGACCACCGGGATCGAATGCGCGGTGAACACCACCCGCGCTTCGGTGAACAGCTCAGCGGGTAAGGCGCCGGCGGCCGCACCGATGGTGTCGGCAAAGATCTGCACGAAACCCGGGTGGTCAAAGTAGGGGCGCAGTTTCACCAATTCGGGCGCGTCGGGCCCGGCCGCCCGGCGAGCCCGGGCAATGTCCTCGACATACTGCGTGCAGCTGGAATAACCGCTCCATGCCGACGTGGTGAACACCGCCGCGCGCCGAATACCGTTGTCGCGCATGGTCACGACGGTGTCTTCGACGTAGGGCTCCCAGTTGCGATTGCCGAAATAGACCGGCAGGTCCAAACCGCGCTGGACGAGTTCTGCGCGCATTTGGGCGATCAACGCCCGGTTGATCTGGTTGATCGGCGACACCCCACCGAAGTGCAGGTAGTGCTCGGCGACATGGTCGAGGCGTTCGGGCGGCACATCGCGACCACGCGTGACGTTCTCCAGGAACGGCCGAACCTGCTCGGGCCCTTCCGGCCCACCGAACGACAGCAGCAGAACCGCGTCGAAATCCATTAGCGCCCGGAGCAATCTGCGTTTAAAGCAACTGCGTGCTGGCGCCGCCGTCGGCGTAGACGATCGTGCCGGTGGTCGCCGGCAGCCACTCGGAGAGCAGCGCACATACCGTCTTTGCGACCGGCGTGGCGTCCTTCATGTTCCAGCCGATGGGCGCGCGCTGGTCCCAGCCCTCTTCGAGCAGCTGTATCTGGGCACCAGCCTCGTCACCGAGCGCGCCGCCGACGATCGCGCTCATGGCCAATGTCCGAATCGGGCCTGCAGCAACAAGATTTGACCGCACGCCATACGTTCCTGCCTCACGCGCCACGAATCGGTTGACCGACTCCAGCGCACTCTTGGCGACCGTCATCCAGTTGTAGGCCGGCATCGCCCGGCTCGGGTCGAAGTCCATGCCGACGATAGAGCCGCCGGGGTTCATGATCGGCAACAGCGCTTTGGCCAGCGAGGCATAGGAGTACGCGGAAATGTGGATCCCCTTGGAGACATCCTCGTAAGGGGCGTCGAAGAACGGGTTGATGCCCATCCCGCTCTGCGGCATGAAGCCGATCGAGTGCACCACACCGTCGAGATTGTTGTCCTGGCCGATCACTTCTTTCACCCGTTCGCCCAACGTGGCCAGGTGCTTTTCGTCTTGCACATCGAGTTCGATCAGCGGGGCCTTCTCCGGTAGCCGGTCGGCGATGCGCTGGATCAGCCGCAGCCGGTCGAACCCGGTCAGCACCAGTTGAGCGCCCTCTTCCTGGGCCACCCGTGCGATATGAAACGCAATCGATGCGTCGGTGATGATTCCGCTGACCAGAATCCGTTTGCCTTCGAGCAGTCCCGCCATATCCGTCCTTATTTCCTGGGGTGAGGGTCAGGTCAGTCCGTCAGTGACCCATGCCCATGCCGCCGTCGACCGGGATCACCGCACCCGAGATGTAACTGGCATCCTCCGACGCGAGGAAGCTGACCACCCCGGCGACCTCGGTGGCGGTGCCGACCCGCTTCGCCGGGATGAATTCCAGTGCCCCCTTTTGAATCCGCTCATCCAGCGCGCGGGTCATATCGGTGTCTATGTATCCCGGGGCCACCACATTGGCGGTCACCCCGGCCTTTGTCAGCTCCCGGGCGATCGAGCGGGCCATGCCGATCACACCGGCCTTGGAGGCTGCGTAGTTGGCCTGGTTGCCGATGCCCCAGGAGCCGGAGACCGAACCGATGAAGATCATCCGGCCGAACCGCTTCTTGGTCATGCTGCGCGATGCCCGCTGAGCCACCCGAAACGCCCCGGTGAGGTTGGCGTCGATGACCTTCTCGAACTTCTCCTCGGTCATTCGCATGAGGAACGCGTCCGCGGCCAGGCCGGCGTTGGACACCAGTACCTCGACCGGACCCTGGTGCTCCTCGACCTCTTTGAAGGCGCGATCGACGGCGGCGTTGTCGGTGACGTCACACTCGACGCCGAACAGCCCGTGGGGCGCCCCGGATCCGCGGTGTGTGACGGCCACCTTGTGGCCGTCGGCGGCCAGCCGCTGCGCGATCGCCAGACCGATCCCCCGGTTTCCGCCCGTCACCAGCACCGAACGGGACACGAATGCGGGTTTACCGCTGTCGGCGGCGGGCTCGGTGGCTACCTCAGTCACCTGGCCAACTTATCGCCTCGGTGCAGCAGGACTGCAATCTGCCCCTCGCATGTTGGCCCGGGCCCGGCCGAACGTCAGGTCGGCAGCCGCCGGTTGATCAGGAGGGCCGCCAGCCCGGCCAGCGCCAGTACCAGCGAGCCCAGCCGCAGCCAACCGACGCTGGCGTCACCGCGGATCGTCTCGTAGCCGATCTGCTGCTGCAGCGACGCGTAGACCTCCTTGAGCTCCTGCAAGTTAGAGGCGCCGTAATGGTTTCCGCCGGACAGCTCGGCGACTTTCTTCATCGTGCTGTCGTCGACGGGGACCGGCTGACGCTGCCCATTGATCTCGACGAAACCGTATGGGGTGCCGAACGAGATCGTCGAGATCGGCACGCCCTGGTCCTTGGCGGTGCGCGCCGCGGTGAAGGCTCCCTTGGGGTTGTCCGGGTTGGTCGGCATCGTTTCCTTGCCGTCGGAGAACAACACGATCCGCGCCGGTGGCGGCGTGTCGCCGCCGCCAATCACCGCGCCCACGGTGGCAATGGCCTGCAGCGCGGTGAAGATGCCCTCCCCGGTGGCGGTGCGGTCGGCGAACTGCAACTTGTCCAACGCGACTTTGGTCGCGTCCCGGTTGGTCGTCGGTTGCACCAGCACCGTCGCGGTCCCGGCATAGGCGATGAGCCCGAGGTTGATACCGGGGGTCAGCTCGCCGGCGAATTCCTTGGCGGCTGCTTCGGCCGCGGCCATCCGGTTGGGTTCGACGTCGGTGGCCCGCATCGATTGCGAGACGTCGATGACCAGCATGACGACCGCGCGGTTGCGTGGGATTCGCACATCGTGGGTCGGTCCGGCCATCGCGATCGTCAGCAGCACCATCGCGGATACCAGCAGGATCGCCGACAGGTGACGCCACCGGGTGGGCTGCTTGGGGGCAACACTTTCCAGCAGTTCCATGTTCGCGAAGCGCAGCATCCGCCGATGGCGGGCCACCTGCACGATGATGTAGAGCGCCACCAGTCCGAGAACGACCAGCAGGAACAGGAAAAACCAGGCGTGGGCGAAACCGGACAGCGTCATCGGCCCGAGCAACGGCAATGTCATAGCGAACCCGTCTTGAGGTGTACGCCCTTGCCGGGAAAGACGCGCGTCACTGGCGCCCCGCCAGTGACCCGCGGCGGCGGGATTCGACAAAACGGACGATGTCGGCGATCCAGTCCCGGTCGGTGCGCAGCGACAACAGCGGCGCTCCGCAGCTGCGCATGGTGCGGGCCACGTCGGCACGATGGGCCACGACCGCCTTGGCGAAGTCATCGCGCAGCTGCTCGTCGATGGTGAACTCGCGGGTGACACCGGATTCGGCGTCTTGCAAGATGACGTCGCCGATGTCGGGCAATTCGACATCGCGCGGATCGAGCACCTCGATGCCGAGCACCTCGTGGCGAGCCGCGATGGCCCGCAACGGACGCATCCAGTTGATCGGGCCGAGGAAATCGCTGATGATGACGGCCATCCCGCGCCGGCGTTCCGGCCTGCGCAGCGCGTCGATGGCCACCGCCAAATCCCCCCGCACCCCCACCGGTGCTTTCGGCATCGTGGCGATGGTGCGCAGCAGGGTCTGCTCATGCTGGCGTCCGGAGCGCGCCGGCACCCGAGTAGTCTTCTCTCCGTTGGCAATCAGCGCGCCGAGCCGGTTTCCGCCACCGCTATTGAGGAACGTGATAGCGGCCGCGGCGGCCACCGCCAGGTCGCGTTTCTCGCAGACCGCCGTGCCGAAGTCCAGGCTGGCCGACATATCGACCACCAGCCAGGTCTCCAGCTCGCGATCGGCGATCATCTGCCGGACATGCGGGTGGTTGGTGCGCGCGGTGACCGCCCAGTCCATCCGCCGGACGTCGTCACCCGGCTGATACTCGCGCGACTCCCCCGGCTCGGAACCCGGACCCGGGATCAGGCCGAGGTGGTCGCCGTGCAAGACACCGTCGAGCTTGCGTTTAACCGTGA
>Ga0210390_10002373_pt1 | contig 16746 bp, 19 predicted proteins | sample IncBWH11OmetaG_FD_161050 | JGI IMG/M metagenome (GOLD analysis project Ga0210390, IMG submission 161050) | Forest soil microbial communities from Barre Woods Harvard Forest LTER site, Petersham, Massachusetts, United States - Inc-BW-H-11-O ... | reverse complement strand
GCCGGACTCGAATATCGCGTGCAGCGTTTCGGCCATCCCGCGCTTGGCGGCGACGAAGCTCGCGTAGCGGTCCATCCACCGGCGCAGCGCCGTCTTGGGCGGATGCCGCTTGAGCAGCTGTTCGGCCGCAGCGGCCACTTCAGCGAGCTCGGTCCGGTAAATCGCCTCCACGAGGGCCTGCCGGTTGGGGAAATGCCGGTAGAGCGTGCCGATGCCGACGCCGGCGTCCCGCGCGATCGACTCCAGCGACACCGCGCGGCCGTCCGCGGCGGCGAATGCCGCGGTCGCCACCTCGAGCAACTTCTCGCGGTTCCGTCGCGCGTCGGACCGGACGCTGCCAGCCAAAGCGGAGGCTCCTCCGTTTCTGCTATCATCAAACAAGCGGAGGGTCCTCCGCATTTCTCCAGTATCGCACGCGAGAGGGAGCACCATGACAGACAAGCCGTCACCCGGCGGTCCAGGAGGCTCGAGCAGCATCGGCACCAACGCGGTTGCCCGGGTCGGCTACGGCGCCATGCAACTGTTCGAGGCCTCGTTTGAGGACGCGGTCGCGGTGCTGCGTCGCGCGCTCGAACTCGGCGTCAACCACATCGACACCGCGTCGTTTTACGGCCCCGGCGAGGTGAATCGCCGGATCCGCGAGGCGCTGGCGCCCTACCCCGACGACGTGGTCATCGTCAGCAAGGTGGGTGCGCGATACACCGGGGATGAGCCGGTGCCCCTGGGCGCGGCGCAACGGCCGGCCGAGCTGCGCGCTGCCGTGGAAGACGACCTGCGCCAGCTAGGCCTCGACCAGATACCGGTCGTCAATCTGCGACGCCTCGACCTCGGGCCCGGCCTGGCCGCCGAGGGTGATCAGATCGTCGACGTTGACGACCAGTTGGCCGAGATGATCGCGCTGCGCGACGAGGGCAAGATCGGCGGGATCGGCGTCAGCAGTGTGCCGCTCGACGTGCTGCGGCGCGCGCTGCCCGCCGGCGTCGCCTGTGTGCAGAACGCCTACAGCCTGCTCGACCGCTCGCAGGAGGAGATGCTCGACGTCTGCAGGACGGAAGGAATCGCCTGGGTGCCGTACTTCCCGCTCGGGTCGGCGTTCCCCGGCTTCCCGAAGGTCGCCGACAACCCGGTGGTGGTCGACATCGCCGGCGAAATCGGCGCGACACCTTCCCAGGTCGGGTTGGCGTGGCTGCTGGCGCACGCACCGAATACGTTGCTGATTCCGGGAACACGGTCGATCGCGCATCTCGAGGAGAACCTCGGCGCGGGCGACGTCGCGCTGAACGCCGAGGCGATCGCCCGGCTGGACGCCGTCACCGCTCCGGGCGCCGACGCGATCGGGCACGGCATCGAGAGGTTCATCGAGCAGAGCTGAGGGTCAGCCGATCGCTGCGCCGACTAGATGACCGATCAGGTAGGTGACCGCGAGAGCCAGGCCCCCACCGACGAAATTGCGTAGCACTGCACGATGCTTCGGTGCCCCACCCAGACCGGCCGACACCGCGCCGGTGATCACCAGGGCCAGTAGCACCGCCGCGACGGTGATCGGGATGCGCAGCGCGACCGGCGCGGACAGGATCGCGATCAGCGGCAGCAGCGCGCCGACGGCGAACGCCAACGCCGACGACAATGCGGCCTGCCACGGGTTGGTCAGATCCTCGGGATCGAACCCGAGCTCGACCTCGGCGTGCGCGGCGATCGGATCATGGTCGGTGAGTTCCTCGGCGACGGTCCACGCCGTCGCCGCCGACAACCCTTTGGCCTCATACAGCGCCGCGAGTTCTTCGAGCTCGGCGGTGGGGTCCGCGCGAAGCTCCCGGCGTTCCTGCCGCAGCAGCGCCTGCTCGGTGTCGCGCTGCGCGCTGACCGACACGTATTCGCCCAGCGCCATCGACACCGCGCCCGCCGCCAACCCGGCGACGCCCGCGGTCATGATCGGGCCGCGAGCGACCGTCGCCGCGGCAACGCCGACGACGATGCCCGCGGTTGAGACAATCCCGTCGTTGGCGCCGAGCACACCGGCGCGTAACCAGTTCAAACGGGCCGACACCGAACCCAGGTGCGGCTCATGCGGATGCGATGTAGGCACGGAGCCAAACATAGTGCTGGCCGGAGTGACGAGTACCGTCGCCCGTATGCCGAGCAGCGAATCAGTCCGGCCGCCGTGGTGGCTCAAACCGGCGAACAAGGTCGTCATCCAGATGTCGCGATTGGGCATGAGTTTCGGCGGCGAGAGCCCGGTCGTGTTGACGGTGCCCGGACGCAAATCCGGACGTGAGCACTCGACACCGGTGACCCCGATGACCGTCGGCGGCAAGGAATATGTCGTCGCCGGATTCCCCGGTGCCGACTGGGTAGCCAACGTGCGAGCCGCCGTACAGGTTCGGCTGGCCCGCGGCCGAAACATACGACGGGTGAACATGGTCGAGTTGTCCGCCGACGATGCGCGGCCGTTGTTGCGGGCGTTCCCGACCGAAGTGCCCACTGGCGTCGGCTTCATGAAGCGGTCCGGACTCGTCACCGAAGGCAGGCCCGAGGAATTCGAGGCGCTGGCCGGACGCTGCGCGGTGTTCCGGCTGGACCCGGTGTAACCCGATGAGTGACAACCCTTTCCACGCTGAAGACTGGAAACCGGTCGACGGCTTCGCCGAGCTGACCGATATCACGTATCACCGCCACGTCGCCGACGCGACCGTGCGGGTGGCGTTCAATCGGCCCGAGGTGCGCAACGCGTTTCGGCCGCACACCGTCGACGAGCTCTACCGGGTGCTCGATCACGCCCGGATGGCGCCCGACGTCGGCGTCGTGCTGTTGACCGGCAACGGGCCGTCACCCAAGGACGGCGGGTGGGCGTTCTGCTCCGGCGGGGATCAGCGCATCCGCGGGCGCAGCGGGTACCAGTACGCCGCCGGCGAGACCGCGGACACCGTTGACGCAGCCCGTGCCGGCCGGTTGCACATCCTCGAGGTGCAGCGGCTGATCCGGTTCATGCCCAAGGTGGTGATCTGCCTGGTCAACGGCTGGGCCGCGGGCGGCGGGCATAGCCTGCACGTGACCTGCGACCTCACCCTGGCCAGCCGCGAGCACGCCCGGTTCAAGCAGACCGACGCCGACGTCGGCAGCTTCGACGGCGGCTACGGCAGCGCATACCTCGCCCGGCAGGTCGGCCAGAAGTTCGCCCGCGAGATCTTCTTCCTCGGTCGCGACTACACCGCCGAGCAGATGCACGCGATGGGCGCGGTCAACGCTGTGATCGACCACGCCGAACTCGAATCGGCGGGTGTGCAGTGGGCAGCCGAGATCAACGCGAAATCGCCTCAGGCACAACGGATGCTGAAGTACGCGTTCAACCTGCTCGACGACGGGCTGGTGGGTCAGCAACTCTTCGCCGGTGAGGCCACCCGGCTGGCCTACATGACCGACGAAGCCGTCGAGGGCCGCGACGCGTTCCTGGAGAAGCGGCGTCCCGATTGGAGCCGCTTCCCGCGCTACTTCTAAGCGGCTGCTTTCATCGAAATCGACGGCAGCGCGGAAAAGTTCGAGTAGGTGTCACGCTAACGCAGATCTCGGCGATACCCGCGGCGGGTGAGCGCTTGATATACCCGGCTGATGACGTCGTCGGGTCGATGCTCGTTGACCACGCGGATCACGTGCCAACCCAGGTCTTGCGTCTTGGCCAGCCTGTTGATGTCCTTCACGAATTGCCTACGGTCTGTGCGGTGCTGATCTCCGTCGTACTCGGCAGCCACTTTGTAGTCCTCCCAGCCCATGTCCAACATGGCCACGAATTGCCAGTCGTCGTAGACCGGTATCTGCGTGGCGGGTGCTGGCAAACCGGCATCAATGAACAAGAGCCGCAACCACGTCTCCCTCGGCGAGGCTGCGCCCCCGTCTACTAACGGCAAGACCTCCCTAAGTCGTCGCAACCCTCGCGCACCGCGGTGACGCTTAGCGAGCACGTTGACGTCTTCGCGCGAAAACGGTGTGGCGTGCATCAGCGCATCGAGTCGCGCCAACGCGGCCCCCCGGGGTAGGTGACGACCCAGATCGAAGGCGGTTCGTGCCACGGTGGTCACCGGTAGCTGCTTGAAGCGTGTGATTTCGTCGCCGTCGAGTGTTTCGTTGCGGACCACTAACCCACGCTGCGGTCGAGCGCTTCGCGCGACGAGTTCGATCGGTCTGTCCGCATCAACCCACTGCGCGCCGTGCAACGCCGACGCGGCGACACCGGCAACCACCGCCCGCCGCCTCGACCACAGCCACGCCGCCAGGATGCGATCGTCAAGCGACGGTGCATCCCACTTCGGTACGTAGACGTCCCGGAATAGCGGCCTATGCCACCGCCGCAATTGATGCTCCGTCAACGCCCCGGCAGCGACTGCTTCACTGCCGACCAACACCCCACCCATGCGCCGATAGTGGCCTTTGACACCGACACCTCCGCCGAAATCGACGCCACCGCGGAAAAATGCGAGTAGGGCTCACGGTTACGTCAATCTGGGCGACTTTAGACGCCCCCTAGACTCGCCACCTGTGAGCAAAAACCCGCTTCGACGACTGACCGAGCAGTTCATGCTGGCCACAATGCGCCCACCCTTCAGGGCGCGCCTCGCGGCGTACCGCGATGCCAGCAAAGCTGTCGACCTGAACGGCAAGCGTGTCCTGCTCACCGGAGCGTCGTCGGGGATCGGGGAGAGCGCCGCCGAGGAGTTCGCCCGCCACGGCGCCACCGTGGTGGTCGCCGCCCGTCGCAAAGACCTGCTGGATGCGCTGGTGGCCCGAATCGAAGAGAGCGGCGGCACCGCGATCGCGATTCCTTGCGATTTGTCTGACCTGGACGCCGTCGACGCACTGGCCGCCGACGTCGAGCAGCGCCTCGGCGGCGTGGACATTTTGATCAACAACGCCGGTCGCTCCATCCGCCGACCGCTGGCCGAGTCGCTGGAACGCTGGCACGACGTCGAGCGGACGATGACGCTCAACTACTACTCGCCGCTGCGGCTGATCCGCGGGATTGCGCCCGGGATGCTGCAGCGCGGCGACGGGCACATCATCAACGTCGCCACCTGGGGGGTCTTCAGCGAGGCGTCAGCGCTGTTCTCGGTGTACAACGCGACCAAGGCCGCGCTGTCCGCGGTCAGCCGTGTCATCGAAACCGAATGGGGCGCAAAGGGTGTGCACTCGACCACGCTGTATTACCCGCTGGTGGCCACCCCGATGATCGCTCCGACGAAGGAAGACCAGGGGTTACCGGCGTTGACATCACAGGAGGCGGCCGGCTGGATGATCACCGCCGCGCGCACCCGGCCAGTCCGGATCGCGCCGCGGATGGCCGTCTTCGCTCGGACGATGGACACCGTGGGTCCCGGCTTTGCGACCAAGATGATCAGGCGCCAGCGGCTTCAGCCCAACGGCTGACCCGGCCGTGATAGACACGGAGGCATGGAAATCCTGGCCAGCCGGATGCTGTTCCGGCCGGCGGACTACCAGCGATCGCTGAGCTTTTACCGCGACCAGATCGGCTTGGCGATCTTCCGCGACTACGGCGCGGGCACGGTGTTCTACGCGGGCCAGTCGCTGATAGAGCTGGCCGGCCACGGCGCGCCGGAGCACCCGGCCGGGGCGTTCCCGGGCGCACTGTGGCTACAGGTGCGCGATCTGGTCGCGACGCAGGCCGAGTTGGAGAGCAGAGGCGTGGCGATCGCCCGCGAGGCCCGCCAGGAACCGTGGGGGCTGCACGAAATGCATGTGGTCGATCCCGACGGCGTACTCCTGATCTTCGTCCAGATCCCACCTGATCACCCACTGCGCCGCGACACTCGGGGTGATCGCCCCAAGCCCGAAGGTTAATTGCAAGCGAACATCTGTCGACGCTTGTCAAATACCTGGGATTCACATCCCCGTTCTTTCGACAACCGCACCCCGATACCCCCAGAATTAGCGCCGTGGACCTTCAGCTGTTCCTCTTGATCATCGTCGTGATCACTGCCCTCGCATTCGATTACACCAACGGGTTTCACGACACCGCAAATGCCATGGCCACCTCCATCGCCAGCGGCGCACTCAAGCCGAAGGCGGCGGTATCGCTGTCGGCAGTGCTGAACCTCGGCGGAGCGTTCCTGTCCACCGCTGTCGCGGGGACAATCGCGAAGGACTTGGTGAACGGTCATCTGGTGACCTTGCAACTGGTGTTCGCCGGTCTGGTCGGCGGGATCGTCTGGAACCTGATGACCTGGCTGCTGGGTATCCCGTCGAGCTCCTCGCATGCCCTGGTCGGCGGCATCGTCGGTGCGATGATCGCCGCGGCCGGCGCTCACGGGGTGATCTGGACCGGTGTGGTGTCGCGCGTACTGATCCCGGCCCTGGTGTCGGTGGTGTTGGCCGGGCTGGTCGGTGCGGTCGGCACCTGGCTGGTCGACCGGCTTGATCGCGGCGTTCCGGAGGAGCGCAGCGAGGCCGCTTTCCGCCGCGGCCAGATCTTCTCGGCGTCGCTGGTCTCGCTGGCGCACGGTACCAACGACGCGCAGAAGACGATGGGCGTGATCTTCCTGGCGCTGATCTCTTACGGCGCGGTCAGTCGGACCGCCGCCCTGCCCCCCTTCTGGGTCATCGTGGCCTGCGCCTGCGCGATGGCACTGGGTACCTACACCGGCGGCTGGCGGATCATCCGCACGATGGGCAAGGGACTCGTCGAGATCAAGTCGCCGCAAGGCATGGCCGCCGAATCGTCTTCGGCAGTCATCATTCTGCTGTCCGCTCACTTCGGGTACGCGCTGTCCACCACTCAGGTGGTCACCGGATCCGTGCTCGGCAGCGGCGTCGGCAAACCCGGAGCCGAGGTGCGCTGGGGGGTTGCCGGCCGGATGGCCGTCGCCTGGCTGATCACGCTGCCCGCCGCCGGTGCCGTCGGTGCCATCACCTACTGGGTGGTCCACTCGATCGGTGGCTACTTCGGCTCGATCGTCGGCTTCACCCTGCTGGTGGCGACGGCCGCGGCCATTTACTTGCGGTCGCGCAAGACGAAGGTAGACCACAACAACGTCAACGCCGAATGGAAGGGCGACCTGACCGCCGGGCTCGACGAGGCCGGCGAGCCGACGGCCAAAATCGGCGCAGGAGTCCCCGGCGGGAACGGAGAGGCTACCGACGCCGCTCCCGGCACCGCTCCGGCAAAGAAAGCAGGCATGCCATGAGCACGTGGTTCAACTACGAGGCTTCGTTGAAGATCCTGTTTTTCGGTTTGCTCCTCGGGAGCGGATTGCCTGCGCTGTTCGCACTCGGCGTGCGGGCGGGGGCCGCGGGCGCCGGTGTCGAGGGCTCCGATGGCACTGCCGTGATGCACAAGAATCCGGCGCTGACCGCCCTCAGCTGGGCGTTGTACTCGTTGGCGCTGGTCGCGGCCGTGATCGGCGTGTTGTACGTCGCCCGGGACTTCATCGGGCTGCACACCGGCATGTATATCCTTGGAGCCAAGCCCGCGTAAAAACGTAAATTCATTCGCTGTTCAGGCTTAACCAAGGCTGTGCGGGGGAAGTTGAGGCGGTATGAACGGTTTCCTGGCCTCGATCGTCGCGTGGCTGCGCGCGGGGTATCCAGAAGGCATCCCACCCACCGACTACTTTCCGGTGCTGGCCCTGCTGTCCCGTCGGCTGTCCACCGACGAGGTCAAGGCGGTGGCCCACGAGCTGACGCACCGGGATGGTTTCGACGACGTCGACATCGGCGTGTTGATCACCCAGATGACCGACGAACTGCCCTCTCCTGCAGACGTCGAGCGGGTGCGGGAACGGCTGGCCGCCAAGGGTTGGCCGTTGGACGATGCTCGTGACGGCGAGGAGACCGGATAGCCGTTCTGCGCGCGTTGGCCGTGGCGCAGGGCTGCACGGCGCGCCCGCTGCTCGCAGCCCTCAAGCAGGTTCTGGATGGCCGCGCGTCTGCGTTGCTGCCGGTGCCTGCCGGTGCCGATCGGCAGTCCACATCGGCGGCGCTGCGGGTGGGCGAAGCTATCGACGACGACATCGCCCTGGTGGCGACGACATCGGGAACCACCGGCGCGCCCAAGGGCGCGCTGCTCACCGCTGCCGCGCTGAGGGCCAGCGCGGCAGCCACCCATGACCGTCTCGGCGGGCCGGGCCGATGGCTGTTGGCGCTGCCGGCCTATCACATCGCTGGCGTCCAGGTGCTGGTGCGCAGCCTGCTGTCCGATACCGTTCCGGTCGAGCTTGATGTCTCCAACGGCTTCGATATCGACGAATTACCCTCTGCCGTCAAGGAACTCGGTTCTGGTCGGCGCTACACCGCGTTGGTGGCCACACAGTTGGCCAAGGCCCTCACCGATCCGGCAGCCGCCGCCGCGCTGGCCGAGTTGGATGCCGTGCTGATCGGCGGCGGGCCGGCCCCGCGCCCGATCCTCGACGCTGCCGCGAGCGCGGGTATCACGGTGGTCCGCACCTACGGCATGAGCGAAACCGCCGGCGGCTGTGTGTACGACGGTGTGCCGCTCGACGGGGTGCGGCTGCGGCTGGAGACCGACGGCCGCATCGTGATCGGCGGCCCGACACTGGCCAACGGCTATCGCAACCCGCCCGATCCCGACCCATTCGCCGAGCGGGGCTGGTTTCGCACCGATGATATTGGCGCTGTTGATGATTCGGGTGTCCTGAGCGTGTTGGGCCGAGCCGACGAGGCGATCAGCACGGGCGGGTTGACTGTTCTGCCGCAGCCGGTGGAGGCCGCACTGCGGACGCACCCGGCAGTTGCCGACTGCGCGGTGTTCGGGCTCGCCGACGAGCGGCTGGGTCAGCGGGTTGCCGCCGCGATCGTGGTGGCCGATGGTCATGCCCCGCCCTCGCTCGAAACCCTGCGGGCACACGTCAGGCACACCCTGGATCGCACCGCCGCGCCCCGCGAGCTGCATATCGTCAACGCGCTGCCGATGCGGGGCATCGGCAAAGTGGACCGGCAGGCGTTGGCACGTCACGCTGGACGTGATGCTGGAAAAGAGTTGCCCTAGAAGAGGACGCCCGTGTCAGCTCACCTGCACGTTAAGAGCGGATGACATAATGCTCCAATGCACCGCCACATCATCGTCAGCGGTGACGATGCGCTGGCCACGACGATCATCGAGGAGCTGAAAAACGCCGGCGCGACCGTCGCCAGGCTGGCCAACATCGAACTCAGCGAGGTCGGGGTCGCTCGCGAGCTCGCCCTCGCTGACGTCGGTAATGCGCTCGCCGTCGTATGCGCTGGAAATGACGATGCGACGAACCTCGAAATCGCTTTGCTGGCAAGGAGAGCCAACGCGAAAGCCCGCGTGGTGGCACGGGTCGCCAACGATGTGCTGCGCGAAGCGATAGCCGACGACAACGGACCCGGCGCGATCTTCAACGTCGCCGAACTCTCGGCGCCATCGGTGGTCGAGGCTTGTCTGGAACACAACACGCACCAGTTCGAGGCCGCAGGCCTCGAATTCGTCGTCTCCGGCCGCGACGCGTACCGCGACGCCACGCTGCGCGAACTCTACGGCGATCTGGCCCCGGTGGCGGTGATCCACGGCGAGAACTCCCCCACCCCCGGCGAGATGGACATCTGCCCGAGCCGTGATCAGCAGGTGCACGCCGGCGATTGGACGATGATGGTCGGCACCGCCGACGAGTTGGCCGCCCAAAACATCAGGGTTCGGGCGCTGCCTCGCACGCGGACACGTCAGCCACGGCTGCGCAAAGCGTTCGACTCCGTCCGCGCCCTGGTCAATGACTTCAACCCGGCGTTCTTTCCCGTGGTGGCGGGCACGCTGCTGCTGCTGGCCTGCTCCACGGTGTTGTTGCGGTTCGGCTACGAGGCCCCGCCGCGGATGGGCTGGGTCGACGCGATCTACTTCACCATCGAGACGATGACCACGACCGGTTACGGCGACTTCAGCTTTGTGCACCAGCCCACCTGGCTGCGAGTGTTCGCCGCGCTGTTGATGTTCAGCGGGGTGACCACCACCGCGTTGCTGGTCTCATTCGTCGCCGACGTGCTGCTGTCGCGCCGCTTCGTCATGGGAGTCGCACGCCCGCGGGTGCGCCACTTGCACAACCACATTGTCGTCGTCGGGTTGAGCGCAGTCGGCATGCGCGTGGTCAGCGATCTGACCGCCGCCGGCTACGACGTCGCGGTAATCGAGCGAGACGAGGACAACCCCTTACTGTCGATGGCACGCGATCTGGACGTGCCGGTGATTCTCGGCGACGCCACCTTGGGCCAGACGCTGCAATCGGCGCGAGTGGATCGCGCCCGCGCCGTGGCGGTGCTGACTCGCGACGACATGACCAACATCGAAACCGGCATCGTGCTGACCGAAATGCTGGGAACCGAGGTGCGGCCCGGGCTCAACTGGACCGATGTCCCGCTGGTCCTGCGCGTCTATGACCGCACGCTGGGCTTCGCGGTGGCGCAGCGGTTCGGTTTTGAAAACGTGCGCTCCACCGTCGAACTGGCCGCACCGTGGTTCATCGGCGCCGCGGTCGGTCTGCAGGTGCTGGGCACCTTCTCGGTGGGGCAACGCTCGTTCGTAGTCGGCGGAATGGGCGTGGCGCGAGGCAGCGAACTCGACGGTCTGCGCATGTTCGAACTGTCCACCCAGACCCGGGTCATCGCCATCACCCGGCCCAACGCACTGGTCAAGTTGCACCCGCGTCGCGACGCCCGACTCCACGCCGACGACACCGTCTATCTCGTCGGTCCCTATCGCGAAGTGCTCGACACGCTGCGCAGAGGACGTCCGCCCCAACCGGCCGCGGCCGACGCTCCCGCCGGCCAACAACCCGCCCAACAGACTTAGTGAGGATCGCGCGCCGGGACGCAATCGCGGCTGCGGTCGGGCTGCTTCTGGTTGCCGCCGCGTTCGTGTTGCCCCGCCTGCATTGGGGCATCAGATCGCATCTGCACGCCGTGCCGGACCGTTTCGGCTGGCATGCCGGCGCCGCTCCGATCTTCGGCTGGTTCGACGCCCACGTCGGCTGGGGCACCGGACCCGCGATTCTGCTAGCGCTGGCCGCGGTGCTGTGGGGACCCGTTGTGGCGCAGCGGCTTTCATGGCGGATGCTGCCACTGGTCGCCTGGGCCGTGTGCTGCGGGTGGGCATTCTCACTGGCGATGATCGACGGCTGGCAGCGCGGATTCGCCGGCCGGTTGACCGACAAGGACGAGTACCTGCCGCAGGTGCCGGGCATCACCGACATCCCGGCGACGCTGCGCACGTTCTCCAGTCGCATCCTGGACTTTCAGCCGAACTCGTGGATCACCCACGTCTCCGGTCACCCGCCGGGTGCGCTGCTGACATTCGTGTGGCTGGACCGCATCGGGCTGGGCGGCGGTGCATGGGCCGGGTTGCTGTGCCTACTGGCCGGGTCGAGCGCCGCCGCCGCAATCGTGATCACGCTGCGCGCTCTGGCCGACGAGCCGACTGCACGCCGAGCCGCGCCGTTCGTCGCAGTGACACCCACGGCAATCTGGATTGCGGTCTCCGCCGACGGGTACTTCGCCGGAGTGGCCGCCTGGGGCATCGCATTGCTGGCATTGGCGGTGCGCGGCACGGTTCGGTTTTCTGTATTGGCCGCGGCCGCAGCCGGATTGCTGCTCGGCTGGGCGGTGTTCCTCAGCTACGGCCTGATGTTGATGGCGTTCCCGGCAGTCGCGGTGCTGGCCTGCGCGACCGACTGGCGCACGTCGTTGCGGGCACTGGGCCCGGCAGTTCTGACCGCAGCCGCGGTGGCGGCGGCGTTCACTGCTAACGGCTTCTGCTGGTCCGACGGCTATGCCCTTGTGCAGCAACGCTATTGGTCCGGCATTGCTCATGATCGGCCATTCCAGTATTGGAGCTGGGGCAATCTGGCGTCGGTGGTGTGCGCGATCGGCTTGGGCAGCGTCGCCGGGCTCGGCCGGGTGTTCGACCCGGCCGCGATCCGTCGGCGGTCGGGCCTGCACCTGCTGCTCCTGGCGATGCTGGTTGCAATTGTCTGCGCGGACGTGAGCATGCTGAGTAAGGCCGAGACCGAACGGATCTGGCTGCCGTTCACGGTCTGGCTGACGGCGGCGCCGGCGCTGCTGCCGCCGCGGTCGCAGCAACTGTGGCTGGGCGTCAACGTCATCGGCGCGCTGTTGCTGAACAGTCTGATCTTCACGCACTGGTAGAGGGGCTTGGGTATGCCGGAACTGTCACGCCGACTCGGCACTGTCGACGCGGTGGTGATCGGTCTGGGATCGATGATGGGTGCGGGGGTGTTCGCCGCGTTCGGCCCCGCTGCCCGCGCCGCCGGTGCGGGGCTGTTGATCGGGTTGGCCATTGCCGCGGCGATCGCATACTGCAACGCCACCGCGTCGGCCCAACTGGCGGCGGTGTATCCGACGTCCGGCGGCACGTACATCTATGGGCGCGAACGGCTCGGCCCGTGGTGGGGTTTCGCGGCGGGATGGGGATTTCTCGTCGGCAAGACCGCGTCGTGCGCGGCGATGGCGCTGACGATCGGCACGTATGCGCTGGCCGGCCCGTGGTGGGCGCAGCGGCTCGTCGCTGTCACCGCAGTGATCGGGCTGACCGCACTGAACTACCGTGGCGTCACCAAGACAGCGGTATTGGCCCGAATCTTGTTGGCCTGCACACTTGTTGCCCTCGCTGTTGTGGTCATTACCATCGCGGTCGCCGGTGTGCACCCGTCGAATCTCAGCGGCGCGGGCGCCTGGTCGTCGGTCACCGTGTACGGGGTTCTGCAATCGGCCGGGCTGCTGTTCTTCGCGTTCGCCGGTTATGCGCGAATCGCGACGATGGGTGAGGAGGTCCGAGACCCGACCCGGACCATACCGCGGGCGATCATCATCGCGTTTGGGATAGCGGTGGCGGTGTATCTGCTCGTCGGGGTTGCGGTGTTGCTCGCGGCAGGACCTGAGCGGCTGGCGCGCTCTGCCGCCCCGCTGGCCGAGGCGCTGCGCGCGGCCGGGGCCGCGCCGCTGCTGCCGGTAGTGGCGGTGGGCGCGACGCTGGCCAGCCTGGGCGCGCTGCTGGCGCTGATCGCCGGGATCGGGCGCACCACCCTGGCGATGGCCCGTCACCGGGATCTGCCCGGCTGGCTGGCCGCGGTCCACCCGCGCTATCAGGTGCCGCATCACGCCGAGATCGCCCTCGGGGTGGTCGTGTGCGTGCTGGCGGCCACGGTCGATCTGCGTGGCGCGATCGGCTTCTCGTCGTTCGGGGTGCTGATCTACTACGCGATCGCCAACGCGTCGGCCTACACCCAGCCGGCCGCGCAACGACGTTGGCCGCGTGTGCTGAACGTGTGCGGGCTCGTCGGCTGTCTGCTGCTGGTCGCCACCTTGCCGTGGCAGTCGGTGGTCGTCGGGCTCGGGGTATTCGCGATCGGCCTGACCGGACGCGCGATCGCCCAACGGTCCTTCACAGACCCGCGGCGCAACTGACTGTGGCGAACCGACTGCCCGGCTGACAGACCTCACGGACCGCGGCCACGTCGTCGGCGACGTCGAAATCGGCCAGATCGTCGAGCAGAGCTACGTCAACACCGTTGCCGTGCAACGCTTTCAGCGTCAGTGCTCCGGTGTCCGGCCGCGACATCGGGACGTCGCGCAGACACTCGGCGAGCGCAGCCGTGTGCACGCCGAGAGCCCACCATCCGCCGTCGAGGGCCAACCCCAGAACGGCCGGAGCTTCGACCAAGCGTCGGCCGCAGTCGTACAGCAGCTCGGCGGTCACCTGCGGGGTGTCCATCCCGATCTGCAGTACCGGCTGCCCGCCGACGGCCGCGGCGTCGCCATGCGCGTTGGCCAGCCGATCACCGAAGTTGTTGCCGCGCTGGTCGATTACGACGAACGATGCCAGCCGGCGCCGTATCTCCGCGGCGCCGGCGGCGGCATCCAGCTCGCCGGTGAGCGCCACGACTCGCGTAGTGACCGCGGCGTCCGCCACCGCGTCGAGGGTGTCGAGCAGCGCCGCGGCGGCGATCTCGGCGGCGGCCTGGTCGCCGACCGTCGCGGCCAGCCGGGTTTTGGCCCGGCCGGCGACCGGGGCTTTGGCCACCACCAGCAGCGTGACCGGCACGACGCTCATGCGCGCCGCTCCTCCTCGTCGCTTCGCTCCGCATCGTCACCGTCACGGCTCACGAGATCACCCTCCAGAAGTCCAGGATCGCGGTCACACTGCCCCGCAGCGAACCGCTTACCTTGGACTTACCGCCGAAGCGGGGCCCGTATGCGACGTCGTGCTCGACAACCCGCCAACCGGCCGCGGCCGCCCGCACCAGCAGCTCCAGCGGATATCCCGATCGGCGGTCGTTGACACCCAGGCTCAGCAGGGCGTCACGCCGAAACACCCGCATCGGCGCGATGTCGTGCACCGGGAGGCGGTGCCGAGTGCGCAGCCGCCAGCTCATCATCACCGTGCCAAGCCGCGCTACCCACGGCCAACGCAGCCCGGGCACCGGGCGGCGCCTGCCGATCGCCAGGTCGGCACCGCGCTCCACTTCGGCGACCAGGGGGGGCAGATCGGCGGGATCCAGTGACCCGTCTGCGTCGATCACCGCCACGATCGGCGTCGTCGCCGCCACCACTCCGGCGTGCACGGCCGACCCGTAGCCGGGCCGCGGTTCGGCGACCACCGTGGCGCCGTGCCGGCGGGCCACGGTGGCGGTGTCATCGGTGCTGTTGTTGTCGACCACCAACGCCTGGTAGCCGGCGGGCATTGCCGCCAGGACAACAGGCAGTGACTCGGCCTCGTTCAGACACGGCAAGACCACCGTCACCAGACCGTCGGCCATGCCGGCCTCAAGCTGATTGCGGCCGGAAATTCATTGCGACGCCGTTCATGCAGTAACGCAGGCCGGTCGGTGCTGGCCCGTCATCGAAGACATGGCCGAGGTGCCCGCCGCAGCGACTGCACAGGACCTCGGTGCGCGTCATGCCCAGCGAGTCGTCTTCACGTTTGATCACGGCGTTGCCCAGGGACTGGTAGAAGCTCGGCCAGCCGGTGCCGCTGTCGAACTTGGTGGCAGACGCGAACAGGTCCTGTCCACAACCCGCGCAAGTGAACACACCGGGGCGGTGTTCGTCATTGAGCGGGCTGCTATAGGGCTGCTCGGTGCCGGCTTCGCGCAGGATCTGATACTGCTGCGGGTTCAGCTGCTGCCGCCACTCGGCGTCGGTGTGGGTGACGGGAAAGGTACCGGTCGATGTGTCCGGTGAGCTGTGGGCCAGCGGGTTGTGTAGGGAAGTGCCACAGGCGAGCAGACCAACGCTGAGCAACGAGCCGCCGAGCAGCAGCTGGCGGCGTGTAACGGCGGTCCGCGGCGGGGCTGGGTCAGTCATCTTTGAATGGTACAGGCGGCCGTCAGTTGGCTGCTGCGATGGCGGTCATGGTGGCGAGGACGGTCGCTACGTGCTTGGAATCGCCGCCGGCAACGGCGTAGGCATCGCCTCGGCAGACGGTGAGATTTCGGCCGGGACGGACGACCTCGCCACGCGCTCGCAGGAAGTCACCGACCGCGGGGGCGAGCAAGTTGACCTTGAGCTCCACGGTCAACACGCGCATCCCTGGCGCCATGAGCGTGAACGCAGCGCAGCCGCAAGCACTATCGAGGATGGCGATGCCGACTCCGGCGTGGAAGAAGTCGTCCTGTTGGCTCAGTTCCGGCGAGAACGGCACTTCGATCTCGACGACGCCAGGCTTGATACTTCGAAGCTCAGCGGCGAACGTAGCCATCAGGCCCTGCCGAGCGAAGGTCTCATGCACTCGCTGCTCGTAGCCGGGATCACGAGGTTCGAAAGCGGGACTCATCGGCCGAACAGTACCTGCAACGTCTCGGCCTGCCGATGCTAACCGCGCAGCGGTGCGAACGCGAAGTCGCGCAATCCTTCCCGCGGCTTGACCACCGCCCGGAAACCCAGCACCTCGGCGGCACGGGCCGGATCGGCGACGATGTGGCGCACGTCGCCGCTGCGGTATTGGCCGGTGACGAGCGGGGACAGCACGGAATCCCGCGCCTGGCAGAGTTGCGTGGCGACCTCCAAGATGGAAATCGGCTGCCCGGAGCAGACATTCGCGGTGATGAACCCGCCGCGGTCAGCTTGCGCCGCTAAGACGTTGGCCGCCGCGACGTCGTCGACGTGGACGAAGTCCCGCATCTGGCCGCCATCCTCGAAAACCTTTGGCTGCTTGCCTTTTTCGAGTGATGAGCGGAAGATCGCGGCGACCCCGGAATAAGGTGTGTCGCGCGGCATGTCGGGGCCGTAGACGTTGTGGTAGCGCAACGCCACCACCGATCCGCCCGTCGACTCCGACCATGCCAGCGCGTAATGCTCCTGCGCAGTCTTGCTGGCCGCATACAGGCTGCGCGGCCGCAGCGGCGCGTCCTCGTCGACCAGCTGCCAGGCCAGTTCCTCCCCGCCGACCGGGCAGCGGTGCTCGAAGACACCGGCATCGAGGTCGGCCCGCCGGCGTGGCAGCGGGTCGACGGGCCCGTGGGCGTCGCAGCGGTAGCGGCCCTGCCCGTAGACCACCATCGACGACGCCAGCACCAGACGCGTCACCCTGGCCTGGAACATCTGCGCCAGCAGCACCGTGGTGCCGAAATCGTTGTGGCTGCCGTAGTCCGGTGCGTCGGCGGCATTGACGCCCGCTCCGACAACCGCGGCCTGGTGACAGACCAGGTCGACACCATTCAGCAGCGGGGCCAGCGCCTCGGCGTCGCGGATGTCGACTCG
>Ga0210390_10002372_pt1 | contig 16746 bp, 14 predicted proteins | sample IncBWH11OmetaG_FD_161050 | JGI IMG/M metagenome (GOLD analysis project Ga0210390, IMG submission 161050) | Forest soil microbial communities from Barre Woods Harvard Forest LTER site, Petersham, Massachusetts, United States - Inc-BW-H-11-O ... | reverse complement strand
TGTCCTCCGACGCGAAAACTGTCATGCGCCAAGGCTTCGCCGGCCTGTTGTGGTCGAAACAGTTCTACCACTACGTCGTAAAGCAGTGGCTTGAGGGAGATCCCGGCTGTCCTCCGCCGCCGCCGGAGCGAGCGCGAGGCCGAAACCACGACTGGCCTCACCTCTACAACGCCGACGTGATCTCAATGCCCGACAAGTGGGAATATCCCTGGTATGCAGCGTGGGACCTCGCCTTTCACTGCGTTTCTCTGGCTCTGGTCGATCCCGATTTTGCCAAGGAGCAGCTCATCCTCTTGCTCCGTGAGTGGTACATGCATCCCAACGGTCAGTTCCCCGCTTACGAATGGGCCCTGGGAGATGTGAATCCTCCCGTACATGCCTGGGCGGCGTGGCGCGTCTACAAGATCGATAAAAAGCGCCACGGCCGCGGCGACCGCGCATTTCTGGTGCGCGTGTTCCACAAACTGCTGTTGAATTTCACCTGGTGGGTCAATCGCAAAGACGCCGAGGGCATGAACATTTTTCAGGGCGGCTTCCTCGGTCTCGACAACATCGGAGTCTTCAACCGCAGCGATCCCCTCCCCACCGGCGGACACATCGAGCAATCCGACGGCACCAGTTGGATGGCCATGTACACGCTGAACCTGCTGGCCATCGCCATGGAACTCGCAATGCAGGATCCCGCCTATGAAGACGTTGCCAGCAAATTCTGGGAGCACTTCATCTACATCGCCTATGCCATGAACCATCTCGGCCACGACGGCCAGGGCCTCTGGGATGGAGAAGACGGCTTTTTCTACGACGTAATCAAGTTCCCCGACGGCAGCTGTTTCCCGGTCAAGACTCGCTCCATGGTCGGGTTGATCCCGCTATTCGCGGTCGAGACATTGGAACCCGGACTTCTCGACCGTCTCCCCGGCTTCAAGCGTCGCATGGAGTGGTTCATCGAAAACCGGCCTGACCTGACGGCGAACGTAGCTTCCATGCGCACGTCGGGACTGGCCGAAAGACGCCTGCTCTCGATCGTCGACGCCGGGCAGCTCCAGCGCATGCTGCAGATCATGCTCGACGAGCAGGAATTTCTCTCGCCCCACGGCATTCGCGCCCTCTCGCTCTACCACCGCGATCATCCCTTCGTGATTTCCTTTGACGGCAAGGAGCATCGCGTAGACTATGAGCCCGGCGAATCTACGACCGGCTTGTTCGGCGGCAATTCGAATTGGCGCGGACCGGTCTGGTTTCCGCTAAATTATCTGTTAATCGAGTCACTGCAGAAGTTTCATCACTATTTCGGCGACAGCCTCAAAGTGGAATTCCCTTCGCGCTCCGGCAAAATGCTCACGCTTTCCGAGGTTGCCGCGGAAATCTCGCATCGCTTGACAGGAATTTTCCTGCGGGACGCGGAAGGCAACCGCCCGGTCAACGGGGCCGCGCAGCAATTTCGCACCGATCCCAACTGGAGCGATCTGATTCTCTTCTACGAATATTTCAACGGCGACACTGGCGAAGGCCTCGGAGCGAGCCATCAGACAGGGTGGACGGCCTTGGTGGCCAAGTTGCTTCAGCAGAGTGGCCATTCCCGCAGGTCCGTGGTGACATCCGGGACCAGCCGCCCGCTCAAGTAGATGATCTGTTCGCTGCGACTGTGGCCCGACGCAGCAGATCAGGGGCCTTGATGCGCCGGCAGTATTCATCAAACCCCGGGCGCGGCCCGCGCCAGCGAAGCTCCTCAACTGCATCCAATACCGGCGCGTCGACCCGCAATGTTGCCAGCGTGCGAAACAGCACAGCATCAGTCCACCCACCAAACAGCGATTCCGACAGCGCGCGAGCCTTGCGAATCGACGGATGCCATTCCCGCCAGTCCTTCGGAACATCCTCAAGATGCGGATAATGAGATAAGACCGAAGCCGCCCCTTTTTGTCCCCATCCAGTCACGCCCGGAAAGCCATCGGCACTATCGCCAACCACCGCCAGATAATCCGGAATCGATTGCGGCCCCACGCCAAATTTTTCGACGACTCCAGCCTCATCACGCACAATGTTCTGCCTGCGGTCCAACTGAACTACGCGCGTCCCCTCCACACACTGACTGAGATCCTTGTCCGGCGTGCAGATGAAGACTTTTCCGACGCCGTCGTTTTTCGCAGCTTTCACGGCAGCAGAGGCGAGCGCGTCATCCGCCTCGAACTCGATCATGGGCCACACCACCACGCCCATCGCCTCCAGCGCTTCCTCAACAATCGGAAACTGCGAAAGCAACTCCGCATCCACGCCTTCGCTGGTTTTATACCCGGGATATAGGTCGTTGCGAAACGACTCGACCACATGGTCGGTTGCAACTCCGAGGTGAGTCGCATCGCGCTCAATCATCGACAAAACAGACGTAAGAACGCCGCGTACGGCGCCAATCTCCTGACCATTCAAATCCTTCGCAGAGGGCACCGCGAAAAAATGCCGGAACAATTCATACGTCCCGTCGATCAGGTATACGTCCATGCTAGCTAGGCTGGAGCCGTAGCCAACGGCAGCCACACTTGAAACCGCGTATCCCCTGGCTTGGAACGAACCTGAATGTTGCCGCGATGTTTTCTTACAATTCGCTGCACTGTGTCGAGTCCGAGCCCAGTTCCCTCGCCCACGCCTTTAGTAGTAAAGAACGGTTCAAAAATATGGGGCTCAACCTCCGGCGAAATTCCCGGCCCATTGTCGGCAATTTCCACCACCACGCAATCGTCCTCGCGATACGTTCGTACGCGCAGCTCGCCCTTACCGCCCATCGCGTCAATCGCGTTGTCGATGAGGTTCGTCCACACCTGATTCAGCTCGCTCCCGAAAGAATTTACCAGCAACGGAATTTTCTGATAATCGCGCTGCACCGTCACGCCGTGCTTCAGCTTGTGATTCAGGATAGTCAGCGTGGTCTCAAGCGTCTTTACGATGTCCACGTTCTGCACCGGCGACTGGTCCATGAACGTGTATTCCTTGATCGCGGCCACCAGATCGGAGATTCGGGTTGCGCTGCTTTCAATCTGGTTCAATAAGTCGAATATCTCCACCGACGACGAAATCCTCAACAGCGCCGCCCGCGCAGTACCCGCATCGAGCGAGGCGAACAGTTGTTCCAGCAATTCCGGCTTGAAATTCCTGCGCGCCAGGTCGGCCGCAAGCTGCCACAAGTCGTTCTGACCGTGACTGCGAAGCAGGGAGTCGAGCTGATCCTCAAGATCGCTGGCCGCGAGTGCGTCCGGCGGAGGCCCGTCCGTTTGCACCAGCGATCCCTCCAGCTTTTCAATTTCCGCTTTCTGTGCCGCGGTTAAATCTCGCCTGCCCAGTTCAAGGCTGGCGTCGCGTACGCGCTTCAGAATGGTGCGCAGCTGGCTGGTCGCCCGTTTCGCGGCCGACGCGGGATTATTGAGCTCGTGCGCCAGACCCGCCGAGAGTTTACCCAGCCCGGCCAGCCGATCACGTTGCTGCTCCATACGAGTGACTTCGCGGATCCGGTCCGACATCAGGCCCACCAGACGCTGGGTCAGTTCCGGCATTTTCTGTATGAGTTCGGGGAACTGCGAGGCAGAAAATCGCAGGGCGTAGCTGTCCGACTCGGCACGCCCACTCACCGTGAACTGCTTCATCCTCGAAAAAGGCAGCACTCCAGTAACGTCACCCGGCTCTAGGTCGAAGGTGACGGTTTCACCGCTAATTTCGCCACGCCCTTCCAGGTGACCCTCAAGAATCACGAACATCGCATCCGCAGGGTCGCCTTGGCGCGCGTAGAACTCGCCCGCCTTCAGATGCAGTTCTTTCGATTGACTGAGAAACCACGTGATCTGGTCCTCCGGCAACCCTTCAAACACTGGAACGCGACGCAGCAGCTCCGATGCTTCGCTCATTTATACCTTGCTCAAATATTGATGGATGAACTGCACAGCAACCGAGCCCTCGCCCACTCCAGAGGCCACGCGTTTGACCGAACCATGTCGCACGTCGCCCACCGCAAAAATGCCCGGCACACTCGTCTCCAGAAGAAAAGGATCGCGCTCGATCGCCCAACCTTTCGGATGCTGTCCGCCCTCCATCGCATCCGGACCCGTCAATAGAAATCCACGTTCGTCGCGCTCGACAGTGCCCGCTAGCCAGTCGGTTTGCGGCAACGCCCCGATAAAAATGAACATCGCATTAGCCGGCACTCGCTCCACTTTATTCGTGTCCGTGCACAGCACCGAAACTTCCTCCAGGTGCGTGTCGCCATGCACCTCGGCGACACTGGCGTGAGTCCACAGCTGAATATTCGGTGTCTCTTTTATCTGGTCGATCAAATATTGCGACATCGTGCTGGCCAGCGAGTCTCCACGAACCAGCATCACCACGCGGTCCGCGTATTTCGCAAAATTCATGGCCGCCTGGCCCGCAGAGTTCGCACCACCCACAACGTAAACAATTTCTCCCTTGCAGGAGAGTGCTTCAGTGGCTCCGCCGCCATAGTAAACGCCCGCGCCCTGGAACTGGTCAATCCCGGGCGCTTCCAATCTTCGCCACTGCACCCCGCTCGCAATCATCAACGCGTGACAGGAAATCTCGTTGCCGTCGGCCAACTTGATGATCCGGTAAGGGCCCTCCGTCCGCACGCCAACCGCTTCCTGTGGCGCCAGAATTTCCACTCCGAACCGTTTCGCCTGCACCACGGCACGGCGCGCCAAGTCACCTCCGCTGAGCCCGCTGGGAAATCCCAGGTAGTTTTCAATTCGCGAACTCATTCCCGCCTGGCCGCCGGGAGCTTCCCGCTCCACGATGACCGTATGCAGTCCCTCAGAAGCGCCGTATACCGCAGCCGCCAGTCCCGCCGGCCCTCCGCCCACAATGGCCAAGTCGTAAAAGCTGGTCTCCGCGTGCGTGCGGAACCCCACCTTCTGCGCGACTTCGGCGGGCGCGCCCTTCAGCAACTTCGTTCCATCCGTAAACAAGACGACCGGAAGCTCAGCCGCATCCGGCCCCAGAGCTTCGCACAACCGCTTGGTCTCCGGATCATTGGCCGAGCCCTCCACATCGATCCACTGATAAGGAACGTGGCTGCGCGCCAAAAAATCCCGCAGTTCGTAGCATTTCGGAGACCACCGCGTGCCCAAAACCCGAATCCCTTGGAACGCGGGACGGTAGGAAGCCTGCCAATCATCGAGCAGATCGTCCAATTGTGGGTAAAGATGCTCACTGGGAGGGTCCCACGGCTTCATGAAAAAATAGTCGAGGCTGGCCTGATTGATCGCGCTGATCGCCGCATTGGTATCGGCATAAGCTGTCAGCAGAGTCCGCTTCGCGTCAGGAAAAATCTGCCGCGCTTCCTGCAGAAACGTAACCCCATCCATGTGCGGCATGCGCTGATCCACCAGGAACAGCGCGACGCCGTCGTTGCGCAGCTTCAGCGCTTTCAGCAGGCCCAGCGCACCTTCCGGCGAGTCGCTGCTGACCACGCGATACTCCGCGCCATACTGCGAACGCAAATCGCGCTCTATCGCCCGCAAAACATCGGGATCGTCATCCACCGTCAGCAAAATCGGCTTTGCCATGTTCTCTCGAATCTCGCTCTGAAATTATATTTCTGGAACGCACGAGATGGAACTCGCGGGCCGAAAAATCCGGCCCCGAATAGAGTGTTTAGATACAGAAACCGTCTTTCGGTTGCAGTATCACCCTGCATCGCCGATCAAGCCCCGATTTCGCCGGCTTCGATTTCGTCGACATAACACCAGATCCACGACTCTCCCGGCTCAATCGAGCGTATCAACGGGTGTTTCGTTTTGTGGAAATGTTTAGTGGCGTGTTTATTCTTCGACGAGTCACAACAGCCCACATGCCCGCAAATCAGACACATGCGCAGGTGCACCCACGTGTCTCCCATTTTTACGCATTCCCCGCAAACATGAATGTCCGTCGTAGTGAATTTGATCTCGTTCAAATGCGTGCATTTTGCAGCCATCGGTTCCTCCAGAGATATGTCAATTTCGAGTCCAGTGACCTAAGTCATGTAACGAAAGGGCACAACCACAGTCAAGAGCCCCATCTTTCGCCGAAAATATCTGTGGAGGTCTTATCCGTGCTTCGGCTCGATTATCTTTCTTGCGTGTTAACCATCGCATCCACCATTCTGGTAGGGCGGCGTTGCTGGGAAGGTTGGGCGTTAGCTGCCGTGAATAGCGTCATCGTGTGCGTCATCGGATTCCAAACTGCACAAATGGGCTTTATTCCTGCCAATGTATTTTGCCTGGTCATGAGCACGATCAATCTGCGCGCGTGGCGCAAGCCGCGAGCCTCCTGAAGACGCGAGCGCGAGACTCGCGCATCACTCCGCAATCAGAAGGTTCTCGGCAAACGGCCATTCCTCGTCGATCCATTGCCTTTCGCAGCGGAAGCCGGCGTGGCCCGCCGTTTCTAGAATCTCCCGCATCGAGTACTTGTGGCTGCTCTCCGTCCATATCGTCTCGCCCTCAAGGAACTCGACCACGACTTCCGCCGCCGGAATGCTGACCTTTTGCCGCCGCTTCGACTGCAAGTGCATCTCTACGCTCCGCGTTTCGTGGTTGATCCTCGCCACATGCGCGAACTGGCTTAAGTCAAAGTCGGCCTCGAGTTCGCGATTCACGCGCACAAGCAAATTCAGATTAAACGCAGCCGTCACTCCCAGTTCATCATCGTAGGCGCGCAGCAGTTGCGCGCTCGATTTTTCCAGGTCCGTCCCCAGCAGCAAAGAGTCGCCCGGCTCAAGAATGCGCCGTACTTCGGCCAGGAACTTCCCACCCGCGGGTCGATCGAAGTTGCCAATCGTGCTACCCAAAAACAGCACAAACAGCCGCTGACCACTCTTGCGATATGCGGCGACCTCCAGCAACCCATCCAGGTATTCACGCTCGAAACCCACAATGCTGATCGCGTCAATATCGCTCAGTTCGCGTTCGCACATCACGAGGGCCGAATGCGATATTTCCACCGGATAATAAGACGTGTGCTGGCGCCGGCAAAACGCCTCCAGCAGCCAACGCGTCTTTCTTCCGCTGCCGCTGCCCAGTTCCGCCACGGCCACCGGCCCGGCAATCCGGTCCACGATTTCATCCGCATGACGCCGCAGCAAGCGCTCGTCGGCCCGCGTGAGTCCGTACTCCGGTAGGTGGCTGATCACCTCAAACAGCGCCGAACCAACCGTGTCATACAGATATTTCGAGGGCAGTTCTTTCTGTCCCGTCCGCATCAGCCCGGCGCGAACGTCGGCGGCAAATTCGTAGGTCGCATTGCTGGGCATTGCATGAACGAGCATTGGCAAACTCCTTCGACGTGATTTTCTCAATCTCTCGATCCACTTAGTCTGGATCAACTTAATCAGCGATTCGGGAATTAACGATTCACGCAGCGAAATCCCGCATACACGTACTGGTAATGCGGCTGAAACCAGTTGCGAAACGTGGGCCGCAGCATACATGCAGCGGTGCGCGGTGAACCGCCCTTCATGACAAAATGTTTGCCATCAAAAAAATCCGCTGAGTACCCACGATAAAACGGAAAAGGCTTGAATCCCGCAAATGGCGCGAAAATACTGGACGTCCATTCCCATCCGTTGCCCAACATGTCGTGAACGCCGAAAGCACTCTGCCCCGCCGGGAAAGCATTCACCGGCGTCGGATTCCAACGGCTGAAATCAAAGTTGCCAGACTTCGCATTGGGTTCCTGATCGCCCCACGGATATTTCCTTTCGCTCCCGTCCAGCGTCCCGTAGGCCGCGCGTTGCCACTCTGCCTCGGTCGGCAGTGACTTCCCAGCCCAGCGCGCATACGCCATCGCTTCGGCATGACTGACATAGACCGGCCACTTCAAGGGCAACACAATTTCCTCAAACATCGTGCGGTAGCTCCATCCGCCCCGCCCTCTCGTCCAAAACACCGGATGAGAAATCGCATGCGCGTCCTTCCACTTCCAGTCATCGTCGCTCCAGAACGCGCGCGTTTCGTAGCCGCCCGCAGCTATGAAGTCGAGAAATTGCCCGTTCGTCACCTCGTAGGAACCAATCTCAAAAGCCGGTACCCGCGCCGCATGAATCTCGTACTCATTGTCCCAACCAAAAGCCTCGTCTGCCCGCGACAGCCCAAGCGTCGCGGAGCCCGCCGGAATTTCGATCATGCTCTGCGTTACGGGCGGAGTGACCATTTCGAGCGGATCTCTCTGCGGAATCTTTCCGCTGATCGGCAACTGGTGCAGCATGTAAGCCAGCGTCTCCACATGCATCAGCCGATGCTCAATCGCCACGTTGAGCAAAGCATCAAGCGGAAAAACCTGGCCTGATCGATTTAGCCCGTCAAGACTCCCGCTCTCCAGTTTCTCGTCCAGCGATGCGCGAATTCTGCTCACGTAGCCTTGCACCGTCTCGAGCGCGGGCCAGTCAGAAGGTTGGTCTGTGGGCAATCCTCCACCCACGGGGTCAATGCCGAATGCAAACAGCCGGTCAAATTCAGGATGAAAACTCTTCAGTCCCAGAACGTGCTCGTGCAGTAAGTTCCAGTCAAACGCCTCCAGATGCCCTAAATAAAAAATGATGCGGTGACGTTCTGGAATAGGACGTTCGTAGATCGAGTCGGCCCGCACCGCCTGAAACAACGCGTCACTTCGCCGCCGGGCGTCGGCCACGCGCGCCAGTAAGCGGCCTCGGGCGCTCTCTCCTCGAATCGCAACATCCGCTTGCGCAGCGCTCATTAGGCACTCCTGGTCCTACAAGTTTGGTCTACAATTTTCGTGCTGCAAGCTTTAGACGAAGCAGCGGAGATCTATCTCAGACCGCGAAGCTGAAGGCGCATCCTCTTCGCATGATCCCGCGGAACCCGGTTGCGTAGCGCCCTACACCGGTCCTGCCCCACGACAAGGCCTCCGAGACTATCACCGCTCACAATGCCCAGCAAGCACGTTCACAATACTCGCGGCCTAACAACAAGTCCGTCACGAAGCTGATTAGAATCAATGCATGCGCATCCCGCTCTTTCACGTTGATGCATTCGCCAGCAAGCCGTTCGCCGGAAACCCGGCTGCGGTCTGCCCTCTGGACTGCTGGTTAGATGACACGACATTGCGCAAGGTCGCCGCAGAAAATAATCTTTCTGAAACCGCCTTTTTCGTGTCCCAGCACGGCCGTGATGGCGGCGATCATTCTGGCCACTATGATCTGCGCTGGTTTACGCCCCGGGGCGAGGTAAAACTGTGCGGCCATGCAACCCTCGCATCGGCTTATGTGCTGCTCTCCCTACTCGAGCCAGAACTCGGCACCGTGCACTTCGAAACCCGCCACAGTGGAACTCTCACCGTCCGCAAGGAACGAGAGAATTTCGAAACTTTCTCCATGGATTTTCCCGCCATGTTCGCGAAAACCTGCGCCAACCCGCCAAACACCCTGCTCCGCGCCCTTGGCGCACCAAGTCCATCTACCGTCCTTGAAGTAAACGAAACCTACATTGCCGTCTACGACCACGAAAGTGCAATCCGAACGTCGCGACCCGATTTCGCGCTCATGGAACAGCTCTATCCCTTTGTCGCGGCGATCAGCGCCCCCGGAGAAACGGCAGATTTCGTGTCGCGCTACTTCAAGCCCAGCTATGGCATGCCGGAAGATCCAGTTACAGGCTCGGTCCACTGCGCTCTCGCACCCTACTGGGCAGGCCGCCTCGGCAAATCGCGGTTGCAGGCTCGGCAACTATCGGAACGCGGCGGCGAACTCTGGTGTGAAGTGGTGAGAGATCGAGTCATGCTTAAAGGCCACGCAGTACTCACGCTGCGGGGATCGCTGACAATTTGATCTTTTTGATCTTTGCCCCGCTGCCTCACTGCACGAGTCCTTTACTCTTCAAGAATTCGCGGACTACATCCTTCGCGTCCCGGTGCTGTCCAGCGACCGCATAATTCATGCGCTGCATCTCTTCGTCAGAAATCTTCCCCGCCAACTCCGCCAGCGCTGGCCCAATCTCCGGATGCTGCTGCAGCGCCTGCTGCCGTATCACCGGTACCGCTTCATACGGAGGAAAATAATGCCGGTCGTCTTCCAGCACAAACAGATCCAGAGCCGGGATCAGCCCGTCGGTGGCGTTTCCAGCGGCCAAGTCGATCTGATGATCCTTGAGCGCCCGCGCCAGCAGCCCCAAATCCATGATGCGAGGCTGCTCCGCAAAACGCAGCCCGTACGCTGCCGCCAGCCCTCGATATCCATCCGGCCGCTCCATGAACTCGTAACCGAATCCGGCGCGCCACTGCGGAGCGAACGGAACCGCCTCCGAAAGTGTCTTGATATTCAGCCGCCGCGCGTCCTCTCCCCGAATTTCCATCGCAAACGTATCGTTGAAGCCGAAAGCTGGCGTGAGCGTCAGCCCGAAGCGCCGTTCATATTCATTCTTCACCCGCTCGTACACATCCCGCTTATCACCGCCGGCGCTCGCTTTGAGAATCGCGGTCAGCGCTGTGCCTGTATATTCCGGATACACATCGATTCGCCCCGCCAGAATCGCCTGCTGACAAATATAGCTTCCAGCTAAGTAGAAACGCCGCTCGACTTGCAGATGGGTATGGCCTTCAACCTGTTGCGCAATGAGTTCCCCCAAAATAAAAGATTCGGTGAAATTCTTAGAGCCCACGACGATGCGATCAGAATGCGACGACGAACAAGCCGGCAGGAGTAGCGCCGCCAGAACTGCAACGTAAAGACTCCAACGGCGCGTCATCGTGGTTGTAAGCGCCTCTCCAGCCATCCCACGCCAAAATCGGCCACCAGAGCCAGGACTGCAGCAGGGATGGCTCCGGCCAGTATGACCCGGTCGTCGACCATGTCTAATCCTCGATAGATGAACTCTCCCAAACCGCCGGCGCCGATCGCCGCCGCAATCGTCGCTAGCCCAACTGAAATCACAACCGCCACGCGCACTCCCGAAAGAATCACGCTCAACGCCAGCGGCAACTCGACCTGAAATAAGAGTTGGGATTCCGTCAGCCCCATTCCTCGCCCCGCCTCCACTACAGCAGGATCCACTCCCCGAATTCCGGTATAAGTATTCCGGATTATGGGCAGGAGCGCATAGAGAGTAAGCGCCAGAATCGCCAACCGGTCGACCCGTTCCCCGAGCCAGGGCACGGGCAGCAGAAATCCAAAAAGCGCAAGACCCGGAATTGTCTGGATAATATTGGCGCTCGCCAGCACCGGTTTGTTAAATCGCGGCCGGTGAGCGATCGCTATTCCCAGAGGGATCCCGATCAGCATCGCGAACAGTGTGGAAAAGCCAACCAGCCGGAGATGTTCCAGGGTGAGTTTAAGAACCTCATCATGGTCCTGCCAGATAAATCGAAGGACGTTCATGATGCGCCTCGATTGGCCGCCGACTCCAGCCCATCGCCGAAAGCCCTGACGTATGCTGAAGCCAACGGATCGGTCGACCTCAGGAACTCCTGCGGCTCGGCCACCGTGACCAGTCGCCCCGCCTCCATCAACGCAATCCGCGATCCCAGCCGTAGAGCCTCGCGCAGATCGTGCGTCACAAAAACGACTGTCTTATGCAGCCGCTGTTGCAGCAAGAAAAATTCCCTTTGCAGTTCGTCGCGCGTAAGCGGATCGAGCGCGCCAAACGGCTCGTCCATCAGAAGTATTTCAGGATCCGCCGCCAGAGCCCGCGCCACGCCCACCCTCTGCCGTTGCCCGCCAGAGAGTTGATGCGGCCTACGCCCAGCCATATCTGGTGAAAGCCCCACCATCTGCATCAACTCGAGCGCGCGCGCGCGAACGCGCTCCTCTGGCCATCCTTCAATCCTCGGAACCAGACCAATATTTCTTTCGACCGTGAAATGCGGGAACAGACCGACGTCCTGGATGACGTACCCGATGCTGCGCCGCAGACGAATGACGTCACCCTCCGCGTTAGACACCCCCTTCACGCGGATTTCCCCGGAACTGGGCGTCAGCAGGCGATTTACCAGCTTGAGCGATGTAGTCTTACCCGATCCGCTCCGGCCCAGCAGCACCAGCGTCTCGCCGCTCTGCACTTGCAGATTGAACCCTGAAAGCACTGGCGTGCCCGCGACGCGGTAAGAGACATCTCGAAATTCAATCACCGGACTGGCAGCCTCAGGTTGCATGTCCGCCAAGCATACCGGACTTCCCGGTCAAAAGTGCTCCTCAAACGTGCGCCTCAATAATTCTTAGCGAGGTATTCACGAAGCCGGTCAATCCTGAAACTGGCATCGCCAGTCTCCACCTGCAAAAGCAACTGCGCCGCCGTCAATTGATTATGGAAGTCGAACGCAGCCGAAGTGTCGGGATTGCCTACCAGCTGAAGATTCTTATCGATCTGTCCACTCTCTTCTTGCAGCGATTTGAGCCTCGATTCCTGCGCCGATATGCCATCCAACAACTGCTGATGCAACACCTCCACGTTGCGCACAACGTCGCCTTCCTGCACTTTTTTCCACTCGTCGTAAGCATCCACGGCGCGATCGAGATGCCTGTTGATCGCCCGGCTAGCGAAGTTGTAGTTCACTGAGACTGCTCCGTACGGTTGTGGGTTCTGAGCCACCGGATTTACCTGCTGATGAACGCCCACCGAAAGCGCGACATCCCAATTATTCTGCCGCGTCAATTTGTCGAGCGCTTTTTGCTCGCTGGCTTCGCTGCTCAATTTGTCTGCAACCAGACTTTTCAGCGGCCTGTTGCTCAGCGGAGGAACATACAGCGCATTGATTCTCGACGCCGTATCCGCCCGGTCTGCATCCAGTTTGATCTTCGTAGTCTGCAGCGTGAACAGCATCAGCCGGGTCGCATTCTGTGCTGCCACCATTTTCGCCGTCTTTTCCATCAATTCGCCCACCGACTTCGAAGCCTGGTCGATCAGCCCGAGCCGGTTGCGCAGCGCTTCCTTCTCCAGGCTGGCCAATGCATATTGCACATCCTGCTGGGCGCCGGTTGTCGCTTTGTATAGCTCGCAGTTTTTCCGAGCCGCGTCCATGGTCAGACCAGCCTTCCTGATTTCAGACAAGCCCACGGAAGCGCCCGCGACCAACTGCGTCGGCAAGCCCGTCTCCGGTTGCGTCAGGCCTGCCAGGGCCATGGGCGTGCGCAGCAGATCCCGCTGGGCCTGCGCCTGCTCCATCAGGTAGGAGCAGTAGGCCATCTGATCGTCGCCGTTGCCGTCCGCCCCCAACGCCGGCGACGCGGTCATCATCGCCGTCGTCGTCAACCAGACACACGCCAGCTCAAACGTCCATCTCTTCAGGAACATTTTTTGCTCTCCTCAAAACAAAACAGGCTTACTGCCCAGGAATACGGTCTTCGATTTCGCAGACTCGGCGTTGTCCAGATTCATCTGGATCAGGAACCCGCGAATCTGCGTCTTGAAGATAGGATGGATGGCTTGCTCTTCGCCCGGGAATATCTGCTTCACAGTCCCGACCTTCCGGCAAAGAATCATATTCAGATAGCAGTCGTAAATCGCGGCGCCGGCCACGGCGTTGGCCTGGTCGTCGTAAGGAACAAAAGCAAAATACAACCGCTGCTGCCCCGAGGCGTTCAGGTAATACGGACTCTGCTTGGCCGTAGCGATGGCTTGTCTCAGCCGATCGACTTGCCGGTTTTCTTCCTGCAGCTGCTTTTCCGCAACGTTGATCGCAATGTCGAGCTGCGCAACTTCAGACCGCAACTCCGCTTGCTTCACCAGCACATTCAGTGACGCAGTGCCTGTCGAAGTTTTGTCGAGAACACTGTCGGTCAGCAGCAGCTCGGCAATTTTATTGTCGGTATAGGCTCCCTGAGCCTGATTCAGCGCGGCGATTTGTGTCGCCGCGTCGCCCTGCGTGATCAACCCGGCGGCCAGGTCTTTGTTGATGTTGCTTTCCACTTCTTTGAGTTGACTCAGAACTTTTTGCGTCTTCGCGTTGTCGGCAAGCTTCTGCTTGTCGAGCGTCGCCAGTTCCGGGCCAGTCGTGAGATTGTGGGCTTCTTCCCGTGCAATCGCCGACTTCAGTTCCGGCTCCAGTTCCAGCAGCGCGCCCCGATGTTTCTTCATCTCTTGCAGACCGCTGTCCAATTTCTTCGTGTCCACTTTCAGGTCTTCAATAGTCTGCTGGCTGATCACCAGCTTGTCGCGAAAGTCGAGGCTCTTCTCGTCCGCCGCCGACAGAATCACTGGCGCGGCCCATGAACTGTTCACCGCGTAAAAGCCCATCACCCAGGCATAGGCAAAAACACCGGCCAGCACCAGATACAACACAGTGATTGCAAAAATGCGGTAGAGCGTAATCACCAGCTTGTAGTGCAGCGACTGCCCCACCGGCGCTCGTTTCGTTTCGACCGCGGGCGGCACAGCCTTCACTTCCGCAACCGGCGTATTAAGTGTTGGAGTTCCCAACGGGCACCTCTTGTTTTTCCGGAGTCTGTTCGAGAGTCTTCTGCAGAACTGGTCCTGAAGTTTGTTCTATGGTTCGCGTACCCCAGTCGGCCGAGTCCATAGTGCACAGCGCCAGAGGCGTAAGAAAAAGGCTGCTCACCATCGACCACCCCACGTACGCCGCGAGAGCCAACGGATGGTTGACCGCCTCCTTCGCGCTATATTTCTTGATGATCCAGGTCAGCACCGCTCCAATGCCAAGCGCAGCCACCAACGGCAAAGGTCCGGCCCAGGCCAACGGATCTGAACTCAGCGCCGTCACCACGATCAGAAATCCGATCACCGCCCCCAGCGGCGTCAGCACCAGCGTCAGCACCGTGTTCGGGTGCAGCTTCCACACATGTTGCGGCAATGTCCTGAGCGTAAAGAAGAAATCGCGCACAATGCTGCGCCGCCACCGCAATTGCTGCTTGAATAAGACGGGCAGAGTGTTCGGCACCGTCGTCCAGCACAACGCATCATTGTTGATGTAAGTTCCGTAGCCTCGCAGCAGCGTCTGATGCGTCAAAAACCGGTCTTCCCCCTGATTCACCGGAATGCCGAACCAGTGCCGCGCCCGGATCGCCGGCTCAATCTCCAGCAGCAGCGACCGCCGGATCGCAAACAGGCATCCGCTGATACAGCACACGCTCCGAGTCCAATTTTCAGGAATCTTGTAAAGCTGAAACGCCGAGTAATAAATGATCGTCTGGATCGCCGTGATCACGCTGTCGTTCGGATTCCTCACTCCCACGCGCCCGCCCACTGACCCCATGCGCGGCTCTGCAAAACAGGCCGTCAGTTCGCGAATCGCGTCCGGATGAAAAATGCAATCCGAGTCGATCGAGATGATGACCTCCGCAGTCGAGTGCTGCAGCGCGTTGCAAACCGATCGCGCCTTCCCGCTGTTCACCTCATTCCGCCCGGTCCGGATACGAATATTCGTGAAGTCGCGCTGCGCTTTCAGCATCCACTCATAGCTATCGTCCGCGGAACAATCGTCCTGCGCAATCACCTCAAATTTCTCGTTCGGATAATTGCTTTTGCTGATGCTCTCGATGGTCTCGTAAACCGTTTTGCCTTCGTTGTAGCAAGGCATCAGCACGCTCACGGTCGGTTCGTAGGAGTAGTCCTTCTGCGCCTTCGCGCCGGGGAACGAGAACCGCATAATGATCCCCATCAAATACTTGACCACGGAGATCAGCAGGCACAAGACGAGAATGAGCCACAGCAGAATCGGGGCCATACTCGTCGCGCCTCCCATCGCGAATCGGTTACGTCAGAGAACAGACCAATTGGCAGATTGGATGTCCAGCAAAAGCAATCGGCCTTCGGGATCGTCAGCCGTTCCCGGTAACGGAAAGCCGCACAATATCACATTCAAGGCCGCACCTGAATTGCTGGACGCGACACCCGATTGCAGGCCCGCCCATCCCCGATTATCAGGCGATTTGCAATGAGGCGTTCTCCCGGCGACAATCTTAAGGTGGAAAACCACCCACCAGACAACGGCCCAGCCCCGTCCCCGCCGCGCGAGCCGTTCCAACCCGGCGCTCTGGTCATCGCGACCCTGTCCAGTCCGCGCGAAAAGTTCTGGGGGATGATCCTTGCGCTTTCCCCTAGCGGCCTGAGCCTGAGCGGCGCCGAACTCGCGTCGTTCGAGGATCTCACGGTAATGGTCCGTCACGGCGAGCCCTTCACTCCGGCCGTCGTATTTTTCCCCATGCACCGAATTGAGCGCGTCGAACTCGACCTTCCCGACGGCAGCCTGCCTTCGCTCTCCCAGCGCTTCTTGGCCAAGACCAAGCTCGAACCATCGACCGCGCTCGCTCCCTCCCGACCGCATGCTTCCGAGGAGCATGCGTGAAGTTCTCCCAAATCTTCACGGCTCCCAACCAACTCACCCTGCTGCGGATGGTGTTCGTTCCCTTCATCGTGATTCATCTGGTGGAGGGCCGTTATCTCTGGGCGCTCGTTGTTTTCGTAATCGCAGGCTTCAGCGACGGCCTCGACGGCCTACTCGCCCGCAAACTCCATCAGCAGACCCTGCTCGGGCAGTATCTCGATCCCATCGCCGATAAACTTCTGCTCAGCACTATGTTTCTGGTGCTGTCCATCCTGCACAAAATCCCGTGGAAATTTACGGTGCTCGTCTTCAGCCGCGACATTTCGATCCTCGCCGCCAGCGCCGTTCTATTCGCGATCGCGGGCCTACGAAACTTTCGCCCCAGTATTTTTGGCAAAGCCAACACCTTCTCGCAGATCAGCGCGGTTTTCTTCGTCTTGCTGCTAGAGATTCGCCCACTCCGCTGGGTCTGGATCG
>Ga0210390_10002371_pt1 | contig 16748 bp, 15 predicted proteins | sample IncBWH11OmetaG_FD_161050 | JGI IMG/M metagenome (GOLD analysis project Ga0210390, IMG submission 161050) | Forest soil microbial communities from Barre Woods Harvard Forest LTER site, Petersham, Massachusetts, United States - Inc-BW-H-11-O ... | reverse complement strand
CGAGTCAACGGCGGAAGCCGAGGACAAGATGGCGCTGATCGAAACTCTGGCGACGGATGAGGATGCGCTGTCGCTGTTATCGGAGGCGATGAACTTCGACTTCGCCTCGAAGGGCATCGACGAACCGTTCACGGACGAGGAGCTGGCGAACGTCTCCGGCACGCAATCGATGCGCGACCGCGTGCTGCGCGCGAGTGGCCTCGCCAACCCAACGCCGCGCGACTTCATCAGGTTCAGCCATCGCGCGCGGCCGAACAAGCCGTTTGTGGGCGGACCTAAGGAAGTGGCCGACGGTCTGGAGCAATGGTTCACCGAACCGGTCGCCGACGGTTTCGTGGTGGCAGCGACGCACGTGCCTGGTACCTATTTGGATTTCGTGAAGTATGTCGTGCCGGAATTGCAGCGACGAGGGCTGTATCACAAGGACTATTCTGGCACCACGCTGCGCGAGAACCTCGGCATCCCGGTTCCGCACGCGACATGGAGGAACGCACGATGAAGCTGGGCCTCTCGATCGGCTATTCGCGCGCGCATCTCGAGCTTCCTGTGAAGCTGGTGCAGCGTGCGGAAGAGCTCGGCTACGACAGCGTATGGACGGCGGAGGCCTATGGTACCGATGCGGTCACGCCGCTCGCCTATCTTGCCGCACTGACCAAGCGGATAAAGCTCGGCACCGGTATCATGCAGCTTGCAGCGCGCACGCCGGCCAATGCTGCGATGTGCGCCGCCACCGTCGATGCGATGGCAGGTGGCGGGCGCTTCATCGCCGGTCTCGGCGTGTCAGGGCCGCAGATCGTCGAGGGCTGGTACGGCCAACCCTGGGGCCGACCTTATTATCGCTACAAGGACTACGTTGCCATCATGCGCAAGATCTTCCGCCGCGAGGCACCGGTGACGCATGAGGGCCGCGAGATCTCGCTGCCGTACACTGGCGAAGGCGCTGCCGGCGTGGGGAAGCCGCTGAAATCGATACTGCACATGAACCCTGACATTCCGATCTACCTCGGTACCGGCAACGAATCGACGGTGAAGCTGACAGCGGAGATCGCCGATGGCTGGTTGCCGCTCGGCTTCGTGCCAGGTTCGCTGCCCGAATATCTGCCCTGGCTGGAGGAAGGTTTCCGCCGCGCCGGCAACGGCAAAAGCCTGCGCGACTTTGCTGTCCAGGCGTCAGTACACGTCGAGATCGACAGCGACGTGAAGGCCGCGCTGGCGAAGCTGAAGCCCGAGGTTGCACTGTACGTGGGCGGCATGGGCCACCGCGACACGAACTTCCACATGGACATGATGATCCGCCGCGGCTTCAAGGACGCCGCGGAACGTATTCAGGAACTCTATCTTGCGCACCGCAAGGATGAAGCGATTGCGGCGGTGCCGGACGAGTGGGTGGACATGAAGTCGCTGGTCGGGCCGCAGGAACGGATCAAGCAACGTTTCCGCGCCTGGGAAGATTCCGGTGCGACCAGCCTGACCGTGCGTTCCCGGCAGCCAGAGGCAATCGAAGTGATGGCGCAGGCCGCGCGACTCAACTGAGGGAGGAACAACCATGCGCTTCAAGGACAAGGTTGCGCTGATCACTGCGGTGGGGAGCGGTATCGGCCGCGCCACGGCCGACATCATGGCGAAGGAAGGCGCGGTCATCGTCGGTGTGGACAACGATGAACGTCGCCTCGCCATGGCGATGGAGGCGATGAACATGTCGGGCGGTCGTGCGATCGGCCGTCCCGCCAATGCGCTGGATCAGGGCGAGGTAGACGAAGTCGTCGCCTGGGCGGCCAAGCAGTACGGCAACATCGACATCCTGGTGAACGCCGTAGGCGGCAGCACGATCATCGAGAAGCCGGGCGCCACCGTCGATGAGCTGACATTCGACGAATGGCAAAGGCTGATCCAGTTCAACCTGAACGGCACGTTCCTGTTCTGCCACGCGGTGACGCCAGTGATGAAACGGCGCAAGCATGGCAAGATCGTCAATCTCGCTTCGATTGCAGGGCGCGGGCTGAGCCTGACCAGCAGCAGCGCGTATTCTGCCGCGAAGGGCGGCATCATCGCGTTCACCCGCAAGCTGGCGTTCGAGCTGGGACCGTTCGGCATCACGGTCAACGCAATTGCGCCGAGCCGCACACTGACTGAGCGGATCCGGCCACGCTGGAACCAGCAATCGCCTGAGGATCAGGCCGCGGAGATCGAACGCACTCCACTGCGTCGTGTGGCAGAAGCGGCGGATCAGGCGAAGGTTATATGCTTCCTCGCGTCATCTGATGCGGACTTCGTCACGGGGCTGACGATCGATGTGACCGGCGGCCTCTGAATTCTACTGACCGAACCGCGGCAGTCTCTCCGCCAGCGCCTGATATGCGTCCTCATCCGTGCGGTCGTACCGCAACGGCGTGACAACAATATTGCCGGCCCGCAGCGCATCATAATCGCTCTCCGGCCCTTGCTGGCGATCGCCGCGGCGAAAGTTCAGCCAGTGATACTCCATGCCGCGCGGATCTACACGCGTATCCACATGCATTCCAGCGATCATGCCTACGCCCTGGCGTGCCAATGTCACCGGACCCGCCTCCGCCGCGGAACACGCCGGAAAGTTGACGTTCAGGCACGCATCCTTGCTCCAGCCAATCGCCAGCAGATCGCGCACAAACTTCCCACCCAGAGTGCGCGACGCTTCCCACAGCACATTGTTGCGGTCCTTGTATGCCTGGCTCAGGGCGATCGACGGGATGCCGAGCATCATGCCGGTCATCGCGCCGCCGACCGTGCCGGAGAATACGGTCTCCATCCCGAGGTTCAGTCCGCGGTTCACACCCGACAGCAGCAGTTGCGGCGGTCCGTCGGTCATCAGATGGCAGATTCCCATCACCGCGCAGTCACCTGGCGTGCCAGAAATGCCAAAGCGCCGCTCTCCCTGGCGAGTAACGCGCAGCGCATGGTGCAGGCTGATCGCATGCGACACACCGCTCTGGTCGTGCTCCGGCGCCACGACCCACACTTCGTGCGCCAGTTCGGCGGCAATCGCCTCCAGGATCGCCAGCCCCGGCGCATCAATCCCGTCGTCGTTGGTCAGCAATATCCGATCCAGCACGCGCTTGCTCCGCTCTATGCGCGCCCTGTTTGACGCGTCCGGCCCGCCGCGTCCAGCATGGCGAGACGGGAAGGAGACGAACCATGCAGGTCATCGACGCACAGGTGCACATCTGGGGCAGCGGGACGCCGAGTGGTCACCATCGGCAGACCTCGATCTACACAGCCGAGGAATTGATCAACGAGATGGATGAGGCCGGCGTGAACGGCGCGGTGCTGCATCCGCCGAGCTGGGATCCTGGATCGAACGAGATGGCGGTGGAGGCCGCGAAGAAATACCCTGACAGGTTCTGCATCCTTGGCTGGTTCGCACTGGACAAGCCCGAAGAGCGCAAGCGCATCGAGACCTGGAAGCAGCGGCCCGGCATGCTCGGCCTGCGCTGGTCGCTGACGCGGCCGGAGCAGGAGAACTGGCACAAGGACGGCACCATGGATTGGGTGTGGCCGGCGGCGGAGCGCGCGGGGACGCCGATCGCAACGATGGCCTGGCGTTTCCTGCCGCTGTTCAAGGAGATCGCCGAGAAGCACCCCAACCTGAAGCTGATCATCGATCATCTCGGTCTGGTGCGCTCGGCGAAGGGTGCGGCGGCGTTTGCCGATCTGGACACGCTGTGCTCGCTGGCGAAGCTGCCGAACGTCGCGGTGAAGGCGACCGGCGCGCCAGGCTATTCCGATGCGCCGTATCCGTTCCGTGACATTCATGATGGGCTGCATCGCATTTTCGATGCCTATGGACCGAAGCGGTTCTTCTGGGGCACCGATATCACCCGCATGCCGTGCAGCTATCGGCAATGCGTGACGATGTTCACCGAGGAACTGGCGTGGCTGAAGGGCAGGGACCTTGACCTCGTGATGGGGCAGGGCGTGTGCGACTGGCTGGGGTGGCAGCGGAAGCCGACCTAGCTCGCGTGGCGCTGCTTACCGACCACACAAGCTACGCGGACGCACTCTGCGAGTTTGTGCCCGCGCGGTTGTGGGAGCTGTTCGACGGCGACCGCTATCGGCTGAATATAGCACACGAGTGCATCGATCGTTATTCAGCCGATCCAGGCCGCACCGCCATTCGCATCGCTCATGCCGACGGGCACGACGAAGCGATCGCCTTCCGCACCATCGCCGAGCAATCGTCGCGCTATGCGCATTGGCTCAGCGAGATGGGTGTCGCACACGGCGACCGCGTGGCGATCATGCTTGAGCCGTCGCTGGCGTTTTACGCTGCGTTGTTCGGCACCATGAAGCTTGGTGCGATCGCAGTGCCCTTGTTCACACTGTTTGGACCGGACGGCGTGCGGCTGCGGCTCGACGACTGTTCGCCACGCCTGTTGCTCACAACTTCCGACAAGGTGCAATCGCTCGGCGCGAAGCTATCGATACCGACCATCGCGCAGGACGATACTTTTGCGGCGGCTTTGTCGCAGTATCCTACCGCCTTCGTGCCGGCAACACGATGCGATGATTTGGCGATTTACCAGTACACGTCTGGTACGACGCGCGAGCTGCCTGCCGCAATCCGCCACACGCACCGTGCCATCGTGGTGGTCATGATCGCTGCGCTTTATGGCACGGGCATTCGCCCGGGCGATCGGTTCTTCTGTCCGTCATCACCGGCCTGGGGGCACGGGCTGTGGCACGGGACGCTCGCGCCACTGGCGCTTGGCGTCGAGACCGGCGTTTATGCCGGCCGCTTCGATGCGGAACGTCTGCTGCGTGCGTTGCAAGATTTTGGCACCACCAATCTATCGGCCGCGGCGACGCACTACCGCATGATGCGCATGTCCGGCGCCGCGTCGCGGTACCGTTATGCAGTGCGCAAGATGTCGTTTACCGGCGAGCCGATCGACAGCGACAGCCAGGCGTTCGCCGAACACACCTTCGGCACGCGCCTGTGCAGCATGTATGGTACGACCGAGGTTGGCGTGATACTGGCGAGCTACCCAGGTGCCGGGGATTTCGCAGGAAGACCAGGCGCACTTGGCATGCCGGTTCCTGGCGTCAAGGCGGAGGTGCAGCGACCGGACGGCAGCGCTTGTGCGACGGGTGAGATCGGCGAGATCAAGGTCTGGCGGCACGGAGTGTGGTTTCCGACCAAGGATCGCGGCTGGATCGACGCTGATGGCTTCTACTTCCATGCCGGGCGTGCGGACGACGTGATCATTTCCGCCGGTTGGACGATGAGCTCGACAGAGATCGAGGGCGTCATGCTGCGTCACCCGGCGGTGCGTGAGGCAGCGGCGATCGGCGTGCCCGACGTCCAGCGCGGACAGGTGGTCAAGGCGTTTGTCGTGACGGACCAGCCTCCCTACGATGCGCTCGCCGTCGATATCCAGAATTTCGTGCGCGCGCGCCTGAGCCAGCATGAGTTTCCGCGCATTATCGCCTTCGTCGCCGAGTTGCCTAAGACCCCGGCCGGCAAGGTCAACCGCAAGGCGTTGCGTGAGCGCGAACAGCAGGAGCCGGCATGACTGAAGACCCGCACAGGTTGTTCCCGAAGATCACCGACGAGGCGTTGGATGCGCTGCGGCGGCGGTTGAATGTGCGGATCGAGAACACGCTGGAGCCATGGTGTCACGAGGCTACGCGCGATGCGATCCGCCACTACGCGCACGGCATCGGTGATGATAATCCATTGTGGTGCGACCCGGACTATGCGGCGAATACGCGGTGGGGCGGCATTGTCGCGTTGCCAAGTTTCCTGTTCGCGACCAGCCGGATCATTTCAGGCTATGTCGGGGGGTTGCCGGGTGTGCATGCGATGTGGGCCGGTGCCGAATGGACTTGGCATCATCCTGTCCGGCGCAATGACGCGATCACAACCGAGGCGTGGCTGAAGGACCTGATCGTGCATGAGACGCGCTTTGCTGGTCGCTCGATTCAGCAGATCTATCACGTGGATTTCCACAATCAGCGTGGCGAGATGGTGGCCTCCGCCGACAGTTGGTGCTTCCGGACGGATCGCGATCAGGCGCGGGAGCAGGGCAGCAAGTACGATGCGGTGAAGGGAAGGCCGCCGCCGCATTACTCGGAAGCCGATCTGGCAAGCATTTATCGCCTGTACGCAGAGGAGGAAGTGCGAGGAGGTACGCCGCGCTATTGGAACGACGTTGGCGTCGGCGATCCTTTGCCGATGATGGTCAAGGGGCCGATGACCGTTACTGGGTTCATCGCCTACGCGCAGGGTTGGGGAGGCCTCTACATCCGCGCGAATAAGCTCGCATGGAAGCAGGTTCATGCGCATCGCGGTCTCGGCATCACCAACCGGTTCGGGATTCCTGATTGCCCCGAGCGCGTACATTGGGAACCGGAGTTCGCGCGCATGGTCGGCGTGCCAGGTGCTTACGACTACGGCCCTGAGCGATGCTCATGGCTGACGCATCATCTGACCAATTGGATGGGCGACGATGGGATATTGCGCCGGGCAGATTGCAAGATACGCCGGCACAATCCGGAAGGCGACACGCTGTTCATCAGCGGGACTGTCGTGCGCAGCTTCATCGAAAATGGTTGCCATTTGGTGGAGATTGCGCAGGAAGCGCACAACCAGGATGGCGAGCTGTCCGTTGTCGGAACGGGCGTGGTGGAGCTGTTGGCTCGCTGATCGAAGCAATCCCCATCGATCGTAATGGGGATTGCTTCGTCGCTCATGCTCCTCGCGATGGCGGCTATTTCGGTGCGTATTTTCCGCTGACCTGGGGCGTCGGCGTGTCGAAGCCCTTCTCCTGCCGATCAAGACGCGTCTCGCGCGACCAGGTGCGCTTCAGATCATCGCGCACCTTGAAGCTGAGCTTGCCGAGACCGCCGCATTCCAGTTCCACCGTGTCGCCGTCCATGAAGCTGGACAGGCCACGATGGTTGGTGCCGGTGGCGAGGATGTCGCCCGGTTCCAGCGTGTGGATCGACGTCACCCACTCGATGCAGCGCGGAATATTGTGCGCCATGTCATCGGTGTTGAAGTCCTGCTTTACCGTGCCGCTGACCCACAGCTTCACCGGCACCTTGTGCGGATCGGCGATTTCGTCCTTGGTCACCAGGTACGGACCGATTGGCGCGAACGTGTCGCGCGACTTCATGGCGAAGAAACTCTGCGGGGGCAGGCCGCGGGCCGAGCCATCGATGAAGTTGGTGTAGCCAAACACGTAGTCCATCGCATCGGCCGCCTTCACGTGGCTGGCGCGCTTGCCGATCACCACGGCCATTTCCGCCTCGCCTTCGAAGATCGTGGCGGGCACGTCAGGTAGCACCATCGTGCCGCCTTGGCCTAGGATCGATGTCGGTGCCTTGTGGAAGGCGTTGATGGGAGCAGGCTCCTTGCGGGTGCCGTTCTCCATGTAGTTCACTGCCATGCAGACGATGTTGCCGGGCTTCGGTAGCGGCGCTTGCAGCTTCACGCTGGAGATCGGCACCGCCTTGCCACTTGCCGCCGCATCCTCCAGGCGCTTCTTGTAGTCGCCGAAGCGCGCGATCAGCCCGTTGATCAGATCATGCGGCCCCAGATGGGGGATGTCGCGCACGGCGGACGACACATCGACGATGCTGTCACCCTTCACCACGCCGAGTTTGTAATCGTCGAAGAACGCCAGCTTCATGATAGCCCCCTCTATTCAACCGGAACGAAGATCGAGTGCCGCATTTTTCCGCCGACCGATTTGGACAGATGGCCCTTCCCGGTGATGTCCTCCACCAGTACGACCTCGCCGGCACCGATCGTCCGCGCTTCGCCGTCGCTTGCCGTGATCTGCACGCCGCCGTCAAGGTTGATGATGTACTGCCGCCGTGGCGCTGGATGCCACGAAAGATCATAGTCGCCCGAGGTCTCGCGGAAGATGATGCCGTTCGCCGGCAGACGCGCGGAGATTTTGGAAAAATTGCGCTCCTCGACCCACTGGACCTCGACGTCGCGCCAGTGTGATTCGCCGTTCGCGTCACAGTAGAGATTGTGTATCCGCATCACTTCCTCCTATCGGTTCTGCCAGTTCGGCTTGCGCTTTTCCGCGAATGCCTTTGGGCCCTCGATGTAGTCCTGGCTTTCCAGGTTCTCTTGCTGCGCCGGGTATACCGTGCGCATTGCGCGTTCCAACGACGGCTCATCGAGGCCGCGATACGTCGCCTGCTTGGATGCGCGCACTGCCTTGGGCGAGCATTCAAGGATCTGTGCGGCCCAGCGCTTCGCTGCCTCCAGCGCCTGGCCCTGCGGCACCACCTCGGTGACGAAGCCGAGTTCGAAGCCTTCGCGTGCGCCGACGCGCCGACCGGTGAGGATCATGCCCATCGCCTTCTTGCGCGGGATCATGCGAGGCAGCCGATGCACACCGCCACCGCCGGCGATCAGCCCGACGCGCGGTTCGGGCAATGCAAACAGCGCGTTCTCCGCGGCGATGATTATGTCGCAGGCGAGTGCGGTCTCGAACCCGCCACCCATCGCCCAACCGTTCACCGCGGCGATGATTGGCTTGTCGAGATTGAAGCGATGCGTGATGCCGGCAAAGCCGTTCGGTCCGTTGGGGCGGCGGCGGCCGGCAGCCTGCACCTTCAGGTCGTTGCCGGCAGAGAACGCACGCTCGCCCGCGCCGGTGATGATGCCAACCCACAGATCGTCGCGTGCGGCGAACTCGTCCCATACGGTGGCGAGTTCATCGTTCGCGTCGGCGTGCAGCGCGTTCAGCACCTCGGGCCGGTTCAGCGTGACGGTGCGGACGTGACCTTCGTCCTGCACGATGCAGTATTTGGGCGTCATGTGCCGAAAGGAGCTGCGGTGAGCAACCGCCGCCCCGTCCCCCCGACCCCCTCCCGCCAGGGGAGGGGGAGTTTCGCCGGAGACATCATCCACCAATTACCGAGTCTTTGCGCAAGCCGCCGATTTTCGGTTCATCCATCCCCAGCCAGTCCACCAGCACCTCGGCGTTGTGTTGGCCGAGCAACGGCGCCGCCTTGACCGGCGGTGTGCTGCCGGAGAAGCGCACAGGCCAGCCGCTCATCGTGTAGTCGCCGACCTGTGGATGCTTCATCACCTGCCGGATGCCGCGTTTGACGAAACTCTGGTCATTGGCGAGTTCCATCGTGTCCATCACCGCACCGGACGGGATTGTCGCGGCACTGACCAGCCGCATAGCTTCATGCTTGTCGTGCTGCTTCGTCCAGTTGGCGACGATCGCATCCACCTCCTCGCGATGCTGCGTGCGGGCATCCGGCGTATCGTAGTTCGGATCGCCGATGAGGTCCTCACGCCCCATCACCTTCAGCAGCCGGTTCCAGTGCTCCGGATTGGCGCGGCTGCAATAGATGTAGACGTAGTCGTTCGGTCCACCGCCCTTGCACGGATAGACGCCGATCGGCGGATTGCCACCGCCCACCGTCTTCGACCCGGCGCGTGGCGCTGCCTTGCCGGTGCGCTCCATGAAGGTGAAGGAGTTGCGGATGTAGTGCAGGATCGCGTCCTGCATAGCGAGCTGCAGATGCTCGCCCTGCCCGGTGCGCAGCCGCCGCACATAGGCGCCCATCACCGAGATGGCCATCAGCATGCCGGTTCCGGTGTCGCCGATCGTCGCACCCGGCTTGCAGGGCGGACCATCTTCCTCGCCGGTGATGCTCATCAGGCCGCCTGCCGCCTGCGCGATCATGTCGAACGCCAGGCTCTTCTCGAACGCGCTGCCGGCGCCGAAGCCCTTCGTCTGGCAATAGATGATCGAGGGATTGATGGCGCGGATAACATCCGGACCCAGGCCGAGGCGCTCGATCGCGCCGGGGGCGAAATTCTCGCAGAAGATGTCGGCCTTCTTCGCCATCTCCTTCACCAGTTCGACGCCGCGAGGGTCCTTCAGATTGACCGTCACCGACCGCTTGTTGGCGTTGTACTGGAGAAAATAATAGGCGTCCTGTCCCGGCTTGCCGCCAGCGGTGCGGCCGGGATCGCCGAGTTTCGGGTTCTCCACCTTCACCACATCGGCGCCCATCCAGGCCAGCGCCTCTGTGCAGGATGGTCCGGCTTCGAACTGAGTGAGGTCCAGCACCTTCACGCCGGTCAGACAGGTCTCGGGGCCATTACTCGGCATCACTACGACTCCCTCCCTATGGGGCTGGAGCCAGCCTACGACGGGAGTGGGCGGGCGTCGAGTTTCAACGCAGTGGCAGATACCGTTGAAACCAAGGGACGGTCGCCGCCATCACCTGACGGAACGCCTCTCCCGTATACACCTCGTAGTGCCCGAACCCGTGCAGCATGACGAGCTTCTTCGGCTCGCCGGCGCGATGGAACATGGCCTCGCTTTCCTCCGGCGGCACAAGCCGGTCATTGTCCGTCGTGATGAACAGCACCGGCCTGGGCGCGATCCTGTCCACCACCCATTCGGCGTTGAACCCCAGCGTATCGTCGATGAACTCCAGCGGGATCTGACTGACCGCACCGGGATTGCCGCGCCGCGCCGCCGCCGCGAGTTCCGCCGACTGGCGATCGGGAATCAGAATATTGGTGCGCTCGACGAGCTCGGAATTTCCCTCCATCACCCGCCTGACCCGATCGGCGGCGGATTGGCCGAGCAGATCGTAATATTCGTCCGGGCGCCGCACGCTGCGTATCCAGCGCTGACCGTTGCCGACACCCACCACGGAGACCACGCACTTCACCCGCGGATCGACCGCGGCGACCCACACCACCGTCGCTCCGCCATAGCTGGTGCCGTAGATGCCAAGCCTCTCGGCGTCCACCATGTCCTGCGCGGCAAGCCAGGTCAGGGCCGCCTGCGAGTCGATGACTCGGCTGTACGGCGCGAGGCGGCTGCGCGGCCCTTCGCTGTCACCCCAGCCCTTGTAGTCGAAGGTCAGCACGACATAGCCCGCCTCGGTCAGGACACGCGCGATGTCCGGCAGATACAGGTTCCGCACGCCGGTATAGCCGTGGCACAGCACGATGCCGGGGCGCGTCTCGCCGTGCCTCAGATCGCCGGGCAGGAACAGGTCGCCAGCAAGCCTGACGCCCTCGCTGAAAAAGCTGATCGTGCGGCTTGGCATCGTGCTCCTCCCTTGCTGATTTGCACCGCCGGGGCGCGTCGGCGCACTGTCTCCGCCCCAACGGCGCGTGACAAGGAGCGGTCCATGGCGACGATCCCCGACGAATATCTCGACCTGCTGCAACAGAAGAAGGCATTTGCCGAACTGGCGACGCTGATGCCCGACGGATCGCCGCAGGTAACGCCAGTGTGGTTCGACTACACGGGTGGCGTCATCCGCGTGAACAGCGCGAAGGGGCGGACCAAGACGCGCAACATGAAGGATGGTGCACCGGTCGCGCTGTCCATCATGGATCCCGACAATCCGTACCGCTACCTGCAAATACGCGGCAAGGTCACGCGGGTGACCGAGCAAGGTGCAGGCGGCCACATCGATTCCCTGGCGAAGAAATACCTCGGCCAGGACAAATATCCCTGGTCGCGCCCCGGCGAAGTGCGCGTGACATTCGAGATCACGCCGAGCGCCGTGCAGACGATGGGCTGAACCGAAGGGGAAACGTCATGCAGAACACACGGCAGATCGCGGGCGCGGTGAGCGGCCTCGTGGAAATCCTGCGCGACCGATCGGGTGTCCCGCATGTCTACGCCGCCAGCACGCCGGACCTGTATTTTGGTCTCGGCATCGCTATGGCTCAGGATCGGCTATGGCAAATGGACCGGCTGCGCCGTCGCGCGCTCGGCCGCCAGGCGGAAATCCTCGGGCCCGCCTATGTCGCGAGCGATATCGCCCATCTCACTGTCGGCATCGACGAGATTGCGGACCGCGAAGCCGGCACGCTCGACGAGAGGACGCACCAGGTGGTGTCGGCCCTCGTTGCCGGGATCAATCGCCAGATCGAAGTTTTCGGGCGCGACCTGCCGCCCGAGTTCCGCAGGCTCGACTATACGCCTGAGCCATTCACTCCGCGCGATGTGGTGGCGATCGCCCGTGGCATCTGGTGGTCACTGAACGGTCGCATCGACCGTATTGTGGCGGCCGAGGCAGCGCGGTTGCTGCCGGAAACATTCCGCGGTCTGTATCTGACACCCGAAGCCTCAGAGAACCGCGTGTTGCAGCACGCCGCGGGTACCGACGATGCGACGGGCAGCAACAACTGGGCGTTGCACGGCAGCAGGACGCCGACAGGCAAGCCAGTGCTGTGCGGCGATCCGCACCAGCCGTTCTGGGTTCCGTCGACGTGGTACGAGTACGCCCTGCACGGGCCGGAGGATGATGCCGCCGGCGCGGGTCATCCCGGCTTTCCCGGCATGTGGTGGGGCAGCAATGGTACGATCGCTTGGGCGATCACCAACAACATGGCCTCAACGCGCGACCTGTATGTCGAGCAGATCGATCCAGGGGATTCGCGACGCTACCGCGACGGCGATGCGTGGCGGGAATTTGCCGAACGCAAGGTCAGCATCAAGGTGCGCGGTGCAGCGGCGAACACGCTGACGATTAGATCGACGGTACGTGGGCCGGTCGTCAACGCGCTGGTACCGTCGCTGGATGTCGCCGGCGATCCGCCATTGTCGCTGCGCTGGGTCGGCATGGAGCACATGGATGACATCCGCGCCTCCATCGCTATAGCGCGCGCCCGCGACTGGGCCGGGTTCCGCACGGCGTTGCGCGACTGGTCGGTGGCGATCTTCAACTTCGTCTATGCCGATGCCGAGGGACATATCGGCTATCAGATGGCTGGCCGAATTCCGATCCGCGGGCGTGTCGTGTCGGGCTTTCGCGATGCCAACACGGCGGCGGGCCAATGGCAGGGGTACATTCCGTTCGACGATCTGCCGCACATGTACGACCCGCCGAGCGGATACGTCGCCAGCGCGAACCAGCGCATCGTGCCGGATGATTGGAAGCAACCGATCTACGGCGCCTATTCGCAGGGCCACCGCGGCGTGCGGCTGGCCCAGGCGCTCGGCAACCGCTCAGCGATGGACACGCCGGCGAACATCGACCTGCAGAACGACGTGAAGAATTGCCGCGCCGAGCGACTTTGTCCGCACATCCTGCGGCATCTGGCCGGCGATGTGGCGACCTTCAAGCGGTTACTCGGTGATTGGGACTATCGCTATTCGCTGACCAGCATCGCCCCAACGCTGTTCGAAGCATTCATGGCGCTGTGGCAGCGCGAGGTCATCGGCCAGCATCTGCCGGAGCGCCTGCTCGATCTGACGCACCAGCAGACCGGTCTCGGCAGCAGCCTGCTGGAGGACCCTACGATCAGCTACTTCGCCGATGGCACGACGGCGCATGTCGTCGCCGTTGCACAGCGCACGCTCGCAGCGCTGCAATCACGTCTCGGCAGCGATGAGGCGTCCTGGCAGTGGGGGCGCCTTCACCAGGCGCACTGGCACCATCCCGTGGGCGACAACGAATTCGACATCGGACCACGCGAAGTCGATGGCGGATCGCACACGCTGCGCAACACCGGCGGCGAGTTGCCACCGCACGCAGCGAGTTCCGGCGCCGAGTACCGCATCGTGGTCGATTTCGACACGCCGGACTCGTTTCTCGCTGTGCAGAACATCGGAAATTCCGGCGTGCCAGGCGATCCGCACTATCAGGACCAGTTCGAGCCCTGGCTGCGCGGCGAGTACCACGTGGTGCATCTGCGCCGCGAGGACGTCGAAGCCGGCTGTGAGAGCCGCACCGTCGTCCAGCCAGGCTGACTCTCAGATGATCTTCCGTTCCCGTAATCGGTTAATCTCCGTCGCAGTGTAGCCGAGTTCGCCCAGCACGTGTTCATTGTCCGCGCCAAGCTCGGGCGCAATGCCGATTTGCGCCGGCGTCTCGGAGAATTGCCACGGCGTGCCATGCACCTTCAGCGTCTGGCCGTGTTTCGGATACGCCATCTCGGTGACATAGCCATTCGCCACGACGTCGGGATCGTTGGATGCCTCCAGCAGCGTGTTGATTGGCGCCGAGACGATGTCGGCGCCGCGCAACCTGGCAACCCAGTCATCGCGCAAGCCGGTCGCAAACAGATCGTCCAGCGTGCGCAGCAGCGTGGTCCGCTTCTCGTCAGAACCGATGATCACGCCGAGATCGCCGAACCCCGCTTTCTCCAGGGTCTCATAGAAGCCAAGAGCGGTCATCGCCGTCTTCCAGTGACGCGCGCCGTTCAATTGAAAGACCAGCGGCTTGCCGTCGCGATCGTTGAAGCTCGCACTCAACCCGGGCCGTTCGGCTGTGCCGGTGACCCGCGCCTGTCCGGTCACCGGATCGCGGTTGCGCCACATCGCCGTGGTGAGCGTCCAACCCATCAGCCTGATCTGTCCGCCCAACAGCGAGCAGTCCACCTTCTGGCCGATCCCTGTCGCGCGCGCGTGAGTCAATGCCGCGAGCGCGCCGCCAAATGCCAAAATCGCACAGGTTTCATCTGCAACTGACACAATACCCGTGCGGAGCGGCACTCCCGGCGTCGAATACGCCTCGGCAATTCCGCCCAACGCCTGGGCCATCGAGTCCGTCCCTGGCAGGTCCGCGTGCGGTCCCTTCGGCCCGTAGCCCGATATGGATATATACACCAGACGCGGATTGACCTTGCGCAGCTCCTCATAGCCGAAGCCATTCTTCTCCGCCGCTCCCGGGCGGAAGTTCTGGCCGAATATCTCGGCGTGAGCGACCAGCTTGTGCAGGATCTCCCGTCCCTCCTGCGTTTTCAGGTTCAGCGTGACACTCTTCACGCCGCGATTGTTGGTCTCGAAGTAAGTGCTGGGCAGATCCGGCAGCACAGTGCTGCCACGGGAATTGTCACCTCCCTCCGGCACCTCGATCTTGATGACCTCCGCTCCGAGATCGGCCATCAGCATGTAAGGCACCGTGCCGGCCTGGGCCGTGGAGCACGCAACTACCTTGACGCCCTGCAAAGGGCCATGCGGTTCACTCATGTCAACCTGCCTTCAGCAATTGAATCAACGGGGTAACGTTCTCTATCTTACGGAAGACATGGATCAGGCCGAGGCTCGCCTCCATCTTCCATCCGTCCAAGCCGGAGCCGGAAACCAGCCTGCGGTACTTGGTATCCACGTCGCTCCACGCGATGCCGAGTGTGGCAGCACCCTTCGGCACAAACACTGTGTTCGTTACCGAGCGGCCGTCATGTGTGCAGATGGTCACTGTCGCGCCCTGCCGATATCGCGGATCGGCCGGCATTCCACCGACGCGAACGCGATCGATCAAACTATGGATCATCGGATCGGCGATCTTGGCGGCACTTGCGTGCTGCCATGAAAATGCGCGGTCGGCGACGGCAGCCGCGGTGAAATAAGCCGGGCTGTGCGCCATGTCGATCAGGTCGGCGGGATGCAGCGGACCACCCAGCGTCGTCATGCCAGGCCGTGAGATGGTGATGCTCTCCACGTCGGCCGCAGCGACATCTCCCTCACGGGCGGCATTCGCAGCGGCCTCGGCGAACGCGTGGTATGGATGCCCGCCTGGCACCAGCTTGATCGCCATATCGGTGCAGATATCCCAGCTCTCGCCGAACCCGTGCGTCACGGTCGCGGCAGCTTCCGCGCCATCGGTGCCGCCGAATGCTTCGAAGAATCCGTGGCGCGCCTCCAGCACGCTTTCCTCGCACGGATAGCCGCGCTGCGCTGCCAGTGCCGCATTTACTCCGAGCATCGTCGCCAGTCCGGCGTGATACTCACGCGCGACAGAGGTGTTTGCCGCAGTCGCCAGTCCGCCGATCGATGTCGCCGACAATGCAATCGCCTGCGCCATCTGCGCCGCGTCGAGCTCCAACAGCCGCGCCGCCGCGACCGAGGCGGCGAACACCGCGCCGAGGCAGCCATGAAAGCCGCGATCACGAAAGCCGGGCGTGATGGCTTCGCCGATCCGTCCGGCCGCCTCATAGCCGCAGACAATTGCTGCCAACACCGCCCCGCCATGGGCACCGTTGCGTTCAGCGAGCGCCAGAGAGGTCGCGGTAAGCGGCGTGCCGGCATGAATGATGTTGCGCAGATCGCTGTCATCGGACGCAGCGGCGTCGCTCATGACCGCGTTGGCCTGCGCAGCATCGGCGGTCGGCACACGCGCGCCGTGGTCGAACCAGATCGACGCGTCTTTACGTCCGCCGCGCTCGTGCGCCAGCTCGCGAATGATGCGCGCCGAGATGATCTGCTTCCCCGCTGCGGCACTGGCGATCGTGCTGGCGATCAGCATCGCGGCGTGGTCGAGCGCGGGCGGCGGCAGATCGCTCACCGCGGTACTGGTCAGGAAGTCGGCAAGCTGACGGGCTACGGTCATTGTCGTGCTCCTGCGGTCCCCCCCGCAGCATAGAACGGGTTTGACCAGAGCGTGGAATTCTCCCAGCCTGTGCGGCGCCAAGAAGGAGGAGAACGGCCATGACCTTCACTGTCCAGCACGTACATCTGAAGACCCCGGACCCGCAGAAGACCGCGCAGTTCTACATCGACAATTTTGGCGCGACGCTGAAGGGCGACATCCCCGGACGCGGCGTGCGGGTCGATCTGCACGGCGTGCAGCTCAACATCACCACGCTGATCTCGGTGCAGAACCACGAGCAGCACTACGGCATTGAGCACATGGCGCTGGATACCGACGACTATGCCGGCACGCTCGCACAGCTTCGCAAAAACGGCGCGCGCATCCTCGAAGAGCTGCCGGTCAACAACGGCCGCCATGTCTGCTTCGTGGAATGCCCG
>Ga0210390_10002369_pt1 | contig 16753 bp, 16 predicted proteins | sample IncBWH11OmetaG_FD_161050 | JGI IMG/M metagenome (GOLD analysis project Ga0210390, IMG submission 161050) | Forest soil microbial communities from Barre Woods Harvard Forest LTER site, Petersham, Massachusetts, United States - Inc-BW-H-11-O ... | reverse complement strand
TCTCGAATTCGTTAAGCGCAACGGGTATCTGGGTGTCCGGGCGGAACGCTGGCACCGGCGCGCCATTGACGATAGTTCTTAACGACAAAGGATACAAAGCCTCTGCAAAAAACGTCGCGGAACGAGTAAATCGTGGCGACCAAGTCCTCACCTTCGAGCCAATCTTCTTTGGTTCGACATCTCCCGACGAGACCGAACCCGCCTACTGGGAAATGTTGGTGGCAAGTAGAGGAGATCGCGCCATCGGTCTCGAAGTCGCACAATTGGTCGCTATTACAAAATCGTTCAGAAATCTCAGTGGGCCAGAAAAAATCCGCCTGGAAACCGATGGCATACGCAGCCAGGTCGTCGCGCTGACCGCGGCCGCGTTGGAACCGGATTTGTTTTCCGAAATCGAATCCAACAATGCGATGATGAGCTTGAGCTACCTTCTGGAGGCTCCGGTTCCTTACCGCACTGCTCCTGACCTCTTTTGTCTGGATCTCTATAAATATTTCGATATCGACAGAATGACGATTCTTGCGCTACCGGTGAAGACAACTATCGGTAGCAAGGCGGTCCCTCTGCCGGCAACTCCGGGAAGCTAGCCAAAAAAAGGAAACCACATGGAGAAACAGAAAGACACCCGCCGTGAATTCCTGAAGCTAACCGGTACGGCAGTTCTGGCCCTAGGTGTAGGAGGACCCGTTAATTCCGCTGCAACGAACCGCATATCGGGCCCAGAAGCACCCGCCGATTTCAATGTTCGTGAGTTCGGTGCGGTGGGTGACGGCAAGACGCTCGATACACTCTCCATCAACAAGGCAATAACCGCCGCAGCGGCCGTTGGCGGCGGCACGGTTCATCTTCCTGCTGGGACTTACCTGTGCTATTCCATTCGCTTGAAGAACAATGTTCGGCTTCAGTTGGCAAGCGGAACCATTCTTCTTGCCGCGGATCCGCGCAAAGAAAAAGGAGGGGAAGGCTATGACCTTCCGGAATCTAACAAGCCGTGGGATCGCTACCAGGATTTCGGCCACAGTCATTGGCACAACAGCCTGATCTCGGGCGAAGACCTGGAAAATATATCCATCTGCGGCTTGGGCTTGATCTGGGGTAAAGGGATCAGCCGTGGCGAGTTTCAAGGTCCAATTGCGGAAGTTCCTGGAGTCGCAAACAAATCCATAGCGCTAAAGAATTGCCGTAACGTAATTCTTCGTGATTTCTCCATGCTCCACGGTGGGCATTTGGCGATACTCACCACAGGTGTGGATAACCTGACGATCGACAACGTGAAGATTGATACCAACCGCGCCGGTATAGACATGGACTGTTGCCGCAACGTGCGGGTATCAAATTGCAGCATCAATGCGCCCTGGGATGACGCAATCTGCCTGAAGAGCTCTTTTGCGCTCGGTTCCGCCCGTGCTGCCGAGATGATTACCATCAGCAATTGCCTGGTCACCGGAAGCTTTGAAGAAGGCTCCCTTCTCGACGGGACCTTTAAACGCTTCCCTGCAGATGCGGATATCGACCGGAACGGACGCATCAAGTTCGGCACGGAATCAAACGGTGGCTTCAAGAACATTACCATCACGAATTGTGTTTTTGACGGATGCTTCGGTTTAGCCATTCTGAGCGTCGATGGAGCCGTCATTGAGGATGTAACCATCTCGAATATCACAATGCGCGATATCGTGGCGTCGCCAATTTTTATTCGTCTCGGTTCGCGCATGAGAGGTCCCGCCGGAGCACCGGTCGGTGTCATCCGGCGAATCAATATTTCGAATATCGTTTCTTCCAGCAGCTCGTCGCTGATCTGCTCGATGATTGCCGGAATTCCGTATCACAAAATTGAAAACGTAAAGTTGAGCAACATCCTGTTACAGCATTCAGGCGGCGGCACAAAGATGGACGCCGCTCGCCAGTTGGAAGAAAAGGAAAAAGAGTATCCCGAGCCAAATATGTTCGGAAATACCCCCGCTCACGGTCTTTTGATTCGTCACGCGGAAGGCATTGAGATCAGCAATTATAGAGTGATTTCTGCTGCCGAGGACGCTCGACCATGTTTTCTTCTCGCTGACGTCGAACGTGTGGACTTCTTAAATATCAAAACCGCTCGGGCATCAAATGCCCCCGTATTCATCCTAAACAATGTGAAAGACTTCAGTGCCGTACAGTGCCAATCGGTACCCGACACACAAATCGCAGAAGTAATCCACAAGGAACTTTAGGCACGAGTGCAGGCAACGGTAACTCAGAATAATGGTGATGTGCTGCATTGATGTTGACGGGGAACAATTGGGACCAGGTCATTCTCGCGCTTGTCGACAGGAGTGGGACTGGGTCGAGCGCGGCCTCTGACGGCCGAATCCAGTTCAGCTTAGTCGAGACTGGCAGAGACTTAGGTGTGATCGGAAGACGATAACCGATCGAACAGCGACGTCGTCAAAGAAGGATCTCATCTTCGCGCCCACGAACTCGAGGCGCCGTGCCAACGCCTGCGTGCGAACCGACCTCTTTTGGAAGGTGGAATCGTATGCTCCTACTCCTCCGCAGCGAAACTTCTCCCGCCCTAACTCTTCTTCTTTCCCATTCGTCAAAACACCATGTACGCCTCACCCAAGCAGTCTTCTGTCTGGCGTTTCTCTTTGTCGCTCCCAGCGCTTTCCCGCAATCGAAACACACTCCAACTATCGACGACCTGCTTTCTCTCAAATATGTCTCTTCTCCCACTACGTCTGGAACGAACCCATTCCGCCTAACTGCCCCCTCCTATCCACCAGCGAACAGCCGCCAGCCAATAGGCCATCGGCCGCTCCACATCACGCCCGACGCGGAGTCTCGGCAGTAGTGGCTGAACCTTAGATCGGCCTGCGCGAGTCCTCGATCGCTTCTTCACAGGTGGACGGGTTCGGTCCCCTCAGAACAGGGTGTTGTTTACGGACCGCTGGCGCACGATCTTGCCCAGATGGACTCCGACCGTTACCGGCACTCGAGGCCTTCCTGAATCCGCGGCAGAATCTGTCGGAGCATCTCTTGAACCTTGCGACGGATCTCGTTCCGCACGCTGCGAAACGCCTCCCGTTTGTTTTCCCCATTGCCGTCCACTCGTTCAGGATCGATTACGCTCCAGCGAATAATATTCCGGCAAAACGGCCACACCGGGAATTTCTCTTGCGACGCGTCGCACACCATCACTACGTAGGAAAAATGCTCCTTCAAGGCGTCGGCTACCTGCTTTGGACGCTGCGCCGAAATGTCCACCCGGACTTCGTTCATCACCTGGCCTGCGAGCGGATCGGCGCTGGCCGATTGCACCGCTGTGCTCACGGCTACGATTTCATCTCCCGCAAGCTCTCGTGTGAAGCCTTCCGCCATTTGGCTTCGCGCTGAGTCTCCAGTCGAGAAGAACAATATCCGCGGTTTGTGTCGCACAGCCACCTCCTCAGTTGAAGGCTAGCTCCTGTCGTTAATGCCTGCCTATCCCATGGATCCTGTAAAGGAATTCGCGTAGCGCGGAACTGATCAACAAGGCAAAATCGTGTTTTCGGAACCGACCAAAACCGGCACATTTGTTCACGCAGATTCAATCACTTGCTGCGGCACATTGCGGTAAAACTACAGTTGCCGTGCTGACTGATTCTTCCATCCTGTATCTGCAATCATGGCGTCTTCGTCTTTGCCGCGACCACGCCACGGAATCTCGCCACAGGCACTGTTCCGTGATATAGCAGTCTCTCAATGCCTCCCCGGGAAGCTGCTTTCATTGAACCCATGGAATGCCTCGCTGTCCCGAAACTCCCGGACGGCCCGGACTGGGTGTATGAGATCAAGTTGGATGGCTATCGAGCCCTGGCAATCAACTGCGAAGGCAAGGTCAGCCTCTATTCCAGGACGCGCAAAAGCTTTCACCGCCAATATGTCCACATCTTCGATGCGTTGCGCGAGCTGCCACCGAATACTGTGGTGGACGGTGAGATCGTTGCGCTAGACGACACCGGCCGGCCGAACTTCAACCTGTTGCAACACTTTCGTTCCAAGGCATCGAAGATCTGCTATTTCGTGTTCGACCTCTTGGTCCTTGAGGGCAGCGACCTGACGCACGTTCCACTCATCGATCGCCGCGCGATGCTGAAGAACAGGCTGCAGTTCAGTTCACCGCTGATTCGCATCGTTCCCTATTTCGAGACCTCCGCGGCAACGATGCTGCAGAGCGCCCGCGGGCAGGGCTTGGAGGGGGTCGTTGCGAAACGGCGCAATAGCCGATATGAGACGGGCAAGAGAAGTGGCGCTTGGGCGAAATTTCGTCTGAACGCAGGGCAGGAGTTGGTAATCGGCGGTTATGTTCCAGGCGCCCGCGGCGTCGAGACCATCATCGTCGGGTATTACAAAGAATCGGAACTGATTTACGTGGCGCGAGTCCGGAACGGGTTTGTGCCGGCGACTCGCAAGCAAATCTTCGCGAAGCTACAGCCATTGCTGTCGCCCAATTGTCCCTTCGCGAACCTTCCAGAAACGCATAAAGGGCGGTGGGGTACTGGGCTAACCGCGGACGACATGAAAAAATGCGTTTGGGTACGACCAGACCTTGTGGCCCAGATTGAATATTTGGAATGGACAGAAAGCGATCATCTGCGGCATACAAAATTTGTTGGTCTGCGCGAGGATAAGAACGCACCCAGCATCACCAAGGAACCCCAGGATTAGATTACGCGTTCGGTGATGCGGACGTGCGCTTCGGTGATATGAAAACCATGCGTTGCAATGTCTTCTAGGCACTCGTTCGTATCCACTCCCGGCCTTGGCTCTCCATCCCGGCTGAGGTCGATCGACTTAAAGTGTGTCCAAGGTGAGAACTGCGAAGGTAGATTGGCCCCCGCCGCATCTTCCGTAAAGCCGAACACGCGGCCCGGACCTCTGAAAATATGGACTAGCATCAGTTTTGCTCCGTAATTCCCGCTAAGCATTATAGTGCGCAGTTACCTGATCCGCCGCAACAATACGCCAGCGTCCAGCCAAGGCTCTGTCGACTAGTGACGGTTCCAATTGGAAATACAACATTACGCGCGGAGACGGGGAATGTGCGCCGCGGGCAAGTCCGCCATTTTCTTTGGACTGACCACGCAGAACGTCAACAGTAGGAGTCCTTTGTTGCGTTGATTGTGAGCCAAAATTGCCGGGGCATTCCCGGTACCCAAGTTAGCGATAACTCGGCGCACGTTCCCGTATGATTTTGTGCCGACACAGAACAGCAAGCCAGATAGACTTTTTCGGGGAAGGGAATTTACACGCGTGGATGGTGCCCGGGGCCCGGAATAACAACGGTCGGGCATTCGCCTTTAGCCTGCCACCGGCATGCTGTCTCCTGCGGCAGGACAAGTTGTGCACCATTTCGCCCGGGAGGTTTCTCCGGGAGTGGTGCAATCACGTGAAGAACTTTCTGCTCGCGGAGTCGCCATCCAGAGACTGAGCACTGGCTGCTGGCAACTGCATGTAGCCGTAAGCGCCGGCCGCTCGACCTTAAGATAACAGGCAACTCCGCTACGGGCGCGCGGCTTCCGGCTCGTTGACCAATTCCTCAAAAAGCGTTCTGTAGTGAAGCATTGCCTGGCGTAAATCTTCGGTGCGTGCTTGGCCACGCGATTGGCGAAGCGCGGTTTCGTGGGCGGCACGGTAATTGTCTAAGACCATCGGATGATCCACGGAGATATCCGCGGCGCGCTGCTCAAACTCGCTCATCGGATAACCACGAGAAGACATCACATCGCCAAGCAGTTGGTCGGCGTCGGTTACTGCGCCTCCCGGACCGTCAACAAAGCGTGCCTGGACTCTGGCCCAGGACTCGATAAAGCGAGCACGATCGGCGGCAGCGAGCGGCCGGATGTGCAAGCGGTCTACGCGCTCTGATCGCTGGGCGAGCGCCGCTTCTGCTTTTCGCCGGTTTCCGCCTTCCTCAACCGCGCGAGCATATTCAGAGCCGCCAAACTGCGTTCGAAGTCTTTCCGTCCGGCGTTTCCGAATCGAGACGAAAATCGCCATGCCTATTGCCAGTAATAACAGAACAACGATGGCGATTCCAATTTGTGTCGTGGTTATTTGTGATAGATTCATGACGCTTCTCCAATTCCTTTTCAACCTATTGACGCAGAGTATGAGTCTTCGCGGTTGAAGCGGGCAAGCGACTATCGCCGCTTCATTGCTTTTCGATGACTTTTTCGGCTTTACTAATGGTTTTTTGAAGTTTGCCTACGAGCCTTTCGCCCAGGCCCGCCGCTTCTAGCTGACGGCTGTTGGTCGCCCTCCCAACCTTCTGTTTAACATTGCCTTTGAGCTCGTGATAGCTTCCTTTTGCTTTGTCCTTCGTGCTTTGTTTCATGGATCCTCTCCTTTAACTCGATCTGGATTTCTCGACGAAAGACTCACAACGGAATGCCTCTCTACGCTCGAACGAAGCCGAATAAGTACAAAAACAACGCGATGACGATGACGGTGCCCACGATTCCCAGCCCGCCGCGCGATCCCCATCTCGAGTACCCGTAGTAGCCGCCACCACCGCCGAACAACAGAAGCAGAACAATTATGAGAAGTAGCATCGAAACTCTCCTTTTTAGATTTCCACGGCCAGCGTGCTCGAATAGCTCGCGCCAGCTTTGGAGTAATCAACTTTAGGTGTGGGCGTCTGGTTCATTAAAACCGTACCGGCTCGGCAATTAAAGGCGATCGCCCGTCGTCTCTTCCCAGTAAGGGGCCAGTCCGTAGTGTTTATAAATGCTGGTGCCCCAGGTAGAGTCCGCCATGTTTGGCCAGTTGGTCTTGTCGAAGCCCGGGGCGCTTTCCAGAAGTTTCTTGTCCACGTTGAGGACGATGCGCTTCTCCGCCAGGTGAAACTGAAACGCATACCAGGGGACGGCAAAATACTTATCGCCAACGCCAAGAAATCCTCCGAAGGACAGAACCGCGTAAGCGATTCGCCCCGCGCCAGCGTCAAGCACCAGGTCTTCAATTCTGCCGAGGTCCTGATAATTTGCGTTCACCACGGTGCTGCCAATTACCGACTTTGCGGGAACGATATCGTTGTATCTCTTTAGTTTCGGTTCAGCCATGTTCCAACCCTTCTATTCCATTGCGTTCCGGGGAGATGGTTGTCTGGCCAAAACCCCGAATTCGCCCCAACGGATCGCCGTGCGAATTTGCAGCGTACGTGAGTCGCTCGCCGGACGTCTGTTCAATATTGGTCTAATTACTTAATAAAAAGAGACTGGCTTGGGAGGCATGCGATTCGAATCTGTCCTCGCAGACGGATGAAGTAGTGAACCTAGATGACAAGAATGAAGACTGCGGACGGCGGGAAGATAGCCTGTTCACAAAGAACAGACTGGCCTTGAATTGGAGCTGCTCAGGGATAGAAAAAACTCTACTGAGTAAATTCCTTCCCGTCTGTCCTGAAGTGTACAGTTTCCATTCTTGGGCACCCTTATCATGCATATTGAACGGCGACTAAGGTAGCACCGCTACATCCACCATCTTGATTGTTCATCCCGATCTTGGAACGCGATCTTGCTTTGGCAACCGTAACCTGAGGATTTCACGCGGTTGCTTTCACGGCAACCGGTGGGAGGACACCAATGTCAAAGAAAGCAGCAGAGCATCATCACAAAGCAGCTGAGCATCACGAGCACGCGGCACGACACCATAAGGAAGCCGCGAAGCACCATGAAGCAGGAAAACACGAGACAGCAGCTCATCACGCGCACCTGTCCCGTGGCCACCACGAACACGCGACGCACCATGCTGCGGAAGCGGCAAAGGCGCACGTCGAAGAGTATGGCGCCAAGGGCAAACCAGCGACCGCGTAGGTTATCGGGCGGGGTACCCACTCCGCCTTATTCCTTCGGCATTTAGACGTGGAATGAAACGCCTCGTTCGCATTTTCAGATTGTCTGAAGGCCATTTTTCGCGCGTGTTGAGAGGGAGGCTTCGACGTGCACTACCACGTTGTCTTTGATGCTCTGCAAACCGGCTCTCAACTCGCCGTGTGTCTTTTCATCCCTTTGTACCTTCTTGTGCCCGGAGCGGTGGGCTGGGCATTAAAACGCTCCTCCGGCTTACACAGCGTGTGGAAGGAGCAGGCCTTACTCTTCATTTCCATTGTCAGCTTTGGGATTTCACTCGTGGCAGCTACGATTAGCTTTGTCGAATACCGCCAAATGAAGTCGGCCTTAGCCGATGGCGATTATCAGTTGACAGAAGGAATCGTCGAAAACTTTATCCCCATGCCTTCTAGCGGACAGCCTGTTGAGAGTTTCCGAGTGAGCGGAGTGTCTTTTCGCTACGGCAGCGGCTGGGACTCCCTTTATTTTAGTTCCGCAACGAATTACGGAAACATCCACAATCACGCGCAGATCAGAATCACTCACAGGGGAAATAATATTCTTCGCGTTGAGGCGATGTGAAGGACTGCTACTAGCATTTCACCAATGCAGCATTTCAGGAACAAGCAGGGATTTGTTCTCTGCGAGAGTGCCAACCAAATCAAACACAATCAGTTTTTTCAATTACCGCTCCACCATTGAATCAAGACGGGAGGACAGAGGGTGCGGCCGGAAGTTGATCCGTTTCGCCCTTACAGACGGCATGTCCGCAGTGACAATTGATGTCTGGCATCTTTTCCATGGTCTCGCACGCGATGCAACAGTATTTGCCAGAGGTCGTCATACAGGAACAGATCGGGTGCGCGCATTTCTGGGCATTGTGGGTAGCCATTTCTATTCTCCTGGTCGAAAATCATCACCGGAAGTTTCACGCAGACGATGCTAGCCTTCGAGGCCCAGTGTGTCTGTATAAAAGGGAACACCGCGGTTCAGGAAGAGTGAGTCTTATTGAACAGATCGGGTATCGCAGCGTGCCTGCCCTGGATGGGGTGAAGCTCGAAAACGGTCGGCGGAGACACGAGCGAATCTGTGATCGCGCGGATTCTGGCTTCCCGTTCTGCAATCGCCGTTATGACTGTTGGCCGTGCGGTCCCGTGCTGGCTGAGCAGGTTGGAAGGTTTACATTGGAGAGAGTTGACGACGACGGAAAAGTCAGTTTCAAAGCCATCGGGAGGATTGATTTCTTGGAGGAAGACGCTCTTACACAACTGAGTGGTGCCGGGGGACGGAATTGGACCGAACGCCTACCCATGCGCTTCGAGTGGTTGGCAGCGGCATGAAGCTGGTGTGCACCGTCCGCTCGCGAGGAGCGCGCGCGTCGCTGCCTCAGAACAGGCAGTGGAAGAAGGATCGAACCGGTAATAGTCCGAGAACAAGCCGAAAGTCAGAACCGTTTACTTGGCGTCCGATTGCTCGATTGCAGCCAGATTGGTCCATTCACAATCATCAAAGCCGGTTACGATAACACTGAAGTCGAACCCGCTTTCGCCTGCAGCAGCAACGGCGGTGTCATGCGCAGCCTTGAGCGCCATGTTCGTGTTCTGGATTGCGTAGCTGCCAGCGGGCAGCCAATAGGCCTCGCCGTCATCGTCACGAATTTGAGGCAAGAATTGACGTTCTGCCATGGCAGCGTCCAAATGTTGGAAATCTTCTTCGTTTTCTGCCTCGTGAAGTTCGACGATTGCAATGTAGTTGGCCATACCGTGCATTGTCTGGCAGCCCGGATGGGGTTGTCTAGGAAGAAACGCAACACATCCTGATTTGAGAACTATGACTCAAAAAGTCTCAATTGTAATCTCTCCTGTAGGCTAACACCCTCTAACAACCGCGTTGCTTGGTCCGGCTCAGGTTTCCAACGCGCATCAATCCAACTCGCCCCTAACCACGCCAGGCACAGCAGTCGCCATACCCGGAACGCTGGAAGATGTGGTTGGTCTCCGGCATTTGGTTTTTTCTCCCCCTGGTGGTTCGGTGCTTGCGGCCGGGCGCATCAACCTTGGCGCACGGGCTCCGTCCTTAACCTGGAAAATTCTTGCTTGTTCACCTACATTGCGCTGCCGGGAGCAGAGCGTTTTAGCAAGAAATAGTGAATCGCCGGCGTGAACACAAGAGAAAGCGCCATCGAGCTCAGAAGGCCGCCGATCACCGCAATCGCAAGGGGCTGCAAGGTCTGCGAGCCTGCGCCTATCGCCAGCGCCAGGGGAAGCATTCCGGCGACCGTGGCAAGGGCGGTCATAGCGATGGGGCGCAGACGACGCCGTCCCGCCTGGATCATGGACTCCTCGAGCGAAAAGCCCAGGCCGCGGAAACGGTGTTCCGCGTCCAACAGCAGAATTCCGTTCTTGGCGACGATTCCGATGACCATGATCATGCCCATGAAAGAGGAGACGTTGAAGGTCGTTCCCGTCATGAGCAGAGCGACAAACCCCCCAAAGCTCGACAGAAGTGCGGAAGCCAGAATAGCGATAGGCGCTGAAAAGACTCGAAATTCGAAAAGCAAAACGCCGAAGAGCAGCAGTAGTGCAAGCAGCAGCACCTTCATCAAATCTTGAAAAGACTTTTGCTGCTCCTCGTATTGCCCGCCATACTCTACGCGGATGGACGAAGGCAGGTGCAAATCATTGACCGCCCTCTGGACTTTGGCGACTCCAGTTCCCAAGTCGACCCCTTCCAATCGCGCGGTAACCTGAATCAAGCGCTGTAAGTTTTCCTGGCGAATCTCTGTTTCGCCAGGATCAAACACGACGTTTGCCAGCGAACCCAGCGTGGCGGTTTTCCCCGTCGCACTGAAAAGGAGAGTGTTCGTCATTTGCTCCAGAGTGGCGCGGTTCGCTTCCGGGAAGCGGACTCGCACGGTGTAAGAGCGATCGTTTAAGATGACTGGGGTTGCGGCAGGTTCGCCTTCTAGAATTGCGCTGGCGTCGACTGCGATCTCTTCCGGAGTGAAGCCAGAACGTGCAGCCACGGCCGGATTTATCTGAAAAGTGACGGCTGGTCCGCTGACAGCGTCTTCCACTCCATTGAGCACATCCACGACGCCGGAAACCTTGCCAATGGCTTCGGCCACCCGTGGCCCGGTTTCGTTGAGGAGTTTGCCGTCCTGCGAGTAAAGCCGCACCACCACCGGTTCGGGTTGGTTACTCAGGTCGCCGATCATGTCCTGCAGAATCTGCACGAACTCGACCTTGGTGGCTGGCTCGGAGGATTCGATCTGCGCGCGAAGGTCCGAAGTAATCTCGTCGACCGAGCGACTCCGTTTTGATTTGAGCTTGACGGTGAAATCGCCGCGATTGGCTTCCGTGACGGCGGCAAGTCCAAGCTGCAATCCGGTCCGGCGAGAAGTGTTTTCGACCTCGGGTGTAGCTTTGAGGATTTGCTCGATGTGGAGAAGGATGCGGTTCGATTCGCTGAGAGAACTGCCCGGAGGTGTGTAGTAGTCGAGGATGAACCCACCCTCATCCATTTCTGGCAGAAGATCACTTCCAAGAAACCGATAACAGACGCCCGATAGAACCACGATGGTAACGACCGCGACTGATAAGACCAGAGGCCGCTTGACGATAAAGCGCATCACGTGCTCGTAGAACGAGACGATCCTGCCGAAAAATCCAGTCAGATGCGCTTCCTCCGCCACAAGCGCTGCGGCATCGCGCCCAGTAGAGTTTTTGCTGCCGGTGCCGGCATCGTCCGCCTTTTTCCGACGGACGAGATATAGACTGAGGGTTGGAGTCCAGGTGAGAGCGAGGAGAAGCGACGTGAGGAGCGAGACCGTCATGGTGACGGCGAGCGCGCGGAAGAAGGCGCCGTTCACGCCGGTCATCGCAACCAGAGGTAAAAAGACAACTATCGGGGTAATGGTGGAGCCGAGCAGGGGAATCGTGAGTTCTCTGAACGCGCTGCCTATGGCGGCGACACGGTTCTGACCAGCATCTCGATGCAGAACGATATTCTCCAGCACAACGATGGCGTCGTCGATAACCAAGCCGACTGCTGCAGCGAGGCCGCCGAGTGTCATTAAATTGAAGCTCTGCCCCGCGACTTTCAACACGATGAACGTAATGAGCAGCGTAACCGGAATCACCAAGCCCGCGACGAGCGACGTGCCCCAGTCGCGAAGAAAGAAGACAAGCACAATCGACGAGAGCACGATTCCAATGAGCACCGCATCGCGGACACTGGAGATGGAGTCCTTGACGATCAGCGACTGATCATAAAAAGGCTCGAGCCGTACGCCTTTTGGAAGACTGGGTTCGAGTTCCCGCACGAGATTGCGGGCTTCATTCGCCACTTGCAATGTGTTGCTATCCGGCTGGCGGTTGACGTTGAGCAGGACAGCAGGCTTGCCATTTGCGGTAACGATCGTGTAGGCCGGAGCCACCGAAGGGGTAACCGATGCAAGGTCAGCGATACGGACTGGAACACCCGCAGACGATGTCTTGACGACGATGCGACCGATTTCTTCGTCAGAGTGCACCTGGCCGCTTACTAGCCCCAGCACCAGTTGATGGTCGTTCTCAATAAGGCCTGGAGAATCGATCAAATTAGTACGGCGGATCGCATCGAGAATGTCCGAAATAGTTACGCCAGCCTCCGGAAGCCGGGCCGGGTCGGGCATGACCTGAAATTCAGGCACACGCCCACCCTGAATAACCACCGTCGACACACCGTCTAGGCGGTTCATGCGCGGCTTGATATCGTAGGTGGCGATTTCCCACAAACGCTCCGGGGGAATCGTGTTCGAAGTAAGGGTATAACCGAGGATGGGAAATGCCGCGAAGGTCAAACGGTGAGTTTCCACTTTTGCCGTAGGAGGAAGTTCGGATTGCAGACGGGCGACGACGGCGTCTACGCGCTGCAAGGTAAGCACCATGTCGGAGTTCCAGTCGAAGAAGAGATCAATTTCCGCGGAACCCCGGCTCGTGATGGAGCGCACATTCAGGAGGCCGGGAACGCTGTTCATGGCTTGTTCGATTGGCTTTGTCACGGTAACCAACATTTGATCAATCGGTGCCACACCATTGTCGACTCCGATGACCACACGTGGAAAATCGGTGCTTGGGAAAACGGAAACAGGAATTGTGAAAGCGAGATAGCCGCCCACCGCTGCCAGGGTAATAGTTAAAAAGAGAATGGGGCGAGATAGACGTCCAAACCAATCAGCGTTTAGTGGCGCCGATGCGGACGAGGGCTCGAGGTTCACGCCGGCTACTCCTTGTCCTTTTTCGGCTGGCTGTCTGGCTCCGATTTGTCGCCTTTTTCGTCCGATGCGGGCTTTTCAATTTCGATGGCTGTTCCATCCGGAAGTGCGTATCCGCCGGAGACGATGACCGGGTCACCGGCGTTAATTCCGGCTGTAATCTGAGTGAGATCCGCATTTCGGAGGCCAAGTTGCACAACCCTCTGATGCGCTTTCTTGTCCGATCCGGCGACAAGAAGGTAAGAAGTACCGTCAGCATTCTTAAAGACGGCGGATGATGGAACCGCGATAGCGTCGTTGACGGTCTTTGCGGTGATTTCCAGACCGACGGTCATTCCCGGCTTGAGGAACGAACTTGGCTTTTTTGTTTCGACCCAGACCTCAGTCGTCGTGCTTCCGGGATCGAGTGCCGGGCTGATGAGAGTAACGCGCCCGCCTGCGGATTCCTGTCCATCCGCAAGCATGACGCGAGCAGCGTCGCCGATCTTCAGTTGCGCGGTGTCGCTTTGAGGAATATGTGCTTTGGCGACCAAACTCGAAACGTCCATAACCGTCAGGATTGCCTGATTAGCCGCGGCCAAATCGCCTACGTAGAGAGGCCGGTCGGTCACTACACCATCGATGGGACTGCGGATCTCGGAATAACTCAGCTGCGCGGAGGCGGCACGATAGTGCCCCTCCGCGGATTCCTTCGTTCCTTTGGCTGCCTTCAGCAGCTGCTCCTTGCCCATGCGTAGTAGATCCGCGAGTTGCTTCTGAGACTGCTCGTTCTGGCTGCGTGCTTGCGCAAGTGCAACCTCAGCGCTGTCGAGATCACGCCGGGGAATTGCGCCCTGCTGAAACAGATCTTTTCGGCTGTCATAAACCTTCTGCGCGGCCGCAAACGCGGATTTGGCCACAGCCGCGTCGAATTCGGCTTTTTGAACTTGCTGGGGCAGTCCCGCGTCGACCGTGATCGCATAGTTCGCGTCGGCTTGCTCGAAATCGCCCTTACTGGCCTCGGCCTGCGCCGCCAAATCCTTGTTCTCAAGAATCGCCAGCAATTGGCCCTTCTTCACGTGGCTTGCGCGCTGCACCATAAATTCCGCAATGGTGGAAGTAATTTTCGCTGATACCGTCGCTTGCTTTAACGGAAACACCACGGCTTCCGCTTTGACCAATTGCGACACTTTCTGCTTCTCAGCCGGCGCTGTCTGGACCGTCACAATGGGTTCTTTTTCCTTTTCGGCGGGACTGCAACCACTGGCCAACACGGCAATCATCAGGGCGGATGTGAGAGGTTTCATGGCGTCGTTAGAGCCCCCGTCAGGGTCTGAAGATTGGCGAGCGCGACCCGGTAACGAACCGCTCCGTCCTGATAGGCCGCATCCGCGGCAGTTGCGGTATTCTGAGCGTCGACAACCTCGAGCACAGTGGATTCTCCGTTCTTATAGCGCAGCGTAACGAGCCGGAGGCTCTCGACGCCAAGTTCCGCGGAACGCCGTAGATTCGACAATTCGTCGGAGGCGGTTTCAGCTTCCGCGTAGAGAGACTTTAGCTGCGCAAGGAGCCTGCGCTGCGTCAAAGACATCTCGCGCTTTGCCTGGTCCCGTTCGAATTCCGCTTGTTTGACTTTGCTTTGTGTGGCGCCCCAGTTCCACACCGGAATATTGAGAGTCACGACGGCCGAAGAACCGAGGTTGGGAATGCCGTTCGTCCTTGTGGCGAAATGCGTTGCGTCAATGCCATAGAAGTAGTCGAGGTCCAGGGCAGGGAAATAGCCTGCACGGGCGGCGGAAACACCGTGCTCTGTCGCGTTCACGCTTTCAAGCGCTGCCCGAAGGTCCGGGTTGTCACTCGCCGCTTGCGCTTCGACTTCTTTTGAGGATGGAAGCTCGACAGGGGCATGAAGGTCTTCCACTAGCTGAAAATTGTCGTTGAAATCTGGAAAGACGAGAACAGCGAAATCCAGCCGTGCGTTGCGCAACGTGAGTCTCGCTTCCTGCAGTTGACGTCGGCGGTCGTTTACGAGGAGTTCTGCCTTGATGACATCGGAATGCGCGACTTCACCGCCATGCTCGAGGTCATTCGTAAGTTTCAGGAAGCGCTCGCCTTCTTGCGCAGCGGCCCGCGCAGACTCTAACTTGCTTCCTGCGGCCGCCGCGGTGTAATAGCTCTGAACAACGGTAACAACGAGTCCGCGCGATGCGATCTCCGCACGCGCCTTTGCAGCGGAAGCAATGGCGTCCGCTCGGCGGGCCTCCGCGATTCCCGCAACGTCCAGAACCTCGTGGACATTCCCCTGGCTGATGTACTCGTGAACGGCGTTGTTTGCGATATATCTCACTTGACCGTCCACCCCGGTTCCCTGGGTGTAGATCGCCGAGTTGTTGTAGTTCACGCTGGGAAGCAGAGCGGCTACCGCCTGCTTTTTATCTTCGCGGGCAATCTGGGCTTCCGTGACCGCTCCTTGATAGACCACGTTATTCTTGCGCGCGCGTTCAAGCGCGTCCGCAAGGTTCAAGCGAATGGGTGACGTTTCCGAAGAAACTGTCTGCTGGGCGAAAGCAGGAACCGCGAGAAAAAGAAAGACCAAAGTTGTGCTTGCACAGCGGACTGGATGTTGTGACTGACGCATGCATTCTCCGTCGCAAAACTGGCTGCACCAATGACGCTAGCGACTACAACCTAAACGGCAGATTAATTCGAGACTCGAGCCATGGGTGGAATTGCCGTAGAGACGCTTCCTTCCGCGGTCGAGCGCGTCAGTTTCGCTGCTATGAGCGCTTGCGATCCCATCCGGTGATGGGCGTCAGCTCGACATTCTTGACAGGTCGGGTCCGGAACTCTCAAGCGAACTCGATTCCAACGGGCCGTCCCTCGAAAGCTTGTGGCCGACCGAGAATGCAGCGGATCTACTGGCCAATTTATGTTGTGTTTATCTTTAATTTGTCAGATTGCCCGCTAGTCGAAGCCGAATCTCTCCGAGGGTCTCTTATGCAATCCGTGCGACGCAGTTTGTTTCTCACTCTCCGGGCCACCGCGCTCGCCGGAGGGCTTTGTGGATGCGTTTACCTGGCGACCTTGGCCGGGCAAAATGCAGGGCCTTCCGGCTATAGCCTCCTGAAATCCGTGAAACTTGGCGGGACTGGGGGCTGGGACTACCTCACTCTTGATGAAGGAACACACCGCCTCTTCATCTCGCGTGCTTCGCACGTCATAGTCTTCGATCCGAACCAGGACAAAATCCTTGGCGACATACCCAACACCCAGGGAGTGCACGGCATCGCTCTGGCGCCAGAATTCGACCGCGGCTATACAACCAACGGGCGAACGGCAACTTCCACAATTTTCGAGTTAACCTCCCTGAAAGTTCTGGGAGAGGCAAAGACCGAGAAGGATCCCGACGCCGTTATCTATGACTCAGCTTCGAAACGTATCTTCACCTTCAACGGAGACGCAAAGTCCAGCACAGCCATTGACGCTAAGTCAGGTAATGTGGTCGGATCCTTCCCACTTGGAGGTGGTCCCGAGTTTGCGGCCACAGATGGCAAAGGCCACGTCTTTGCTAATCTCGAAGACCAAAACTCTCTTGTACGAGTGAATTCCATCACGCTGAAGGTCGAAAACACCTGGCCCCTCGCTCCCTGTGAATCTCCCTCCG
>Ga0210390_10002367_pt1 | contig 16761 bp, 13 predicted proteins | sample IncBWH11OmetaG_FD_161050 | JGI IMG/M metagenome (GOLD analysis project Ga0210390, IMG submission 161050) | Forest soil microbial communities from Barre Woods Harvard Forest LTER site, Petersham, Massachusetts, United States - Inc-BW-H-11-O ... | reverse complement strand
GTGTGGCACGGGCTCGAACCGCCGTATCTGCCGCTGTTCGCCTGGCTCGAAGGCCAGGCCGCGGCGCCGCAGTTGGGCGACCTGCCGAACTTCAGCCCGTTGATGCTGGCCCAGCCGCTCGACGACGCCGATATCGCCGCACTCGACCCGCGCGATTATCTGGCCGAGTGGAAATGGGACGGCATCCGCGTCCAGCTGGTCGCCCGCGGCGGACAGAAACGGCTCTATTCGCGCTCGGGCGACGAGATCGGCGCTGCTTTCCCGGATGTCGGCGCGGCAATGCCCGACGCGGTCACCCTCGACGGCGAGCTGCTGGTCGTGCGCGACGGAGTGGTGGCGACGTTCAACGATCTGCAGCAGCGATTGAACCGCAAGACGCCCACCGCGAAAATGCTGCACGACTATCCGGCGGCAGTGCGGCTCTACGACATATTGCGCGAGGGGCCGGAGGATTTGCGCGGCCTCGCCTTCGCCGAGCGTCGGCGCCGTCTCGAAGCTTGGCATGCGCGTGCGCCGCGGGAAGGGCTCGACCTGTCGCCGCTGGTCCCGTTCACGAGCTGGGACGAATTGCGCGAATTGCGCGATGGCGCCCGTGAGCGCGGCATCGAAGGGCTGATGCTGAAGCGGTCCGACTCGCTCTACGTCGCGGGCCGGCCGAAAGGCCCGTGGTTCAAGTGGAAGCGCGGCGCCCTCACCCTCGACACGGTGCTGATGTACGCGCAGCGCGGCCACGGCAAGCGCTCGTCGTTCTACTCGGATTACACGTTCGGCGCCTGGGCCGGCGACGCGCTGGTCCCGGTCGGCAAGGCCTATTCGGGCTTTACCGACGACGAGCTGCGCCGCCTCGACCGCTGGGTGCGCAACAACACGGTCGAGCGCTGGGGCCCGGTGCGCGAAGTCGCGCCCGCGATTGTGCTCGAAATCGCCTTCGACAGCGTGCACCGCTCGACCCGCCACAAATCCGGCGTGGCAATGCGTTTCCCCCGCATCCACCGCATCCGCTGGGACAAGCCCGTCCACGAAGCCGACACGCTGGAAACGCTGGAAAAGCTGCTGACTTAGCGTCGGACGCGTCGCGCAAAGCTCGCTGGGGCGATTATGGGTATTCCCCGAAAGGGATCGAGAAAGCACGCACGGCATCGCTGCAGTCCGGCGTCTCCGGCCCGCGTCACACGCTCGTAGGGACCCATGTCAGCCATAGGCACCGGCCTGCGCCGGTGTGGCGAGTCAACTTGGTCGCCTCATCGGCGTCTTGGGCAGCAGTGATCGCTCGGTTCACGGTCGGAATATTGGCGGCTGACCATGAGCTCACAGCTTCTCGCCGCGCACGAGGCGGGGGAGGGTGCCGGTGATGCCCATTGCGTCGCGCATCAGGAAGCGCTTTAGGGGGGGCAGGCGGTTGACGGCGGCGAGGCCGACATCGCGGGCAAGGCGCAGCGGCGGGATCGAGTTGGAGAACAGGCGGTTGAGGCCGTCGGTGACCGCGGCCAGCATCATGGTGTCGAGCCGGCGCCATTGCTGATAGCGCCGCAACGGCGCGTCGTCGCCGATGTCGAGCCCGAGCCGGCGTTGGTCGATGACGATCTCGGCCAATGCGGCTACGTCGCGGATGCCGAGGTTGAGCCCCTGGCCGGCGATCGGATGGATCACATGGGCCGCCTCGCCGATCAGCGCCAGCCGCCGGTCGACATAGCGCTCGGCCAGCATCAGCCCGACAGGATAGGACCAGCGCGGGCCCACCGGCTCGACGGCGCCGAGAAAATCGCCGAACCGCGCCGCCAGCTCCACCGCGAACTCGGCGTCGGCAAGCGCCAGCAGCCGCGGGGCGAGCTCCTCATGCTCGGTCCACACGATCGACGAGCGGTTCCCGGTCATCGGCAGGATCGCGAATGGCCCGGCCGGCAGAAAATGCTCGACCGCGACGCCGGCATGCGGGCGGGCGTGCCGCGCCGTGGTGACGATCGCGGTCTGCGGATAGCGCCATTCGAGCGTGCGGATGCTGGCGGCATGGCGCAACGGCGATGCGGCGCCGTCGGCGGCGGCAACCAGGCGCGCGGTCAACCGCCGGCCATCGCAGAGCGCAGCCTCGGCGACGGCGGCGGACGTCAGCACCCGATCGACCGCGAGCGGGGCGAGGAAGGCCAGGGTCGGCAGCGCTCGCGCCTGCTCGATCAGGACGCGGCGCAGAACCCGGTTCTCGATGATCCAGCCGAGCGGCGCGCCGGCCTGCGCCTGGCCCGGGGCCAATTCGCGATGATCGTAATGCAGAAACAGCTTCGCATCGTCATCGGCGACGCGGATCTCGCGGATCGGCTCGGCCTCGCCGGCGAGCAGCGGCCACAGCCCGAGCGCCGCCAGCACCTGCTGCGAGCCATAGGCGATCGCCGAGCTGCGCCCGTCGAAGCCTTGGTCGAGCATCCGCTCCGGGTCCTCGCGGTCGACCAGCGCCACGGCGAGCCCGGCGCCGGCGCAGGCAATGCCGAGCAGCAAGCCGTTGAGCCCGCCGCCGGCGATCAGCAACTCGGCATCGTCGCTCATCGGCGAAACATGCGGCGTCGCCGGCGGGCTGTCCAGCCTGCCGATCGGGCGCGCTTTCCCGCGCGGCGATCATCGCGTAATCTCCAAGGCGCGCCGCGCGGGGGGAGAGCCGCATGGGTTCGGGGCGCGCCGGCATTCGGGGGAAGCATGGCCAGATCGGTCGGATTTGCAGCGGGCGCCGACGCTCGCCGCCTGCGCGCCTGGGCGCAGCCGTTGGCGAGCTTGAAGCGCCGGGTCTTCGAGACCTTGGGCTTCGGCCTGCTGCTGGCCGCGCTGCTGGTGGCGGCGGCCTTGTTTTCGTATCGCCCGCAGGATCCTTCGCTCGACACGGCGGCCGATGCCGCGGTGCGCAATCTGCTCGGCCGCGACGGCGCGGTGCTCGCCGACATCCTGCGCCAGAGCCTGGGGCTCGCCGCCTTCCTCATCCCGCTCGTGCTGTGCGGCTGGTCATTGCGCCTGATGCTCGACCGGCCCCTGCGATCCTTGGCGCTCAAGCTTGGCCTGGTGCCGGCGGCGCTGGTGCTGGCCTCGCTGGCGCTGTCGGTTCTCGACCGGGGAGCTATTTCCGGCACGCTCGGCTGCGGCGGCGCCGTCGGCTGGGAACTGCGGCGGCTGCTGGCGCAGGCCGGGCTCAGCCAGTTGGCCTTGCCGATCTCGATGATGGCGTCGGCCGGCGTCGGCCTGCTGCTGCGCCATCCTCGGGCTCTCCTGGCGCGACTGGCGCGATCTCGGCGCCGGCGCGGGCAGCGGGGCCGGTCGCCTGGCGATGCTTTCGGGGCGGGGAGCAGTGGCCGCCGCCGGCCTCGGCGGCCGCTCGTGGCGGCGCTGGCGGCAGGCGCGCGCCGGCGATGCCGACATCGCCGCCGACCCGGCCGCACCGCACCTGCGCGAGGTCGTCACCCGGCTGCCGGAACGGCGCGAGCCGCGGCTCGACCGCAGCGCCCCGCCATCTGCCGCGGCGCCTGTTGCCGGCCACCAGGACCGCGGCCGCAGCGGCCTCGTGCGCTTTATCGCCGCCGACGCCAAGCAGGCGGGGCCCGGCAGGCGCAGCGAGCAGGAGCGCCAGCCCAGGCTCGCCCTGGTCCCCGACGAAGAGCCGGTGCTGCCCTCGCTCGAACTGCTCGAAATGCCGCCGCCCGCCAAGGCCGCCGCAATCGACGAGGGGGCGCTCGAAAAGAACGCCCGCATGCTCGAAACCGTGCTCGAGGATTATGGCGTGCGCGGCCAGATCGTACAGGTCCGGCCCGGCCCGGTGGTGACCCTCTACGAGTTCGAGCCGGCGCCCGGGATCAAGGCGTCGCGGATCATCGGGCTCGCCGACGACATCGCCCGCTCGATGAGTGCGATCTCGGTGCGGGTCGCGGTCGTGCCGGGGCGCACGGTGATCGGCATCGAATTGCCGAACCGCCGGGCCGAGACCGTGTTTTTGCGCGAGCTGCTCGATTCGCCGGTCTACGAAAAGCACTCGGGCCGGCTCGCGCTGATCCTCGGCAAGGATATTTCCGGCGAGCCGGTCCTGGCCGACCTCGCCCGCATGCCGCATCTGCTGATCGCCGGCACCACCGGCTCGGGCAAGTCGGTCGGGATCAACACGATGATCCTCTCGATCCTCTATCGGATGCCGCCCGACCGCTGCAAATTCATCATGGTCGACCCGAAGATGCTGGAATTGTCGGTCTATGACGGCATCCCGCACCTGCTCGCCCCGGTGGTGACCGACCCGAAGAAGGCGGTTCTGGCGCTGAAATGGACGGTGCGCGAGATGGAGAACCGCTATCGCAAGATGTCGAAGCTCGGCGTGCGCAACATCGACGGCTTCAACGCGAGGCTCGCCGAGGCGGCGGCCAAGGGCGAAAGCCTGATCCGCAAGGTGCAGACCGGGTTCGACGCCGAAACCGGCGAGCCGATCTTCGAGCCGCAGCCCTTCGACCCCAGCGAATTGCCGCTGATCATCGTCGTCGTCGACGAGATGGCCGATCTGATGCTGGTCGCCGGCAAGGACATCGAGGCGGCGATCCAGCGCCTGGCGCAGATGGCCCGCGCCGCCGGCATCCACATCATCATGGCCACCCAGCGGCCGTCGGTCGACGTGATCACCGGCACGATCAAGGCGAACTTCCCGACCCGGATCAGCTTTCAGGTCACCTCCAAGATCGACAGCCGCACGATCCTCGGCGAAGGCGGCGCCGAGCAGCTCCTCGGCCGCGGCGACATGCTCTACATGGCCGGCGGCGGCCGGGTCACCCGGGTGCACGGGCCCTTTGTCTCCGACGAGGAGGTCGAGCGCGTGGTCTCGTTTCTGAAAGCGCGCGGCGAGCCCGACTACATCGACGAGATCACCGAGGACGACGACGCGCCGTTCGACCCGCTCAGCGGCGAGGACGACGGGGAATCGGGCGACACGCTCTATCGCCAAGCCGTGGCCGTGGTCTGCCGCGAGCGCAAGGCCTCGACCAGCTTTGTCCAGCGTCATCTGCAGATCGGCTACAACCGCGCGGCACGGATCATCGAACGGATGGAAACCGAAGGCGTCGTCAGCGCCGCCAATCATGTCGGCAAGCGCGAGGTCCTGGCGCGCGGCGGCGATTGAGCGCAATTGACCCGGCCGGCCGTCGACCTCATCTCCGTTGAGCCGCTCCATCATTTGCAGGAGCCGGGCGGGCGGCTTTACAGCCGGAAAGGGCGATATGGCCGGGATCGGGATCAGCCGGGGGCGAGGGGGAGTTTCACGCCAAGGTCGCGGCCTCGGCCGCAATGCGCTCGCCGCCGCGGGCTTGGCCCTGGCGATGCTGCTGACGCCGGCCGCCGGGCGGGCCGATGCGCTGCCGCAGCCGGCCCCGTTGAGCGCGCAGGACCAGTCGGATCTGCAACGGATCGCGATTTACTTGAACGGCATCGGCACGATGACCGCCCGGTTCCAGCAATATTCCGACAATGGCCGCACCGCCAAGGGCTGGCTGTGGATGGAGCGGCCGGGGCGAATGCGTTTCCAATACGATCCGCCGACCCCGATCGTGTTGATCGCCGATCGGTTCTATGTCTATTACGTCGACACCCAGCTGGCCGAAATGTCGAAGATCGGGTTGAAATTTACACCCGCTTGGTTTATGCTGCGGGTTCCGATCAGCTTCAACGACCTGGTCGTCACCCGCTTCGAGCGCGACGACAATTCGCTACAGGTCACGGTGGTCGACCCCAAGGCCCCGGACAATGGCAGCCTGACCATGGATTTCAGCGATCAGCCGCTGGCCCTGCGACAATGGACCATCGTCGACCAGCAGCATCACACCACGACGGTGTCGCTGTCGCAGCAGCAATTCGGTATGGCGCTCGACCCGAATCTGTTTGTATACCAGGATCCGTACGCCGCGGCCCGCCGCTACAACGATAATTGAGCCGAATGCCGATGCCAGCCCGTGTCATGCCGCCAGCCCGCGTCAGCCCGATCGTCGGCATTCCCGCCTGCGTGCGCACGATCAACGAGCGGGTCTTTCATACCGTCACCGACAAATACCCGAACGCGCTGATCGCGGCGGCCGGGTGCCTGCCGCTGCTGATCCCGGCGATCGGGTCGAAGGTCGACATGTGCGGCGTGCTCGATGCGCTCGACGGTTTGCTGCTGACCGGCAGCCCGTCCAATGTCCATCCGAGCGAGTACGGCGGCGAGATGCTCGACACCGAGATCCTGCATGATCGAGAGCGCGATGCGACGACCTTGCCGCTGATCCGCGAGGCGGTGCGGCGCGACCTGCCGGTGCTGGCGATCTGCCGCGGCATCCAGGAATTGAACGTGGCGCTGGGCGGCACCCTGCATCAGCGGGTGCATGAGGTTCCGGGCCGGCTCAACCACCGCTGGCGAAAAGAATCGCCGGATGGGGCTTACGGACCGGCGCATCTGGTGGCCCTCACCCCCGGCGGCCTGTTGGCCGGGCTCGCCGGCAATCTCGAGATGATGGTCAATTCGCTGCATTCGCAAGGGATCGATCGTCCGGCCCCGGGGCTGCGCGTCGAGGCGGTGGCGCCCGATGGACAAATCGAGGGGATCAGCCTGCCCGACGCGCGGTTCGTCGTCGGCGTGCAATGGCACCCCGAGTACAAGGTGATGGAACACCCGTTCTCGGCCGCGCTGTTTTCGGCCTTTGCCCGAGCTTGTCATGCAGCTTCGACGGGTCTAAATCCGGCCTCGCGCGCGGCCTGAGCGAACCCCAATAGGTTCCCGCGCACTGCATGCGTTTTTTTTGTTTCGGTCATGCACGAATCGGGGTTTGTTTTCCCTCGTGCCGACCCTATCTGCTATATCCAGAAGCGGGGAGAGCATGAAGCTCTCTCAAAAACGGTCCCGTATCCCCTGCGGGTCCGATTTCCCCCAAACGCTTCTGACATGCAGGCGCCCGGTCTCCCCCCCGACCGGGCGCCACTGCGTCTGATGCAACCCCTGGAAACTCTTATCCCGAGTCAGGCTCGCCGATGAGCTTGCGGCTGGCGACCTGGAACATCAATTCGGTGCGGCTGCGCATCGACAATGTCCGTCGCCTGATCGCCGAGTGGGCTCCCGATGTCCTGTGCCTGCAGGAGACCAAGACGCCCGACGCGCTGTTCCCGTGCGAAGCGGTCGAGGCGCTCGGCTATCGCCACCGGCTGGTGCACGGGATGAAGGGCTACAACGGGGTCGCCATCCTGTCGCGCCTTCCCTTGCAAATGTCCGAAACCCGCAGCTGGTGCGCCCGAACCGATTGCCGGCACGCGAGCGCGGTGCTGCCCGGCGGCATCGAGCTGCATAATATCTACGTTCCGGCCGGCGGCGACATCCCGGATCCGGATGCGAACCCGAAATTCGCCCATAAGCTCCAGTTTCTCGACGAGCTGACCGCGTGGTTCGCCGCCGAGCGCGGCGACGGCCGGCCGATGGTTGCGGTCGGCGATCTCAACATCGCCCCGCTCGGGGCTGATGTGTGGTCGCACAAGCAGCTGCTCGGCGTCGTCAGCCATACTCCAGTCGAGGTCGATCGTCTCGGGCGCCTGCAGCAGGCAGGCGGGTTCGTCGATGCCGTGCGCCATTTTGCGCCGCCGCCGGAGCGGCTCTATACTTGGTGGAGCTATCGCGCCCGCGACTGGGCCGCCTCGGACCGCGGCCGCCGCCTCGATCATGTCTGGGTGACGCCGGAGCTGATCGGCGCCGTTGCCGAGACCCGGATCTATCGCGACAGCCGGGGCTGGGACAAAGCCTCCGACCATGTCCCGGTCATGGTGTCGATCGGGGCTTGATGCGGCGGTAGAGGTGGTAGCGCCCGGCGGCCACACCTTCGGGCAGCGCCAGCGTGACCAGCGCGGCGGCGGTGAGCTCCGGCTCGCTGACCAGCACCGCATCCGGGCGCAGCAACGGGACGACCAGCGCCGCCAGTTCCTGGGCAAGCGCCCGGCTCGCCGCGATGTCGCCGCTGGCGGCGTCGAGATGGGCGAGCGCCACCCGGCCCTCGAGCCGTCCGCGCCCCGCCCGCAAGGTGTCGCGCATGTCGCCGAGCAGCAACAGCTCGGCCGGCGGTATGCAATCGGGATGGGCCGCGAGGTGCCGCTCGCAGACATAAATCGGCCGATCGGGGCATAGCTGGCGCAGATGATCGTAGGTCCGGCCATTGCCGAGGCCAAGCTCGAGCGCCGGCCCGTCGAGCCCATCGACCAGGGCCGCCGCCAGGTCGAGACAGGCGCGCTGGGCCTCGAGCCGGCGGATGAAGCTGTCGAGCCGGCTCACTTCCGGAAACGGGGAAATTTGGTCCGGAAACAGGAAAAATTTGACGGTGGTTCAGGCGGCGATGCCGGCCCGCTCGCGCAGGCGGTTGATCTCGGTATGCGCCGCTCGCAGCTGGTTATTGCTGGCTTCCAGCCGGTGCGCCAGCTCCTGCATGATCGAGATCGAAATGTTCGGGAATTCGCGCAGCATCCGCATAAACGATTCCTTAGAGATCCGCAGGGCAATCAGGCGATCCTCGGCGCGGACCGTCGCGTTGCGCGGCATATTGCACAATATCCCCATCTCGCCAACGATCTCGTTGGCGCCGAGCGTCGCCAGAATGACCGGTCCGGCGGGGGTTTCGGCGACCACCTCGGCATGCCCGTCGATGATCAGATACGCCGCGTCCGCCGGATCGCCCTGGCGGACGACGATCTTGCCCGGATCGTAGCCGACCCGCTCGCTCATGAACGCCAGGAGCTTCAGCCGGGACGGCTCGATTTCGGCGAAGATCGGGACCCGGCGGAGCAGCTCGAATTCCTGTTTGAGGCTCATCATTCCTCCCTTCCTTTATACGTGGCCGCAGCCGCGGCCAACTGCGACATCGGCGAGCCAAGGCCGTGCAGCCATTCCGGCCCGCTCCTGCTGCCGCAGCCCGCCGTTGCTGACCATCAAAATGTGGTCGAAATTGCGGGCGAGATCGCGATGTCGCTGCCGGCGCTGGCGATCCGGGCATCCGTTTGGCCGCGCCGCGTCGGCGGCCGTCGGGATTCCGGCAGCGGCTTTCCTCGCTACGCGCCTCATAAAAAGATCATTCCGCCGCCGGCGGCACTATGCAATAGTCAATCCCCAGGCATGCGGGGGGACGTGAGTGGCCGGTCGGCGTCGTCACAAACGTGTGCTCATCTACAGCCACGACAGCTTTGGCCTCGGCCATCTGCGCCGCTGCCGGGCGATCGCCCATTCTCTGGTCGACGCCGATCCGGCGCTGTCGATCCTGATCCTCTCGGGTTCGCCGATCATCGGCAGCTTCGATTTCCGCTCCCGCGTTGATTTCGTGCGCGTGCCCGGCGTGATCAAGCTGCGCAACGGCGAGTATGTCTCGCTCGGTCTCCATATCGACATCGAGGAGACCTTGGCGATGCGCTCGTCGATCATCCGGCATACTGCCGACATTTTCGACCCCGACCTGCTGATCGTCGACAAGGAGCCGCTGGGGCTGCGCGGCGAGGTGCGCGACACCTTGCAGCTGATGCAGCGGCGTCGGGCGACGGTGATCCTCGGATTGCGCGACGTGATGGACGATCCCGAAGCGCTCGAAAGCGAATGGGAGCGCAAGAACGCGGTCCCGGCGCTGTCCGAATATTACGACGAGCTCTGGGTCTACGGGCTGCCGCAGATCTGCGACCCGCTGGCCGGGCTGCCGGTGCCGGCGAGCGTGCGCCGGCGCATGATCTATACCGGCTATCTGCGGCGCAACGCGACCGATCTGGCGGTGACGCCCGATCTTCAGGACCTCGTCGAGAACGATTTCCTGCTGGTCACCCCGGGCGGCGGCGGCGATGGCGATGCGCTCGTCGATCTGGTGCTGTCGGCCTATGAGCACGATCGCGACCTGCCATTGCCGGCGCTGATCGTCTTCGGCCCGTTCATGCTGCCCGAGCAACGGGCCGCGTTCGCCGCGCGCGCCGCGCGCCTGCCCAAGATTCGCGCCATCACCTTCAACGCCCGGCTCGAGGCGCTGGTGGCGCGCGCCGCCGGGGTGGTGGCGATGGGCGGCTACAATACCTTTTGCGAGATCCTGTCGTTCGACAAGCCGGCGCTGATCATGCCGCGCACCGCCCCGCGCCTCGAACAGTTGATCCGCGCCGAGCGCGCCGCCGAGCTCGGCCTCGTCGCGATGCTGTCCGAGAAGCAGGGCCGCGACCCGCGGCTCATGGCGACGGCACTGCGCCGCCTGCCGACCCAGCCGCCCCCCTCGACCGCGGTCATCCCCGGCCTGCTCGACGGCATGCCGAACATCGACCGGCTGGCCAGGAAATGGCTCGATCGGGGCCGGGCCGGGCGGGTCCCGGTGCGGGCGCGCCTCGGGGCCTGATCGTGCCGGCGCCAGCGGCAGCCGCGCGCGACCGGGTCGCCTTTGTGCTGAAGGGCTATCCGCGGCTGTCCGAAACCTTTATCGCGCAGGAGATCCTGGCGCTCGAACGGCGCGGGCTCGGCATCCTGATCGTCTCCCTGCGCCAGCCGACCGATCGCGCAATCCATCCGGCGCACGCGGCGATCCGCGCCGAGCGGCTCTATTTGCCGGAGTATCTCTGCCGCGAACCGGGGCGCGTCTGGCGCGGCTGGCGGCGCGCCCGCCGGCTTCCCGGCTATCGCCGCGCCCGGCGCGCCTGGCTCGCCGATCTGCTTCGCGATCCGACCCCGAACCGGGTGCGCCGGTTCGGTCAGGCGCTGGTGCTGGCGGCCGAGCGGCCGGCGGACGTGGCGCATTTCCACGCCCATTTCCTGCACACCCCGGCGTCGGTCGCGCGCTATGCGGCAACGATCGCCGGCATCGATTGGACGGTGTCGGCGCATGCCAAGGACATCTGGACGATTCCCGACTGGGAGAAGCAGGAAAAGCTCGGCGAAGCCCGCTGGGCGGTGACCTGCACGGCCGCCGGATGCGCGCATCTGGCGAGCCTCGCGCCGCGGCCCGAGCGGGTCGCATTGTGCTATCACGGGCTCGATCTCGAACGATTTTCGCCGCCGGCGCCGCGACCGCGGGGCGGCGATGGCAGCGACCCGCAATCGCCGGTGGTGCTGCTCTCGGTCGGCCGGGCGGTGCCGAAAAAGGGCTATGACGACCTGCTCGCAGCATTGGCGCTATTGCCGGTGGGTCTCGCCTGGCGCCTGGTGCATATCGGCGGCGGCGGCCTCACCACGAGCTTGCACGACCGGGCCGAGAGCCTCGGCCTTTCGCCGCGGATCGAGTGGCGCGGCGCCAAATCCCAGCCGGCGGTGCTCGACGCCTATCGCCGGGCCGATCTCTTCGTGCTCGCCGCCAAGGTGGCCGCGGACGGCGACCGCGACGGCCTGCCCAACGTGCTGATGGAAGCGCAGAGCCAGCGCCTCGCCTGTATCGCGACCCGGGTGTCGGGCATCCCCGAGCTGATCGCGGATGGCGCCACCGGGCTGCTCGTCGCGCCGGGCGACCCGCCGGCGCTGGCCCGCGCGCTCGCCCGGCTGATCCGCGATCCCGAACGGCGCGCGGTGCTCGGCGCCGCCGGCGAGGAGCGGGTCCGCGGCGCCTTTGCGATGGATGCCGGGATCGACCTGCTGGCTCGCCGTTTTGGCCTCGAACCTGCGGACGAGCCGGCGGGTGCCGGGTTCGTACGCGCTCGGACGCCAGAGCCCGTCGCAGCGCAATAGCCGGGCAGAGCCGATGCGCGTCGCCTTTTATGCGCCGCTCAAACCGCCCGATCATCCGGTCCCGTCGGGCGACCGGCGGATGGCGCAATTGTTTCTCGCGGCATTGCGCGGGGCCGGGCACGAGCCGGCGCTCGCCTCCCGCTTTCGCAGCTTTGAGGCGCGCGGCGACCCGGCGCGCCAGGCGCGGCTCGCGGTGGCCGGGCGAAAGCTCGCCGCGCGCTTTGTGCGCCATTGCCGAACGGTGCCCGAGACCACACCCGATCTGTGGTTCACCTACCACCTCTATCATAAGGCCCCCGACTGGCTCGGGCCGCGGGTCGCCGCGGCGCTCGGCATTCCCTATGTCGTCGCCGAGGCCTCGTTTGCGCCAAAGCGCGCGGGCGGTCGGTGGGACGCCGGGCACCGCGCCGCCGGACACGCGATCCGGCATGCCGATGCGGTGATCGGGCTCAACCCCGCCGACAGCGATTGCGTGCTGCCGTTGCTGGCCGATCCCGGGCGCTGGGTGGCGATCAAGCCGTTTCTCAACGCCGCCGCGTATGGGCCGGCGCCGCGCGAGGGCGGCGGGCCGCCGCGGCTGATCGCGGTGGCGATGATGCGGCCGGGCGACAAGCTCGCCTCGTATCGCATCCTCGGCGACGCGCTGGCGCGGCTCGGCGATCTCGATTGGTCGCTGGAGGTGATCGGCGACGGCGCCGCCCGGCCCGCGGTGGAACTGGCCCTCGCCCCGCTGGGGGCGCGGGTCGTCTGGGCCGGGGCGCTCGGCCCGCAGGCGCTCGCCCGCCGACTCGGCGTCGCCGATCTGTGCGTATGGCCGGCGGTCAACGAAGCCTTCGGCATGGCGCTGCTCGAAGCGCAGGCGAGCGGCCTGCCGGTCGTCGCCGGGGCCGGCGGCGGGGTCGGCCAGATCGTCGAGGCCGGGGCGAGCGGGCTGCTCGTTCCGCCTGGGGATATCGAGGGCTTCGCCGCGGCGGTGCGGCGGCTCGTCGTCGACCGCGGCCGGCGCGCCCAATTTGCCGCAGCGGCGCGGCGGCGCGTCCTTGCCGAGCACGATCTGCCGGTCGCCTCACGCCGTCTGGCGGCGATGCTCGCGGCGTTGCGGCCGCATATGCCGCCTGGCTCGAACCCGCCTGCCGGGCGCGGCAGGCCGTGACCGGCTCGGTCCTGTTCTATGTCCAGCACCTGCTCGGGATCGGGCATCTGCACAGGGCATTACGCCTCGTCGACGCGCTGGCGCGGGAAGGCATCCGGGTGACCTTGGTGTCGGGCGGCGAGAGCCTGCCCGAGCTGGCCGCAGCCGCGGCCGGGCGGGTGGTTCAGCTGGCGCCGATCCGGGCGCGCGACGCGAGCTTCACGGAGCTCGTCGATCAGCATGGCCGGCCGGTCGACGATGCCCTGCGCGCGGCGCGGCGCGCGGCGCTGCTCGCGGCCTTCGCCGCGGCCGAGCCCGACGCCGTCGCGGTCGAGGCGTTTCCGTTCGGCCGGCGCGCCTTTCGCTTCGAGCTCGACCCGCTGATCGCCGCGGGGCGATCGCGCCGACCCCGCGCCCTGGTGCTGTGCTCGTTGCGCGACATCGTCGTCGCTCCTGAGGATGGAGGGCGCCGGCGCGACATCGTCGCCCGGGTGCGGGCCGATTTCGACGCCGTGCTGGTCCACGGCGACCCGCGGCTCGTCCCGCTCGAGGCGAGCTTCCCCGAAGCGCCCGAAATCGCCGACCGGCTCGTCTATACCGGCTACGTCGGGGCGGCCGGCGAGCCCCCCGATGTGCCGCCCGATTGCGGTCCTGGAATGGGGAGCGGCGAAGTCCTGGTCTCGGCCGGCGGCGGCGCGGTCGGCGGCCTCTTGCTGGCGACGGCGCTCGAAGCGCGGCGGCGCGGCTGCCTCTCCGATTGCCGCTGGCGGCTGCTGGCCGGACCCAACCTGCCGGCGGCCGAGTTCTCGGTGCTGGCGGCGAACCTTCCCCAAGGGGTTGTACTCGAGCGCTACCGCTCCGATTTTCCGCAGATGCTGCGGCGCTGCCGGGTGTCGGTCAGCCAGGCCGGCTACAACACCGTCCTCGACATTCTCGCCTCCGGCGCCGCCGCCGTGCTGGTCCCGTTCGCCGATCTGCGCGAGACCGAGCAGAATTTGCGCGCGCAGCGGCTGACCGCCGCAGGCCGGGTCGAGTTGGTGGCGCCAGGCGAGCTGTCGGCGCAGGCGATCGCTGCGGCGATCGAGCGGGCGGTGCGTGGTCGGCCGGCGGCCCTCGCCGTCGACACCGGCGGCGCGCGGCGCAGCGCGCAGCTGATCGCGGCGATGATCGGCGTCCCGAGGGGCATCGATCCGGTCGGCCTTCAGAATTTCACAATCCAGCCGGGTGACTATACGGTCGGCAAATGGTAACTGTCTCTGAAGCCTCCCCGGCGGCGGCGCGGTGGGCCGATCTGGCGCGCGAGCTGGACTGCTGGGGAGCAGAAGGGAGGAACGCCGGCTTGTGGTGGCGTGACGACGACGCGGCAGCGCCGTGCGAGCGCCTCGACCGTCTGCTGGCCATCGCCAGGACGGCGCCGGTGGCGCTCGCGGTCATTCCGGCACTCGCAGCGCCGGGGCTCGCTGCATGGCTCGAGGCCAGCGCCGCGCGAGCGGACAGACCGGCACCCATTGCGGTGCTTCAACATGGCTGGCGCCACCTCGACCATGCCCCCCGGGCAGCGACGGACCGGCTTCTCGCCAAGAAGAGCGAGTTTCCGGCGGACCGCCCGGGCCTGACGGTGGCGGCAGATTTGGCTGCCGGACGCGAGCGGCTGCGGGCGTTGTTCGGCGGCCGCGCGCTGGCTGTGCTGGCCCCGCCGTGGAACCGTTTCGACGACAGCTTTCTGCCGCTGCTCGCCGGCTGCGGCATCGGTGCGATCTCGCAAGTCAAGCCGCGCGTCGCGGCATGGCCGGCGCCGGGCGTGTTCGCGGCCAATGTCCATGTCGATCTGGTCGCCTGGAAAGAGGGTCGCGGGTTTATCGGCGAAGCTGCGGCGCTGGGCGGCCTCGTCGGGCATCTGCGGGCGCGCCGCGGCGGCGAGGCCGATCGCGACGAACCGACCGGGATCTTGACCCACCACCTCGTTCAGGACCAGGCGACCGACGAATTTCTGCTGCGGCTGCTGGCCCTGACCCTCGCCCATCCGGCGGCGCGCTGGCTCGATGCCGGCGAGGTCTTCGCCCCGGGTGTCGGTAGGTCGGGCATCGCTGCCTCGGGGATCTCGGCATGAGCCGTCACGCCTATCCGACCTCGGCGATGATCGGCGATTATCTGCGTGCCGCGGCCGGGTTCGTGCCGAGCGCGGCACTCCTGGCGCTGGCCCCGGTCGGCGTCGTCGCCGGCACGATCCTCGGCGGCCTCGCGGCGCTGTTTGCGCTGTTCGGCGTCCGCACCGCGCTGCGCCACGCCAGCCCGATCGAGATGAGCGAAGCCGGGGTGTCCGCCTCCGGACCGCTCGGCGCCGCGGTCCGCTGGGATCGGCTCGACGCCATCAAGCTCGCCTACTACTCGACCCGGCGCGACCGCCGCGACGGCTGGATGCAGCTCGAATTGCGCGCCGGATCGTCGCGGATCCGCCTCGACAGCCGGATCGACGGGTTCGCCCAGCTGGTCGGGCGGGCGGCGCGGGCGGCCGCGGCCCGCGGGATTGAGCTGAGCCCGCCGACGGCGGCCAATCTGCAGGCGCTCGGGATCGGATCATTCGGCCTTCCTGGTCCGGCCGGCAGCGACAATCTCGTGCGAGCGATCGGAGGCGGGGCGTGAGCGATCTGCTGACGATCCGCGATCTGCATGTGCGCTTCGCCGCTCCAGGCGGCTTTATCCGCGCCGTCGCCGGGGTGTCGTTTCGGGTCCGCCCGCGCTCGACCGTGGCGCTCGTCGGCGAGTCGGGTTCGGGCAAGTCGGTCGTCAGCCAGTCGATCATGCGCATTCTGCCGCGCAACGGCGAGATCACCCGCGGCGAGATCCTGTTCGCCGACCCGCGCGGCGACGGCACGGCGATCGATCTTGCCCGGCTGCCGAAGGACGGCGCGGCGATGCGGGCGATCCGCGGCGGGCGCATCTCGATCATCTTTCAGGAGCCGATGACCTCGCTGTCGCCGCTGCACACGGTGGGCAACCAGGTCGGCGAGGCGCTGCGGCTGCATCGGCCCGTCGGCGCCGCCGAAGCCGCCGAGCTGACCCGCGAGACCCTGCGCCTCGTCGGCTTTCCCGACCCGCAGCGCGCCTTGCGCAGCTATCCGTTCGAGCTGTCGGGCGGATTGCGGCAGCGGGCGATGATCGCGATGGCGCTGGTCTGCCGCCCGGCGCTGCTGATCGCCGACGAGCCGACGACGGCGCTCGACGTCACCATCCAGGCGCAGATCCTCAAGCTCGTGCTCGAATTGCAGCAGGAGCTCGGCATGGCGGTGCTGCTGATCACCCATGATCTGGGGGTGGTCGCCAACATCGCCGAGGAGATCGTCGTCATGTACCGCGGCGAGGTGGTGGAGAGCGGCACCCTCGAGGACATCTTCCGCCGGCCGGAACACCCCTATCTGCGCGCCCTGCTGCGCGCGGTGCCGCGTTTCGACATGAAGCCCGGCGAACGGCTGGTGCCGATCCGCGAGGTGGCGGCCGGCGACGCGCCGCACCTGATGGCGCAAAAGGTGCCGTGGCCGCCGGGACCGTCGGCGCCGCTGCTCGAATGCATCGGCTTGCGCAAGGGCTATTCGATCCGCAAGAGCGGCTGGTTCGGCGGCAACGCGGCGCAAGTGATGGCCGTCGACGAGGTCAGCCTCAAGATCGAGCGCGGCGAGTGCCTGGGGCTGGTCGGCGAAAGCGGCTGCGGCAAGACCACCCTCGCCAAGGTGCTGCTGCGCGCGGTGACACCGGATGGGGGGTCGATCGCCTTCAACGATCACGGCCGGCCGATCGACGTGCTGGCGCTCGAGGGCGAGCAGCTGAAGCGGTTTCGCCGCCAGGTGCAGTTCATCTTTCAGGACCCGTTCGGCTCGCTCAACCCACGCATGACGGTCTACGATATCATCGAGGAGCCGCTGGCGATCCACGGCCTCGGCAATGTCGGCTC
>Ga0210390_10002366_pt1 | contig 16764 bp, 10 predicted proteins | sample IncBWH11OmetaG_FD_161050 | JGI IMG/M metagenome (GOLD analysis project Ga0210390, IMG submission 161050) | Forest soil microbial communities from Barre Woods Harvard Forest LTER site, Petersham, Massachusetts, United States - Inc-BW-H-11-O ... | reverse complement strand
TTTTGGATGGAGATTGCAACGATCGGCGGCAGCTTGTGCTCTGCGATCAATCCGTCCAGCGCGGCAATCAGAAGGCGGTCCGGCCCGTCCGCGCCTACAATGAACGGCGCTTCGCTGCCCGGCACGTAATTCTTCGGCACATAAACCGCGACCTTGCGCGTGTACGACTGCGGATGCGTTTCGATTCCGAGAAGCCGCGCCGGGTTCGTTGGATCGGGCGCCGGATGCGAGTCCGGATCGCGTGCGATGCCGGGAAAATATCTGCTGTCTTCCGAGTTCATCGTGAACTCGACGACTGTTCCCTCGAGCGGCCGATCGGGATCGGCGAGCTCAGGCGCCGGCTTGTGCGTCGGCCCGATGATGAAATTGCCGTTCTGCTTCGGATCGGGAATCGTCCCATCCGGCAGCTCCGTTGCTGTCACGTACCCCGGCGTATGCGGATCGCGCGTGGGCATGGGCGGGCGTGAAGGACGCGAAGCGGCAGGCTGGGCAGGCGACGCGGAACTCGCCTGGCAACATGCGGACCGCAATCCTGCTACGGCAAGAATGCAACCGAGCACGGCGGCAATGAATCGGCCTGAATATGGCATGCAGCCATTGTGCTTCATCGGGCGGGATCAGCGAAAGCACGGTTCGCCATGAGGTTCGGGGAATGAAAGCCGTCGTGCATAATCAAGACAAGATGGCTCTCCTGTGGAATCCCGAAAGCTGGTCGCAGCGGCTGGCGGAGCTTGAGGCGCAAACCGGCGACCTGAAGGAGGCGCCGCTGCGCCGCGATGTGCGTTCGCTGGGCACTTTGCTCGGCGAAGTCTTGCGCGAGCAGGCGGGAAAAGAGCTGTTCGAGCAGGTGGAAGCTCTGCGGCAGGGAACCATCCGCCGGCGCGATGCCGAACTCCGGGGGAAAACCGAAGAAGCCGCGCGCCACGCCGGCGCAGCCATGCAACTCGTCCATTCGCTTCCAGTGGATCGCGCCATTTTGCTCACGCGCGCTTTCGCGTTTTACTTTGAGCTCATCAATCTCGCCGAAACCAATCATCGCAAGCGGCGCCGCGTGGCTTTGCGCCTGAGCGGCCAGGCCGGCCGACAGCGTGGCTCGCTCGAGGGCACGCTCTCTGAAATGCGCCGCGTCGGCATCAATGCGCAGGAAGCTCTCGACTGGCTGCGCCGCGTGCTCATCATCCCTGTCTTCACTGCGCACCCTACTGAGGCGGCGCGCCGTACGGTCATGTTCAAGCGCCGGCGCATCGGCGAGTTTCTTGAGGCGCTCGACCGCATTCCCGTTCCCGCTCAGGATATGGCCCGGCTCGAAGAGCTCGTCCTTGCCGAAATCACCGCGCTCTGGCAGACCGATGAAGTCCGCTCGCGCCGGCCGACAGTATTCGATGAAGTGAAGATGGGCCTCGACTACTACGACGTTTCCATCTTCGAGACGCTCCCTGAGCTCTATCGCGAAATCGCATCGGCGTTTCATGCTGCTTACGATCTGGAGATCGATCCGCTCGATTTGCCTGTCGTTCTGCGTTTCGGCTCTTGGATCGGCGGCGACCGCGACGGCAATCCATTTGTTACGCCCGAGGTGACACGCGGCGCGCTGCAACTGGCGCGGGCACATTTGCTGGTCTACTATCTGCGCCGGCTCGATACAATCATCGATCTGCTCACTTCAAGCGCACAGCAGACGCCGGTGAGCAAGGCGCTTCAGGAAAAGCTGCAGGCCTATATTGCGCAAGTGCATACGCCTGAGGCGCAGGTCTTTGGCGCACAATACGAATTCGAGTATTACCGGCGATTCGTCATCTGCCTCAAGGCGCGCATTCAGCGCGCGCTGGAGCGGACAAGCGAGATGCTCACTTCATCCGGCGCCGCGCTGCCCGTTGCGCCTTACACACTGGGACGCGGGCAGGATCAATTGAAGCAGGTCCTCGCGGCTTACGGTTCGGCTCAGGAATTCCTCGACGATCTTGAAACCCTGCGCGCGTCGCTTGCGGAGAATAACGGAATCCGCATCGCACGCACGCTTATCGATCCGCTCATTCTGCAGGTGCGCACCTTCGGCCTGCATCTGCATACGCTCGACGTCCGGCAGCACGCGCGCGTTCACTCCGCGGTTTTGCAGGAAGCCATCAGCGACACCATGGCGCCGTCGCTTGCCAGTGGCCTGTCAGCGCAAACCGCGAGCGTGCTTGAGACTTTTCGCGTGGTGGCCGAGTCGAAGTGCGGAGGTTCGCCGGAAGCCATTCGCCAATATGTGATCAGCGGAGCGGCGAGCGTGGACGATGTGCTGGCGGTGGTGCGCCTGGCACGGCTGGGCGGCGTCACGGTGGAGGGCTCAGACAACGGTAAGAGCCTCGACCCGGGCGATGGTCAGCGTCTCGATCGCGAAGGTGATCCGGGGGTGATGCCGGTCCCGCTCTTTGAATCCATCGAAGATCTGCGCAACGCGCCTTCAATCTGCCGCGAGCTGTGGAGCCGCGCCGACTATCGCCGCCTGCTTGCAAGCTGGGGAAACTGGCAGGAGGTCATGCTCGGCTATTCCGACTCGAACAAGGACGGCGGCATGCTGACCTCGACCTGGGAAATCTTCCGCGCGCACCGCGATCTCCATGTGGTGGCGCACGAAGCCGGCATCAGGCTGCGCATCTTTCACGGGCGCGGCGGAACGGTGGGCCGCGGCGGTGGGCCCACGCATCGCGCCATCTTTGCCCAGCCCATCGACGCCTTCGACGGCCAATTACGCATCACTGAGCAGGGCGAGGTGCTGAATTTCAAATACGCTGACGAGGTGCTGGCCGAGCGCAATCTCGAGCTGATGATCGCTGCTTCGCTGGATGCGCTCGCACGACCGAATGCGCGCGATCCCGAGGGCCACTTCACCGGCGTGCTCAAGCCGGAGTGGGAGGCCGCGCTCGACACGCTGTCGGATCTTTCCTTCAGCTTTTATCGCGAGCATATCCTCGACGATCCCGAAGTGATTACCTATTTCGAGCAGTCGACGCCGGTGGGCGAGCTGGAAAACGCCAAGATCGGCTCGCGCCCCTCGCGCCGGAGCGCGTCGCCGAAGCTTGCCGACCTGCGCGCGATCCCCTGGGTCTTCGGCTGGACGCAGTCCCGGCTGCTGGTGCCGGCGTGGTTCGGCGTGGGCTACGCAATCGACCGTTATCTTGGCGAGGCTGGGGCGGCAAAGGGAGCTTCAGAAGGCTCGAACCTCGAGCTGCTGCAAACCATGGCGAAAGAGTTTCCCCTTTTCATCGACCTGCTGCGCAACGTAGAGATGGCTCTGGGCAAGGCGGACCTGGGAACCGCTCGCCTCTATTCGACACTGGTGGCCGATTCGAAACTGCGCGAGCGCATCTACGACATGTTCGAAGCTGAGTTCCATCGCACGGTGCGCGCGGTTCTTGCCGTGACCGGCCAAAAAGAGCTGCTGCAGACCAACCAGGTGCTGGCTCACTCCATCAAGCTGCGCAATCCCTATGTCGATCCCATGCATTTAATTCAAGTCGATATGCTTCGCCGGAAACGTGCCGGCGAAGACACGCCCGAGGTCAACCGCGCCCTTGCGGCAACAATAAACGGCATCTCGGCCGGGCTGAGAAATACCGGGTAAGCGCCCCCTTGCCATCCCCGGCCTGCCGGGTCTAGGCTATATCCATGCGTCGATGTCGCTAACGCCGTCCTGGTGCAAGCTCCGATGCTGCTGTGCGCCTGGTTGCGCGCGCTTTCTCCCACCGATAAGCTGCACCGAACCCCAACTTCCGTCACATGAAAAGCCCGGGCTCGTAGTCCCGGCAAGGAGATTGTTTTATGGCGCGCATAGCTGCGAATGTAACTGAACTGATTGGCCGCACTCCTCTTGTGCGGTTAAACCGCGTGGCGGCTGGGCTGCCCGCGACCGTTGTGGCCAAGCTGGAAAGCCAGAACCCCGCGTCGAGCGTGAAAGACCGCATCGGCTTTGCCATGATCGACGACGCGGAAAAGGCCGGCAAGATCACACCGGGCAAAACCGTGCTGATTGAGCCCACCAGCGGCAACACCGGCATCGCGCTGGCGTTTGTTGCGGCCGTCAAAGGCTACAAGCTGATCCTCACCATGCCTGAGACCATGAGCTTGGAGCGTCGGGTCACGCTGCTCGCCTATGGAGCCGAAATCGTTCTGACGCCCGGCCCCAACGGCATGAAGGGCGCCATCGCCAAGGCCAACGAGATTCTGGAAAAGACGCCGAACGGCTACATCCTCCAGCAATTTGACAACCCCGCCAATCCCGCCATTCACCTGAAGACCACTGGCCCCGAGATTTGGGACGACACCGACGGCAAAGTCGACATCCTCATCTCCGGCGTGGGCACCGGCGGCACGATCACAGGGGTATCGAATTACATCAAGCCCAAGAAATCTTCGTTCAAGGCCATTGCTGTGGAACCCACGGACAGCCCGGTACTCTCCGGCGGCAAGCCAGGTCCGCACAAGATCCAGGGCATCGGCGCGGGATTCGTTCCGAGCATTCTCGACACCAAGCTGATCGACGAAATTGTTCAGGTGACGAACGACGAGTCTGTCGAGATGGCGCGGCGCCTGGTGCGCGAAGAAGGCTTGTATGTTGGCATCAGCTCCGGCGCGGCTGCGGCTGCGGCGCTCAAGGTGGCGGCGCGGCCTGAGAATGCCGGCAAACTCATCGTCGTTGTGCTGCCCGACTTCGGCGAGCGCTATCTGTCGAGCGTTCTCTTCGAGCCGTTGCGCCAGCAGGCGCTGGCTCTGCAGCCTGAGCCGATTGCAGTGACGGCGTAAGAAAAGCTGGGAATAGGGAGTAGGGGGCAGAGGGTAGAGAACGGAGTCAAAATCCGATTCGCTTGCTACTCTCTATTCCCTCGATTTTTGTTATGGCCTTCTTTGCCCGAATCCGCGAAGACATCAGTTCCGTAAGGGAACGCGATCCGGCTGCGCGCACGCGGCTTGAAGTTCTGCTCTGCTATCCGGGCCTGTGGGCGGTGTGGATTCATCGCGTCTCCCACTGGCTTTGGCGGCACCATATGCGACTCGCGGCGCGCGTTCTCTCGCAGATTGCGCGTTTCTACACCGGCGTCGACATTCATCCGGGGGCGATGCTCGGCCGCAGGCTCTTCATCGATCACGCAACCGGCGTAGTCATCGGTGAAACCGCCATCGTGGGCAGCGACGTCACGATGTACCAGGGCGTCACGCTCGGCGGCACGGGTAAGGGCCATGGCAAGCGCCATCCCACGGTTTGCGACGGCGTTTTCATCGGCAACAACGCCAATGTGCTGGGCAACATTACGGTCGGTGAGAACTCGCGCGTTGGCGCCGGGTCCGTCGTGCTCTCCGATGTGCCGCCGAACTCTACGGTCGTCGGCGTGCCCGCGCACATTGTCTATCACAACGGCCAGCGCGTCCTGATCACCGACCCCCACGATGTTAAAGACCCGCTCTCCGATGCGTTGATTGCGCTCTCCGAGCGTGTGCAGGTGCTCGAAGCCCGTCTCGGCGCTCACGAGCAATGGGCCAAGCCCTTCGAGGATGAAGAAGCCGAGCGCGCTGCCTATCGTGTGGAACTCGACCAGGCGCGCACCTACGTCACCATGGGCGAGGGCATCTAAGCTCCGCGCCGCACTTCATCATTGACAATGAAATATTTCCTGACCTCAGCCCGGCTGGGCTTTCGCAACTGGACTGCGGAGGACCTGCCGATCGCGCTTGAACTCTGGTGCGATTCCGCGGTGACCGGGCTCATCGGCGGGCCGTTCTCGCCGAGTGCCGTGCAGTCGCGCCTTGCGCAGGAGATCGAGCAGGAAAAATCGTTCGGTATCGAGTATTGGCCGCTTTTTCTCCTTGAGGACGGCAGGCACGCCGGTTGCGCCGGCCTGCGCCCCTACCGGCAGGAGCCGAAGATTGTCGAGCTTGGCATACATCTTCGGCCGGCCTTCTGGAGCCTGGGTTACGCCGAAGAAGCTGCGCGCTGCCTGATGGATTATGCCTTCGATCGTCTCAGTGTTGCTGCGATTTTCGCCGGCCATCACCCCGAAAACCTAGGCTCGCGAAAGCTGGTCCTGAAGCTCGGATTCGCTTATCAAGGCGATCAGCACTACATTCCGACGGGGTTGATGCACCCAACTTATCTCTTGCGCCGCGATCAGAAAAACTAGTTCTGCAACTCCGGCGCAAACCGCTGCTGGAGGGCGGAGCGAAGCATTTTTCCGTTAAGGTTCTGAGGCAGCGCTCCCGCTTCAACAATCCAGACGCGGCGTGGCGACTTATATGGCGCAAGACGCTGCCTGCACCACTCCAGCAGATCGCACTCCGGGGGAATTGGACCGGCGCGCAATTCCACGGCCGCAACCGGAACTTCGCCTTTTTCCTGGTGCGGCAGTCCAAAAGCTACGGCATTCGCGACAGCGGGATGAGCCATCAGCGCCTCTTCCAGCTCGCGGACATACACTGAGTAGCCGCCCGACTTGATCACATCCTTCATGCGGCCCACGACGCGCACCATGCCGAGCCGGTTGCGCGTAGCCAGGTCGCCGGTGCGCAGCCATCCATCGCGCGTAAGCAGCCCGTTATTCTCGCTGGCGTCATTCCAATATTGAGGCTTCAATCCGCGGCGGCGAATCTGGCACTCGCCGGTCGCGCCGGCCTTCACGCGGCGGCCATTCTCATCGGCAACGCGCACCTGAAATGGAGGCACGGGAAAACAGAGTCCGCCGGTCGACCGCACGAACGACAGCTCCACTCCCATCATTGCCAGCCCGCCCAATTCCACCATGCCGTAACCATTCAGCAGCACCGGCGGGATTCGGCGTCCGCCGGGCAGCCTGGCAAATGCGCCATACCGGCGCAGCTTTTCACGCACTTCGCCGGGCAGATAATCGCTGGCCGAGAGCCACACACGCACGCTTTCAAGCCGCTCGGGGTCCGGTTCGCTATTCACAAGCCGCGCAAACATGGCCGGCACACCCACCACGGTAGTTACATCGAGCCGCTCGATCAGCTCCACAGCGCCTGCCGCATCAAAGCGGCCCATGACGCAGCCGCGAATTCCCGCCATCAGCCCGTAGAGCGCGATGCTGACCGCCATAATGTGCGACCACGGCAGCGCCACCAGCGCAAGATCCTTTGGTCCAAGAAAAGCTCCCGTAAGCACCGTGGATGCGCGCGCGCCCAGGAGTGCGCGGCTTGAAAGCGCTGCGCCTTTGGGAAATCCGCTTGTGCCGGACGTATGAAAGACCGCAACCGTCGCCGTGGGATCGATCGTCGCTGGCGGAAAAGCCGGGCCTGCTTCGCAAACGCGCAGAAACCCATCCAGCGTTTCCGGCTCCGCATCGTCTTCGATCCAAGTGTCCACTGCAAGCGCATCGCGGCTGCCGATGTTGCGCTCGAATACGGCCTTGTCGGTGACGACGATTCTTGTTCCGCTGCTCGCGAGAATCCGCCGCAATTCGGCTAGCGAGAGTTGGGGGTTGAGCGGAACTGCGATTCCCCCAGCGCGCAGGATGGCAAGGAACCAGTGAAAACAACGCCGGTCGTTGCTACGGTAGATGGCAACCGGCTGCCCCGGCTTAAGTCCCACACTCCGGCGCAGAAATGCGTCGAGACCGCTAACCACTTCATGCAGCTCTGCGAGATGAAATGCGCCGAGTTCGTCGACAGAAGTGACGCAATCGCCCTTGCGGTGCAGCAATTCGTCCACAAGGTTGGCCACGGTCACGCTGCGGTCGCGCGCCAGACGGAACCGGCTCAAGATGCTCATTGCGCGGGAACCGCCTTGCGTCCCCACTCGCTGGCGACGCAGTAGTGAAAGAGGCGATCGAGATAGGCCATCACCGGCGGCGGGCAGATGCCCTCGGGCCCGAGCAGCCGCTCGGCATTCGTCGTGTCAAACTGCATGCGCATGGTGAAGTAGTCGCGATAGGCGCGGCCATCGATCAGCACGCGCCGCTTGCGTCCCCAGAGCGAAACAAACAGCAGTGGACGGATCGCCGCGAAGAAAATCTTCGGTTCGACGTAACGCGCCGGGAGGCCGTCGAAATATTCAGCTGCGCGATTGGCAACTTGCGCCACCGTTGCACTGGCGCGCGGACCCGCGCACAAGTGAACGGCGTTGCCCAGTGCGGCATCGTTGAATGCGAGGCTTGCAACGGCCGCCGCAACAAAATCGACCGGCACTATGTCCAGCACCGCGTCGGGATAGCCGGGCACTGTGCGCCACAAGCGGCGCGCATAAATCTTCAGCGGCCAATACATCATCTTGAAGCTCGAAGTGACTCCGGTTTGCGAGTCGCCGACGATGATGCTGGGCCGAAGAATCACGCCCGGAAGCGAATCGAGTCACGATCGCACCAGTGCTTCGGCTTCGGCCTTCGATTGCTCATAGGTGTTGCGGTAACCCTGGCCCACGGCGAGTTCGTCCTCGCGGATCAAACCCGTGCGCTGCCCCGCGACGTACGCCGTTCCCACGTAAGCAAAGCTGCGGAGCCCGCGCGCCGCCGCCGCAAAATCGAGCAGCTTGCGCGTGCCTTCCACGTTCATGTGGCGCGCTTCTTGAAGTGAATGATCGAAACGCACCGTTGCCGCAGAATGGATGATGCGCGTGGTTTCCGCGGCCAGCCGAGCGTATGTTGCACCGTCGATCCCGCAGTTGGGCAGGCTTACATCGCCCTCAATCACCTGGACCCGCGATCGGTCAGCTTGCGAAACGATTGCGTCCGCGCGCTCCGCCGCCGATTGCCGGGCATTGGGACGAATGAGCAATGCGAGCCGTGCATCCGGCCGGCTGCGCAAGAGTTCCTTGACGAGCTGCGTCCCCAGGAACCCCGTGGCGCCTGTAAGAAAAATGAGTTCGTCGTTTTGCATCGACTCGCCAGCCTCGTCGCGAAATTCCGCTCTTAAGCCAGTTTACCGACCGCGGCGGACCGCACGATAGTTCTCTGCCGGAGACGCAAGCTCAATCGCGCGGCGCGCCAGACACGCGGCGCGAATGCCGAGCTGACGAGCTGTCTTGCGAAGGAACTTTAAGGCGTCTCAATGCACGTCGACCGATCGATCACCCTCGTACTGCATGATGTGGAAGTACGCCTCCCACCCGCTCCACGAGGCGGGCGCAGGCAGCTTTGCCATCGGGTCCTTCAGGTGATTCACCCAGTCCTCGACCAGCTCGCGCGTGCGATACACACCTGTGAGCCAGTCGCCGCGATACCAGTTCTTCCACTTGCCATATTCCGCTGCATGCATTGACGATTCGATTTCGTCCAGCGCCTTCAGCGCATCTGCCGCATCCGCGCCCGCTTTGCCCGTATCGCCGGCGTCATATTCCTTCATTGACTGCGCCACGTCCAGCAACATGCGATTGCTGTTGCGGTTGATCGTAACCATGGTCAGCATCTCTGCCTGGTAGTAGTCCCGCCTGCCGGGCTCGACCAGACTTTCGGCGGCCTCGGCATCCTTCCACACCGCATCCCAGCGCGGCTGCGCGTCGGTGCATTCCTTGATGTCGCGATCGAGAAATGCCGCACGCTGCTCGTCGTTGATTGCGAATCCCGCGCGGGGTTGCGTCCACTTGGGCGACTGGCTGGGAATGCCGACCACTTGGTGTCCGCTCAATGTGTCCTGAAGAATTCGCCGCGCTTCAGAATGGTAATGCTGATCGCCATACACCAACGCGACATTGCTGTATCGCGGCAACTGCTGCGGAGCGTTGCCTGCTGAAGTCGTCCGCGGCGGCCCGAAGGAGGCGCGCGGCGAGGGCGCCGCAAAATATTCCTTGTACACCTTCGCCAGCGTATCGGCTGAACGCGCGCCGAACTCTTCCGTCGCCCACTTCTTGTAGAAAGCTGTGTCGGCTCCGCCGTCGGGATCGGAAGCGCTACCGGCCGTCGCCGGGACTCCTGTCAAGTTTCCGGCCCAGGCCATCTCCATCACCGCGCGTGTGGTCATCGCCACCGGGCGCTCGTCGCTTGTGTTGACCAGGAAATACGAAGTCGCGCCTGCCTTGATGTAGCGGCCGATCTCGGACTGAATCACAGAGACGGGAACCATCTCTGAAAGCTGATTGGCCTGCCCGTTCATCATCGCTACGTGAAAGTACATGCCCTGGCCGGGCCCCACCTTGCCGCCGTCCTGCATGTCGCCATAGCCCGTGTCGGCCCATACCAGCGACACTTCCGGCGGAATCTTCAGGTAGCCCTCTTGCATCAGCCGCGCGCCTTCCTGCCACAGGTCCGTAACAAACTGTGCGTTGGGATATTTGGCGCGGACAATCTTCATCTGTTCGGCAATCGCGTCGTTGATGCGCTGGCCCAGCAGCGGATCGTTATTCTGGACGCTGGGATCGAGCGAGGCATAGCTCGAGTCAGAGAGCCCGCGCAAACCCACGCTCCACAGAATCTCCTCGTCGGGCTTGTAAGTATTCACTGCATTCGTCCACGCGTGCTCCAGAATCTCAGGATGCGTGGAAAAATTATAGGGAACATTCTGCGGCCAGCGCGCCACATTCACGCCGAGTGGGATGGCATGATGCTGGTTCACAATCAATCCCCGCTCGCTCGCCGCGTGCACCTGCGCGTCATCAGGAAAGATCCACGTTCCCGGCACAATCATGTTTCCTTTGAGCCGCAGGGTGGTTTCGAAAAGCATTTCCCACGAGGAAAGCGCGATGCCCGTCTGGTCGCCCTTCTTCGGCACTACCCAGCCGGTCAGAAGATCCTCATCGTTCGGGAAAAATCCGCGGTATTTGAAAACGGGGCTGGGAAAGCTGCGCGTGAAATCGGCAGGCAGAGCGATCGACGCGCGCTTCACCGGCTGCTTGTCGGTCCACAAATACATCGGGTCCACGCCGAGCACCGATTGCGAGAACTGGTAGATCGCGAATATCGTTCCGCGCATATCCGCGCCGACGAGGCAGACCACATGCTTGCCGTTCGCGTTCGCTAAGGAAAACGCGAAGCTCTCGCGGTCAGTGGCTGTGGTGCAGCCCACGCCTGCCGGCACATTTGCGCTCTGCGCGATCAGCACCGTCACCGAACCGCCCGGGTCGAGCTGATTTACGAGCTTCGGCGCGTGCCCAAAGACCTTCGTGACGTCGGCAACAAGATCCTGCGTGGCGCGATGAACGGGCGCGGGCTCCTGCGCGCTCTCGACGATTGTTGTATTCGCGTCGATCGCTATCTGCATGGTCTGCGCAGGTGAAGCGGCGCTCCCACAAAAAAGAGACGCGCATGAAGAGATCAGAAAAACAACAGACGAAGTGGAATGCCAGCGCGCAGGCCGCATGTTCAGTGGTGCTCCTCGATGAAAGTTTTCGCAAACGCGAATTTGTTCGCGTCTCGAATTATACAGAACCGAGCTTGTCAACCTGCAAGGGCTTGGACGCAAGAGATCGCAGTCACTCACGTGTAGACTTGCCGCATGCGAGCCCCCGTTGCAAAAACACTGAACGATCTTGGCAACAGTGCGAACGATCAAGGGCGATTCAGGGCCGCCAAGGTCCTCCACTCGCTTGCTGCAAGAATCTATCCCACTTGGAGCAGCCCTTGGTACAACCTCGGCCTTCAGGCTAAGTACCGATGCGAATGGCAAGCAAGCCTCCGATACAACCAAAAGGCCACGCAATTGGACCCTGAGGATGAGGCGTCGTGGTGGAACCTTGGGATCGCCGCAACCGCTCTCAGTGATGGGCAGGAGGCTAGACGCGCTTGGCGCGGATGTGGTATCGCAGTGCCCGAGGGCTCAGGCGAAATCCAAATGGCTGTGGGAAGGTGTTGTGTCAGGCTCAATCCGAATTCAAACGGAGAGGTTGTTTGGTGTAGGCGTCTTGATCCGGCTAGAACCGTAATTGAAAATGTGCCGCTGCCTGAATCGAGGCATCGCTTCAAGGACATCGTTCTCAACGACGGAGCGCAGGAAGGAACTCGTACTTCAAATGACCGCGAATACCCGGTCTTCAACGAACTCGAAATCTGGCAGCCCTCCGGTTACAGCACATTTCGGTCGAGCGTTCTGCTTCCCGACGAAGATGCTGAGCGACGGCTAGTCTCCTTATGTCATGAACGCGACATCGGGATAGACGATTGGAGTGCGATGCGAATTCTCTGTAGCACGTGCAGTCTCGGTTCCCCCGGACCGCACGACTGTGCAGAGCACGATCTCGATGACGGAGCCAGAAGAGTCGGATTCGCAGCAATCGACCGAAGCCATCTCCTAAGCGTTCTCGATCAGTGGTCGAGTGAAGACGGGGCGCGATCATTTGAGGAGCCCGCGCTTGAACTGCTCGCCTCGGTTCCTTCCTAAAGAATGCAGGCCCCTGATGCTACAGTGGTCTCGATTCAAGGTTCCACCAGAGGTTCCAATCGTTGCAGGGTCTTCGCACGCTGGTTGCCGCTTTTTTCGCGCTTTCGGGCGTTGCTCACGCCGCGGCACAAGTTCAGGCGGCACCGGTGCCGCAGGAGATGCGCAGCAGTTTCTTCGCCGTCACCGTCAACAACCAGCGCGTCGATGTTGCCCAGGCGGCATCGAACTACGAATTCGTCAACTTCGACACCACGGGGCCGGTCGACATCTCCATTACTGCGTCCGAACCAGGGTTCTGGAGCCGCGGCGTCGATATCGAGCCGTGGCGGCTGGGCCTTCGAGCCATACATCCAGCGGGCGAACCGCAGACCATCCGCTTTCATCTTGAGCATCCAGCCAAGCTTTCCATCTCGCGCCCCGGAGATTTTCTCAACCAGGCGCGCATGCTGTTTATCTTTGCCGGCGCGCCGGCTCCGCCTCCGCCCTCAGGATCAAACGTGACGATCGTCCCCGCAGGGGTGCGCCGCGAGAGCTTGAACCCGAAGAGCGGCGACACCATCTATCTCGCGCCTGGCGCGTTCGTCTTCGGGAGCCTGAATCTCTGGCAGGTCTCGAATGTGAAAGTGCTGGGTCGCGGGACGATTGTTTACGACGGCCCGCAGGATCCCACGGGCGACGAAGGCTGGATGCAGAAGCCGGACTGGCATTGCATCGTGGGCTACCAGGCGCACAATGTGCAGATCGACGGGCTGACCTGCATCATCCGCTCGCGCACCTGGTCGATTCAGATGAAGGACTCGACTGGTTTCCGCTATGACGATCTGCGCGTGGTGGGCGGCAATCCCCTCAATGCCAATCAGGACGGGATGGACTGGCTGGGCGGCGGCGACACCATCGTGCGCAATTCATTTTTTCGCTCGTCAGACGACGACCTGGCGATGGAAGGCAACTGGGACGGCTACACCCAGGCCGACATGCTGCGGCCGGGCGCGGACATCGACAACATCGTGGTCGAGAACAGCGAATTCTCGACGAGCATTTCCAATACTGTGCGCATAGGGTGGCCGCAAAAGATTTTCAACTCGCACAACTTTACGCTGCGCGACTCCGACATTTTGCACGCGGGCATCGGCGGCTGCGGACAGACGTTTGGCTTGCTGGGCTTCTGGGGCGCGAATGGCGCAAGCGGCGAGCACTCTGGCGTAACGTTTGAAAATCTGCTGGTGGATAACTGGTACTCGTTGTTTCAGGTTGAGCAGGAGCAGCCGGCGCTGCACGATTTCACGTTTCGCAACATCTGGGCGCTCGATCAGCCGGCGCTGGCGGAGTCGACGATCACGGGTGACGTGAAGAATGTGACGCTGGACAACGTAAAGTTTGAGCAGACGCGCGCGGTGAATGACGCCGCGATTCCGCTGGCAGTTGCGCAAGGCGCCGAGGAGCCGAAGTTCGCGCCGGCGCCGAAGCTTGCGGCTGAGTTTCACGCCGACCCGGAGGTGTTTGCGCCGCGGGAGCGCGTGACGCTGACGGCGCAGGAAGCGCCGGGCGCGCGCCCCGGCATGCATTTTGAATGGCTCTTCGGCGACGGAACCACGGCGCAAGGGCGAGTGGTGCGGCATCGCTTTCCCGACGCGAAGGGAACGGAGTTGGACGGAAGAAACGGCGCGGGGCGATTCCGCGTGCTGCTGCACGTGACCGACAAAACCGGGCACCAGGACTGGGCGGCGCAGGGATTGGTGGCAGTGGCCGAATGGCACGCGGCGTTGAAGGCGAGCGCCGCGTTAACGGCGGGGCTTGCTTACAAGATCTATAACGGCGGGTGGATCGACCTGCCGGATTTTTCAAAACTCACGCCGGTGTCGACCGGCGAATCGGCGAACCTGAACGCGAGCGCGCAGGGATTCACGCGCTATGCGACGGAATGGAACGGATTCATTGACGTGCCGCGGGATGGCGGGTACACCTTTCACCTGATCGACCGCGACGGGGCGCGGCTGGTCATCGATGGAATGGAGATCGCGCGGACCGGGCCACCGTTCGCGCAGGTCTGCGGCTCGCCGGGCAACGCGCTGCGCTACGACCGCGGCGCGATCGGGCTGCGCGCCGGGCTGCATGCGATCCGTGTGGAGGCGTTAAACACGATGAGCGGCGGGGCGCCGCGGCTGATGTGGGAAGGGCCGGGCGTGGCGCTGGGCGACGTGCCGGACGCGGCGTGGAAGCGGCCAGTAGTCAGTAGCCAATAGGGGGTAGCCAGTAGCCAATAGAAAGACAGGGAACAAGGGCGCGAGGGACAAGGGACTAGGGACAAGGGAACGAGACAACAGACAACAGGCATCAAGCAGCAGGGAACAGGGAACAGGAAACAGGAAACAGGAAACGGTGAACAGAAATCGGGACCTAAGGGCGAGGCGCGAGAGGGCGGACTAAAAAGACGCGGAAGGTTCGCTTAGGATTGCGTTTTTGTGGCGGAATGGGTCGCGTGCGTTGCGCGAAGACACTGAAATGTTCGCTCAGAATTTCGCGATTCTTTGAGGGTGCGCGCGAGGAACTTCGCGAATCGTTGGTGTTTGGTCGCTGTAATTTTCGCGGATGGAGGGAAGCGGTCGCTGTAATTTGCGTACGGGTGCAGTGCCCGGAGAAAAGTAAACGTTTACATCGGCGACGATGAGCTGATTCTGCGCGGGTTGCGCGCGTTTTCGTCGCATTTTCCGGGGATTGTGCGGGTTGATTTTCCTGGAAGGGGTTCGCTGTGGGGGTGGGGGAAATTGCGGCGTTGCCTTTTCGGCCAAGAACCGCGAGTGGCCGGGCCGCTAAAGCCGTCGATGTCTTCACGGCCGGGGGAAGTGTAGCGATTTGCGGGGAATATCCGGCGCTCCGGCGGCTGGTTGCGGTGGGCCTCTATTCAGAGACGGTCAGTTTGAAAAGAGCTGCTCGAAGATTTATTCGAACTCGGGCCTTGCTGGCTCGGAGGGGCATGGGATGGCGTCGCAGAGCGCCAAGGCCTTTTCGCGCGTGTCCAGGCGATGGGGCGATTCGGTATGGGCCGTCCGCTCGTGCGAACGGCCCATACCGAGAGCGGTAAATGGTGGCGGTGACGGGTTCCCAGGATTTCGCGCGGCTTCATCCTGGGCTATTTTCGGACCTCCCTACGGGGAGGAGCGCGGCTCAAGCCGCGTGGATTGCTTTTCCAAAAATTGGGGCGGGGGTTGCCGGGGATGAATCCCCGGCCTACCGGTGGTCCGCGGCGTTCAGTGGCCTGAAGGCCACTGCTCCCTCCGTGATCGAGTTAATTCGGCAACTGCGTGACATCCCAGCCGCCGCCGAGGGCGCGGATGAGGCTGACGCTCGATGCGAACTGGCGGCTCCCGATGTTGATGGCCGTGACCTGGTCCTGGAGGAGCGTCTGCTCGGCGGTGAGGACTTCAAGATAGCTGGTCACGCCACCTTTATAGCGCTTGTTGGAGAGATCGAAGGAGCGCTGCGCGGCGTCGACGGCGCGCTGCTCGACGACGGATTCCTGCTCGATGATGCGCAGGGCGGCGAGCTGGTCTTCGACATCTTCAAAGGCGGAGAAGACGGTGTTGCGGTAGCCGTCGGCCTGCGCTTCGTAAGTATGGCGGGCCTGATCGGTGAGGGCGTGGCGCTGGCCTGCGTCGAAGAGCAGCTCCGCGGCCTGGCCACCGAGGGTCCACATGGAGCTGGGGCCCTGGATCAGTGTGCCGAGGCTGGTGCTCTGGAAGCCGCCGCTGGCGCCGAGAGTGATCGTGGGGTAGTAAGCGCTGACGGCGATGCCGATCTGCGCGTTGGCCGCGGCGGTCTGGCGCTCGACGGCGGCGATGTCAGGCCTGCGCTCCAATAATTGCGACGGCACTCCGGTGGGAATGCGCGGCAGCGCGAGATCGAGCGGCGAAGGCGGAATGGAGAAATCGGAGAGGTTGTAGTTGGCGAGGGTGCCGATGGCGTGCTCGAACTGGGCGCGCGCCACGCCAACATCGACGAGCTGGGCGCGGACGGTTTCAAGCTCGGTTTGCGCCTGGGCGACATCGACATCGGTGGCCACGCCGCCGGTGAGCCGGCGCTGGGTGAGGTCGAGCTGATTCTGGAGATCGGTGACCGTGTCGGTGAGGAGCTTGATCTGGGAGTCGAGGCCGCGGAGGGCGTAGTAGTCGGTGGCCATCTCGGCCTCGAGCGTGAGCTCGACGGCGGCCGCGTCAGCAGCGGAGGCCTGTGCGCCGGCGCGGGCCTGCTCGACGGTGCGGCGAATGCGGCCCCAGAAATCGGGTTCCCACGTGGCCTGGCCCTGAATGACGTAGTCGGAGTAGACGGTGGAGTTTACGTTCGCTTTGTTGAAGAGCGGCTCGTTGGCGGAATATTTCTCGCCCTGCGGGCTGGCCGATGCCGAAACCTGCGGGAAGAAATTGGCGCGGGCGACGGCGACCTGATCGCGCGCGGCGAGATAGGTTTCAAGCG
>Ga0210390_10002365_pt1 | contig 16769 bp, 14 predicted proteins | sample IncBWH11OmetaG_FD_161050 | JGI IMG/M metagenome (GOLD analysis project Ga0210390, IMG submission 161050) | Forest soil microbial communities from Barre Woods Harvard Forest LTER site, Petersham, Massachusetts, United States - Inc-BW-H-11-O ... | reverse complement strand
GCGCCACCCGCGCGAGGCCGAATTCTCACCCCGCGGCGGCCAAAAGACGCATTGCAACGGCGAATGCGGCGACGCATGCTGCGGCGCAGCAACGGCGCCCAACTGAAGGAGCGACCCCCCTTGACGTTCGACGACCTTGCCCGCCAGGCCCACTTCGCCGCCGAGGGCGTCATGGACCGCGCGCGAACCTCGTTACGCGAACGGGTGAGCGAAAACGGCAAGCTCAGCGCCGACAGAATAGAGGCCGACCAGCACGCCGTCCACGGGCTGGCGTGGCTCGCCACTTATGTCGAAGCGATCAAGGAAATGGCGACTTACGCCAGGCGCATGCAGATTGACGCCCGCTTCGGGGACACCGAACAACTCCTGACGCGCGTTGGGCTTGGCGAATATCTCGCCCAGATCTTCGGCGCCATCCCGATGAACCAGGGCGAAATCGTACGCCTTGCCGACTTCGGCCTTGAGCCTCACGAGATCGCGTCCTTTCGCAACGAGGCCGTCGAGGCCCTGATCGCCTCCGGGAACACACGGGAAAACCGCGCCGCCCTCGCCGCTTTGATCGATGAGGCGCGGGAAGGCGCAATCGGCGATCCGGGCCTTGACGAGACCTTCGAGGCGGTCCGCGGCGAGATGCGCCGGTTCGCCGACGCGGAGGTCGTCCCGCACGCCCAAAGCTGGCATCGCGCCAACGCATATATCCCGCTCGAGGTCATCGCGGGCTTAAGCGCTATGGGCGTCTTCGGCCTCACCATCCCCGAGGCTTACGGCGGCATGGGGCTCGGCAAGGTGGCGATGTGCGTGGTGTCGGAGGAGCTGTCGCGCGGTTACATCGGCGTCGGTTCGCTGGGCACACGGTCAGAGATCGCCGCGGAGCTCATCCTGGTTGGCGGAACGGAGGCGCAGAAACGGGAATACCTGCCCAAGATCGCGAGCGGCGAAATCCTGCCGACTGCGGTGTTCACCGAGCCCAACACCGGTTCCGACCTCGCGAGCCTTCGCACCCGCGCGACCCGCGACGGCGACGACTATGTCGTCAGCGGAGCCAAGACCTGGATCACCCATCCGGTTCGCGCCGACCTGATGACGCTGCTCGTCCGCACCAATCCAAGCGAGCGTGGCTATAAGGGCCTATCAATGTTCTTGGCCGAGAAGCCGCGCGGGTCAGACGCCGATCCGTTCCCGGCCAAGGGCATGTCGGGCGGCGAAATCGAAGTGCTCGGCTATCGCGGCATGAAGGAATACGAGATCGCCTTCGACGGCTTCCGCGTGGCCGCCGATGCGCTGCTCGGCGGGGTAGAAGGCCAGGGCTTCAAGCAATTGATGGAGACCTTCGAATCAGCCCGCATCCAGACCGCCGCGCGCGCCGTGGGGGTGGCGCAATGCGCCTTCGAGCTTGGGCTGCGCTACGCCAAGGAGCGGGTGCAGTTCGGCAAGACGATCATCCATTTTCCCCGCGTCGCCGATAAACTCGTGATGATGGCGGTTGAGATTCACATCGCTCGGCAGATCACGTATTTCGCCGGCCGCGCCAAGGACGAAGGCCGCCGCTGCGACCTCGAGGCTGGGATGGCGAAGCTGCTCGCCGCGCGCGTCGCCTGGGCGGCGGCGGACAATGCGCTGCAGATCCATGGCGGCAACGGATTCGCCCTCGAATATCCGATCTCGCGGGTCCTGTGCGACGCGCGCATCCTCAACATTTTCGAAGGCGCGGCGGAGATCCAGGCTCAGGTGATCGCGCGGCGGCTGCTCGAGGGCGGAAATTAGGGGAAGACAGAAGCAGACGCCGATGCCGTCGAGGCTGTGGGGAATCATACATGTCGAGACTGATCTTAGTCCTTGGTTTGACCGGGGCGCTTGCCTCCGCCGCTCAGGCCGAGGGCATTGGGAATCTCCCTGCGGCGATCGCCGTCAAAGGCAGCGACCCCGTAGCGCAGCTACAGGGGGCGGGAGCGCAAATTTACGTATGTACAAAGAACGCTGCGGGCGCTTTGAATTGGACGTTCCGCGAACCCGTCGCAACCTTGCTCGAAGACGGGAAGACAGTGGGACGTCATTTCCTCGGCCCTACGTGGGAATTCGCCGATGGGTCGCATGTTGTGGGCGAGCAGGTGAGCGAGGCGCCGGGCAAGACCGTCAAGGACATTCCCTGGTTGAAACTCTCGGTCAAGGAACCCCCGAAATCCGGTCTCGTCGCAGGCGCAACATCGATTCTACGCATCGACACGAAGGGGGGCGTCTTCGAGGGAGCTTGCGACAACCAAGGCGAACTTCATCCGGAGCCGTACACCGCAACCTACATATTCGTGAAATAAGGACGTCAGCCAAACAACCGGGCAAACGCCGCTGCCTTGTTGGCTGACGTCCCCGCGGGTTTGCCTTTCGCCTCCGGCACGAAGTCCGGCCTGTAGGCCGACGCGGGCGTCTGATGGCTGGCGGCCGCGAGGCCGTTCAGGGCCTTCCGCGCCGAGCGCGGCCCGGCGCCGGCCTCGGGCTGGCCGGGGCGATCTCAGATACGCTCGATCCGCACATGCGCCAGGCCTGCCTGGCGAAAGCCGAGCGCGCTCGCGGCGGCGGGCGAGACATCGATGACGCGACCGCGAATGAACGGCCCCCGATCGACGATTTTGAGAATGGCGCTACGGCCGTTGTCGAGATTGACCACCCTCACTCGCGTCCCAAACGGAAGGGTTTTGTGAGCTGCAATCAGACCGGTGAAATGTGGATTTAGATAGTATGAGGCTATACCCAACTCACTTGCGACCGCTACGTTCGTAAATCCAATCATGGCCGCACACACAAACATGACTTTCCGCATTCATTACACCTCATTGCTCTGAACGTTACCAAGCCCCTCTGGAGAGCCTATGAGGCCAAAACAAGGCGTTGCTATTCTCCGCTTCGACAATGCTTTGCTGCATTTGACAATTGAGCGGGAATATGCAGGGCGGCAAAACCGCTCTAGATTGCCGGCTGCTCCGCGAGTCAGGAATCGCGGGTGCAGCCAAGGGAGAAGGTTTGGATGAAGGTGCTCATTATCGGCGCGGCGGGCATGATCGGGCGCAAATTGACCGCGCGCCTCGTCCGCGACGGAAAACTCGCCGGCAAGGCGATCACGCATGCGCATCTTGTCGACATCGTCGCGCCAGAGCCGCTGGCGAACGCGCCGTTCCCTGTTGCGCTCGACTCCTTCGACATCGCCGCCGCCTATGTCGGGCCTAAACTCGTCGCGCCGCGGCCCGACGTCATTTTTCTGCTGGCCTCCGTGGTCTCAGGCGAAGCGGAGGCGGATTTCGACAAAGGCTACGCCATCAATGTCGGGGGAACCCACGCGATATTCGAGGCGATTCGGCGCGAGCAGGCGCTTGCCGGCGGCGCCTACCGGCCACGCCTCATCTTCACCTCCTCAATCGCCGTCTATGGCGCGCCGTTTCCGGACAAGATCGGCGACGAATTCCTCGCCGCTCCATTGACCAGCTATGGAAGCCAGAAGGCGATTTGCGAGCTCCTGCTCGCTGACTTCTCGAGGCGCGGCTTCTTCGATGGCATCGGCTTGCGTCTGCCGACGATCTGCGTTCGTCCCGGCGCGCCCAACAAGGCCGCTTCCGGGTTTTTCTCCGGCATCATCCGCGAGCCGCTGGCCGGCAAGGAAGCGATCCTGCCAGTCGGAGACGATGTTCGTCATTGGCACGCCTCGCCGCGCGCCGCGGTCGAGTTCCTCTTGCGCGCCGCGGAACTCGACCTCTCGCTGCTCGGCTCCCGCCGCTCACTCAATCTGCCGGGCGTCAGCGTCACCATAGGCGAGCAGATCGAGGCGCTGCGCGCCATTGCTGGGGAGAAGACGGTCGCCCTTATCCGCCGCCAGCCTGACGAGACGATCGCCCGAATCGTCGCCGGCTGGGCGCGCGATTTCGATCCGGCGCGGGCAAAAAGCCTCGGATTTCGCGCCGACGCCAATTTTTCGGCCATAATCAATGCGCATATAGAGGATGAACTCAACGGCTGAGGGCGACGCCACGATGTTAGACCTTACGGCCCGGAGCGAAGGCGGCGCCAACTCGCCAGCGCTCACAGGTGCGTTTACAAGGCAGACAAGCGCGCCGGGATTTGTGCTGCCGTTGCAGGGCTTCGGCCTCGCGGCGCGCGTCCTGGCGGTCACCATCGGGTTCGTGCTCCTGGCGATGGGCCTGTTCTATGTGACCCGGCTCACCGCCCATCGCGAGATGTTGTTGCACGGCAAGATCGCCGCCGTCCAAACGACTGTCTACGCTTTTGGGCTGGCCGGGCCGACCCCGCCGCCGCACGACCTGTCGCAAAAGATCCTCAACAGCGTCGAAGTAAAATGGATGGCGGTCGAGACGCCGGCGGGACGCCGTGAATTCGTTACTGCGGGCGGGCCGCTGGACAGCGCCGAGTCGATCACCGCCGACGACAGCTCCTATCTCGAGAGCATGGCGGCTACCTTTCACGCCCTATTCGCCGCACCCGGGACGGTCGTGAACCTCAGCGCGCCGGCCCAGGCCAACAACCCGGCGATCGAGTTCGCCTTCGACGAAACGCCGCTCATTCAGTCGTTGTGGCGCGTATCAGCCAATTTTCTGACGATTTCGCTCACAATCGCCGCCGTCGTCACCTGCGTGCTGTGGGCGGCGCTGTGGCGCATGGTGCTTCAGCCGGTGCGCCGTCTGACGTCCAACATCATCGCCTTCGGCGAAAGCCCGCAGGACGCCACACGGGTGATCGCGCCTTCCGGGCGGGGCAACGAGATCGGCCGCGCCGAGGCGGCGCTCGCGGTCATGCAGCGGTCGCTCGCCCATGAACTGGCGCAGCGCAAACGCTTGGCGGAGCTCGGGATGGCGGTCGCCCGCATCAATCATGACCTGCGCAACATCCTGAGCGCCGCGCAGCTTATTTCGGATCGCCTGGCGACGATCCCCGATCCGCTCGCACAACGGCTGGCGCCGCGACTGGTTGCGACCCTGGATCGCGCGATCCAGTTCTGTCAATCGACGCTGACCTATGGCGCGAGCCGCGAACTTCCCCCATCACGCCGCCGCTTCGACCTGAGCGAGGTGGTCGCGCAGGTCGTCGAGTCGGGGAAAGCCGAACACGACGCCGCGATCGACTATAACATCGATATTCCGCCGCGGTTCTGCGTCTATGCGGATCCCGACCACACCACGCGCGTGCTCGAGAACCTGAGCCGCAACGCCGCTCAGGCATTGATGGCCAAGGGCGCTACGGACGGACGTCCGAAAGCCATTCGCTTCGCCGCCATTCGCACCGACGGACTGGCGCTGATCGAGATCAGCGACACCGGGCCCGGATTTCCGGCCGATCAAAGCGAGCGCATTTTCGAGCCTTTCCACAAATCGACGAGCGAGGTCGGCGCCGGCCTTGGGCTCGCAATTGCGGCGGACCTCGTGACGCGAAACGGCGGAGCGATCACGCTGGCGCCGGCCAAGGCCGACGACTTCTATTGCGGCGCGCGGTTCCTGATCAAACTGCCGACCGCCGAGGGCGCGGCGCGCAGGCCCGCGCGGGTCCCGTCGGACGCGCGAGAGCTGCTCCCGTAAATCCAACGCCCCATAAGGGGCGCATCCCGCTTCGATCGCTCCCGATGGCCGGCCCCGGTCGCAGGCGCGCCATTCATCCGCGCGCGGCGGCTTTCAAGCGGCGGAGGGCTCGGCTAAGACTGCGCCCCGCGGGAGACGGCCGCAAAGAGGCGGCGCTCCGGTTCGTCGGGCTCGCGCGTGGGGCGTTGGGGGAAGTGCACATGCCGGTCGTGACGCCAATGGCGCGAACGCAGACGATCGCCTTCCTGTCTTCGGACGCCAAGGAAGCCAACGAAGCGCTGGAGAAGCTTGCTTCTCTCTATGGCAATAGCCCGCTTGATAAGGCCGACGTCATCGTCGCCCTCGGGGGCGATGGCCTGATGTTGCAGACGCTGCACATGACCATAAAGGCGCCAAAGCCGATCTATGGCATGAATCGAGGATCGGTGGGCTTCCTCATGAACGACTATTCCGATGAGGGGCTGGCCGAGCGGCTTAGGGTCGCGCTGCCGTCGATCATCCATCCGCTCATCATGCGGGCGCGGGACATCCACGGGGCCGAGACTACGGCGCGGGCGATCAACGAGGTGTCGCTATTGCGCCAGACCTATCAAGCAGCCAAGCTGCGCATCGAGATTGACGGTCAGACGCAGCTCGACGAACTGATCGCCGACGGCATCCTGGTTTCGACTCCGGCCGGCTCCACCGCCTACAACCTTTCCGCCAACGGGCCGATCCTGCCCCTCGGCGTGCCCTTGATGGCGCTGACGCCGCTCTCGCCGTTCCGCCCCCGCCGCTGGCGTGGCGCGCTACTTAGGGATTCCCAACGGGTGACCATTAAGGTGATGGAAGCCGACAAGCGCCCGGTCGCCGCCGCCGCCGACCACTTCGAGATCCGCCGCGTCGTCGAGGTCGAGGTGGCGATGGACAAGGCGACCTCCCTCGTCCTTTTGCACGATCCGGGCCATTCGCTCGATGAGCGGATCCTGCGCGAACAATTCCGCTATTAGGCCTAAGCGATGGCCAAAGCCGCCCGCGTAATCAGCGAGACCGTCCTGTCCAGAGGCCGGTTCGATCTCACTCGCACCGACATCGAGGTTAGGGAGAACGACGGCTCGACGCGCACGCTCTCGCACGAGGTCTACCGACATGGCAAAGCCGCGGCGGTGCTGCTCTACGACCCCAAGCGCCGGGTCGTCGCGCTGGTCAAGCAGTTTCGCGCCGGCGCGTATCTGAGCGACGGAGCGCTGGCGACGATCGAGGTCTGCGCCGGCATGCTGGACGGAGATGCGCCCGAGGTCTGCGCCATCCGCGAGGCGCTCGAAGAAACCGGCATTACGATCCGCGCGGCCGCTCACACCTTCGACGCCTACATGAGCCCGGGCGGGATGAGCGAGAAGATCGCCTGCTTCATTGCTGCTTATGGCGAAGCGGACCGGACCGGAAAGGGCGGCGGCGTTGACGATGACGAGCACATCGAGGTCCTCGAAATCCCGTTCGCGGAGGCGATCACGATGATCGAGCGCGGCGTGATCGCCGACGCCAAGACGATCGCGCTCCTTTACTACGCGAAGGCGAAGGGAATTATGGATTAGGACACGGGGGCGCCTCCGCGAACCTCAGGCGGCTCTTCGATGTTGGTTTCGGCGCCATCGAGCGGTCATTGTCTTCTGCAAAGCTGGACTTGCGAGCGAACCCTTTGGGGAGGAACACGTGGCGACGTTCGACAATCTGATCGACGAATTGGCGAGCCGATTCGGGCTCGGCGTCAACGCCCGGACGCTTATCAAAGAAGTCCTGACCATGATCTCGACCTCCCCAGGAGGCATGAGCGGGTTCCTCGATAAACTTAAATCCGGGGGCCTGACTTCGGAGGTCGCGTCTTGGCTCGGCCGTCCTGACGCGGCTCCGATTGCCGCCGCGCAAGTTGAGCGCGCCCTCGGCGCAACGGCGCTCGGCGGGATTGCGAGCCGGGTCGGTCTGGCGCAGAGCGCCGTGTCGACCGCGCTCGGATACGCCCTGCCGAAAATCGTTGGCCTTTTGACGCCGGGCGGCGCCGTTCCCGCTGGCGTCCCCGCGGAGGTCGCCGCTTTTCTCTCGCAGCCACCACGAGCCGCAGCGGCGACGGAACAGGTCGCGCCGCGGCGGGTCGACGTCTATCCGGCGAGCCCGCAGGATGAATCCGGCATCCGCCGCTGGCTGTGGCCGGCGCTCGCTGCGCTGGTCGTCGTTGCGCTCCTTTCCTATTTCTGGTCGACGCTCAACCGGATGCCCTCCGCTCCGCCGGTCGCAAAGGCGCCGGAGCCGGCGACGCCCGCGCCCTCGACCGTCGCACAAGCGCCAGCCCCGCCGCCCGCTGCTTCGCCAACAGCGCAAGCGCCTGTGCCGGCCCCTCAGCCGGCGGCTCAGGCCCCTTCGCCTCCTCCGCCAACGGAAGCCCAGGCGCCTGCTTCTCCGCCGCCAGAGCCTGCTCCTTCACCGCCGGCGCCTGCTCCATCAACGGAAGCACAAGCGACAGCTCCTCAGCCTTCACCTCCACCGGCGGCGCAGGCCCCCGCCCCGACTTCGCCCCCCGCGACCGGACAGGCGCCTGCAACCCCCGCTCCAGCGGCGGTCGCGACGGCTGAACCAACCGCGCCCGCCTCCGCCGCCACGCCGACTCGACTCGCGCTCAGCAACGACAATGGCGGCGTGCAGGCGTCAGGCTCCGTGCGCGACGACGACGCGAAAAGCTCGATCGTCAACGCGCTCAACGCGGTCTTCGGCGCGGACAAGGTGAAAAGCGCCATCAGCATCGACCCGAGCGCCACAGCGGCATCGTGGCTCGGCAACCTCCGCGCCGGGCTCGAAGCGCTCAAAGGCGCGAACGTCGACGCAATCTTCGAGGGCAATAAGGTCAACGTCGGTGGCGGCGCCATGGACGATGCCGCGCGCGGCAAGATCATCGCGGCGCTGAGTAGCGCGCTCGGCGTGGGCGTCACTGTGGGCGCGCTGACCGACAAGACCGCTGCGGCAGTCGCTGTCGCCAACGGCAGAGCGACGACCGAACTTGCGTCGCTTGGGTCCGGCTTCGGCGTCAAGGACCTCCTTTTCGCCCTCAACGACTCCGTGTTCAGCTTCGCCTCGGATAGCGCCGAAGTGCCGGAAGCTATGGCGCCGTTCCTGAAGACCGCAGCCGCGGATTTGAAGCAACTCAAAGCCGGCCATGTGCTCGAGATCGCAGGCTACACGGACAACACCGGCGATGCGGCGCTGAATCTGGCGCTATCGCAGAGGCGCGCCGAGGCGGTGCGCGGGGCGCTCATCAAATATGGCGTGGACCCGGACATGCTGGTCGCCAAAGGCTATGGCGAGGCCGACCCGGTCGCCAGCAACGACACCGCCGAGGGACGGCTGAAGAACAGGCGTATCGAGTATCATGTCATAAAGGCGCCGACGTAGACCGCAAGTAAGCAAGACGCCTCACGCGCCGAGCGCCCTTTTCGCCGCCAGAACTGTGTTCGCCATTAGCATCGCGATGGTCATCCGGCCGACGCCGCCCGGGACCGGGGTGATCGCGCCGGCAACCGCAGCGGCCTCCGTATAGGCGACGTCGCCAACGAGACGCGTCTTGGGCTTGCCGGAAGCGTCACGTCCATCGGGCACGCGGTTGATGCCGACGTCGATCACGATCGCGCCCGGCTTGACCCAATTCTCCCGCACCATCTCCGGCTGGCCAACGGCGGCGACCAGCACGTCGGCGCGACGCGCGACCGAAGGCAGATCGTAGGTGCGCGAATGGGCGATGGTCACCGTACAGTGGCGCGCCAGCAAGAGCTGCGCCATCGGCTTGCCGACAATGTTCGAGCGGCCAATGATCACCGCCTCCATGCCGGGAAGAGTCCAGCCAAGCCGCCCGCAGGCCCGGTCGATGAGGATCATCGCGCCGGCGGGCGTGCATGGAATGAGCGCACGGCTGGTATCGCCGATCGACAAAAGGCCGACATTGATCGGGTGAAAGCCGTCGACGTCCTTGGCGGGCGCGATCGCTTCCAAGACGCGTGTCGAATCGATGGCCTTGGGCAGCGGCAATTGCACGAGGATGCCGTGCACGGCCGGATCGGCGTTGAGCGCCCGGACCAGCGCCAGCAACTCCGCTTCGCTCGTGTCAGACGACAGATTGTGCTGGATCGAATAGAAGCCGCGAGTCCTGGCCGCCCTGCCCTTGCCTGCGACATAGGTCTGGCTCGCCGGGTTGTCGCCGACCAGGACGACCGCGAGACCGGGCGTCACGCCACCCAAGATGAGCGCCCGCGCCTCCTCGGCGACGCGATCGAGCACTTCGTCGGCGATCGCCGCGCCGTCGAGCACGAAGGCGGAAGCGTCGGTCATGGATCGTCCGTGCGCAGTTTCAAGCGAGCCTCACTCCGGCCGGAAGACGAAGCGCGCCTGGTGGCGCGCGCTCCCTCCCGGTTCGAGCACCCGCATGCTAGGCTTGTCGAACAAATCTCCCGTGAACCCGTCCGGATCGCTGTAGCCGGTCCAGGCCTCGAGGCAGAGGAAGGGCGCGCCGGGTCGCGTCCATAGCGCCGCGTGCTGAAAGCTCTCATATTCCATCGTGATCGACGCCCCTGAGGCGTCGATGAAGGCCAACGATCGGCTCTTGCAATCGAGGAAGCAAAGCGCGTCGTGCTCGAACAGGGCGTCGGACAGCGGCAGATTGCGGCCGCAAAGGGGGACCGGACGTGTCGTGCTGCGGACAAGTCCGCCTGGCGCGAGTTCCGGAACCTCGGGCAGCTCGCCCTTGTCGAATCGGACGACCGCGCCCTCGCGCCCCGCTCGCCCAAGCGGCCAGCAGAAACCCGGGTGCAGCCCGCAGGCGTAAGGCGCCCGGCCGACGCCGGGATTGGCGACTTCGATGGCGATCGCAAGCGCGTCGGCGCTCAGCCGGTAGTCGACCGTAAGCGCGAACGCGAACGGATAGACCGCACGCGTGCCCGCATTGTCGCCCAGGGTAAGCCGCACAAAGTCAGACCCTGAAGCTTCGACGGCGAAGGTCTCGAACCTGGCGAATCCGTGCAGGCCGAGCGGGTAGCGGCGGCCGTCGACCCGCTCCTCTCCGTCACGCGTCCAGCCGACGACCGGATAGAGGATCGGACTGATGTCGCTCCAGATCGCCGGGTCGCCCGGCCACAAGAGGTCGCGCCCAGCGATCCGCCAGCTTCGCGCCTCGGCGCCAAGAAGCGCGATCGTTGCGCGCGCGTCGCTGTGAGTGAGCGTGATCTCGGTCATGCCGCGATTCCCTCGAAAGCCGCGGCGCCGATAAGGGCGTCCTTAAGTCCGGGCGCGCAAGCGATGAGCGGATTGCCTTTGGTTAGACCACCGCCTTTGAGAAAATCGCTCACATATCCGCCCGCCTCGCTGACCAGCACGATTCCCGCAAGGCAGTCCCACGCATGGATATGATGCTCGACAAACCCGTCGCGCCGCCCGGCGGCGACATAGGCGATGGCGAGCGCGCCGGAACCGGTCCGCGAGGGCGAAGCGCCAGTGGAAGCGACCCGCCGCAAGAGATCGACGTACTGGTCGGGGCCCGCGCGGAGGTTCCAGCCAATCTCTACTGAGGAACTCGCGAGCGAGGTGGCGTCCGACGCGCGGATCAGCGCGCCGTTGAGCCGCGCGCCGCCGCCGCGCCGGGCGGCGAACAATTCGTCGCGCATCGGATCGTAGATGACGCCGACCTCGACCTTGCCGGCGGCGACACAGGCGATCGAGACGCAGAACTGCGGCACCGCCCGAGCAAAGTTCGCCGTGCCGTCGATCGGATCGACGACCCACGCAGCGCCGCCCTCGCCTGCTGGGCGGCCCTTGCTCTCTTCGCCAATGAAGCCGTCGGTTGGAAAAACTTGAAGCAGACGCTCCGCGATGAACGCCTCCGTCTCGCCGTCGACCTCGGTCAGAAAGTCCTGCGGACCCTTGAAGCCGACAGTGAACGACTGGTCGAGGAACCGCAGCCGGGCCATTGCCCCAGCCTCGCGCGCGACCGCCTGCGCCGCCAGCAACCGCATGTCCATGAGCGTGGAAGCGCCTCCGGTCATCGTATCTCCGTCAAAAGTGGCTGTAGGCGTCGCGCGCAAAGACGACCGGATTGCCATCGGGACCGATGAATTTCGGCGGGCGCCGGCCCTCGACCGCTTCGCCGACAAACGTCAATGGCACGCCCGCAGCCGCGGCCGCCGCCTCGAAGGCGGGCGCGGATTCGCGCGGCGCCGAGGCGAGGAGTTCATAGTCATCGCCGCCGGTCGCCGCAACTTCGAACAGGTCAGGATCGGCGCCAATCGCCGCGCGCGCCGCCGGCGACAACGGCAGGCGATAGATCGGCACGCGGGCGCTGACTCCGGAGACATCCAACATCTTGGCGAGATCGCCGACAAAGCCGTCCGAGATGTCCATGCCGCCGTTCGCATGCGCCGTCATCGCTCCGATCAGCTCGAGGCGCGGCTCGGGCGTCAGATACCGCTCGAGCAGGAACGCCTTGTCGGCCTGCGGAATGTCGGGCCCGCGCCCCAGCCGGACCTTGAGGCCAATCGCGGCGTCGCCGATCGTGCCGGTGACATATAGGCGGTCGCCGGGCCTGACGCCCGTGCGACGGGGCATCCGCCCTTGTGCAACCGCGCCGATCGCGGCCACGCTCAGCGTCAACGGCCCCGGCGTCGCCACCGTGTCGCCGCCGATGAGGGGGCATTTGAAGGCCAAGACGTCGGCGCAAAGACCCCCAGCGAAGGCCGCGAGCCACTCGTCGCGCCAGTCGGAGGGGAGCGCAAGCGTGAGCAGAAATCCGACCGGCCGAGCTCCCTTGGCCGCAAGATCGGAGAGATTGACCCGCAACGCCTTGCGGGCGATCGCCGCCGGGGGATCGTCGGCCAGGAAATGGACGCCCGCGACCAGCGCATCGGTCGTCAGCACAAGGTCTTCACCGGGCGGCGGGCGCATCAGCGCCGCATCATCGCGGAGATCCAAGCCCGCCGGCCCCGCCAGCGGGGCGAAATAGCGGGCGATAAGATCGGCTTCGCCAAGGCGAGAAGACATGGAAAGCGCGAATCCGGACGGGCGCCAATGATTGGCCGCGCCCGTCTGTTAGCGCATTCGCAGCGCGGTGTCGCCTGAAGCCCTCAGGCAGAATGGAGCCTGAATGGCAGGAGCGGACCCGATTCGGGCCGCCTTTCTCTCGGCCCATTGTTTCCGGTAGAAAGCGCGCCGACCCTCTTTGACTTTCCTCACCCCGGCGATCGTGTAGGAGATTGCGCCATGATTTTGGACATGAGATCGCGCGCGCTGATTTGCGCCGGCTTTTTTTGGTTGGCCGCCACGCTCGGCGGCGGCGCCCAGGCGGCCCAAGTTTACCCGGGCTGCGCTCAGCCCGGCCCGACCGGGAAGGTCTGGTACATCGATCCGATCAACGGCAAGACGCCAGCCGCGGGTGGCGCCGGATCGCAAGCGGCGCCCTGGAACTCGTTGCAAGGGGTCCTCTCGTTCAGGTATCCTCAAGGCTACCCACGCCCGTTGCTGTCGAGCGTCCCCTACTTTCACGTGGTCGACGGCAAAAAGATTTACGTTGCGGACCAGCTCGGCAGCCCTCCCATCCAGCCTGGCGACACAATCAAGCTGATGAGCGGCAATTATGGCGATATCGGCATCGGCGATTACTTGCAGCAGGTCGTCAACCCGAGTTTCGTGACAGTCGAAGCCGCGCCTGGGCAAACCCCGGTGTTCTCGACCCTGTACATCAGCTCGACCAATAAGTGGGTGTTCAACGGCATCAAGGTGCAGAGCTTGCTCGGCACGAACAACAACAAGCAGCCGCTGGTGGCCGTCAGGGACCAGGGAGCCGCTCTGCCAAGCTCGAATATCGTCCTCACAAACATGCTCGTCTCAGCAGCGGACCCTTCGGTTTACGCAAATTGGACGCAAGCCCAGTGGGCCGCCAACACTCGGTCAGGGATCAGTGTAAAGGGCTCCGAAAACGGAGCCAACACAACCTGCGTATCGATCGTCGACTCGCACATTACCGCTAACCATTTCGGATTAGAGATATTCGGTGACAACATGCTGGTCACTGGCAATGAGATCGATCATTTCGGCGACGACGGGATCGACTATGGGGCAAGCAACATTCTAATCACTAAGAACTATATCCACGACCCGATGCAATGGAATATCGGCGCACACATCGACGGCATGCAAGGATATCCGGGCAGACCTGTCCCGCCCGCAAAGACCGTGACGTTCAAAAACGTCGTGATCGATAGCAACAGGGTCATTCGTCAGGCCGATCCGAAGCTGCCATTCTCCACGTATCTTCAAGGCATCGACGCCTTCGATGGCGATTGGGCGAACCTCTCGGTGACGAACAATGTCGTCCTGACCAGCTCCTGTTGGGGCATCGGCTTCGCCAGCGTACATGGCGGCAAGATCGTCAACAACACGGTGGTGGACGACGGCTCCGACACCGGCACGAAAAACCGAGCCGGAAATATCGTGTGTCGCCCCCAGCTTAACGTCGGCGACAGGACCCATGACGGCTTGCCATCCAACGACGTGACGATCCGAAACAACATCGCCAGCGGCCTCGGCATTTATAACACCAACCCCAACATGACAATGGATCACAACATCTGCCTCACGATCGAGGGGAGATGCACGATTCTCACCTTTGTGGACGGCAAGCCCAAATGGGGCGTCTCCAAGCCAGGCGAATATGCAGGCCACAACATCATCGAGAGGAACGGCGCCGCGGGCATGTTCGTCAGTTTTGATCCCGCCAGGTTCGTCTACGACCTCAGGCTGAGACCCGGGGCCTTGGCGATCGGCGCGGGCAGCTCCATCGACGCCCCGTCGGTTGACATCACGGGAGCGCCCCGCGGAAGTTCGATCGACACCGGCGCCTACCAGCATAGCCCGGGCAAATAGGCGCATGTCTCCCCCATGGCCCGCGCGCAGAGAGTTGCGCTCGCCGCCACGCGCCCGTAAAGCTCGCCCCCTTAAAAAAGCGCCTGAAGGATCAAGCTTGACCGACGTGTTCCAACCGCGATCCGACTTCCTGCGTGCGATGCAGGAGCGCGGGTTTATCCACCAATGCTCCGACTTCGCCGGTCTCGACGAAAAAGCCCGCTCGGGATCTCTCGTCGCCTATATCGGCTTCGACTGCACCGCGCCGTCGCTGCACGTCGGCAACCTGGTCGGCATCATGATGCTGCACTGGCTGCAGGAGACAGGGGGCAAGCCGGTGGCGCTGATGGGCGGCGGCACGACCATGGTCGGCGACCCTTCGGGCAAGGACGAAAGCCGCAAGCTCATGACCGTTCAGGAGATCGAGGCCAACAAGGCGGGCATCCGCAAGGCCTTCTCCCATTTCATCCGCTTTGGCGACGCCAAGCGCGACGCGATCATGCCCGACAACGCCGACTGGCTGGCCGGGCTCAACTACATCGATTTCCTGCGCGACGTCGGGCGCCATTTCTCGGTCAACCGCATGCTGGCCATGGATTCGGTCAAACTCAGGCTGAGCCGCGAGCAGGAGCTGTCGTTCCTCGAATTCAACTACATGTGCCTGCAGGCTTACGATTTCACCGAGCTATACAAGCGCTACGGGGTGACCCTGCAGATGGGCGGGTCCGACCAGTGGGGCAATATCGTCACCGGCATCGACCTCGGCCGGCGCATGGGGCTCGAGCCGCTCTACGCTTTGACCTCGCCGCTCATCACCATGGCGTCCGGCGCGAAAATGGGCAAGACCGCGGCGGGCGCGATCTGGCTCGATGAGACGATGCTCGCCCCTTACGACTACTGGCAGTTCTGGCGCAACGCCGACGACGCCGACGTCGGCCGGTTCTTGAGGCTGTTCACCCTCATGCCGCTCGACGAAATCCGCCGGCTCGAAGGCTTCGCCGGCGCTGAGATCAACGAAGCGAAGAAGGCGCTAGCCAACGAGGCGACCGCACTTCTGCACGGGCGCGCGGCGGCTGAGGCGGCCGCCGCCACGGCGCGCAAGACCTTCGAGGAGCGGGAGCTCGCCGAGAGCCTGCCGACGGTCGATGTGCCAGGGGCGGAGTTCGACGCCGGCTTCGGCGCGCTCAGCGCCTTCGTGCGCGCCGGCCTTGTCGCCTCGACTGGCGAAGCGCGCCGCCAGATTCGCGGCGGGGGCTTAAGGGTCAACGACGCCACGCTGGGCGATGAGAGGGCGCTGATCACCCGCGAGGCGCTGAAAGCGGGCGGAATCGTCAAGCTGTCGCTCGGCCGCAAGAAACACGTGCTGCTCAGGGCGGTATAGCTAGCGCGCCGGCCGGCGCGTAGCCGTGTCGCCTGTCTCCGAAGGCTCACGTGCGGCGCCGCGAGACGTCGTCCCGTCGATGGCGCTGAGGATGCGATGGAAGATGCCGGGCGCGATCGCCGACAGCGGATTGACGCTGACTGTGGGGTCGCTCATCGAGCCATGCACCCGATAGTTGATGCCAAAAACACCGCCGTTCTCGCCGCCGCTCAGCAAGAGCCCGACGAGCGGGATCTTCGTCAGCATTGTGTTGACCGTGTAAGCGGGCACGAAAGAGCCGCTGACGTCGATTTGGTTGTGCTCGAAATCGATCCCGCCTTGGGTCGTCAGTCCTATGCTTGGATTGTAGATAACGCCGTCCAGGATCGTGAGCTTGCCCGGGGTGCGCTCAAAGGACGCTGTCATCTTCTCAAAACGAACGCGCGCCGCATCGACAGTGACCGCTCCCCCTTCCGATGTGCGCTGCGGCGCAGCGCTGACCAGCTGACGAAACGCCGGTTCGTCGCGCAGGACGAAGTCGGTGAGCGTGGCCTCGCCAGCGCTCACCTCGCCACGAGAGCGGAGAAGCAGATTGAGGTCGCCGCCTTCGAGATGCGAATAGAGATTGGCGAAACGGAGAAGCGCGCCGGCGTCGGTCGTCGAGATCCGCGTTTCCCCGCCGCTTCCAGTCGCCGCCACCGCGCCGCCGCCGATCCTTCCGCGCAGGTTTCCGAGTCGGGTCTCGCCGCCGCGCCGTGACGCGGTGAGCTCCATATTCGTGATCGCCTGTTTGTTGGAGCCCGTGACGCTCGCGATCCTGGCGTCGAGGTCGAAATCCTTCGTCGCCGATTGTCCAGAGGAGCCGCCCTCCAAAATCGATTTAACGAAGGCGCGGGCGTCGAGCGAAGCGCCGCGCGCCGAAACCTTAA
>Ga0210390_10002364_pt1 | contig 16770 bp, 9 predicted proteins | sample IncBWH11OmetaG_FD_161050 | JGI IMG/M metagenome (GOLD analysis project Ga0210390, IMG submission 161050) | Forest soil microbial communities from Barre Woods Harvard Forest LTER site, Petersham, Massachusetts, United States - Inc-BW-H-11-O ... | reverse complement strand
CCATTTATTTATCTGGTGAATCGCAACGCACTGTCGGCAGTCGCCGCCAACGTGCAAGGTGCAAGCCCGGTGATTTTAGTACCGCAGACCTACTGGAACGTCGAGCGCCTGTCGGTGAAGTAGGCGCAACAACCATGGACCACCGCACCCAACCCGACATCCTCCTCGCCGCGCACCTCTCCGTGCGCTACGGCGAGAAGCCCGCCGTGTTGCGCGACGCAGAATTCGAAATCCGCCGCGGCGAAGTCCTGGGATTAGTCGGCCAAAGTGGCTCAGGCAAAAGCACGCTAGCCATGTCGACCCTCGGCCTGCTCGATCGCAAGCGCGCGAAGGTCGAAGGCACAATCAACTTCGACGACGTCGACCTCTTGACTCTGCGCGAGCGCGACCTGCGCAGCCTGCGCGGCAGAAAAATTGCCCTCGTCCTGCAGAGCCCGCTCTCATCCCTGAACCCAGCCCTGAAAATCCGCACTCAACTAAAAGAAGCCTGGAGAGCCCATGCCTCCGGCCCGGCAACCGAATGCGACAGCGCCATCCGTGCCGCACTGCAAAGCGTGAGCTTGCCCTCGACCGAAGAATTCCTGCAAAAGCATCCTTCGCAAATGAGCGTTGGCCAGGCCCAGCGCGTCCTGATCGCGATGGCGGTCATCCACCGCCCCGCGTTGCTGATTGCCGACGAAGCCACCAGCGCTCTCGACGTGATCACTCAATCCGAAATCCTCGCCCTGTTTCGCGAACTGAACCGCACCTCAGGCATGGCCATTCTCTACATCTCGCACGATCTCGCCTCGGTCGCCGGAATCTGCGACCGCATCGCCATCCTGCACGAGGGCCAAATCGTCGAAACCGGAACCACCGAACAAGTCCTGCTCACTCCGCGCCACGAATACACGCGCCGCCTGATGGCCGCCATGCCAAAAATGCCACAGCGGCCAGCCGCCAAAGCAGCTTCCGTCTAGACTCAAGCCTTTCTTCTCAGTCTCAAATCGTCTCAGTCTCAAATCGTCCGACAGCCAGCCAAACCTCGGTACCCACGCTCCGATAAACCGAGGTCATCTCCGCTCGGGACACCCTGTCCCGCGCCCGCACCCGCAGGACAGACTGTCCCACTCAACTCGGTCGAGGCCCCCTAATATCTTGCAGAAACAACAACTTACGGGCACTCCGATGGTAGTCCCCTTGCAACAGCATTCGTGGGCAGACGTTTCAGCTGCTCACGAAGGGTGAGACTCATGGTGTGCAAACAAAAATCACAGAAACCTGCGGGGCGCGGCGAACGCCACAGCGCCGCCTGGGGCAAGCGCCTGAGTGTGGCGCTGCTCCTGGCGGTCGGCATGGCGTTCGCACAGAGCGACGAGAATGGCCGCATTGCTCCTGAACTCTCCGGCTTTCTCGCCAAAGCCCAGCAGGGATCTGCGTCCACCCAAACCGTTCGCGTCATCGTGCAATACAAAGAAGTTCCGACCGCGGCACACTACGCCACCATGCAACAACGGGGAGGAATCCTGAAGTCGAAGCTGCACACGATCAAAGGTGCGGCATTCACCATTCCGGTCAGCGCGCTAGCTTCTCTCGCCAACGATCCTGAAGTTGCCCAAGTAACTCTCGACCACCCCGTCAAAGGATTAGACGACTTTACCAATGCCGCCATGAACGTCAGCTCCGTCTGGAACGCCGGCTACACCGGCACCGGAATCGGCATCGCCATCATCGACAGCGGCATCAACGACAGTCATCCCGACCTCTGGGATTCGACCGAATCTTATTCGCGTGTCGTCTATCACCAGGATTTCACCGGAACCAGCGTCTACAACTCCATGAACCATCTGGTGTATGACACCTATGGTCACGGCACCCACGTCGCCGGCATCATCGGCGGCAACGGCTACCGGTCGAGCGGAACTTATGCCGGCGTCGCCACCAACGTGAACATGGTTGACCTCCGCGTTCTCGACGTAAACGGCAACGGCACCGACAGCAACGTAATCGCCGCCATTCAGGAAGCCATCTCGCTCAAGTCGACCTACAACATTAAAGTCATCAACCTGTCACTCGGCCGCGGAATCTCCGTCAGCTATACGCAAGATCCTCTTTGCCAGGCCGTCGAGTCCGCATGGAAGGCTGGCATCGTAGTAGTAGCCGCCGCTGGCAACTATGGCCGCATCAGCGTCAACGGCAGCAACGGCTACGGAACCATCGCCGCTCCCGGCAACGATCCTTTCGTGCTAACCGTCGGCGCCATGAAGGCGATGAATACGTTCTCCCGCACCGACGACCTGATCGCCAGCTACAGCTCCAAGGGCCCCACCACCTATGACCACGTGGTGAAGCCCGACGTCGTCGCTCCCGGCAACCTGGTGATTTCGCTCGACGACCACATAGCCACCCTCGAGTCCGAGTACCCGGCCAACATCGTGCCCGGCAACGTCACCAATCACGACTACTTCATGCTCAGTGGCACCAGCATGGCCACCCCTGCAGTCGCCGGCGGCGTAGCGTTGATGCTGCAACAGCATCCGTCGATGACGCCGGACCAAGTTAAGGCGCGTCTGATGAAGACGGCTTATAAGACCTTCCCGAGTTCCTCCACGGCGACCGATCCGACCTCCGGGCAGACCTACACTTCTTACTACGACCTCTTCACGGTCGGTGCCGGCTATGTCGATCTGAACGCAGCCCTGAACAACACCGATCTTGCGCCGTCCACTCTGGGCGCTGCACTTTCGCCCACGGCGGTCTATAACGCATCGACCGGCACGGTCACCCTCTCCAACGGAAACTCCTCCGTCGCGTCCGGAGTAGCGGGCGCATCGGTGGTCTGGGGATCTTCCGTAGTCTGGGGTTCGTCGGTCGTCTGGGGCTCGTCCGTGGTTTGGGGCGCCAACGTTTCGGGCAGTTCCGTAGTTTGGGGCAGTTCCGTCGTATGGGGCGCCAGCACTGCGACCGGCTTTAGCGTGGTATGGGGTGCCTCTACGAGTTCAGCCGCCAGCGTCGTCTGGGGCGCAGCCTCCAGCAGCGCCGACGCCGCCTCCGCAGCCTTCGTAGGTGAACAGTAGCCTTCCACCACAAGTTGAATTAAGAGAAAGGGTGGCACCGTGGGCTGCGGTCCGCTTGCCACCCCTTTTTTTCGATTTCGGCAATCTGAAGCTGTCCATCGTCCGTCCAATTGTTCCGCAGAATTCATTTTCAATTTTCCCTCTAGATTTAAGCCTCCGCTTCGGTATAAACTTCCGCCCGCTCACTTTCATTTGGACGAGCTAGGGGGTCGCGATGAGTTTCACCGATGATGCGGATGACTGGCAGGTGTTGTGCATCGACAGCGTTGGCGCTGGGCTCGGTTTGGCCGTGATGGCTTTCATTTTCGATTTCTTCAGCGAAGAAGCTGACATCACTGCGCGCTTCCGTCTGGTCGCTTTTGGCAGCGGCATCGGCGGTTCTTCGGCGGGATGGGCTGTCCCCGGACTCAGCGACTGGTCGGAAATCGATTGCAAGCGCGCCTTCAGCGCCCAGAAACTTCACCAGTGCGCCGCCACAGTCGCAACTGCAACAGTTGGCGTGGGAGCCAACGTAGGGCCCTGCCTCATCTCGGCCATCATGCCCACCGGCGTGTCGCTGTTTGAGGATCAGGATGCGGGCGGACTTTCGGGCGGTCTGAGCGCCGGAGCCTATGCGCTTGCGGGAACCTGGAAATTCGTGAGAATCGTTTCCAACCGCCCAGCCACACCCATCGTTGCCTAGGCGGCCCGATTCCGCGCGGAACAACCCGCGACCACCGATTCAATGCGTCCGACTTCCTATATCCCCGTAGTCTGGTACTGCAGCACTGCCAACGCCAGCCGGTAATCGTACCCTGCGCCCACATCGCTGATCTGCGCCTGCGTCTGCTGCAACTGCGCCTGGCTCAACTCGACAATCGAACCCAGGCCGAGCTTATAGCGCGCCTGTGCCAGGTTAAGCGCCAGGTTGGCTTGATCAAGTAATTGATGCGTCACCGCCAGCCGGTCGTACGCCGTCTTGGCATTCAGCCAACTGGTGCGTACATCGCGCGCAATGCGGTCGCGAATATCGCGCAATTTTTCCTGAGTGGCCTGCGCCCGGAGCGCCGCCTCCCGCGCCCGCGCCGTGTACAGAAACCCGTTAAATACCGGAATGTCGACATTCATCCCTACCGCGCCATACCAACTGGAAATCAACGGATTGCGCACCGGAGTATCGCCGACAACGCCCAGCGCCCGTATGTCGGGGAACAGCAAATCGCGTTCCGCTTTCTGAAATTTCTGCGCCGACTCCGACTGAAATTCCAGCGCCAGAATCTCCGGCCGCATCGTAAATGCCGTGTTGATCAGGTCATCAATGTTGTCGGGAGGCGTCGCGATCGCAGTTGTATCCTCGACCAGCTGAAAATTCTGCAGATTCTGGAATCCCAGCACCGCCGAAAGCGCAGCCTGCGCCGCGTTCACGTTGTTCTCAGCGTCGAGCAGCAACAGCTTAGCCTGCGCCAGATTCACGTTGGCAAAACTGAAATCCAGTTCCGACTTCAGCTTGCTCTGGAACAGCGCTCCCACCTGATCGGAAACCGTCTGCCGGTCCTTCACGGTCTGTTGCGCGACGGTCAGCACCGCCTGCGTTTGCAGCGCGTTGTAGAAAGCCTGATCCACCGCCAGCAGAATCTGTTCCTTCGTGGCCAGCGCATTCTGGTTCTCGGCCTTCGCGGCCAGGTTCGCGCTCGAAACCAAATTCGTGGTGCGCCCGAAGTCGGTGAGCAGTTGGCTCACCGAGGCCCCCGCAGCAGCCCGCTGGTAAACCGTAGGATTATTCAGCGCACCGGCCGTGATGCGGTTCCCCGGATTGGTATCGACCGCCGTCAGATCCACCTGCGCCGTCGGCCACAAACTCGAGCGCACTTCCCGCGTTACCTGCAGCGACGCCAGCGCATTCAGCCGCGCAACCGAAATCTGCGGATTATTCTTCAGCGCCAGCGTCTGCGCATCCTTCACCGACAAACTCGCCGGCGTTCCCGGACTGCTCTGCGACGCCGTCTGCACTTGAGACGAAGCGGACGATGCAAGCTGCGATGACATTTGCGGAACCGGCGCCGAAGGCAGGCTCTCGACCGGAACATCGCCAACCTGCTGCGCCCACCCACAAACGGGCAAAGCCAGCGCGAGAAAACTCGCACCCAGACTCTTCATCCCGCAACAATCCCACCAGCAACCGCTCCGCTGCCGCCTCATGCCTGCACCTCCTCGACCGCAGCCGGCGGATTCTTCTCTCCCTTTTTCCCGTACACCAGCAAATATGCCGCCGGCACAATGAAAATCGTAAGCACCACCGACGACGTCAACCCTCCAATAATCGCCTTCGCCATCGGCGCATACTGTTCCGCGCCCGTCCCCAACTTCAACGCCATCGGAATCATCCCGATAATCGTAGCCAGCGACGTCATCAAAATCGGCCGCAGCCGCACCCGGCACGCCGTAATCACCGCATCCTTTGCAGACAAGCCTTGCTTCTCCAGATTGTGTGCAAAATCGACAATCAAAATGCTGTTCGAGTCCGCAATCCCCACCAGCATCAGCACACCCATCAGTGACATCACATTCAACGTGCTCCCAGTCAGCGGCAGAATGATCAGCACTCCCACAAATCCCATCGGAATCGCCAGCATAATCAGCAACGGATCGACAAACGATTTGAACTGCGCCGTCAAAATCAGAAACAACAAAACAAACGAAATCAAAAATCCAAACGCAAAGCTCTTGAACGACGCTTCCATCCCCTCGACCATCCCGCGCAGATTCACGCGCACGTTGCCGGGAACATTCGTCTTGGCCAGAATGTTGCGAATCGAACTGGTCACGCGCTGCAGGTCTTCTCCCGCCGGCGTCACATAAATGTCGACCACTCTCTGGATCTGGTAATGGTCAACCTCGGTCGGCGTCTGCACCTGCTTCACGCTGACCACGTTGTTGAGAACGGTGGTATCGCCGGCCCCACCCGCGCAAGCCCACGCCGGCTGCCCCTTACCCAGCGTCGAATGCCCGCTCGGACCACAGTTCAGATCCGCGCTCCCACTCGGATCGCGCAGCGGAATCTGCCCCAGGTCCGCCATGTTATGAATCGCGGCCTGCCCTTTCTCGAAAAATTGCACCGTCAGGTAATAATCATTGCCGCTCTTGCGATCGACCCAGTAATTCGGCGCGATCATGTAATTCGAATTGAGCGCAGTGATCACGTTATCCACGACGTCCTTCTGCGACAGCCCGAGTTCGCCGGCATGCACCCGATCCACATCCAACCGCAGCGCCGGATAATTCATATCCTGCGGCACATACACTTGCCCCACTCCACGCACCTGACGAATCTGCCCCGCCAGATTCTCGGCGATCCCGTGAATCTCTTCCAAATTCGGACTGCTCACCTGCACATCAATCGGCGCCGCCTTCCCCGTATTCAAAATGGCGTCGACCATCGAACCGCTGGAAAAAAACGTCCGTACATCAGGAAACTGCTTCGCCATTTTTTCCTGCACCCGGTCCATATACTCAAAACTGCTGACGTGATGCGAATCATTCAGCTGCACCTGCACCGTCGCCGTGTAAGGCCCCGAGTTCGTGGTATAGAGCGCAGAAAAATCCGGCACCACCCCAATATTCGAAACGATCCTCCGCAAATCCTTGCCACCCACCGTGTCGCGAATCAGGTCTTCCACTTTCTCCACGTACTGGTCGGCCACTTCAATGCGCGTGCCAGTCGGAACCTTCAAATTAATCGTGAATTGTCCTGCGTCGGTCTTGGGAAAAAACGCCAGCCCCAGCAGCGGATAAATCGCCAAACTCGCCACAAACACTCCACTCAAGGCCAGCACCGTGATCCCCGGCCGCTGCACCGCCCGCCTCACCCAATACTCGTAGTAGTCCAAAACCTTGTTGAACATCTGGTTGAAGCGGGCGTTGAATCTCTCCATCCTCGAGGGAATCTTCACCGCATTGTTGTACTCCCGGTTATCGTGCACTTCACCGTGCGGCTGGGCCTTCAGAAAGCGGGAGCAGAACAAAGGAATCACCGTCATCGCCACTACATACGAAGCCAGCAGCGACAAGCAGAACGCCAGCGCCAAAGCCGAGAACAAAAACTTCGCCACGCCATACAAAAATATGACCGGGAAAAAATCAACTACATCCACCAGCGTGGCCGCCAACACCGCCAGGCTCACCTCCGACCCGCCAACTTCGGCCGCCACCATAGGCGCAGCCCCCATCTCCAGGTGCCGATAAATGTTTTCCAGCGAGATCACCGAATTGTCGATCACGCGCGAAAACGCCAGCGCCATTCCTCCCAAAATCATGGTGTTGATCGTCCCGCCCAGCAACGCCAGAACTACAAACGCGGCCAGCGCCGAAATCGGAATCGATAGCAACACTGCCGAAGTCGCGCGAAAACTCCCCAGAAAAATCAGAATCATCACACTGGTCAGAATCAATCCCAGAGCGCCCTCGTGCAGTACAGTGTCGATCGCCTCCTTCACATACACCGACTGGTCAAACACAATGCTGGTTTTCATCTGCTGCGGAATGTCATACAGGTGCTTGATCAGCTGCCGCACTCCCTCGACCACCGCAATCGTGTTCGTGTCCCCGCCCTGCTTCATGATCGGAATGTAAACCGATTTCTGCCCATCGATCCGCACCACATTGGTTTGAATTCCGTGCGAATCTTCCGCCTTCCCCACATCGTTCACCGTCACCCACGAATGCCCGTTGACCTTGAGCGGAAGCTTGCCCAGTTGTTCCATGTCGTCAACCAGGCTGTTCGAGTAAACGAAATAATCGTAGGGCCCCATCTTCACGTCGCCCGCCGGCAGAATCAGGTTCGAGTTGTTGACCGCGCTCACCACATCCATCGGGCTGAGCTGCCGCGACGCCAACTTGTACGGATCGACGTACACCATGATCTGCCGGTAAGTTCCACCAAACACGCCGGGAATTTCCGCGCCCGGCACCACCGCGATCTGGTTGCGAATCTGAAACTGCGCATAATCGTGCAGCTGAGTTTCATTCAGACCCTCGCCCTTCACCGTCACCAGCGCCACGGGCAAACTCGACGCATCGAACTTCAGCACCACTGGCGGCAGCGTTCCCGGCGGCAGGCGTTTCAAATCCGCCAGCGCCAGATTCGACAACTCCGTCACGTCCGCGTCCGGACTCGTTCCCGGCTGGAAGTACACCTTGATAATGCTCACGCCCAGCAGCGATCGCGACTCCATGTGATCAACGCCCGCCGCCAGCGTAAAGAACCGCTCCAGCGGATCGGTGATGTCAGTCTCGACGTCCTCCGGCGGCATGCCCGAATAAAACGTCGCCACCACCACCTCTGGCAGATTGATCGGCGGAAACAAATCAACCGGCATGCGCAGCAGACTGGTTGCCCCAATCACCAGCAGCACTAGGCAAATCACCACAATGAAATACGGATTGCGAATCGAAAATCCCGGCATAGTTCTATCCGTTTCTGTCGTCTCTAATCTCGACCTCTAAACCCGCGTCAAGCCCGCCTCTGAAACTCCTCGTCAATTCCCTTACCCTTGTCATTCCGAACCGGGCAAGGCCCGGTGAGGAATCCGCTGTTCTGTTTTCCATCCCATTCCGTTAACCGAGCCCTCATGCACCGACCCGCCAAACATCCCGCTACTGCGCATTCGCTTCGTGATACTCCGGAACTGCAACTGTTTGTGCGACAACCCTCTCCCCGGACTTCAGCCCGCTGTGATCGCTCACCACCACCTGCTCCCCTTCCTTCAATCCGGAAACAATTTCCGCATCGCTGCTGGTCTGAATTCCCACCTGCACCGTCCGCTCTTCCAGCACGCCGTCAGCATTCACCACCAGCACCGTCGTCGTATCGCCCCGATGACTCAACGCCTGCACCGGCACTGACTCAATGTTCTCTTTCTGATCGAGGTGAAGATCGGCATCGGCGTAAAGTCCGGGCAGCAACACTCGCTGCGGATTCAACACATCCACTTCGGTATGCATGGTCCGCGTATTCGACTGCACGTCCACCGAGAAGCGCGCCACCTTCCCCGGAAACGTCCGGTTCAGAGAAGGCACCCGAACATCCACCGGATCGCCCACTTTGATGAATCGCACATACGATTCCGGCACCGGGATCACCAGCCGAAACAAGTCGTCCTGAGAAAGTTTCACAATCGGAATCGCCTGCGTACTCGAACCCGTCCCCGCCTGCACCAGAGTTCCCAGATTCGCGTAACGCTCAGTCACAATCCCAGCAAACGGCGCCGTGATCCGCGAATAATCAAACAGACTCTGATCGTGCCCCAGCTTCGCCTTGGCCACAGAAAGCTGGCTCTGCGCGGCCTCCAGCGCCGCCTGTCCCGCATCCACTTGCGAAGAGGCCGCCAGGTCTTTCCCCTGAGCGTCATCCACTTCCTGCTGCGCCACAATTCCGGGCTGGCTCTCGAACACTCCGTTCAACCGCGTGTACTGCAGATGCAGCGCCTTGTACTGTGCCTGATAACGTTCCAGTTCGTGCTGCGCCCTCGTCACCTGGTTCGCCGCGTTCTTGATTTCCGCCTGGTCTTCCGTCAGTTGCGCCTCCAACTCCGGAATCTCAAGAATCGCCATCACCTCGCCCGCTTTGACGTGCGTACCGTAGTCGACCATCAATTTCTTCACATAACCCGATTCCTTGGCGTACACATCAATCTCTTGAAACGGCACCAGCTCGGAAGACAACGTAATTTGCCGTCCCAAAGATTTCTTCACCACCTTGGTGACGCCTACAGTGGTTGTCGGGCCACCCGCCTGAACCGGGCTGCGATCCCCTGAACAGGACGACAGGCCGCCGACGAGCGCCATGGCCAGGCCCGCCAACGCAATCGATCGCTTATGCCCGCCGGTTTGTTTTATCGAGAGAGTGTAGTTTTGAGTCATCGTCTCTTACACCAGCCTTCCAGCAATTTCGTCGGGCGCGGTCCGCGCCCTAACCCTTCTTAGTCAGCTCGCCCAGCTTTTCCACCGACAATCCGCTGGACCGGCAAAACTCGATCACCTTCCGCTCCGTCTGCTGCAGTTCTGCCGCAACCGCCGGAATTTGGGCGGCGATCTCCTTCGGTATTGTGAGCACGCCGTGACGATCTCCGTGCAGCAGATCCCCCGGACGCACCTCCATCCCACCCACCTTCGCCACACAGCCCACGTCGAAGATATGGGCGTACGCATGCGACACCGCAACATTTCCCGCAAACAACCGCAACCCCATGGCCCGCACTGCCGGCAATTCTCGCACAGCCCCGTTGGTCAAATATCCAACGCAGTTCAGGGCTTTCAGGATGGCGGCATGCATATCTCCCACAAACGCACCGCGGCCGGCCGGATCATCCTGGTCCTCCAGCACCAGCACGCGCGGCGCGGGAATCTTGAGCAGCGCGTTCCAGAAATCCGCCCGGTCATGGAAGTTGTGCCCTACCATAGGGGGCTCTCCGCTGCGCAACCGGGCCGTGACGGCGTAGCCCACCAACGGCGGCGCATCCTCAAACATGCAGCGAATGCTCGCGTCGGTAAACCCGGTGTTGTGCAGTCGAACGTTAAAAGCTTCAACCGCGTTCGCGACCATACAAGTGTCGAACCGGCGAAGATCGTCCAGTTCTTCGTCCGTCAAGCAGGCTGCGACCATGTAGGTTTTCCTTTCAGCAATTGGATTCCTACCCACTTGGACTTCTCGTCCCGTGGAACTCGCTCGGAGCTTCCGCCAAAACGCGGAAAGCCAGAGATCCTCAAATCAAAGAATGAGGTGCCGTTCAGTTTTTCTAATTCAAGATTGAAAGCCGGGAAAGGTCAGCAGGATGGCGGTGGGCGGTTGTAAAGACTCAGTTCGAGAAGAACGCTCGGCATGGGCGGACCTGCGGGCGCGATACGCGGATACGCGGTAGGCGCCTCAAAGATTGCAGTCGCGACGACCGGAGGGACCCAGTCCGCAACGGTCTTTGTCAAACGCTGCCGCCCTCGCTCCGGCAACGAATGTTTGTGCAGAGTCCTAGTAGAACAAGCCGCAGAACTCTGCGAAGAACCATAGCGCGTCGCAACACTGACGACGAGCAACGAAACGGCCACCAAGACCACCAACGCCGCACCAGACCTGCGCCATCGACTCTCGAGATTGGTCAGCCGTAGCATTCTCTCAAAGTTACGAAATTATCTAACTCCTAACCATATTAAATTCACCGCCGCGGTTCAAGTAAACGAAGTAACCACAGTAACCGCGGCAGCCCACTTAGCTTAGATAAACATCCCGTCCTCCGGGTTGCACAATATGGAAACCTGCGAAAGTGTCGCCCCATGGTAACTGTTACACTTCTCAAACTGTAACAGCCACGCGCCCCACAGGTTCCCCGGCCAACTACGCTTTGGCGTACAATTGCTCTCTTCGAAGCCCTCCGTAGGAGGTTCCCATGTTTCGTGTAAAGATTCGTGTGAAGATTCGCGAGAAGATTCGGGTCATCAACGCTGCGCTCATCTGCGCAACCCTCGTTGTCGCCACGCTGTTCATGTTGTCCGCCGGCTGCGGAAGCTCCAGCAGCAACAACCTGTCGCAGGCCCAGGCTCAGGCCGTAACCCAACAAATCTCGCTGGCTCTGGATCAGGCCCTCACCACCGCCGTCGCCTCCAACGCCGTTTCAGAAAAAGGCGTCCATCCCAGTCTTGCCACTATCGTGAGCAGCCTCCACTCCGATCAGTCGTCTCCCTGCTCCGTCACCGCGACCGGAGAAAACTGCAATTTCCCCATCTCCGATACCGTTGCCTGTTCCGCGGGTGGAACAATTTCAGTCACCGGCGATGTAACAGGCACTTTGAACTCGAACGGCGGCGGGTCCATCCAGACCGCCATCACGGTCACGCCCACAAGCTGTTCCGTTTCCAATCTCGTGATTAACGGCGATCCCAGCGTCACCGTCGACAGCCAAATCAACTTCACCGGGTCCGCCCCCGCCTATCCCATCACATTTGCCGAAACTGGAGGCATCTCGTACGGCCCCAAGCCCTCCGGCAGCTGCCAGATCAATGTGAGCAGCACCATCAACTCCCCCACCAGTTGCACCATCAGCGGAACTGTGTGCGGGCGATCGGTTAGCGGCAGCTGTTAGCGTTTACCTTGAGATTGATCTTCTGCTTCGTCTGATTCCTTGGGAGTTCGCAATCAAATCCCGCGGTGCAATCACTATTTCTCTTTTCAATGCCCCCTGCAGAAGCGTATTGTTTTGTGTTTTCGGTAATACTGCAGTAGGGAGCCCCTATGTTCCTGCCATTTAACTTGCCGGCTGTCGATCTTCGTCCTATTTCCGAGTTTGACCGCAATCGGTTTGACCACAACCGGCTCGTCCGACGCCTTTGCAGTCGATCCGTTTCTGCCCTGCTCCTTGGGATGATCCTCTCCGCTGCCGCGCCCCTCCACGCTCAGCTGAAAACTACCGTTCACGTCGATCCCGCCAAGGCTGTCGCCGTCCTCTATACCAGCTCGATCGGCGTGGCTGGCGATCGTTGGGACCCCAAGGCTTTCGATGCCGCCTCCGTGAAACTGCTGCAGGACGCTGGCATCACCAGCTTGCGCTTTCCCGGCAACAACGGCATTGATGCGCTGTACCACTGGTCCACCGGCGCAATCACCAATCCCTACACCAACGACCGCGCGCCCGCCTTCGCGACTGAAAGGAAATTTCCCGCCATCGCCCCCGTGATCGACAGGTTGGGGGACGCCCTGATCACGGTCAACTACGGCAGCAACCTCGATGGCACCGGCCCCGGCGAACCAGCCGAAGCCGCAGCCTGGGTCGCCTACACCAACGGCAAGCCCGACAGCACGCAAGCCATCGGCAAAGACTCCAAGGGCAACGACTGGAAGACCGTCGGCTATTGGGCCAGCCTGCGCGCGGCCACTCCGTTACCCACCGACGATGGCTTCAATGCCCTGCGCATCGGCCATCCCCGGTCCATCGGCATTATGCTCTGGACCGTCGGCTTCGAGCCCCAGAACAACGGTTACTACGGACAGGGTCACACCCCGGGCTCCGACGCCGATACCACTGGCCTGTTCGGTCAGCAGGGCTCTCCGGAACCCGATCTTCATCTCGGTCCGATCGCCACCTCGAGAGACTGGGGACGTCATTCCGAGAACTCCAAAGTCGGCCCGCAAGTGTACGGGGCAGCTGTGGTCGAATTCGCCAAGGCCATGAAGGCCGTCGATCCTACCATCCTCATTGGCGCATATCTCACCCTGCCTATCACCACCACTGGCGACAACAACCCCAATCCAATGGGCAAAAACTGGAACGCCGGGGTTCTCAAGGCTGCCTGCGCCAGCATGGATTTCGGCGCCATCTCTCTGTTTGAAGGCAAAGGCGCTCCGCCCGACTACAACATCCACGTCGACGAGGTCGACCTGCTGAGAACCGGAAGGGATCCACTGAATAACCAGCAGTATTTCCCCGAGTCCGCGCTAAACCACGATTACGCGCTGCTGGCGGTCGATCTGCGCGAGAAATACAAGAAGCTTTGTCCCGCCGGGCACGCTCCGCCATTGGCCATCACCAACATCGGCATCATGCCCTGGCTGCCTCCGGTGAACCCGGTAGTCCACGGCCTCTATAGCGCCGACGCAACCGCGACCATGGTCGAGAACGGTGTCTACGCAGTGGAGTGGGCGCCCGTCCACGCCGCAAGCCCGCTATTGCTCGATAACAACAACCAGCCTCAACCCGCTTACTTCGGCTTGAAGATTCTGCACCAGGTAGCGCATGTGGGCGACACCTTCGTCCCCGCTACCACACCTTTAGACCGCTTGTCAGTTCATGCGGTGAAGCGCCGCGATGGCGGACTGGGCCTCATGCTCATTAACAAAGACCCCGTACAGTCCATCACAGCCACCGTCACCGTCGATGGCTACTCCTTTGCCGCCAAGGGAACGCGCTACGACTGGGGCAAACCGGGGAGTGACGCCGGCGCGAGCATTACGGAATCGCCGGTTGACGGCCTGGGTGGTACTTTCACCGTGGTCGTGCCGCGTTACAGCATCGCCGCGCTCGTGATTCCTAAATCGTAATCATGCGAGTGTTTGCGAGACTTTCAGGAAAGTGATTTTCAGGAAAGTAGCTCTGAGGACTACGAGAGCCCGCCGTTACTGCTGATTTTGAGCAGCGCTCTTGGCCAGCGTGGGCAACAGCATTTCGAATTCTTCCAGCGGCACCGGACCGCTCACCAGAAAGCCCTGGAACGAATGGCAGCCCAGGCGCGCCAAAAACTCTCGCTGTCCTTCCGTCTCCACGCCCTCGGCAATCACTGACAACCCCATGGCCTTGCTCAGCGAAATAATGCTTTGTGCAATGGCCGCGCTGCTAGTATCGACCACAATCTCCCGCACAAACTCCTGGTCGATCTTTAACTGGTCCAGCGGCAAACGCCGCAGGTAAGCCAGCGAAGAGTATCCCATGCCAAAATCATCGAGCGCGAATCTCAACCCATGAGCCTTGAGTTCCGTCATCTTTGCGACCACGTCCTCCAGGTCGTCCACGAACATACTTTCGGTGAGTTCCAGTTTGAGTTTCTTCGGGTCCGCTCCCGTGCGCTGCAATGTCGTCAAGACGCTTGGCACGAACTCAGGGTTCAGTAACTGCCGCGCGCTGATGTTCACCGCCACCGTCAGATGTGCCGTATGCTTCTGCCCAGCCCACGCCGCGATCTGTTTGCAGGCTGTTTCCAGCACCCAGTCTCCCAATGTCAGGATCAGCCCGGTCTGCTCGGCCAAGGGAATGAACTCGTCAGGCGGCAGATACCCGCGCCGAGGATGCTTCCAGCGCAGCAGCGCCTCCGCCCCGGTCAACACGTCGCCATCTACCTGTGCCTGATAATAGAGCCGGAAATCGCGCGTCTTAATCGCTTGCCGCAGATCTTCTTCCATCGCCGCCCGGGCATTTACCGCAGACTGCAAGGCCGGAGCAAAGAAATGCAGAGTATTGCGACCCGCGGCCTTCGCCTGGTACATCGCAATGTCCGCCTGCTGCAATACTTCGTTCGTGTTGTCCTGCGGATTCCCGAATACGGTGATGCCGATGCTCGAACTGCTCCGGCATTCACGGCCATCGAGCATGTAAGGCTCGTGAATGGTCGCGAGGATTTTCTCAGCGACGGATTTTGCCTCAGCCCCGGCGTCCTCCGACAATTCGCTCAGGTCTTGCAGCAGCACCACAAACTCGTCTCCACCCAGTCGCGCCACCGTATCAGCTTCGCGGATGCTGGCCACAATCCGCCGCGCTACTTCCTGCAAGAGCAGATCTCCAATGTGATGACCCAGCGTGTCATTCAACGTCTTGAAATCATCCAGGTCGACGAACAGCAGCGCTCGCTTGCGCTTACTCCGTATGCTGGCCGCCAAAGTTTGCCGCAGTCGGTCCAGCAGCAGACGCCGGTTGGGCAGACCGGTCAACGGATCGAAGAACGCCAGGTTCGTAATCTCATCATGCGCCGCCTTCAGTTGCTGCAGTTCGCGTTCCCGTCTCCGCCCGCTTCGAACTCGCAACCGCACCACCGCTCCCGCCACCAGTACCGGCGCCACCCCGCACACGCCGAAAAACCACCACGACGCATACCACGGCGTCAGAATCTTGAACCCAAACTCCGCTTTCCGCTCACTCCAAACCCCGTCTTCGCCCTGCGCTTCGACCTCCAGGTGATAGTCGCCGGGCGCCAGTTCGGCAAACTGCAGTTCTCTCTGCGTCGTTTCTGTCCATCCCGAGTTCGCGCCCTTTAACTGGTAGCGAAACACAATCCGGTCGTCGTTCGAAATATTCAGCGCCGAATAGCGCACCACGAGAGAATTCGCGTGCCCGTTGAACGACGGATTGCTCTGCCCTGAAACATCCCGTCCTCCCATCACCAACTTGGTAAGAACTACTTCGATCGGGGGTTCCGGCAGAGGCTGCGGACGCGGCTTGAATTGCGACAGTCCTCCACTGGTTCCGATCCACACAGTGCCATCAGACTCTTCCGCGAAACCATTCAGATCGCAGTCGTTCCAGGCCAGCCCATCGGTCGTGTCGTAGTGGCTCCAGCGCGAACCATTCCACATGTCCACGCCTCGCTCCGTCCCCGCCCACAACCGCCCCAAGGCGTCATGTTCCAGAAAGTAAACCAGCCCATCGCTGCCCGGCCGCTGCACACCCTTCGCCACGGCCAACCCGCCTGCCTGTAGATGGGCCCGGTCAATCCCGCCTCCAAAACGATAGCCGACCCAGATCTCTCCGTTCGCCGCCGCGCCCAGCGCCAGCACTTCCTGATTGCTTAATCCGTTGTCGCGAGTGAAATTTGTCCAGCGCCCATCCGCATTCACAAACAGTCCGCCAGCGCCACCTGCCCAGATACTGCCATCGCTGCCCTCAGCCACAGCCCAGATCTGATTCGCCGGCACCTCGGTGACGCGCGAAAACTTCTGATACGGCGCCCTCGCCACAAACAGCCCGACCTCGGTCGCAGCCCAAAGCCTCTGCTCGCGATCGAAGCGCAACGTATACGGCGATTTGCCCCCAAGGCCCTGCGCCTCGCCGAAGTGCTCCAATGCGCCTGTCCGCACATGCAGCCGGGCCGCCCCATGGGCCTCGGTCCCGGCCCACAAATCCCCACCCGGCCCCAGTCGAACACTGTGCACAGGAAACCCGTCGAGTCCGGGAACCTTCTTCCACTGAATGCCCGCCGCTCCGCGCTC
>Ga0210390_10002361_pt1 | contig 16790 bp, 9 predicted proteins | sample IncBWH11OmetaG_FD_161050 | JGI IMG/M metagenome (GOLD analysis project Ga0210390, IMG submission 161050) | Forest soil microbial communities from Barre Woods Harvard Forest LTER site, Petersham, Massachusetts, United States - Inc-BW-H-11-O ... | reverse complement strand
TTCGAGAGCCAGGGGGTCGAGGAGCGTCACCGGGTGGATTCCGGCGAACGCACGCCCGACGCGATCGCCGAGGAGATCGACGGCCGGCTCGGATCCGGTGATTTCCGCACCTGAGGCGCGGCCGGCCCAGGGGTCTCAGGCCTGACTGACCTCTCGGCGGCGCTGCTCCCGGACGACCTGCGAGTAGAGGTCGCGGACGTTGTGCGCCCCGAACCCCCGCGTGCCCTCGCGCTGGATGATCTCCAGGCACGTGGTGGGACGATCACCTATCGGCGGCGTGAACGCCTGCAACAGGTATCCGTCCTCGTCGAGGTCGACCAGGACACCGAGCCGGGCCAGCTCGCGCCAGTCGGCCCCGAGGTCGAGCCCGTCCAGTCGGGCGTCCGAGGTCTCGACGTACGTCGCCGGCGCCTCGAGCATCTCGACGCCCCGCGCGTTCAGCGCGGCGACCGTCCGCGCGATGTCGCTCGTCGCGAGCGCAATATGGTGCACGCCTGCTCCCTGGAAATGCTCGAGGTAGTCGGCGATCTGGCTCTTGCGCGCCGAGTTCGAGGGCTCGGCCAGGACGAGGGCGGCGTCTCCCCCGGGCACCTGCACGGTGCTCATCGTGAACGCAGACCCCTCGACCTCGACCTTCCGCTCACCGGGGACGTGCGCCAGACCCAGCGCCTCGCCGTAGAAGCGGGCCCACTCCTCACGTGTTCCCGCCTCCACGCTCACCGCACAATGGTCGATGGAGCGCAGGTGCACCTCGGGGCCGTCGTCGTCCGGCGGTTCGCCGGCCGGGCGCATGTCTGCGGTGACGGCGGGGGTGGGAGCGCTTCCTCTTTCTACGAGGCCGTGCACCGTGTCGCCAAAACCCTTGACCGCCCGTGCACGTGACCCCTCTCCGCTGGTGCCGATCGGCTCGGCCCCGGCGGCCAGCGCCCGCCGAAAAGTGGCTTCCGGATCGTCGTCGAGAAAACCGATGTCCCGCACACCGTCTCCGTGGCGCCCGACGTAGTCGGCGATCTCGGAGCCCGCGGACGCCGCCGTCACGAAGACCACGATGTCACCCTGGCGCAGCTCGTAGGCCACCGGTCGTCCGTCCGGACCGAGCTGCTCGGCGCAGCCATCGATGGAGAACCCGAACCGCTCGTGGAACAAGGCCGCGGTCGCACCCGCGTCGCGCACCCACAGCTCCAGGTGGCTGAAGCCGAGGACGCTCACGTCGACATCCTCACAGCGCCACGAGGCACGTGCGAACACCCCCGGGCCGGTGGGAGCCGGCCACCGCCGCCACGTACCGGTGCCCCATCTCCAGGTCGGTCACTTCGGCTGCTTCGAGCCGTCGCGCATCGTCGGGTTCCAGCAAGCCCGTGCCACGGCACTTGCCGCGAGCCTCTTCGCGGGTCCACACCTCGAAGAACCTCTGGGTGCGTACTGGCTCGGGCTCGCCGGCCAATGCGCTCGCGACGGCGTCGCCGAAGGCGCGCTCCGCCACCGCCACGGCGTCGACGTCGGAACGGAGCTCCTCGACGTCCACCCCGACCCCCTGCTCCCGCGTGACCGCCACGAGCGCAACGTTTCCGGCGTGCGAAAGACTGAAGCAGAGCCATGTGGCCTCCGACGGCCACAGGACGAGGGGCCGGCCGTTCTCGTCCGCCCCGAGCGCGATCTCCGCCGGCGCCGCGCTCAGATAGCGAGCCAGGACCCGCCGCACCAGGAGGTGGGCGGCGGTCCAACGGCGCCGGTCCCGGTCGAACCGGAAACGTGCGGCGCGGGCTCGTTCCTCGTCCGAGAGGTCGTCGTCGCTCCCCTCCCACGTGTCAACCTCGGCGCGCCAGATGTGGACCTCACCGCGCGGGAGGTCCGGACCGAGCGCATCCTGCTCCCAGATACCCGTCTCGGCTTCACTCATCGGCAACCAACGAGGCAATGCACGCGGCAAGGGAGGATACGTCCGGCTCACGCATCATCGACTGGTGAGAGCCGCGGACGTAGTGCTCTTCGATCCCACCCGTTTCTACGCCGTACCAGCGGGCCAACTGCGCGTCGTTGCGGTACTCCTCCGAACGGAGCAGGGCGATGGGGGCGGCACAGGGCCCGGCCCTGTACTCGAGGACCATCCGGGCGGCCAGTTCGAGCATCCGCCCCGTGCGACGCGCGGCCAGCGCCCGGACACGGCCGCGGGTCGCAACATCGACCCAGTCGGCGCTCCGGGCCCGGAGACGCTCGGCCGGAGACCGATACCTCGGATCCCGGCTCTGGGGCGCCCAACGGGCCGCCGAATTCGGATCCGGCAGAAGATCCGGATTCATTCCCAACTCGGATCTCCCGCCCACCCAGGCCCAGTGAAGGAGTCCGGCATGCTCGCCGCCGGTCAAGGGATAGGAGGCTTGGAGATCCGGACGGGCGCGGTAGGCGGTGTGCACGTACCGGTTCACAACGAAGTCCCCCGACACCTCGACCGGCTCTCGGAGCCAGGCCATGAACGCATCGGCCGCGGTCGGGTCCGTGAAGATGTCCGCGCGTGCTGCGGTCGCGTCCGGGTTGAAGCGGCGGGCCAGGTTCATGACTTCGTCGAAGGTGACACCGTTGGCGAGGGTGCGCACCTTCCAGAGCGGACCGACCGAGTCCAGGGCGATGAGCAGCGAAACCTGGTCGCCTTCCGACTCGAGGATGCGGGTCATCTCGAACGCGACGAGCGTCCCGAAACAACGACCGCCGAGAATGAAGGGGCCCGTTCGCTGCACGGCGCGAATTTCCCTCACGTAGTGCCGTGCGATCCTCTCGACCCCGACTTCGAGCAGGCGCCTGCCGTCCATCCCACGCGGCTGCAGGGCATAGAACGGCTGGTCCGGGCCGAGGCGTCGGGCCAGCGCACCGAACCCGACGTTGTTCCCGTCTCCCGCCGTGACGAAGAAGACCGGGGGCCGCGTGCCGGTGGGGGTCAGGCAGGAGATCGAACGCCAAGGTTCGTTCCAGCCGTTCGTCCTCAGGACCTCGACGAGTTCGCGCACCGTCGGCGCCTCGAAGATGGTGGAGAGGGGGAGGCGCACGCCGGTCTCTTGTTCGATCCGGGCGAAGAGGCTCACGGCGAGGAGCGAGTGTCCACCGGAATCGAAGAAGTCGTCCTCGGGCCCGAGCGCGGGGATGCCGAGCACCTCGCGCCAGATCGCGAGCAGTTGGCGCTCCAGGCGGTCGTCAGGTTCCGAAGCTCCGCCACCCGGCTCTGCGTGCTCGGACGGCTGCGGGAGCGCACGTTGGTCCACCTTCCCGTTGACGTTCAACGGAAGGGCATCGATCGAAACGATGAGAGAGGGGACTTCGTAGGGTGCGAGACGTCGCCGAAGGGCCTCGCGCAGGCGTCCCATCGTGGCCTCGTCGATCGACGGTGCCACGTAGGCGACCAATCGTCCGCCGTCGGCGCGATCCTGAGCAAGCACGAAGGCCTCCCGGATGCTCCCCTCCTCGAGCAGCGCGCGTTCGACCGCCTCGGGCTCGACGCGGAAGCCGCGTACCTTTGTCTGCCGATCGATCCTTCCGAGGAACTCGAGCGTCCCCTCCGGCCGCCACCGGACCCGGTCGCCCGTGCGGTACAACGAACCACCGGGATCCGGTCCATGGAGGTCCTCCACGAAGCGGGACGCCGTCAGCTCCGGGTCGCCGAGATATCCGAGCGCCAGCCCGTCACCGCCGACGACGAGCTCCCCCGCCGCGCCCGGCGGCACGAGGGCGCCGTCCTGATCGACGATGTAGACGCGTGTGTTGGCGATCGGTCTGCCGAGCGGAACCGCCCCCTCGAGCGTCGACCCGGCCGGCATGCGGTGGCAACACGTGAAGGTGGTGCCTTCGGTCGGGCCGTACCCGTTGATGAGCGTGGCGCCGGCGGGAAGCAGCGACAGGGCGCGCGCAACAGCCTCCGGCGCGAGGACGTCTCCTCCCGCCAGCAACTGGTGCAGGTGGCCGAGTGCCGAGGGGGCGAGCTCGACCACCTGGTGAAAGAGCCCTGCGGTCAACCAGAGCGTCGTGACGCCCGACCGCGCCACCACCTCCGCCAGCTCGACGGGCCCGATGGTGCCCGGGGGCGCGATGGCGAGGCGGGCGCCGTTGAGCAAGGGGCCCCAGATCTCGAACGTCGAGGCATCGAAGGCGATCGGTGCCATGAGGAGGAAGGTTTCCGACCTTGCAAAGCGGGCGTACCCGGTGCCGCGCACGAGCCGGACCACGGCGCGATTGGGCACGACCACACCCTTCGGCGTTCCGCTGGTGCCTGAGGTATACGCGACGTAGGCCGGATCGAGTGGGGCGGTCCGGCGCAGAGGGTTCGACGCCGGTTCGGCGTCGAGAGCCTCCTCGTCCACGACGACGACGGGCGTGTCGGTCGTCGGGATGCGGTCCCGGGACGCCGACGAGGCGCAGATCGCCACCGGCCGGGTGTCCTCCAGCAGGGCCGCGACGCGAGACGGGGGCAGCCCGGCGTCGAGTGCGACGTAGGCGGCCCCAGCCTTGAGGATGCCGAGAAGGACCTCGACCGTCGCCGGGGACCGTTCCGTGGCCGCGACCACGTAGGTCCCGGGGCCGGCGCCCAGGCCGGCCAGGCGGTGGGCGAGGCGGTTGGCGGCCCGGTTGAGCTGTTCGTAGGTCGTCGTTCCGTCGTCCCAGCTCAACGCGACCGCACCGGGGTCTTCCGCGACCCGGGCCTCGAAGAGAGCGGCGATCGTGGCGTCGCGCTCGTAGTCCGAGGCCGAACCCGCCAATGCCGCGATGGCGTCGCGTTGTTCCGCAGTCGTCCACGGCAGCTGGGAGACCCGGGCGGCGCCGTCGGTGCACAGGCCGTCGAGCAATGCGACGTAGGCGTCGAGCATCGAACGCGCCGAGGCCTCGTCGAAGAGATCGGTGCTGTATTCCCAGACGATGCTCAGCGACCCGGGCCCGGTCCGCCGGTTCACGACGACGACGTTCACGTCCGCCTTCGCTGAGCCGTTGCCAACGGTGTCGTCGGGGACGACCGTGACGCCGGGAAGGTCCAGGTCGATCGCGGGTGGATCTTGAAAGGAGAACAGGACCTGGTAGAGCGGCGCCACACCCGAGCGGCGCTCCGGCTGGACGGCGCGCAGGACGTCTTCGAACGGCACGTCCTGATTGGCGAACGCATCGAGCGTGAGCTGTCGCACCTGATGGAGTAGATCGTCGACGGTGGGGTCACCGCTCATGTCCGCCCGCAGTGCGACCGTGTTCAAGACCATGCCGATGATGTTCTCGAAGCTCGCGAAGCGGCGGTTCGCCACGCCGCTCCCCACAATGATGTCGTCCTGCCCGGAGTAGCGATGGAGCAGCGCGTAGAAGGCGGCCAGCATCGCCATGAACAAGGTCACGCCCGAGGACTGGCTGTAGGCGCGCACCCGCGAGGCCAGCTCGTCCGGCAGCGTCACGACGATCCGCGACCCGCGGTAGGTAGAGCGGTTCGGTCGTGGACGGTCCGAGGGAAGGGCCAACGGTGGCGGCGGATCCTCCAGCCTGTGTCTCCAGTACGCGATCTGGGCCGGCTGCGCTGGGCCATGCCTGAGGCGCTCCTGCCATGCCGCGAAGTCGCGGAACTGGTACTCGAGCGGGGGCAGCGTTGGTTCTGCTCCCTCGACCGCGTCACGATAATTCGCGGCAAGTTCGCGCAGGAAGATGCTCCAGGACCATCCGTCGTGCACCAGATGGTGCTCGACGTGGACCAGGACGTGATGGTCGTGGGCCACCCGTACGAGTTTCCATCGGACGAGCGGGAGCTCGTCGACGGCGATCCGGGTGCCGACGAGTTCGTCCGCGATCTGCTGGAGCGCCTGCAAAGGCTCGGGGGCGGCACCGACGTCGACGACAGGGACGGGCACGTCCAATTCGGGCTCGACGATCTGGTACCAGGTGCCCTTGCGCGGCACGAAGCGGGTGCGGAGGATCTCGTGCCGGGCGACGACGCCGTTCAACGCGTGCGCAAGCGCCTCGACGTCGAGGTCACCGTGGAACCCGATCAACGCCTGGAATTGGTACGGCAGCGCCTCGTCGGCCATCTCAGAGATCAGGCACGTCTGAGCCTGCGTCATCGTCACCGGGACGGCACCACGTCGTGGCGCCGGCTCCGGGTCGGGCAGGACCGCAATCTCCTCCGTCCCGACTCCCCCGTCGATGCGGGCCGAGAGCCGGGCAACGGTCCCTTCGTCGAACACGTCACGCAGTCGCAGCTCCACGCGGAGCTCCTCGTGTACCGCGACCACGACGCGGACGGCGAGCAACGAGTCGCCCCCGATCTCGAGGAACTGCTCGTCGATGCCGAGTTCGTCGAGGTGCAGCACCCGCTTCCAGATCCCGGCGACCACCCGCTCGGTGGCGGTCTGGGGCGGGCGCCGCTCCGACGACGTGCGGGTTTCCGTCGGCTGAGGCAGCGCGCCGCGGTCGATCTTCCCGCGTGACGTCCGCGGGAACTCGTCGAGCTCGACGAAGGCAGAGGGGACCATGTGCGACGGCAAACGGCCGGCCACGTGGTCCCTGACTTCCCGGGTGTCGGTGTCCCCCGTCGTCCCTCGTTCGAAGACCACGTAGGCGACCAGGCGCCGATGGCCCGGAAGGTCTTCCCGCGGCACGACGACGGCCTCGGCGACAGAAGGAGCGGATCGAATACACGCTTCCACCTCCGCGGGTTCGATCCGGAACCCGCGGATCTTGACCTGGTCGTCGCTGCGCCCGAGGAACTCCAACGCCCCGTCGGGCCCCACCCTCGCCCGGTCACCCGTCCGGTACATCCGGGCACCCGGGGTCGGGTCGAACGCATCGGGCAGGAAGCGGTGTGCCGTGTCTTCGGGCCTGTTCAGGTAGCCGCGGCCCACACAGGACCCGCCGATGAACAGCTCTCCGGGCTCACCGTCCGAGACGGGCGCGCCCTCATCGTCCAGCAGGTAGAGCGCGGTGTTCCCGAGCGCCCGCCCGATGGGCACGGACTCGTGGGCGAGACTCGCCCTGACCCGGTGGAACGAGCCGCAGACCGTGACCTCCGTCGGCCCGTAGAGGTTGACGAGCGGTGTGTTCGCATGCGTCTCGACGAAACGTTGTGCGTGGGCCGGCGAGAGGACGTCGCCACCCACGAGCAACATTCGCGGCAGCCCGAGCTCCTTGAGGTGGGTCTCGACGAGTTGGCGGAACAACCCGGGCGAGAGCAACGCGACGTCGACGCCCTTCTGATCGAGGAGTGCGGCAATCCGTCCGGGTTCGGGCTCCGGCGGCGCAATCACCAAACCGGCACCGTTCGCCAACGCGCCCCAGATCTCCCAGGTCTGGGCGTCGAAGTCGAGCCGGCTGACCTGCAGCATCACCTCGCCCTGGCGCGGCATCACGGGTGCCGCCCCTTCGACGCGGCGCAGGACGTGCCGGTGCTCGATCATCACGCCCTTGGGGCGGCCGGTCGAGCCCGATGTGTACATGACGTAGGCGAGCGCCTCCGGTGGCAGAGAACGACCCGCCAGGACGATGTCCGCGTGCGGCTCGTTCGTTCTCCCGTCGGCATCGGGGTCGAACGCGACGACGGGCACCCCGTGCGGTTCGAGCGCCTCGACGAAGGGGGCCAGGGTGACGACCAGCCGCGCTCGGGTGTCGGAGAGGATGAACCCCACGTGCGCCGGGGGATCGGACGGGTCCACCATCACATAGGCCGCTCCCGCCTTCAACGCGGCGAGAAGCGCGACGAGCCCTTCGACCGAACGCTGGATCGCGAGGACCACGAGGTCTGCCGGGGCCACCCCCTCCGCCTCGAGCCGACAGGCCAGCCTGCCCGCGGCGTCGTCCAATTGACGGTAGGTGAGCGACGCGGTTTCCGACTCGACCGCAGTCTGGTCGGGCGTGGAGTGCGCCCAGCGTTCGAACACCGTGACGAGGTTGTCCGCGTGCGCCTCGATGCTCATAGGGCGGCGTCGAGGTCGAGCTCGTTGGCGCGCCGGCCGCGCTCGGAAAGGATCTCCCGAGGATTCGCCCCCGGGCGCCGGAGGAGGCCCTCACAGAGTCGGAGCAGGTCACCGGAATAGCCAGAGGAGTCGTAGTGCTCGATCACCTCGTGCCGGCCGGCAGCACCCACCCGGGCCAAGGCGGCCGGTTCGAGGGAGAGCACGCGGTCGAGGCCACCCACGAGGGCGTCGAGGTCGTTGGGCTCGAAGAGGAACCCGGTCTCTCCGTCCGTCACCAGCTCGGGCACACCGAACACCGAGGCGGCCACAACGGGGACACCGAAGCACATCACCTCGAGCATGGAGCGGGGAAGCGACTCAACGTCGGAGGCCGACAACAAGAGGTCGGCCGCGCGGTACCACTGATAGACGTCATCATCTACCGGCACGATCGTGCACCGATCGGAAAGCCCCATCTTCCGGACGTACTGTTTGAGCGCGCGGGAGTAGTCGGACTTCGTGTCACCGACGAAGACGAGCTCCCAATCGGGATGGGCGGCGGCGATCGCCCGGAACGCCTGCGCGATCCGCGTCTGCGCCTTGCGCTGCTCGATCGTGGCCATGACAAGGATCATCCGGCTCTCGGGCGCGATTCCCAGTTTGGCCCGCGCCTCGTGGCGGGGAACCAACCGCTCGTAGTTCAGGATCTCGCTCGTGTCGACACCGTAGGGAACGACAACCGAACTGCCGGGTCGCGCCCATTCGCCGTACAACTCGCGTGTCGCCTCAGCCTCGAACACAACCGCGTCCGCGGCTTCCATCGATCGCTTCGCCGTCTCGAACAGGCCGGGATCGACCCGGGAGCCGAAGGCGACGCGCATCAGGACCCGCGGCGTGAAGCTCTCGTGGACGGCCCAGACCACCGGCAGCGAGAGTCGAAGCGCGACGTCTGCCCCGCTGAAGAGAGGCGCGGTGTTGACCAGGGCCACGTTGTGTCCCCCGGCGGCGACCAGCGCGGCCAATTCGGTGATTCTGCCTTCGTACGCCTCCGCGTCATGGACCGGCGGCATGTCCGTCACATGGACGGCGATACCCCGCTGCTCCAACGGCGCACGCAGGGGACCGTCCTTGTACGAGATCACCGTGCACGCGAACCGGTCGCCCGCTCCGGCCCTCTTCAGGAATTCGTCGAGCCAGAGCTGCCCGCCGCCGTAGCCCAACTGGTGCGTGAAGGCGACGAGGTCCAGGTCGGGCGACCGTGGTGCGACGATCGCGGAGAGAAGGCGCTCCCGGCGCTGGGCCTGCACCGTCGCCCGGTCGCTGCGGTCCGTCGCTGGTGGCGGCGTGCGCACCCGGAGGACGCGATCGAAGAGCGGCTCCGGAGGGTCATCCGAGGACCCAGCCACGAGCTGCAGTGTCACGGTGGTCGCGGGCGGGGCGGACGACAGGTCGACCCAGTGCTCGAACCCGCTGATGATGGCGCCCGCCGGTCCCTCGCCACCCGGGTCGAAGCGGGGCAGACCCAGGCGTGCGCGCCCAACGTGCTTGCCGTTCACCAGGACGTCCAGCCGCCCTACGGCCTGGCGGTTGCGCATGACCCATCCCCGAACCAAGAAGGCCTCGTCAACCTGCTCCCCCGCTCGGGGCTCGTAGAGGTCTCCTTCGTATGCCGTGCCTTCGCTGCCGCCGCCGGTTTCCCTGTCGACGATGACGGGGAACCGGTCGAGGACGATGGGTTGAGCGCCCGCGTCAGCCCACACCAGGACCGAGAGCTCGACCGAGTCTTCGCTGCTCCATGAACCGGCCCCGACGTGGACCTGCCACCCGGTTCCACCCAGGTTCTCGCTGCGTGCGGCCTGGGCGACGTCGTGCCGTGGCACGGAACCCACGGCCGAGTGGCCGACGACGACGCCATCGACGCAGACCGCAACGGCGAGGGCCGGGCGGTCACCCCACGCACACCAACCCCGGACGGTGAACCCGAGCTCCTCGACGCGTTGGCCCCGGATCGGCTCGTCGACGTGACCCCTGAGTTGATGGGCCCGGCGCCGCGCCGCGGCTTCCGATGCCGTGCGATGCCGCTCGCGGCGTCTCGCCCAGAAGCGGATCCAAACGTGGTGCACGCGGAGCAGCGGGCGGCGCTTTTCGGTCATCTGGGGCGACCGTCCCGCTCGGGCGAGGACGCCGGCGACGAGCAACGCGGCTGCCGTGATGCCAACCGCCTGACCACATCTCTCAAATCGCTGCCCCTTTTGCCTCGCACCGGAGGTTATCTGGCCCTCACGCGGGGGTCCGGGAACGGAGCGCCCACTCGGGAACCCGATTTTCCGCCCGACGGCCAGGAGCCCGGGACGGGGAAAACGGGCCGCAAGATGTTCGACCAGGGCGCTGTCGGTAGGCGATGATCTGGGCCATGATCCGCCCGGCCCACCGCGACTACGTGGAACACGCGAAACAGGCTGTTTGAGCCAGGCTCGCCATTCCCTCCTCGACGAGGACCGGACCGGCCGGGTGACCCTGCCGGGCAGCGGCTCGGGTGGACTGGATAGACGTCCAGCCCTCCTGATCGCAGCAGTCGTCGCCGCTGTGGCGCTCGTCGTCGCCGTGCGCGACGTCAGGGTCGTGCTCTACGACGACGCCGCCATCACGCTTCGCTACGCCTGGCGGATCGCTCATGGCGGTGGCTTCACCTACAACCCCGGCGATCGGACGGACGGTGCGAGTGCCCCGCTCTACACGCTCGTCCTGGCCCTGATCAGCTACCTGGGCGGCGGACTGATCGGTGCCGCGAAGGTCATCTGCATCGCCTCCTTCACCGTCACGACTGCACTCGTGTCCTATCTCGCCGGCAGGATGGCGGGCGTCGTCGCCGGGATCGTCGCGCCGATCCTCCTCTTGGGCAGTCTCGACTTCCGCCTCAACGCACTGAGCGGGATGGAGTCGGCCCTGGCCGCCGCGCTCAGCATCGCCGCTCTGGTCGCGCTCTACGAAGAGCGCATCCCGCTGTGCGGATTGCTCCTGGGACTCGATCTCTTCAACAAGCTGGACGCGGGGACGCTCGTCGTGGCCGTGTGCGTCGCCTACCTGCTGTTCACCCGCCGGATCCCCTGGCGCCTGCTCGCCTGGTGCGCCGCGGGCATCGTCCCCTGGCTGATCTTCGCCCAGGTCTACTTCGGGTCCGTGGTCCCGAACAGCGCCCGCGTCAAGGCATCGGTCCTCTCGAAGGGCACCACGCTCAACCACGCCTGGATGCTCGACTCGATCCGGGCCGACCACGGGCTCTGGATACTGGCGTTCGCCGTCGCGTCGTTGCCCATCGCCCTGTACCGACGCAACAGGACCGAGATGATCGTCACCGTCTCGTTGTTGGGGTACTTCGCCCTGGAGTTGTTGGCGTTCTCGTCCATAAACCTCGGTGCTCCCTACCCGTGGTACATGACGGTGTTGTACCCGCCCATCGCATGCGCGGCGGGCCTGTCGGTCGGTTGGCTGGTCGACATCTCTCGGCGCCATGTGAAGAGGTCCGTGCCGGCGAGTTACGTCGGCGTCGCGCTCGCCGGCGTTGTCGGGCTCGCCCTCGTGTACACGACCTCGAGTGGGCTGCGCTCGACGGCGCACGTAGTCGTGCACGGCCACACGGTGGACGGCTATGAGGCCTTCGAGGGAACCCGGCGAGACAGCGGGTACTACCTGAATCGCGTGACTCGACCGGGCCAGGTCGTGGAGACGTGTTTCGGCTGGCCGGCGTTCCTCGACGAGAAGGCCGTCATCAAGGAGACCTGCCCGCTCTCCACCCGCCGCCCCGTTGGCCCGCCCACGTGGGGAACCGATGCCGACTTCCCCGCCCTCAGCCAACCTTTCGCTCCCCCCGGTGCCAAGGTCGTGTGGTCCCAGACGTCCAAGCTGGGAGGGGACAGTTGGGTCTGGAGGGTCGACCGCACGTCTCCATGAGCTGAGGCCGACGCCTCCGGGTGCCTCGCGCCGGGAGCGCGACGGCGTGCGAGTGGTACCTGAGTTACTTGACCGCCGCCCGCCGCTGCTTCGTCGTCAGGTGCTCGGGGTCGCTGTCGTAGCTCGGCAGCACCTGCTTGCCGAAGGTCTCGACCGCCTCGAGGCACAACTCGATCTCCATGGACGTCGACAGCATGCCGAAGGAGAGCTGGTCGGCCCCGGTGGCGGCGAAGCTCTCGATGGCCTTGCCCACCTCGTCCGGCGTGCCCACGGCGGTCACACCGGCCGCGATGGCGGCGTCGAGCGTGGCGGCATCCATCCCCGGGATGATGGCGGGCCACTCGGGGATGCCGGGGGGCTTGGGGAAGGTGTCGAGATACCGGAACACCAGACTCAGGTGGTAGTTCGAGTCGGCGTCGAGGAACGTCTTGCGGGCCTTGGCGCCGTCCTCCATGCAGATCATCTGCGTCGTGATCATGACGTTGTTGTTCACGAACTCGCCCACCGGGTTCTTGCAGTCCTGGATCTTCTCCTTGTAGCGAGTGACGAGCGGGGTCAGCTGGTCGGGCGTGGAGAAGCCGAAGCACAGCACGCCCACACCGAGCTCGGCGGCGAGGTCGAACGTCCCCGGGCTGCCCGCCGCCATCCAGATCGGCGGGTGCGGCTTGGAATAGGGCTTCGGGAGCACATTGCGGGTCGGCATCGAGAAGAACTTGCCGTCGTAGCTGTAGTCCTCGTCGCGCCACATGCGCACGATCTGCGGCAGCGTCTCCGCCACCATCTCCCGGGTCAGCTCAGGGTCTTCGATGCCGAAGCCACGCTGCTCGGTCGTCGACGAGCCCCGGCCGGTGCCGAACTCGAAGCGCCCCTCGGAGAGGTGGTCGAGCATGGCCACCCGCTCGGCGATACGCGCGGGGTGGTTGACCGGCGGCGTGATGTTGAAGATGCCCGAGCCGATGTGGATGTTGTTCGTGCGGGCGGCGACGAAGGCGAGGAACGACTCGGAGGCCGACAGGTGCGAGTACTCGGTCAGGAAGTGGTGCTCGCTCGCCCAGGTGTACTTGAAGCCGGCCTTGTCGGCGGCGACGATGAAGGCGACCTCGTCCATGATGCGGTCGTGCTCCGCCGATGCGCCGTGGCGCTCCACGTATCTCGGCAGCACGCAGGCGGCGTTGAAGATCCCGAATTCCATGGGTTGCACGTCCTCGCTTCCGGTGCCGCGGTCCGTTCCGCCGGCGCCCTTGGACGGTAACAGCTGAGGCCAGAAAATGCAACGTGTTCCAATATTGGGCCTTCATGCCCTGTTCAGAGCGGTTTGGCCCTGGCCGCAGCCGGGCAGACTCCCCGTCAGGGTCCCATCGCTCAAAGCGATGGACGACAGGGTCTGGCCGCCCCGCGTTGCCGCCACGCATCGGGAGCGGGGGCCTCACGTCGGCCTGTATATGTTGCGGAAGCGAGCCCTCGCGCGGGTGCATACGCGCCACCGGCAATCCCCGTTCTGGCGCATATACAGCCGCACGCGAAACCCCCGAGTGCGTGAAGGTCCCCAGCCGGACCTATCGCCAGAAGCGATCGCCGATCGGGCTCAGCGGTCGACGCCGAGGACCAGGCCGCTGGTCGGCACACCGGTCCCGGCGGTGACGACGACGTGCTCGAGCCCGTGCACCTGGTTCACCGAGGTGCCTCGCACGAGACGGACCCCTTCCGCGATGCCGTTCATGCCGTGCAGGTAGGCCTCGCCGAGCTGGCCGCCGTGCGTGTTGATCGGCAGCGCGCCGCCCAGTTCGATGCGGCCGTCACGGACGAAGTCCTTGGCCTCGCCCTTCTTGCAGAAGCCGAGCTCCTCGAGTTGGTACAGCACGTAGGGCGTGAAGTGGTCGTAGAGGATGGCCGCCTGCATGTCGGCCGGCCCGAGTCCGGAGGTCTCCCAGAGCTGTCGCGCCACCACACTCATCTCGGGGAGCCCGAGCAGGTCGTCGCGGTAGTAGCTCGTCATCATGTCCTGACCGGCGCCAGACCCCTGCGCGGCGGCCCGGATCACCGTCGGGGCCGTCCTGAGATCACGCGCCCGTTCGAGGCTCGTGACCACCAGCGCCTGGCCGCCGTCTGTCTCCTGGCAGCAGTCGAGCAGGTGGAGCGGCTCGACGATCCAGCGGCTGGCTTGGTGCTCTTCGAGGGTGATCGGCTTCTCGTAGAACCATGCCTTCGGGTTCGTCGCCGCGTGCTTGCGGTCGGCCACGGCGACGCGGCCGAGGTCCTCGCTGGTGGCCCCGTTCACGTGCAGGTAGCGCTGCGCCGCCATGGCGACCCACGAAGCCGGGGTGAGGAGGCCGACCGGGAGGTAGGAGGCCATGTGCGCCATCTCGGCGTTCGCCGTCGGGGGACGTCCCTGGATGCCGGCGCCGAAGCGGTTGCCGGAGCGCTCGTTGAAGGCCCGGTAACAGACGACGACGTCGGCTACGCCCGAGGACACGGCGAGCGCCGCTTGTTGGATGGTCGCGCACGCCGCCCCGCCGCCGTAGTGGATGCGGCTGAAGAACGTGAGGTCGCCGATGCCGAGGCTGCGGGCGATGTCGATGTCGGGGTTGGTGTCCGAGCTGAACGTGACCATGCCCTGCACCTCGGCGGGGGCGATGCCGGCGTCATCGAGCGCCGCGGCCACAGCCTCGACGGCGAGACGGAGCTCGGACCGGCCCGAGTCCTTGGAGAACTCGGTGGCGCCGATGCCCGCGATCGCGGTGGTCCCGGAGAAGGTGTGCGGCATCAGGTGGCGCCGTTCTCGGGAGCGGGGAGGAGCAACTGCACCGTGCCGGTGACATGGTCGCCGAGGTGGTTGGCCCCGCGGATGGCGACGGTCACCGATCCGCTCTTGCCGTCGTCGGCAAGCGGCCCCTTCTCCTTCACGGATCCGGTCAGCGTCATCGTGCAGTCCGGATAGTTCGGCGCGCCGAGGCGGATGCTCACATCGAGAATGCGGCTGCGGGGCCCGGACCAGTCGGTCACGTAGCGGCCCACGAGGCCGTTCGTCGTGAGGATGTTCATGAAGATGTCCGGTGAGCCGCGTTCCTTGGCCAGCACCTGGTCGTGATGCACGTCCTGGTAGTCGCGGCTCGCGATTGCGCCCGAGGTGATGAGCGTGCGGGTGATGGGGAGCACGAGCGTGGGGAGCTCGTCGCCGACCTCGACCTCGGCGTAGGTGGGTCCGGAGCCGACGGTCGTCATCTGTCCCCCTCCGCTCCGACCGCCACCGCCGCCGCCAGGGCCTGTTCGGCGATGGCGGCGCCCAACTTGGACAGCTGGGCGCTCGGACCGCCGAGCACCAGCTCGATCTGCTTCCCCCAGAGGAAGTAGCGGTGGATCGGGTAGGTGATGTCCGCGCCCATGCCGCCGTGGAGGTGCTGCGTCGCGTGCACGGCACGCTGGCCGCGTTCGGAGGCCTGCCATTTGGCGACGCGCGCCGACTCGGCGGCGTCGCGGCCGGTGTCGTAGAGCCAGGCCGCGTTCTGCCACGTGACGCGCATGGCCTCGATGTCGATCGCGGCGTCCGCCGCCCGCAGCATCGTGCCCTGGAACGTGCTGAGGGGCCGGCCGAACTGCTCGCGGGTGTTGAGGTAGGCGGCCGTCTGCGTCAGGGCCGCCTCGCAGACACCGACCTGGAGCGCGCAGAGGCCGATGGTTGCCGCAGTGAGGAGGTCATCGAGGACGGCTCGCCCGGCGTGCGGCGCAGCGAGGACGCCGTCTACGTCGACGCGGACGCCACTGAGGCGGACGTGGGGGTGGATCTCGCGGTTCGTCGTGATCGTGCGCTCGAGCGTGACTCCCTCGGCGTGCGGGTCCACCAGTGCCAGCAGCGCTCCTTCCCCGGTCCAGGCCGGAACGACGATGCGCGCCGCCAGGTGCGCCTGGGGGACGGAGAGCTCGGTCCCCTCGAGGATCCAGCCGTCGCCCGCGGCCTCGGCCACGACTGGCGGCGTCGACGTCGGGCTCGCTGCCGTGCCGGTGAGGGCGGCGGTGAGCATGACATCGCCGGCGACGACGCCGGGCAGCCAGCGCGTCCGCTGGGACGAAGAACCGAAACGGGCCAGCGGCAACGCGCCCAGCACGAGCGTCGACCAGAGAGGGACCGGGGCGACCGCATTACCCTGCGCCTCGAGCAGCAGGCACAGCTCGAGCAGGCCGTGGCCTGCGCCACCCTCGGCCTCGGGCACCGCCAGGCCGAGCAGGTCGGCACCTGCGAGCGCCTGCCAGAGCTCGCGGTCGATGCGGTCGTCGGTCTGCTCGACCGCCGCCACCCGCTCGGGGTCCACGAGCCCGGCGAAGAGACCGGTGGCCGCCTCGGAGACTGCGAGCTGCTCCTCGCTGAAGGTGAAGTCCATCAGTTCCCCTCCCGCGCGTCAGCGGAGCCGGCTGTGGCCGCAGCCGGCACGAAAACGGGCAGCGACAACTCCTCGTCGAAGTCGACGAACTCGGCCCGCAACGGCATGCCGATCGTGATGTCCTCGCGCTCCACGCCGCCCAGGTTGGCGACGACGCGCGTGCCCTCTTCGAGCTCGATCAGGCCGATCGGCAAGGGGTACTCGAAGGACGGCACTTGCGGGTAGTGGACGACCACGTAGGAGTACAAGGTGCCGCGGCCGCTCGACTCGACGGTGTCCCACTCCAACGACCCGCAATTGGCACAGGCCGGTAGGGGTGGGTGCCGCAGGGTGCCGCACGAGGTGCAACGTTGGATCAAGAGCTGGTGCTCCTGCGCGCCCTTGAACCAGAACGCGTTGTCCTGGGTCAGCGCGGGATGCGGCCGGGGCGGACGCGCCGCCTTGCGATCCGGCGGCATGAATTTGAGGATGCGGAAGCGCATCGTCGCCACCTGTTCGCCGGCGTCGAACAACGCCCGCACTTCTTCGTCGGTCAGCGCCCCGGTGCCGCCACCGCCTCCGC
>Ga0210390_10002357_pt1 | contig 16811 bp, 18 predicted proteins | sample IncBWH11OmetaG_FD_161050 | JGI IMG/M metagenome (GOLD analysis project Ga0210390, IMG submission 161050) | Forest soil microbial communities from Barre Woods Harvard Forest LTER site, Petersham, Massachusetts, United States - Inc-BW-H-11-O ... | reverse complement strand
ACCCAGACCATCAACCAGGCCAGGGCACTGATCCTGACCGGCCCCGATGACCTGCGGGCCCGGTTCGCCGGGCACACGGCCGCCGGCCTGGTGGCCGCCCTGGCATCGCGGCGGCCCCGGCCCGGCAGCACCGTCGGCTACGCCACCGGCATCGCGCTGGGCGAGCTCGGGCGGCGCGCCGGGTTCCTGGACGGCCAGATCGGGCGGCTCGATGAGCTCATCATCCCCCTCGTCACCGGGCGCGCCCCGGGCCTGCTCGCCCTCTACGGCGTCGGTCCCGACACCGCCGCCCTGCTGCTGATCGCCGCCGGGGACCACCCGGAGCGGCTGCGCTCGGAGGCCGCCTGGGCGCACCTGTGCGCCGTCGCCCCGATCCCCGCCTCATCAGGGAAGGTCACCCGCCGCCGGCTCAACCCCGGCGGCGACCGCGAGGCCAACCACGCCCTGTGGCGGATCGTGATCACCCGGATGAGCGCCCACGCCCCGACCCGCGCCTACCTGGAGCGGCGCACCGGCGAGGGCCTGTCGAAGAATGAGATCATCCGCTGCCTGAAGCGATACGTCGCCCGCGAGGTCTACCGCCACCTCCGGCCGGCCGCCTAGCGCCCAAGACCCCGGGGACGGCCTGGCCCGCAAATCGGCTGCCGCACTCGTGCTGGCCTTCGAACGATCCGCCGGCCGTCCCCGGACCCCATCCCGGCCTGCTGGCCGCGTGACCTCATAAGAGCCTGCCCTCCACACCGGAGCGGCCCCTCCCTGTCTTGTCCGCACCCAGCAGACCGGTAAAAGTAATTCCCTCCACAGCCCCGAAAGCGACCAGCCACGCCAACCGAAAGAGACCTTGACAGACATAGGAGCATCGATCGGCTCGTCGGGACCTTTGGAATGGCTGTTACGTTCCGTCAGACATAGGCGTCAGTAGGCGAACGCGGAGTCACCGTACACTGCGCTGAGGGTGCGTAATCTGCGGTGACCTTGCTCGGCGGGATGGAGGCGTACCTTCATCCCGCCGCGAGAGATTGTGGTTAGCGGCCGTGTGCTTGTATCGGCTCAGGTTCTTGGGAGGCTTGGCTGGGTGTGCCGTGGGTGGATGGCCACCAGTTCCAGCGGCCGAGCAGGGCGACGGTGGCGGGGACGAGCAGGGTGCGGACGAGGAAGGCGTCCATGAGGATGCCGATCGCGATGGATGCGAGGATGCCTGTGTACACCCCGCCGCCGGGCTGGCTTCCTACTGCCAGGGCGAAGACTCCGAAGGTGCCGGCCAGGATGAGCCCGGCTGAACTGACCGTCGGGCCGGTGCGCTCCAGGGCCCGGGTTACTGCCTGCCGCAGCGGGATCCGGCTGGCCTCCTCCCTGATCCGGGTCATCACCAGGATGTTGTAGTCCTCGCCGAGCGCCAGCAGGAACACGAACATCAGGAACGGGATGACGTAGGAGAGCCCGCCGGCGCTGGCGGCATCTTGGAAGAGCAGGACGGACAGGCCCCACGCCGCGAGGTAGCTGATCACCACGGAGGCGATGAGGTAGAGCGGGGCGATGAGGCTGCGCATGACGATCGCGAGCAGCAGCCCGATGACGATGATCGCGACCGGGAAGACGCGCAGCAGGTCGGCGTCGGAGATCTGGCCTAGGTCATACGCGGCTGGTACCTCGCCGGCGACGCCGTAGGCGCTGGCGCCGGTGGCGCGGGCCACGGCGGCGACGGCCGCCCGTAGGGCCGGCACCTGACCGAGCGCGGCGTTCGAGCCTGGGTCGCCGGCGACCAGCCTGGCGTCGAACAGCACCGTCCGCCCGTCGGGGCTGATGAACTGGGTTTCCGCGCCGTAGGCCGCCCACGTGGCGGGCGGGATGCGGTTCCCCGGTGGCGGCACCGCGGGTATCGCGGCAGGGCGGCCGAGCGCGGCGTCCAGCGTCGTCAGCTGGCCGGGAGTGAGAGCGTCGAACGGGCCGGCCAGGCTGCTGAACTGGGGCAGCGCGGCGAGCCGTCGCTGGGCCGCAGCGACCGGCGCCGGATCTTCCCAGGCCGGCCCGGGGTACCGCAGCACCACCGTGGTCGGATTGCTGGTGGCGGCGGGGAAATGGGCGGCGAGCAGCGCGTTGCCCGCGGCGGAATCCGAGCCGCCGGGGGCGGCCGGGGCACCGGGCAACCCGGCCGGCCGGTAGCCGAGCACGGCCGTGGCCAGCGCGCCGAAGACGGCCAGCCCGAAGGCGAGCGTGGCGGCGGGATGGGCGAGGACGCGGCCCGTGGTGCGTCCCCACCAGCCGGTGCGCCCGCTGCCGCGAGCCGTGCGGGACGGCCAGAACGCGGCCCGGCCGACGATTGCCAGCAGCGCCGGGAGCAGGGTGAGGTCGGCCAGCAGCATGAACCCAAGCGCGATGGCCAGCGGGGCGCCGAGGCTGGAGTACAGCCCGAGGGTGGCCAGCAGCAGGGTGAGCAGCGCGGCGATGACGGTGGCGGCGGAGAACGTGATCGACTCGCCGACCCGGGCCAGGGCATGGGTGACCGCGTCGTGGGGGCCGCGGCCGGCCCGCAGTTCCTCCCGGACCCGGAAGACCAGGAACAGGCCGTAGTCGGTGCCGGCGCCGAGGGTCAAGATGAGCATCAGGAACTGAGTCAGGGGCGACACCGGCAGGCCGGCCTTGCTCGCCTCGCCGATCACCGGCCCGGCGAGGCGGGTGACCAGCACGGCGGGGGCGAGGGTCAGCAGCGGTGCAAGCAGCGCGCGGAACACCACGAGCAGCAAGACCACGATGAACACGATGGACAGGTCCTGGCCCAGGTTGGCCGCTCTCTGGGCGGCCTGGCTCGCGTCGGCCTGGGCGGCCACCGGGCCGGCCAGGTGGGCTTGCAGGTCCCCGGGCAATGCGCTGGCCTGGATGGCGTGGCGCAGGCCGGTCACCAGGTGCTGAGTGGTCTCCGGGTCGGCGAGGTTAAGGCTGGCCAGGACCTCAAGCTGCACCGCCTGACGGTCGGCGCTGTCACCGAGGTCCTTGACCTGCTGCACGTCGGCGACGTTCGCCAGCCGGCCGGCCAGCCCCCCGATGGCGGCGACGTCCGCTGTGGTGACCGTGCCGCTGCTGCGGGCGATGACGACCAGGACCGGTGTCTGGTTCGGATCCTGGAACGGGGTGGCCAGCCGGGCGGCGGACAGGCTCGGGCTGCCGGCAGGCAGCAGGTCGGTGTTGTTCTCCTTGATGACGCTGGCCAGCGACGGAAGAAGCAGGCCGGCCAGGATGGCCGCGGCCACCCAGGCGGCGACGACCGCCCAGCGGAACCGGACCGCGAACCGCCCGGTGGCGGCGAAGAACCTGTGAGTCATGGCGAAATCTCCTCGGTGCCGTCATTGATCACGAGCACCAGGATTGGCGGCTGGCGGCTTTCCCGGCTATTGGCCGCCGGGCGATCACGCGGCGACCAAAGTCGGTGATCCGATCGACTTCGGACGGCTGTTGCGCCGCGTCACTGGCCGCCTAGGCTGCCGGTATGTCTGCCGTGCGCGCTGCATTTGGCCGGGTCTTCCGCCAAGAGGACGACGACGCGCCAGTCGCGGCGCGGTCACGGCGCGACTGGATCGTCGATGGCGTCCTCTTCGTGCTTGCGGCCGTGCTCGCCGTCGCCGCCGGCGTGACCAGCGCCCGGTACGGGCTGCACGGTCCGCTGCTCGTCATCGATGCGATCGGCGGGGCGGTGCTCTGCCTCGCCCTGTGGTGGCGGCGGCGCTGGCCGCTGGGACTGGGGCTCGCTTCACTGCCCGTCCTTGCCGTTTCATCCACGGCAGGGCCGGCCGCCGTCATCATCCTCTATACCGTTGCCGCCTACCGCCGCTGGCAGCTGGCGTTCGTTATCGCCGCGGCGCAAATCGTGCTGCTGCCGATCGAGCGCGCGATCCACCCCCAGGGCAACTCGCTGGCGGCCTACTACCTCGCCAGCACGCTCGGTACAGCGGTAGTCGTCGCCTGGGGCATGTTCCGCCGCAGCCGCCGCCAAGCGCAGCGCGAACGCGTACGCCGCGCCGAGGCCGAGGAGCAGTTGCGCATCGAGCAGGTCCGCTACGCCGAGCGCACCCGGATCGCGCGCGAGATGCACGACGTGCTCGCGCACCGGATCTCGCTGCTCAGCCTGCACGCCGGCGTGCTCGAGTTCCGGCCAGACGCCCCGCCAGAAGAGGTCGCGCGCGCCGCTGCCGTGATCCGCGCCAGCGCGCACCAGGCGCTGGAAGACCTCCGTACCGTGATCGGCGTGCTGCGGGACGGGCCCAGCGGCCCCGGACCGGAGCCGCCGCAGCCGACGCTCGCGACGCTGCCGGGACTGCTGGAGGAATCACGCGCCGCCGGCATGTGCATCCGGGCCGAGGTCCGCGTGCCTGACCTGGCTGCGGTACCGGACGCGATCGGGCGGCACGCGCTGCGGATCGTCCAGGAGGCGCTGACCAACGCGCGCAAGCACGCCACCGCGGCCCCGGTCGAGTTGCGCCTCGACGGCGCCCCCGGGCACGGTCTCACCATCGAGGTGCGGAACCCGACGCCCGCGCTCGCCACCTCGGAACCGAAGATCCCCGGCACCGGCGCGGGCCTGCTCGGCCTCGCCGAGCGGGCGACGCTCTCCGGCGGTCGCCTCGAGCACGGACTTGACGAACACGGCCAGTTCCGGCTGCACGCGTGGCTGCCGTGGTCGCAATGACCGCGCAGATCCGGGTGCTGATCGTCGATGACGACGCACTGGTCCGCGCTGGGCTCACCATGCTTCTCGCGGCCGCAAGCGACATCGAGATCGTCGGCGAGGCCGCTGACGGCAGCGAGGTCGAGCGCGCCGTCGCCGAACGCCAGCCCGACGTCGTGCTGATGGACATCCGCATGCCGGGGATGGACGGCCTGGCGGCCACCGAGATCCTGCGCGGGTGCGACCGCCCACCTGAGATTATCGTCCTCACCACCTTCGACGCCGACGACCATGTCCTGCGCGCCCTGCGGGCCGGCGCCAGCGGCTTCCTTCTCAAGGACGCACCGCCGGCCGGCATCGTCGGTGCCATCCGGGCCGTCGCGGCCGGCGACCCGATTCTTTCCCCCGCGATCACCCGTCGGCTGATCGGGCACGTGACGGGAAGCGACAGCGGCCAGCGCCGCCGCCGCGCCCGTCAACAACTCGACCGCCTCACCGAACGCGAACGCGAGGTCGCCATCGCGATCGGGCGCGGCAAGTCCAACGCCGAAATCAGCCGCGATCTCTACATGAGCATCGCCACGGTGAAGGCACACGTCTCGCACCTTCTCGACAAGCTCGAATTCAACAACCGCGTCCAGATCGCCTTGCTCGCACATGACGCCGACGAGCCCTAGCCAACTGGCCTCCCCGTAACACGGGCAAGCAAAACAGTCACAAGGCGTGGCGCGGTGGAGTAATTGGGCTTGGGTGATCTCAGCAGTGCCAATCAGGGCGATCTGCGCGTGCCGACTCGTTAATGGTGCATCTAACGACACCGTGAAGAAGAACATCAGCAACGTTCTGGGCAACCTCGGCGCGGCCAACCGCACCGAGGTCGTCGCCCTCGCCCGGGAGTTCAGCCTGATGCGGTAACGCGGAGCGACGCGCCGTCAATTCTGACCGCACCCGCCCTGCCGTTCTGGGCGGCCGGCCGGCCGGGCGGCTTTTTTTCCGCGATAATCGCGCCGCGGGCGAAGATTTCGCCGCCCCAGACCCCGTGGGGTTCGTGTCGTTCGACCGCGCCGGCGAGGCAGACGCGGCGCAGTGGGCAGGGCTGGCAGTATGCCTTGGCGAGCCGCAACTCAGCTGGCAGGTCTGAGAACCACAGGTGCGTGTTCTGGCGGCGGCACGGCAGCTCATCCAGTGCCCTTGCCTGCGTCGCCAGCAGGACCAGCGAGCTGGCCATGACCAGTTACCGCCCGCCGATCGGCGCGGAGGCGGTGCGGCCGCCGGACCCCACGCGGCCGGTACCTGGACGAATGCTGCGAAGGGCGATCCGGTGGGCGTGCACGATGTCGGGGTCGCGCGGGTCGACGGCCATCGGCTCTTGCCGCCCGCCGGCCGATCCGTAATGGCGCTTGGTCTTCTGCATCTGTTTCATGTGAGGCCTCCCTTCAGAGGGGACGTGCCGCAAGTGCCGTTGTCATCGATGTGCCCGCTGCGGCCAGCCGGACAGGTTCAACGCCCGGCTGGTTCACGCGGAGGCGGGTTCTCGGTCAGGCACGTGCGGCCGCTGCTAACTCCTGCCCGGCAAGATCGTCCTCCAGCCCTGATCACGCAGCGCGCTCATCCGGCCGATCGGAGGGTGCTGAAGGCGTGCCTGAGGGGGAACTGGGGTGATAGCCGGTGAGGTAGTCAGCGCGACGCAGTGCGTGGGGCTGGGTGCGCTGTTGCGGGCGGACCGCTGCCTGCTCGGCGGTCGGCCGGGCGAGCCTGGTTCTGGCGATGGTGCCCGCCAGTGCGCGCAGCACGGCTTGCGGCCGGGTGGCCTGCTGCCACACCGATGACAAGGCCCGGCTCAGCTCGCCTAGTTTCTCGTCAGCGCAGCGGTTCTCGGCGGCGGTCTTGGTCCGCTCAGCTTGATATAGCTGGTAGACCTGGTACGGCATCATCGTGACGCTCCCCGTCATTGGCTTACCGGTACCGTGGCCACTGCGGCCGGAGCACTCAGCTGCTTCGGCGGGCCGCGGTACATCTATGGCTTGAACCTATGGCTAAGGCGCGCTCTGCGGCATCGGGCAATTGCCTAATGTGCGCGCCCGCTGGCGGCTAAGCACCGCCTGGCGGAACTTAGGAAACCTCCAGGGTCAGGTAATCCGGTGCATGGTGCCGGAAGACGGCACCGCGATTTCGGCGTCGTCATCGGCAGGAGAATATGGTTCACATGCAGGCCGCCGCCTGCGTAATCACGGCGGAGCGGCCGCCGCGCTGGCCGGGCACGTGGTCTCGACCCAGCAGTACCGCTTCGCGACGTGCAGGAGGCCCCCTCCCACGCCAATCCCGGACCCACCATGCGCCGCGACCGGGCACGCACCAGCCCGGACAGGCACGCGACCTACATCGTCGCCGCGTTCATCGCCGGGAGCAGCCAGATAATCCATCCCGCACCTACCCAGATCCAGCACCCCAGCGCACTTGCAGAGATCGCTGACCGTGACCTCAACCCCAACCGCGAACCGCCGTCAGGCGCGGCATCGGGAGTCCCGGCGGCCATCTGCTCAGGCGTGCAAAACGAGGCGATCTGCAGCTTTCCGCGCGTGGACCAGGTCAGGCAGTCGGCGCTTGGGCTACAGGCCGGCCGTAGGTCACGGCCTCGCGGATCTCCCGGGGCAGCGACTGGGCGAGTTGCGCGTCGGGCTGAGCGCCGAGCGAGTCGTTAATTGCAGAGAATGCCAGGCGAAGGGCTACGAATGCGGTAATGGCGAAGATCTGCCCGTCATCGAGTCCGCAATCGCGGAGCGCCTGGATGTCGGCCGGCGTCGTCGCGTTTGGGTCCGTGGCGACCTTCCGGGCCCATGCGGCCATGGCCTTCTCCTGGTCCGTCAGCCCGGCGTCGTTGCCAGTGAGAACTCCCGCCGCGACAGCGGCGTCCGACGCTTTACCCAGCTTCCCGCCCCATGCCAGCGAGCAGTACGAGTCACCCAGGGCCGAGGCGGCGGCGGTCACCAGGATCCCCCGCTGGCGGAACGTCAGACCGCTTGGCGTGAATGCCTCAGACATCAACCCGAACAGTTGCCTGACGGTGTCTGGCTGATGCGCCCACAGCCGGGACACGTTCCACACGTAGCCGCCGTCTGCGAGGTCTTCGTCGTAGAGCGACTGCACGTGGGGGGACGCCGCGGGTTCTTCGAGAAAGCTGCCGGTCATGCGCGTTGTGCTCCTTCAGGTTTGCGGGCCAGGTAGCCCACGACCTTAATCTCAGCCCGCAGCGGCAGCCCGTCGCGTAGCTGGCCCTGAGCCTGCTCCACGGCGGCGCGATGGAACTCGGACTCGCCGACGTTCTGAATGGCCTCATACGCCGGGCCGGTCGAGGCCAGGGCACGCGCGTACACCTCCGGGTCGGCGAAGTCCCAGGCGAACGGAACGTCCATGCGCTCGACGCCGCGGAATCCATATGACTCCAGGAGCTGCTCGCCCGCACCAGGCCGGCCCAGCGACACCATCATGGCTTGATTGCCCACCTTGTCCGCAGCGGCCAGCCGGAACGGCGCCAGAGCCCAGGCTCCGGGGGATACCTTCAAGTGACCCCAGACCGTGATACCGACGCGTCCGCCGGGGCGAAGGACCCGGCAGATCTCGGCTACCGCGCCGGGGGTCGTGCCCCAGATCCCCCGGAAGCTGGTCACGACGTCGAACGACGCCGGGTCCCACGGCAGGGCATTCATGTCGCCGACCCTGATGTCGGCCTCCGGGCTGCGGTCCCGGGCCACCGCGACCAGCCGGGCCGAGGCGTCTATACCAGCGCAGGAGGCGCCGCGCAGGCGAGCGAGCTCGATGGCCAGTCCAGACCCGCACGCCACGTCCAGCAGCCGGTCCCCGGCCCCGACGCCCAGCCGATGGTGCACCGCAACGTACTCCCGGCAGTTGCCCGGCTCGCTGAGCGTCGCGAAGTCCACCGCCTTGCGGCCCCAGCCCTCATCCACCATCACCCACTGGGAAGAATCTGCGCTCGGCGTCATTTCCCGCTCCTCTGCATCGCCACCCCCGCTGCGCCGGTCTCACCCGGCGCAGGCAGGACGGATCGGCACTCAAGGGGAAATACCAGTTTGCGGGCAGTCGTCGTTCCCAGGCAAGCCCGGGAAGGTGCCCGCACGCCGAAACGAAGGCCTTTTTGTGTCAAGGGGTTCCGGCGGTCTTTCTCGTGGCGGGTGAAGCAGCCGCCGGGTGCTGTGCCGTTGACCTCGTGGCCTTCCTCGCAGCCGAGTGTGGCTGCCGTCTTGCCTCGCGTCCAGGTCGTTCGTCCTCGCTTCGCTGCGGGCGCTCCACCTTGACCCGCGGCGTGGCCGGCGGCGGGAGGGCAGCGATCGAGGAATGCCTGGCTCTGCCCCGGGCGGCGGGTGCGGTCGTAGGCTGGTGTTCGGACCCGGGAGTGGCTTGCCCTAAGAGCCGGTGTGCGGGGTGCAAGCCGGCCGCGCTGGCGTCAGTGTCGTTCCCCGGTTGCCCTCCCGGGTTCTGTACCGGGGCTGCGGCACGCCGGGCATCGGCCCGGAGCCGGGTGAAGATGGCGTCGCTGATCTGGCGTTTCAGTGCGCGCATGGCTTCTTTAGGGGTCCTGCCCTCGGCTATTTTCTTGTCGTAGTAGGCGTGGCCCTGGCTGTGCCGGTGGCGGACCTGGGTGACCGCGGCCATGTGGATCGCGTGGTTGACGCGGCGGTTCCCGCGCCTGCTCAGCCGGTAGGTCTTGCGCTGGCCGCAGGAGACCTCAATCGGCGCGGTGCCGTTGCAGGCGGCGAAACGGTTCCGGCCGGCGAACCGGTTCACATCGCGGACGTCGCCGATCACGATGCCGGCCACGACCGGGCCGACGCCGAACACCTCGGTCACGGTCGTCCCCGATGCGCGGACCGCCGCCGCCAGCTTGCGCCGGGTATCGCGCAGCTGGCCGTCGAGGCGGCGCAGGTCACGAACCCGGCGGCCAGGTCGCGGCGCGCCTGGTCCACAGCTGAGGCTGGCTTGATCGCAGCCAGGATGCGGGTGGCGTGACCTGCCCTCAGGCCACGGCTGACGCCGCCAGGGACCAGCTCGCACAGTACCCGCGTGCAGTCGGCAGGCCACCTGGGTGCGGGTGCGGCCCAGGTCACGGTGCCGCTTGGACCAGACCTTGAGCACTGCGGCGTGATCATCGGCGGTCACTTCCCGGCATGAGGGCGAGCGCAGCGCCGCGATCGCGGGCGTCGTTGGAGTCGTTCTTGTTGATGTCCCGGTGGCCAGCAGCCGCACCCGGGCGCCGAGCCTGGGGTGCACGTCCAGCACCCGCTCGCCGGCCGCTACCAGCTGCTGGGCGAGCAGGTGGCCCAGCCCGCCGGCGCCCTCGATGCCCCAGGTAAGTTGCGGCCACGCCGCCGCCCACGCCAGCAGCCGTTCTGCCTGCCTGGACGAGGCGGATACCCGCAGCTCGCCCAGCATCTGCTCAGCCGCGCTGATCGCCACCGCCGTGTGCGAGGCCTTGTGCGGGTCCACCACGATCATCACCGCCGCCATGAAATGCTCTCCTTCCCTGGAACACGGCACATGGGACCGTGACGGGCATGCCCAATTCCAGGGAAATGGTGCTCGCCGCGCTGGCGCCTCTTTTGAGCCACACCACGGCGAGGCCCCCGCAAGCAGGCACGTCGTTCGTAAGCCAGGCACAGGGGCCGACAGGCGGATCAAGAACCAAGCTCACCGGGACCTCTCAACGCTGCGACCCCGGCTCACTGCCATCCCGGCCCGGACCGCACCGTCTGCCGCAATTCTCAATTGGGCGGATCTGCGCTCGCGTGGCGTTGAGCATGCTGAACCACAGACGAACGAATATCCGGCTCGGTTTGCTCGGCCTCTAGAAGCTAGTCGCGCAACGCGACGATAGCTGGTCACGTCCGTCGCGCGAGATCCGCCGATCTGTGCGCCCGATGTACTGGATGCTGTGGGCTCGTCGGCCGCTCATGACTGCGCGATCTGTGCGCGGAACAAACTGATTGGACTTGCGCGACTCTGGTGCCGCGATTGGACAGCAGAACAAACGCTCAATTCTCATCATCGGTAGCCTGTCATTACATAATGCGGCAATCATGAGCAGGGTGGCACCACTGCATGTTTCGCAGCAGCTTATCGATGACCCGCTACCGATGTGGCGCCGGTACGCTCGAGACTACCATCACACGATTTGCGATTATGATTTCGGCGCTCGTGGGCATCCTAACGTTTTGACGGAGGGAGAAGCCTGGCGAAGCAGGATCATTGGCTCTCGGCTGACCCGCAGCGAGTGCGACCAGGTAGTGCAGCGCGCCCTGTGTAGCCCGTGGGGCTCCGTGCCTGCTGACGCGGATCTTGTCGACGCTGACCCCGCCGAACCGGACGGACTGTTCGTAGACGCCGTGCAGTTGTACTGGTCCTTCACGTCTCCGCAGCGCATCAGGGGAGTGGCAGTGGCAAAAATCCACAAAATCCTTCACCCTAAACGACCTGATCTATATCCGATACTCGACTTGCGTGTTAAACGCCTCTATCGGCCTGGCGCGGCAGCGTGGATAGTTCGTATGAGCCACCTTGGCGAGGTGACGCTGGCCGATTCTCCGCCGTACTGGGCAGCCTTCCGCGATGATCTCGTGAGGAACCACGAAGCGCTTCGCGCGTACCAGCGTCAGATGGCCGAAGACAGCGATGAGCGCGTACGCATGATGGCCAATCTTACATGCCTACGCCTACAAGACGTCATTGCATGGATGATTGCCGTCAGTACACTTCGACCGGCGATCGCGTTATCCGGGGAGTCGCGATGCCACGCCGAAAAGGCAATCGTTCCGTGGCGGCCCAACGAGCAGCATGGGCTAAGGACTATGATCCGGCGCCTACCTACCCTGCACCGGCAGCTATGAGCGTTGCGTGGGCTATTTGCCGGGGAAGGCAGGATCGCGAGGCTGGCTGGGCATGCCGGACCTGCAAAGCCTTCAGAGCCAGATACAAGCTGACCGACACCGTGCTCACCAAGCGGATGTGGCAGGAGTACCGATCGGCCAACGTTGTAGCGTTCGGGCCGCGAGAGTCCTCTGAGCGGGCCCCAAGCGGCATTCCGCGTGAGTGGTACTCAATCGCGGTTGGGGCACTCGGCGCCAAGGCTGAGCTCAGGGATGACGCGAGCGAGGCCGTGGTGCTGCTTAAAGTCGCCGGCAACGTCACTGCGCAGTACCTCGAGTCGCGTGGCTCGGAGACGGCGTCTTTGGACGTGGTGAGGTTTAACAAGGAAGTCGCCGAGCGGAAGCTAAGGCCGTCAGAAGTAATAGTTGACGCCTGGCGCTGAAGCCCAGGGTGGTTATCCAGCTTCACGGACGGCCTGTGCGAGGCGGGTGAGGTGACATCTCATTTGGTGCAGGAATACCACGCGATTATGGAAAATGGAACAAAGTAACAGACCGCTCAGCGGGAGTGGAGAGGAACCTGCTATGGCATTGCTACTTCACCTAAGGCTGCGGGACTATATCACCGCCGAAGACGATCCGGACCGGGAAAACAACGGGAACCTCGATGGCTGGGGCTACTCCGCGGCCATGAAAGATGATGAAGCCTTCGCACGCAACCGATGGGACTGGCTTGTAGGCAAGAAGCAAACGCCCGCCTTCGTGATCTTTTCATTTGACGACCGGGTGCGTTTCGCCGCGAATATCACCAGCATCGAGGACATCCCAGGAAGCAAGCGTAGGGAAATCCGCGGGTGCGCTCTGGAAGCTTCCCACCCAGTTTACGCCAGGTACGTTAACAAGCCAGTTCCGGAGCGGGCCAGGACTGGCCGGAACCCGGTCCGCTACTTTGAGGACTGATAGAAGAAGGCCAATGACGCCGAGCGGTTGAGGTGTAGCCAATAACGGTCGATCGGCGCGCGTAGTGGCTGCGCATTAGGCGGTCGCCTTCGCGCGCCGATTCGGCGCTCGGTTCGTTCGCGTGCCGATGGGCTCTCACAATCTGTTATCTCCCCTCGGTGCTGAGCGGGGTCGGCATGTGGCGTGCGTTCTGGTGTCCAGGCAGACGCCGTCCCGGCTGACGGTCGCAGGTCCTGGCCGCAGGCGGCATCGGTCGGCCTGCGGTGCGGGCTGGTGTGGCAAGCTGTGTCCGTGAAGGTCGTCTTTGACGCTGAACTGTGGCTGTGGGATGCCCCGCGCACTGCGACCTGGACCTTTGTCAGCCTGCCGGCCCGCGAGTCCGAGGAGATACGCGACCTGGCCGGCGGATTGCGCCGCGGCTTCGGATCAGTGCGGGTACGGGCCACGATCGGGAGCAGCACGTGGATGACGTCCATCTTCCCGGCCAGCCAGGCGGGCTACGTACTTCCGATCAAGCGGCAGGTACGCGTGGCTGAAACCCTCGATGTGGGAGACATGGCGGCAGTGACCGTGGAACTCGTCGACTTCTCCTAGCGGCGGCCAAGCCTAAAGGACACGCCTGTTGCGGCCGGAAGGAAGTCCTTCCAGACGACCAGCTACGTCGAGCGCTGGACCCGCCAATGGCCGCTGTCGGCGTGGCACGCCGCGGTAAGGGCACTGGAGCGATCCGATGATGCCGCTCCTGAGGTCGCTGCCCTTCGGTCACGGCTGGGCCGCCCGCCCGCTCGGGCGACGACGTGGACCACCGACGATCGCCGGGATCACCTTCGCGCCTGCTTGCTGACCTCGCCGAGAGCCCGCCCCGGCGCCGGTTCACGCGGACGACGAAGCAGGCGAGTTGGTCTCCGTACCCAACGGCCGGGGAGATCCTCCGCAGGCTGCACGCGGGGTCTGCGGAGCGCCTGGCGCGCACGATCATTGGGAGACGTTTGAGTCCTCCTCCCCGCGGGACGGACATCGGCGAGAGCGAGTACTTCGCCCGCAACACCAGAGCCCGCCGAAGCTATGACCGCGTCATGGACGAAGACCACGTGACCCGAGCAGCGGCAGGCAACCGCATCGCCTGCAGGCGCAAAGGAGATCGTTCAGGCGATTTTGAGCTGCTCGTCGCCGAAATCGGCGATGAGCTTCAGGGTGCCGCCGAGGGCAGTGATGAACCGGTTGAGGACATCCTGGGTCGACACGTCCCCGCCTTCGATCTGGGAGACCCGGGCGACCGACACGCCCATCCTGGCGGCCACCTGCTCCTGGGTCAGGCCGCGGCGCTTGCGCGTCTCGGCCAGCCGCCAGCCGCGGGCATCATCCAGCATCGCGGCCACAGCGGCATCAAAGGCCTGCTGGCCGCCTGCGGTTTCGACGGCGCGCTCCAGATGGCCGGAATCACGCCAGCGGGACACGCTGCTCATGTGCCCATCTCCTTCCTGCGCTCGGCAAGGTAATCGTCATACAACTGCTCGGCGCGGGGGATCGCGGCCTGGTACCACTTGTCCCACTGCCCGGACTTATCCCCGGCTACCAGCAGGATGACCGACCGCCACGGATCGAAGACCAGCAGGATCCGGATCTCCGACCGTCCGACCGTCCGGCCGACGGAGGCCGGAGCTCCTTCATGTTCGCGATCCGCGCAGCGGTGATCGCGTCCACCAGCGGCCTGCCCTCGGCGGGACCGTTGCGCTCCAGCACCAGGATCGCCTGGTTCACCAGCTGATGACAGGTCCGTACAGGCCGTCAAGGAAGGCCTCGACCTCGGTGGTCATCAGGATTTCCCAGTCCGTGCGGGCCTCCCCTCCACGTGACGACATCCCTACCTTCTTAAAAATATCCTTAACCGGTGACGGACGCAGTGAACCCTGGTGCCAAGCCTTCCGGACTCGCCCCCTTTGCTCCCTGCCCCGTGGCCGTACCTATGCCTGCGGATCCGCCACGTAATGGATCTGCATAGCTGCAGTCACCTTACGTAATCGCCACCAACAATGGCGCCTGAGCCGCCGTTATGGCGTGTGTCGGTCCATGATCGCGGCGGTCCGGGAGGCATCCAGAACAGGCGTTTCTGTGTGCAGGTAGCTATGCGTCGTTGGGCGGCGCGGCCTGGCGTGGTCCAGTGCTGCCTGGTCCGGCCTGGCGGGGTAGCCGCGTGGCGCGACCCTGTCGAAGTCGGACCGGAACACTGTCGGGTTCCCCTGGTGAGCGGCACGCGCCGTGGCCTGGTATTCGGTGATCACCTGCTGGAAGTCCCGGACGTGCGCCTGACGCGCGGCTTGGTCGGCGGCGGGACCGGTGGCGGCCAGCTCGATACCCGCCGGAACTGGGAAGAGCCGGATTGACCGGCAACGCGACCGTGAAGAACGCGACCAGCGCCGCCGGCTAGCGAACGGGTGGCCTGGATCGTCGCCGGCGCCGGACAGGGAACACGCCCGCCGTCGTTCCCGGCGCGCCTGTTCAGTGCCCGCGCGCACCTGCCTGCGCTCACTAGCGCCTGCAGCGGTTGATGGGCCGGAGTCTTGGGCGGGCTCTCCGTAATGCCTGACCGGCGAAGGGCGCATTCCGGTGCAGGCGGACGGCAAGGTACGCGGGGTGGAGTTTCGCGGGAATTTTGGTTCGGGGGCAACCGCGAGCGCTGGGCGGCATCTCTTAATCGTGGGCTTCTTGGATACCGGCACGTCGCTGCGGGCCGCGGCCCGCTCGCGCAGAACCACTGCTCGGCTGAGGGTTCCGCGGAAAGCTCGGCACAGCGGCATGCGTGCGGTATCGTGTACTGCATGGTACCGGGTAGTGCACCTAAGCTGCTGGCGCAGATGCGCCGCGGCGCGATCGAGTTCTGTGTGCTCGCGCTCTTGCGGGACGGAGACAGGTACGGCCTGGACCTCGCCCGCACGCTGGCGGCCGACGGACTGGTGACGGGCGAAGGCACGATCTACCCCTTGCTGGGCCGACTGCGGCAAGAGGGCATGGTCGAGACCTCGTGGCACGAGTCACCGCAGGGTCCTCCCCGCCGCTACTACCGGTTGTCCGAAGACGGCCGTGCCGCGCTAGACGCCTTTATCGTGCAGTGGCGCCAGTTCCGCGACGCGGTAGACGTTGTGCTGGAAGGAGACCAGTCCCTGTGAGCCAGCCCAGCGCCGGATCCGGCGCAGAAGCGATCGTGCACGACTATTTCTCGCGTCTTGAGCGAGCGCTCGCGCCGCTGCCCAAAGACCGCCGACAACAGATCCTCGACGACCTGCACGACCACGTGACCATTGCGCTGGCCGAGGGAACGCCGGCGAGCCAGGTCCTCGCAGCCCTGGGAGCGCCCGAGGATATCGCCAACGAAGCTTACGCCAGCGGGCCAACCCGGCCGGCGAGGCGTGCCTGGCGGCCGCGGCGCCTGCAGTTGCGGTACACGGTGGCGCTGTCCGCCGTGGTCGTCGCGCTGGCCGGCGGGACTGTCGGGTTCGCGGTCACCAGTGACACCGCTCCGCAGCACCCGTCGAAGGCCGTGTCCGCGCTGACCGCGCATATCGTGAACGCCAACTCCACCTGCGCGCCGACGACTGACGCCGCGGCATCCGGTGGCCCGGCGTCGGCGCTGACGTCCACCGCTTCTGAGGTGGCGTCGGGGACGGCGGGCGGGCAGGGGTGGACGTTGTGGTCGAAGAAGGGCGAGACCGGAGCGCGGGGTATCGAGGACGGTGGCCTGGTTGTCGGCGGCCGGGCCTACGGGCTGTGTCCCGGCTATCCCAATCCCGCCGAACTCGAAGTCGCCGACACTAGCGGGCACGGCCTGGTCTACGGCGTGATCGGTTACCCGGGCCTGGCCAGGGTGTGGCTCTACAAGAGCACCACCGGCACGTTCGACACCGGCAAGGCGTTGCCTGCACCGCAGGTGAAGGTCGTGGACGGCGTCTCGTTCTTCATCGGGACGCTGCCCCAGTCGGCTTGCGATTACCCGTCGCTGGAAATCAATGCCACGTCGCCGGGTGTCTCTGATGAGCACAACCTTGGCTTCGGCGCCTGCACCGCGGGCCGGCTCGTCCCGATTACCGCCAGCCAGGGCATCTGGCAGCTACCCCCCGGCCAGTTCGTGTCCAACTTCCCGAACAGCCCGGGCAGCGGGCCCGGTGTCGGTACCGCCAACGTCCCGCTTGCCAACTCCACCTGCGCGCCGACGACTGACGCCGCGGCATCCGGTGGCCCGGCGTCGGCGCTGACGTCCACCGCTTCTGAGGTGGCGTCGGGGACGGCGGGCGGGCAGGGGTGGACGTTGTGGTCGA